>Ga0180433_10000350_pt1 | contig 79159 bp, 72 predicted proteins | sample SS_ome_8_FD_132980 | JGI IMG/M metagenome (GOLD analysis project Ga0180433, IMG submission 132980) | Hypersaline lake sediment archaeal communities from the Salton Sea, California, USA - SS_1_D_1 metaG | ecosystem: Environmental > Aquatic > Non-marine Saline and Alkaline > Hypersaline >...
GGTGTGATTTTGTTCAGGTCCATATAGTCTCCTTTTTTTGTTCATTAGAAGACTGGGCCTGAACTTTTTTTCATTCAAGGATTTTCTTGAATTCTGAATTTACATACCAAATGATACACCACCTAAGACAAATCATAGAGAGCCAAATTGAAGAGCTAGTCTTTCAAGCAATCCCTTTGACCAAAGAGCAAGAAGAGCTCTACGCCTGGGTGAAAAAGTTAATCACAAAAGATAAAGTGAATCAATATGTGGTAAGAAAAATCCAGCAGATGTACGGAAGAGCCATATTTACGACGGATAAAGTGACGGAAATCACACTCTCTCCAGAGCAGTTTAAAGTTGATCTTGATATGCGTACAGGCTTTCGTACATGCTTTGAATACGGAAAAATCCATGTGGCAGGGGACCTTGACCTTAGTGAATACACAGACTTAGAAACTCTACCCGAAAACCTGAGTGTTGCAGGCCACCTGAACCTCAGGGGCTGCAAAAGCTTAACTTCGCTTCCAGAAAACCTGAGTGTGGGAGGGAGATTGAACCTCAGCCAATGCACAAGCTTAAGCAGTCTCCCAGAAAACCTCAGTGTGGGGGGAAGTCTGAACCTTGGCTGGTGCGAAAGCTTAACTACGCTCCCAGAAAATCTGATTGTGGGAGGGGACCTGGACCTCAGATGCTGCAAAAGCTTAATTTCGCTTCCTGAAGGTCTGAGTGTGAAGGGAAAAATATCCCTGGGCTACTGCGAAAGGTTAACTACGCTTCCTGAAAGTCTGATCGTGAAAGGAGATTTATCTCTCTTCGCCTGCAAAAGCCTAACTTCTCTTCCTGAAAGTCTGAGTGTCGGAGGAGTCCTGAACCTTGGCTGGTGCGAAAGCTTAACTACGCTCCCAGAAAATCTGATTGTGGGAGGGAAACTGAACCTCAAAGGATGCAAAAGCTTAACCTCTCTACCAGAAAACTTGAGTGTGGGAAAGGATCTGGACCTTGGCTGCTGCAGAAGCTTAACCTTCCTGCCAGAAAGTCTGAGCGTGGGAGGGGCTATAATGCTCGAGGGCTACACATCCATAACTTCTATTCCTATAAGCTTGCAAAGCAGATGTCTTTATGGCTCATAAAAAGAGAATATTACTTCCGTCCAAGCCTACCCTCTGCCAACGGGAGATTCTGATCGTTTATTTAAAGAGCTAGAAGATATTTCGGAAAAAATTCAGCGAAGTGCAAATCCTCCGAGGTGAGAAGCCCTAAGACAAAAACTAGGTACTTCAATGGGACTGGTAGATGTTCCATCTTTGAAAGAAAAGAGTCAATATCCTCCTGGTAAATTCTGTGCAAAGTTGGTTCAGGGTTGCCAACAGTCTTGGTCATGCCCTGCGGATCAACATGTGATGTTGATTCGGTCTTAGGAAAAGCTCTTCTTTAGAGCTTTTGCAGTGGGGCTGTTCTCTTTGAGGAGTTTTTCAGGAGTCCCTTCAAAGAGGAGGTGGCCGCCTCTGGGGCCCGCTTCAGGTCCGAGTTCGATGACCCAGTCTGCGTGGGCAATGAGACTCAGCTCATGCTCAATGATGAAGAGGGAGTGTCCCGCTCTTTTCAGTTTTTGGAAGATCTCAATCAGCTTTTGGATATCTTGGAAGTGGAGGCCTTTAGAAGGCTCATCGAGGAGGTAGAGGGTCGGCTCGTCCCGTCCTTCAATGAGTTCTCGGACGAGCTTTAGGCGTTGGAGCTCTCCTCCAGAGAGATTGGGGAGAGATTCGCCGAGGGGAAGGTAGTCGAGACCGAGGTCGCTCATCAGATTCAGTTTTTTACTCAGCTGAGGGTGCGCTTCAAAGTGGACTTTTGCTTCTTTGACGGTGAGCTTGAGAAGATCTGCGATATGGAGCCCTTTCCAGGTGACTTGGAGCGTGTCGAAAGAGTAGCGGTTGCCGTGACAGACATCACAGGGGATGTAGAGGTCTTCGATCATGGAGAAGGGGACTTTGATCATTCCCATCCCTTTACACGCTTCGCAACGCCCTCCGCGGACGTTTAGACTGAAGCGCGATGCTCCCCACCCCCTTGAAGAGGCGAGTTTTGTGCCGGCATAAAGCTTGCGGATAGGATCGAAGAGACCTGCGAAGGTCGCAACGATCGATCGGGGAGTCGGTTTGACATCGACCTCTTGAATCGTATTGATGGTTTGAAAGTCGACATCCGACTCGACGTGGGGGCCTCCATTTTTCAACTCATCCCCAATGAGATCGATCGCAAGCGAAGACTTTCCGGATCCTGAAACGCCCGCAAACACCACAAGAGAGTTGAGTGGAATGTCAAGGGAGAGGTTTTGGAGATTGTGCAGCTGGGCGTTTCTCACATAGAGTTGAGGCTGATTTTTATTGAGAGGTTTTCTTTTAGGAAAGGAGGTTTTTGTCGAGAGCCAACGGCCCGTTGGAGTCCTTGACTGTTTCATCTCATCTACTGTGCCTTGGAAAAGGATCTCTCCTCCATCCCTTCCCGCTTGGGGACCCATCTCGATCAGTTGGTCGGAAACTTCGATGAGTTCCCGGCGGTGTTCGACAAGAACAAGGTGATTTTTCTCTTCCTTGAGAGTTAGGAAAAGGTCACGTAGGCGGTCGAGATCTTGTGTGTGAAGACCGAGTGACGGTTCGTCGAAGACATAGAGAAGTCCTGTGAATTTCGCACCGAGAAGGGAAGCAAGTTGTGTTCTTCCACGCTCTCCGTAACTTAAAGTCGAAAGGGGACGGTGGAGTTCAAGGTAGTGAAGACCTGCTTTGTCAAGCAGTTCCAATCGGCGCTCGATTTCTGGGTAGATCTCCTCTGCAATCTCGTGCTCTTTTCCTTGAAAATCGAGAGAACGGATCCACTCTTGCATTTCGTTGATCGAGAGTTTTTCGACCTCGTCAATCGAGCGGTTTGCAATCTTGACCAGGAGCGCTTCTCTTTTCAGCTTTCTTCCGTCACATGTGGGACAAACGCGTGTGTGGATATAAGAGGGGAGGGGTTTACCTTTCTTGATGGCTGTTTGCAGGATCGAGTTCAATCCCACCCACTCTCCTTGACCTTCGAAAAAAGCTGAGGTGAGTGTGTCTTCACCATAGAGGTCTAGAGCGTGATCGAGCGTGGTTTTCGGGAGAAAATCAAATAGACGGTGGACTTCATCGGCGAAAGGAGCCGTGTCGTCCCAAACAAGTTCCTGCTCCGCAACATGGAGCTGAGATCCCTGTCCCTTACAGGTAGGACAGGCCCCTCGCTTCAGCGTTGGCTTAAAGTCTTCAGGTTCCAAGGGGGCAAAAGAGAGTCCAAGGTCGGGGCTGAAGAAGATTTCTGAAAGCTGTTCTTTTTTTCCAGCACTTCCTTCTTGGACCCAGACGACACCACCACCTAAAGAGAGGGCTGTCTCTAGAGATTCTAACAAACGAAGGCGCGCTTCTGGATCGAGTTTAAGGCGGTCGACAATGACTTCGAGTCGGCTTCCTTCAAGAGGGGCGTGGTCTTCGCTATCATATTCTTGACCGTCGATTAAAAAGCGGATGAATCCACGCTCTTGCATCTCTTGCAGTGTTTCTGGGCTATATTGGGTGGGGGCGAGAACCTGGATTTTAGCTCCCTCTTCAAAGCGTTGAAAGACCTCTTCTGCCATTTCGGCTCTGGTGTAGCGGAGGAGGGGCTCTCCTGTTTTTGGATGGAGGACCTTTCCGAGTTTAGAGTAAAGTTCAGCGAGTAGGTTGTAGATGTCGGTGAATGAGGCAAGGGTGGTTTGGCCTTGGAGGTGGGTGGCGACACGGGAGCTTCCAAGCGCGGGCGTGAGTCCGGTGATGGAGTCCACTTTGGGTTTTTGAATGAGCTTGTAGAGCGATTTGACCTCGGGTGCAAGCTGTTCTAAAAAGCGCGCCTTCGCTTCTGCATAGAGGGTGAAAAAGGCGAGCGAAGATTTTCCCGATCCGGAGACGCCGGTGATCGTCACGATCTTCTCTTTAGGGATTTGTAGAGAGAGATTTTTTAAGTTGTGCTCGCGGCAACCCTTGAGATGAAAATGCATGCTTACCACCTCATCAGATTGGATTCTGCCTCATCCCAACGAAAGACGACGGGCTCGTCTCTCTCGCGGTCCCAAAGGACGCGCAGGACTAGATAAGGGTGTGGCATGGGATTTTCTGCGTCGCGTTCTCCTCCCTTTTCGATGACTTTGAGGTGGATCTCTTTGTTCTTCCACTCTTTTCCATTCGAGTTGGGGTCTAGAGTAGGTGGTTTGAAGGCCGGGTCATCGCGGTAAGAATCGATGATCAGTTCAGCCACTTCTTTAGGTCGGCTTTCTAGACCTTTGACGTAGAAGTTGACTTCAGCGCCGATCACTTTTCGAGAGGCGAGTGAGTCGCTTGGGAGTTTGACGTATTTATGATGCTTCATACAGCGGTGGCCGGAGGTGATGATGACTTGCTTGCCGCTTTTCTGCTGAACTTCGTTGAGTAGATCAATGAGGCAGGGGTAGATGAACTCTTTCCCATCGCGGATGGGGAGGCTATGCTCGCTGCTTCCTATACAGTCATCTAGACGGATTTTGGTGCCTTTAGAGTTGGTGAAATACTTAGGAGGATGGAGAGAATGGCCACGGCAGCGGAAGAACTCTTTCGTGATCGGTGTAGGGCCTTGGATGTCCCAAGCGTAGGTGGGTGCGGTCCGGGCGGTCAGTGGGGGGATCGGGTAGGATAGGTCGTGAGAGTGGCGTGTGATCCACTCTGCCTTCAAGGGAGTAGCTGTGTTTTTCCGGTAGAACCCATATCCCACCAAAAGAACGAAGAAAAAGAGGAGGAGAAAGCGCTTTTTTGACATAAAATCCTGACAGCATGATACCATTTAAGGCTATGAATTGGATACACGAATTTGATCTTTTTCTCTTTGATTTTGATGGGCTGCTCGTCAATACCGAGAAACTCCACTACCAAGCCTATCAAAATATGTTCCGGAAGCGCGGTTATCAGCTCGAGTGGGACTTTAAAAAGTACCTCTCCATCGCTCATCACAGCTCTGAAGGCCTCCGTATCTCATCCTACGAGACTTTTCCAAAGCTCCAAAAAGAAGAACCCCACTGGGATGTTCTCTACAAAGAGAAGAGCCAGGAGTACATTGACCTCCTCCATACAGGCGATCTCGAACTGATGCCGGGTGTAGAGGAGCTGCTCAGCGAGTTGAAAACATGGAGTAAGCGGAAAGTCGTGGTCACCCATTCTCAAAAGCATCATGTCGATGCAATCCGTGAGAGCTGTGAGCCTCTCTCAGCGATTGATGAGTGGATCACCCGCGAAGATTACGAGAACGCGAAGCCAGCGTCTGACTGTTATCAGTTGGCGATCGATCGTTATGGAAAGCCAGGTGACCGTGTCGTCGGTTTTGAAGATTCACCTCGTGGACTGACAGCCCTCATGGGGGTCGATGCCCAGGCGATGTTTGTCACCGAGTTTGACTACCCGCAGCTCGAAGAGTTTCTCACTAAAGGTGCGCGCCACTTTAAGAATTTCTTTGAGTTAAGGGTAGACTGAGTTATGCTACTGGCAACCGAACATTTTCGAGGAGGTCGATATGACAACGATGTCGTGCTACGAGGGTATTCATTCCGAATTTCTTAACGATGATGAGCTCTATTGGAGGGCCGTCTGCAGGCGCTACCGACCTCAAAAGTCTGTAGTAATTGAGGTTCCGTCGTCAAGGCCGATGAGTCGTGGGGGTAGACCTGTTTTGGTTCCTGCGAAGGGATATCTCAACAGCATTCAACTTGACTGTTCGATCGCATCCAATCAATGGGATAGGTTGGGGGCGAGTGTACCGAGAGGTAACGTGCTTGACCACATAGGGCAGCTTTTACCAAAAGATGGACTACTCCAGCTCGTGACTTACCAAAATGGGATTCAAAATACTCTGCCTGACTTTTTAAGTATGGGTAGAGCCATTATTGATAAGTTAATTCAGTTTTACAATCCAATGCCTTTAGTTATAGGTCTATACAATCGGTCATCAGGTATTACAGTTGATTTGGATCGATCAGTCAAACACTTAGCGAACCAACCCACAGAGACTGTCCTAAGGACAGCCCTATTTTTTGAAGAGTTTGCGAGGAGATTAAGCGCGCAGCATCCTTCCTTTCGATGGCTTCATATTGCTCATAGCGAAGGGGGAGCGATCCTGACTCGAGCACTTCAAGCTTTAGAGCCTAAAGAAAGTGCACTGATGAAAAAGCATCTGATTACACTGAGTTATGGTCCCTTGATCGTGACTCCAGGCGACTTAACTCTTAGATCAAAAAGTACTTATTCTAAAGGAGATAACACTACCTTGCGCTATGCAGAGAAATATCGAAAGTCGGGAAAAGATCAATATGATGATCAAAACTTACGAGTAGATTTTGTAAATAGCCTCGATCCTCCTAAAAGCATCTTACCTCCTGGAGACCACGGGTTTGAAGGACGTACCTATCAGGATTCTCTAGCAAAAAATTTGAAAACGCTTGCTGGTAATATCAAAGGAAACAATTTATGAGTCTTAAGAGGTACTTTTTTTTTCTTTTTTTTGCTACCTGCTCTTGCTTGAGTGCGCAGGTACTACGTCAAGGGGATATTTTTGAGCGTCAGCTCATCGATCGATTTGCTGAGGAAATGGAAAATGATTTAGGGCTTTCTTGTGACGGAACGGGTGGGAAGTTTCATGATAAGCTAGAGTATATCGAAATGAGTTTCAATCTAGTTGGTCGAGCCACAGTTAATGAGGCACGCCAATGGGCAATTTATGTTCATAAAAGATTTTTGGATACTCTTAATGCAGATGAAAATCTCCGTCCTTATCTAATTGAATTCCCATTTCCTCCTGATCGTGCAGGTGTTTCGATCGCTTTTTGTAACCCAGATGGGAGCAAACAGTCTGGCGGTTCTGTATATTATATCTCTCTTATTGGCGATTTGCTGAGCTACTCCTCAATCGATGCCTTTAACGATCGGTTTCTTTCTTTGCACAAAGAGGAGTATGAAGATGCCCTGAAAAAGGTGACACCTGGGCAGAAACCAGCTAAACATCAAGACACTCCCAATGAGAAAACGTTAGATGCTCTGTTTTCCCAGTTCACCCAAGAAATGGCCGATAAGCAACAGCTCTATGTCTGGGGCATTGGGTGCAATAGTCCTGAAAATCTTCAAGAAATCGGAGCAAAGTTTACCCATTTTAAACCTCTTCACCAAGAGGATGCTAGAAAGCTGATGATCCTCGCTGTTGAACGTCTCATAGGGTTGGTTTCCAAGCAAGAGGCATTCACTTCGCTAAAGCCTGAGCAGATCAATATTCGAATCAACTTCCGGAATCAAAAGTATACCCCCTATTTTGATGGGAGTGTCGAGAGTGTGACTCTGGAAAAAGGGGTACTGACCTATATTCGAGATCCGATATGGAAAGAGGGGGACCCTTTTGAGGAGCTAGGGAAGCCGCAGGTGGTGGTTGGCAAAGAGTCTTATCAAGAAGCTCGATCTTTAGTAGAAAATCTCAACTAGGAAGAGTCCGGTTGCAGGCGCGGCGCGGCTTGCCTCGCGGCGGTCTTTGGCTGCTAAGACCTTCTGGATGTCTGAGAGGGGGCGGCGTCCAGAGGAGACATCAATGAGCATGCCCGTGATGTTGCGGACCATTTTGTAGAGAAATCCACTTCCCTCAAACTCCAAGCGGATCCCTCCCTCTTCCGGAACCACGTCGAGGCGATAGATCGTGCGCACAGCTGACTTGCTGGCAGCTCCCTCATGAGCACTGTTGGCAAAAGAGGTGAAATCATGGGTCCCTACAAATTCGCTTGCAGCCTTTTTCAAGAGCTCGAGGTCGATTTTTTTTCTGACGAGTGTGGTCGTCCGTCTTTTGAAAGGCGATTGGACTGGGTCGAGGTAGAGGTGGTAGTGGTAGATTTTCTTTTTGGCGCTTTTTTGTGCATGGAAGCTTTCAGGCACCTCTTCGATATGAGTGATACGGATTTCGTGAGGGAGGAGGCCATTCGCGGATTTTAGGAAGATTCGCTGATCGAGCTCGCGTTCGGTCGTAAAGTGAGCCACTTGTCCGAGGGCATGGACCCCGCTGTCGGTGCGTCCGGCTCCGATGATCCGTTGGGGTTCTTGGAGAAATTTTTCCAGCACCTGCTCAATCGTTTCTTGAATGGTGGTCGCATCGGGTTGGACTTGCCACCCTGAGTAGTCGGTTCCTTCGTATTGGATGGTGAGTTTGTATTTCTTCTTCATGGGAGCGTGATGAGGGTGAGTTCAGGTCTAGAGAAGAGGCGGATGGGAACGGAGCTGCCGAGTCCGGAGGAGACGTAAGTCGTTTTTGATCCCTCACGAATGACACCTGATCTGTATTGAGGGTACTCCATCAGAGTGAAGTGGCGCCAAAGGTAGGGGAGGTTGATCTGTCCGCCGTGTGTATGCCCAGCAAGAGCCAGGTCAAAGTCAGGTCCCTTCCACGCTGCAATCCCATCGGGATTGTGACAAAGAAGAAGGTGGAAGCGCTTCTGGGGGTCGGTCAAGGAGTCATAATTGATATCTTTTGCGGAGTGTTCTCCTGCTCCCGTCACAGCCACCTTGTCGTTGATGAGGGTCGTCTCGTTGCGGAGCAGCTTCACGGAGCAATCGCTGAGCAGCTGAAGGAGTTGAGGATGAGGCTGTAGGCCTTGGATCGAGCTGGAGAATTGACCATTGATCGGAGGCGGGCAAAAGAGACTTTTAACGCCGGTTTTGAAGGCTTTTCTATCTCCACTGAGGAGCGTGTACTCACCGCTCTTTTCATCGATGATGATCGGCTTTTCATAATCATGGTTTCCGAGGACGGCAAGGGTGCCAAGCGGAGCTTGAAGAGCCTTCAAAAATGAACGAAGTTCCTCTTCACGAGTGAGTTGAGAGTAGTTGATGAAGTCCCCTGTGAGGACGATGAGGTCGGGTTTGAAGGCGTGGACAGCGCTCAGGACTCTATTCAAGTAGCGAGGGGAGGGGTTCTTTCCAAGGTGTATGTCGCTGAGCTGGGCAATCTTTAACCCTCCGAGTTCAGAGTCGAGAGGGAGGTGTAACGCACGGATCGAAAGCAGTCGTGGAGCGATCCAGACGGCATAGATCAGAAGAAAAAGGGGAATGAGGAGTAAAAAAAGAAGCCACATATCAGGACTAGTATAAGGCTTCAACTGCTTTATTATCAAAAAGAAAGGGACCTGCTTACAGGTCCCTCAAAAAATCATTATCGGGTGGGTCTTATGCTTTCGCTAGAGCCTTGTCGCCGATGTGCTTAGAAACTTTAGATGTCATTTTGAACATATCGATCGAGCGGTTTCCAAGCACTTTACCAAGCTTTGCATCTGGGTTGATCATGCGCTTGTTTTCTTTGTCCTGAAGCTTGTGCTTCTTGATGTAAACCCAAAGTTTTTTGGTAATTTCTGTGCGAGGCATAGGACCTTTTCCTACAATCTCAGCAAGAGCAGCGCTTGGGTAAACCGGTTTCATGAAGCTTGAGTTTTGCTTTTTCTTAGCCATCAGGGATCTCCTTAAGATTGATTTGTTAAATTTTTTCGGGCTTTTGGGACAGGAACTGCTCAAAAACCCCGGTTCTTTTCTTCAAAACCTAGGAGTTATTTAAGCGATGTTTTGCTTTTAGTGTCAAAGGATTTCGTACAAGAAACCGCTTTTTCTCCCCCTAGGGAGCCCCTGGGGGGAGGAGTTCTTGCTTAGAATAGGTCTTAACTGGCACTCTGTAGAGTCAAAAAATTTCTCTCTATGAAGGTGTTAGGGTAAAATAAGGCCATGGAGACAGTTGAGGAAAAACAGGAGAGGTATGCTCCATTAGTGGAGGAGCTTTCCCGAGCGTCCGAGAAGGAAAAGCTGCAGATCCTTGAGTCGAACCCTTACATCCAAGAGCTTTTTACACGTTTTCCGCAGCTTAAAGTCTATTTGAACCTCTTTGATGGGATTGAAAAGCGCCTTTTTCTACTTCTCTTGCTCATTGGAGAAGGAGAGACGCTGCTCGAGATGATGAAAGAGGTCTCCTCTCCGCATGAAGAGCTTCAGCGCCTCATCCGCAAGCTGGTGGATGTCGAAAATTTTTACCAACCGATGGGTGGACTGCTTGGCTACTGCTATCAATTTTTGAAGCTAGCGACCGAGCCTCCGATCGCCTCACAATGTGCTTACCAGCAGCCCCCTCTTTTGTGCTTAGAAGAGGAGAGTAAGCAGGTTCATAGATGGGTTGCGGAGGGGATCCGTGAGCTGGGACGGGTTGCGGCGATTTTTCCTGTAGGTGGGGCTGGAGACCGCCTTGACTTAAGAGATCCTGAAAGTGGAGAAGCTCTTCCTGCAGCACGTCTCAGGTTTCAGGGAAAGATGCTGATTGAGCACCTCTTTCGTGACCTACAAGCGCTCGAGTATCTCTACTACAAACTGTTTGATCAGCAGCTGACGATCCCCGTTGCACTGATGACCTCTAAAGAGAAAAACAACTACGATCACATCCTCCTCACGTGCGAAAGCAACTTTTGGTTTCAACGCCACATCCAGTCGATCCATATTTGCGTGCAGCCACTCTCTCCCGTTTTGACTGAAGAGGGACGCTTTGCTTTTAGCGCTCCGCTCCAGCTTCACTTGAAACCAGGTGGGCATGGGGTGATCTGGAAGTTGGCAGAGGAACAGGGGATCCTGAGTACCCTCATCAATGAAGGACGCGATAAAGCGATCGTGCGGCAAATCAACAACCCGATCGCTGCGTTCGACTACAACCTCTTGGCTCTCGTTGGAATCGGGATTTCTGAAGGGCGCTCCTTTGGATTCCTTTCTGCTGAGCGTCCTGTCCATATTTCAGAAGGGATGATCGTCCTCAAAGAGGAGGAAAAAGAGGGGGGAGTCGACTACTCTGTGACCAATATTGAGTATACCGATTTCGTGCATCAAGGGATCAAAGATGAGCCGAAAGAAGAGGGGGGAACGACGTCGCGTTTTCCGACAAATACCAACATTCTTTTTGTCGACCTGAAGAAGATCCAAGAGGCGATAGAGGAGGATCCCTTTCCTGGGCTTCTCATCAATTTGAAGGAAAAGTTTTCTCGATGGGTCTCTCCAGAAAAAACGGAGTTAGAGCGTGCCTCGCGACTTGAAACCACCATGCAAAACGTGGCAGACAACCTTGTTTATCCCAAGGTCAAAAAGCTGAGTGAGGATAAAAAACTCCAGCTTCCGACATTTGTTGGATACCTTCCTCGTCAGAAGGTCATCTCTGTGACAAAGAGGAGTTTTAAATCCGGGAAAAGTGCTGAGCAGACGCCCGTTCAAGCTCTCTATGACTTGATGCACAACCACCATACGTTGTTTAGCAAAGAGTGTGGAATCGAGCTAGCACCCTTGCCGACGTTTGCTGAGTGGTTAGAAAAGGGACCCAGCTACTACTTCAACTACCACCCTGCACTCGGACCCCTTTATAGCATCATCCGCCAAAAAATACGCGGCGGGAAAATCGTCGAGGGGAGTGAGCTTCAATTAGAAGTGGCGGAAGTCTCGATCGAAAATCTCGATCTTGAAGGGAGCTTGGTTGTTCGTGCTGAGGCGCCCCTCGGCGAGACAGGGGAACTCGGTGAGTTGACCTACAGCGCGTGTTCCGGGAAGTGCGAATTGAAAGAGGTTCGCGTCGAAAACCGTGGTGCTATTCTCACTCAGGAGGCATGGACCGGAGAGATCAAACGGCACGAATCACTCCATATCGTTCTCCAAGGCTCTGGAGAATTTTCAGCGACCGGTGTCACATTTAAAGGAAACTATTCGATTGTCGTTCCCCACAAAACCCGTGTCACGGTCATTCAAGAGGGGGAACGTGTGATTTTTACAGAAGAGAAAATCGAGGTCCCCACCTGGAAGTGGGAGTACCAACTTATGCCGAATTGTGAGATAGTGTTATCCAAGACAAACTAGGGTAGATGAATGAATGCGCAGATTAAAGAACGATTAGAAACTGTCAATGAGAAGATGCTTCACATGTGGAGGTATCTTTGACCTGGAAGAGAAAGCTAAACAGGTGGTCGCTTTCGAAGAGCTGATGAGTGCTCCCGACTTTTGGGATCACCAAGAGAGTGCGAAAGAGACCATCGAAAAGTGTAATCTTTTAAAGGCTTGGACAGAGCCCTATGATGCCCTCAAAAAGCAGCTGGATGACCTCGCAGAACTTTTTGAAGAAGTCGAAGAGAAGGACCCCCTATTCGAAGAGCTCAAAACAGAACTTGCCTCCGTTGAGAAGGGGGTAGAAGAGCTGGAGTTTAAAAAGATGCTCTCGGGCGAGCTCGACGGAAAAAACTGCTATCTTAGTATCAATGCTGGGGCAGGAGGGACTGAATCCTGCGATTGGGCACTGATGCTCATGCGCATGTACAGCCGTTTTGCCGAAAGAGAGGGATGGAAGGTCGAAGAGGTCGACCTTCAGCCGGGTGAAGTCGCTGGTATTAAAAGCGTGACCCTCAAATTGACGGGAGCCTTCGCCTATGGCTATATGAAGGCGGAGAAAGGGGTGCACCGTCTTGTCCGTATCTCTCCCTTCGACTCCAACGCGAAGCGCCATACCAGCTTCGCCTCGGTCGACGCCTCTCCAGAGATCACGGATGACATCTCCATTGAGATCGGGCCGCAAGACCTGCGAATTGACACCTACCGTGCCTCAGGAGCGGGTGGGCAGCACGTGAACAAGACCGAATCGGCTGTTAGGATCACTCACATGCCTAGCGGAATTGTCGTCAGCTGCCAAAGTGAGCGCAGCCAGCTCCAAAATAGGGAGACCTGCATGAAAATGCTCCGGTCGAAGCTTTACGAAAAAGAGGTTCTTGAGCGAGAGTCAGAGTTGAGGGCTCTTTCGGGCGAGAAGAAAGAGATCGCCTGGGGCAGCCAGATCCGAAACTACGTTTTTCAGCCCTACACCCTCGTGAAAGACACGCGCACGGGCGCTGAGTCGGGGAATATTCAAGCTGTAATGGATGGAGAAATTGGACTCTTTATTAATGCTTATCTCAAGGAGTTTTCTTCGTGAGTGAAGAGCTTCCAGAAGGACTAGAGATCCGCTTGACAGAGCCAGGCGATGCCAAGTTTCTGCGTGAGTGGTTTCTTGACCCCGAGCTCAGCCGCTGGTTTCCCATTGAGAGCCTCGAAGAGCTCGACGATGCTGTCGAGCGCTGGATCAGCTTCCACAAGTGGCGCTGCAGCTGGACGGCGGTGATGAACGGCGTTCCGGCGGGAATTGTCACCCTCTATCTACAGCCTTATCGGAAACTCTCACACCATAGTGAGCTGGGCATCATCGTCGGGACAGATTTTAGAGGGTTGAAAATTGGCACACATCTCATGAATCACTTGATGAAAAAGGCCAAAGAGCAATTTAATATACGTCTTCTTCACTTGCAGGTTTACGAAGAGAACCCTGCGATAAAGATGTATAAACGCCTTGGATTTAAAGAATTTGGCCGACAAAAATTCTACGTCGAAGAGACGGGGAAGCAAGGTAAAGCCTACGTCGGTCGAGTTTTCATGGAGCGATTCATTTGACACTAGAAGCCCTTTACGAAGAGATCCAGGCTGAAGGGGATCCACAACTTCAGCTGCGTATCAACGACAACAGGTCTACCATGCTGAGCGTGAAGTGGGAACAGAACATTGCTAAAGTTTCCCTCCACCGCATGTTCCTCAGCGCTCCCAGAAATGTCATGGATGAGTTGGCTTGCTACATCCGTCGTGGGAAAGGGTCGCCACTTCCTGGATCGGTCCGTGCCTATATCGACCATCAAACGCGCTTTTTAGACTACTCCCACGAAGTGGATAAAGAAAATTTGGTGACGGCGGGGGAGGTCTATGACCTTCAAGCCATTTTTGATAAGATCAATGACTTCTACTTTTGCAACACCATGCGTCTCCATATCACCTGGTATGGCAAAAGAGGCAAACGCGGCCGCTCCCAGGTAAATTTTGGCCTCTACTCTGATCCCCTCAAACTCATTAAAATCCACCGGCTCCTCGACTCTGAGGAGGTTCCCGAGTATGTCGTCGAGTTTGTCGTTTACCACGAGATGCTCCACCATATCTGCCTACCTGAGGTACGAGAGGAACAGAAGTCTTCCATTCATACCCATGAATTTCGTATGATGGAGAAGCGTTTTATCGATTACGAACGCGCAGAAGGGTGGATTCAAGAGAATAAGCAGAACTTTTTTATCTAGGACTGGATATGGCTGGACACAGTAAATGGGCAAATATCAAACATAAAAAAGCGCGCTCGGATGCCAAAAAAGGAAAAGTTTTTTCCCGTGCAGCAAAAGAGATCATCAATGCTGTCAAGCAAGGGGGATCAGACCCGAAGTCCAATGCCAAGCTAAAGCTCGCCCTTCAAAGAGCTAAAGACGCCAACGTTCCGAATGAAAATATCGAAAGGAACATCAAAAAAGCTCTCTCCACTGACCAAGCCGACTTCACAGAGATGACCTACGAGCTCTATGGTCATGGAGGAGTGGGCATTGTCGTTGACATCATGACCGACAACAAGAATCGCATCTCTTCAGAAATGAAAATTGCGACCAACAAGCGCGGTGGGTCGATTGCGAGTCCCGGCTCCGTCCAGTTTAACTTCGACCGCAAGGGTGTTCTACGCTTCACCAAAGAGCACGGGATTGAAGATGAACTCTTCATGGCTGCGACAGATGCCGGTGCCGAAGATTTTGTCACCGAAGACGAAGGCTACGTCATCTTCACCGACCCTCAAGACTTCATGAAAGTCAAAGACGCCGTCGAAGCGCTCGGTTTCAAGTGTGATGAAGCCGAACTCGAAATGGTTCCCAAAGTGACGGTGGACTGCAACGAAGAAGATGGAAAAAAGAACCTCGAGCTGATTGAATGGCTTGAAGATCTGGACGACGTCGACGCGGTCTATCACAACATGTCCTAAAATCTTGGGGGATTCTCGATCTTTTTCCCCAGAAGGGGGGATCGGGATGGACCCCTACTGCAAGTATGTGGCCCATCCCGATCCCCCCTTCTGAGAAAAAATCTCCGACAATCCCTAAGATTTTTTTAGTTTTTTTTACGGTTAATAAAGATCAATGACTTTTTAACTATCTTTTATGAAATAAAAAACAGTTTTAAGTTTACTTCATCTTTCTATTTGAATATGATTTTTCCTAAAAATTAGGAGTCTTTAAATGAGAGTCATTGGTAATGGTAGAAGTTTAGAGTGCATTGAGCAGGGGCTTCCTTGCCCAAAACCACCTATAGAGCGCACAAAAAGTACACCTCGAGTGGGGGATGTGCCACTGGAAATGGGGCGAATGATGCTTCTCCCCAATGAACTTTTGAAGGAAATTTTTGGAAGACTTTCCCTGAAAGATCAGGCTGCTGCTCGCCTTTGCTGCCGAAGATTTCACGCCGTCACTTCTGATCTACAGCCTGCAAAGATGCGTATTTGGATTGAACAGTTATTCGCATGTGCGGGCGCCTCTCAATGTCAATATTCTTCACAGGATGTGGAGAAAGCTCTGGAACAGATTAGCAGCCATAAGGTCAGTCCAGTGGATTATTTCCTTCAACTTTTAGGAAGCAACGATGAAATGCAAAGAGTGAAGGCCATCACTGCCTTAGGGCAACTTTCATTTAGAGCTCGAGCAGTAAAAGAAAAGATCGTTAGTGGGATCGTGGGAAGTTTACGAGATTCTAATGACACAGTCAGAAGGACTGCAGCGACAATTTTAGGAGTTTGCAGAGTTGTAATGCGGGAGGCGCTTCGAAAAGCTGTGAAAGATGATGACCCCGATAAGGGCGAAAATGCGCTAGGTATTTTTGAGGAAGTTTCATGTTGGAAAAAACGCGACATTCAGGCCATCCAGTCTTGTTTAAATGCCCCTGACATATCTCTACGTTCAAAAGCGACCACCGTACTCATGGGACGTCGCTCGCGACATCCAGAGGTAAAAACAAAAGTGTATGAAGCCCTTCTCACTTTGGCTCAGCTTGAAGGAGAAGCCTTTACAAATGAAATGTTTTTTAGAGTTGCAGCTATAGAAAATATCGGACATTTAGGGTTTTGCGATCAAAGGGGCCTAGACATCCTTCTTGAGCAATTCTCTCGATCTCCAGATGTGGAAACGACGATCGCATTGATGGAGACTTTGGGTAAATTGGTTTACCGTTCTAAGAACTCTGGATATCGCAGCCAAGTTTTGAACAAGCTGCGCGACATTTACATTCATCCGTGGGAGCAAGGAATCCGTGATGCGAAGCGGTGGGCAATCTATCAATGTTCACGGTTTTGATTTCCAGGCGATTTCTACCAGTGTGACCTCTTTGCAAATTCGTAGATGCGGCGGAGAGCTGTGTAGAGGGTGAGCGTGCTGAAGAGGAGAGCGAGTGAGAGGAAATGGCTCGGCAGAAGAGCCATCAGGGTGAAGAAGAGAAACGCCTCGAAACGCTCCATCAGTCCAGGACTGTAGTGGAAGCTTTTCGTGGAGTCGTTTGTAGAAAAAATTCCCACCACTAAGAAACTCGTGACACAGAGTAGGATGGAAGAGAGCATGAGTAGTGCTCCAAGTCCGCGAGTTTCAGGCTGGATCAGAAAGAGTCCCAGGACAAAGCTTGCTTCAACGAGTCTGTCGGAGAAAATATCAATGACCGCACCGATGTCAGATGTTTTTTTGTGGAGGCGTGCGACTTCTCCATCGAGGATATCAAAGAGGCCGGATGCCCATAGGAGAAGAATTGCGAGTAAGGGAGCGTACAGGAGGGTTGCAGAGGCGGCGAGACCTAGGGTGAGAGCGGCTAGGGTGAAGAGAAGGGGGAGTGTGGTGAAGGTAGACAACGTTCTTGCGAGGGGAGTGAAAAGGAGAGGGGAGAGGCGTTCACGGAAGAGGGGGTCGATCATTTTTTTTCTTTATCCATTTGTAGACGATCGGAATGAGTACGACGACAGCCAGAGCGCCGAGGGCGATCTGGAGGTCACGACTAAAGATATCGGACACCTCAATTTCTTTTCCACTCTCTAAGACAACGGCGAGGCTCTTTCCAAACTGAGTGAAGGCAATGACACCGGGCAGGATGCCCACAGCAGTCGTCCAGAAGAAGGTGAAAAAGCGTGCGCCTAAGAAGGCAGGTGCCAGGTTGCAGAGCCAAAAGGGGAAGGCGGGAACGAGGCGGATGAAGAGGAGGTAGCTCGCTGCATTTTCATGGAAGCCCTTCTCCATTTTCTTGAGAAAAGGTCCTGCTTTTTCTTTCAGAATGTCGGTGAGGGCATACTTCGCTGCAAAGAAAAGCGTCGACGCTCCGAGGGTTGCACCTGTGATGACATATAGAGCGGCATAGGGTTGGGGAAAGAGGTAACCACCCAGGAGGGAGAGCCAGATTCCAAAGGGGAGAGAGAGTGTAGTAGAAAGTAGGTAGGTCGCAATGAAAAGACAAGAGGCGGTGATGAAGTTTTCGTTCACATACTCTTTGAGTGTCATATGGTGTTCTTGAAGCTTCTCAAACGTCACCCAGTCGGCCGCTCCAAAAAAGTAGAGCAGAAGCGTTGCCGTCAAGATCAAGGCGAGGAAGATTTGGCGTTTCCAATTCATCGTTTAAAGAGGGGTAAGAGCGTTTGAGAGAGCCACTGGTCGGCCACTTTGCGGACAGCGAGACTGTAGGTGGGGTAGGGGTGGATGATTTGGCTGAGTTTTCTTAGAGGAATTTTCTCGACCATTGCGAGTTGGAGTTCCATGATCATCTCTCCGGCTCTTGCTCCAACGATCGTCGCACCAAGAATTTTCGAAGACCACTTCTTTGTCACAACTTTTACAAATCCATCTTCTCGACCTGCGGTAATGGCGCGGTCGAGTTCAGAAAAGTGATAGAGATAGCTTTTGACACTCCGTGTGCCGTACAGCTCAATGGCCTGTTTTTCAGTGAGTCCAGTGGCAGCGATTTCAGGGTCTGTGAAAGTCACGCGGGGGATCGCTTCTCGTGGTGTGCACTTTTTCCAAAGGAGGCGGGGAAGAAGGAGGTTTTGGAGAACCTGTCTTCCGTGATTTTCAGCAAGGTGCGTGAAGGGAGGAGCTCCCGTGCAGTCGCCGATGGCAAAAATGTGTTTTTGAGTGGTGCGCCCAAACTTGTCGACTTCCACTCCTCGTTTCGAAAACGTGACACCGGCACGCTCCAGATGGAGCCGATCCACTGACGGGCGGCGGCCTGCCGAGATGAGTAGGTGGCTAGCTTGTAAGACATGGTCAAGCCCTGTCTTTTTGTCTGTGACGGTGATGCGGATCTCGTCGCCAGCACGTTCGAGCGCGCGGGTTTCATGGCTGAGGAGCAGGTGGATGCCTTCTTTCGAAAAGCGCTCTTCGATGAGTTGTTGTGATTCGGGCTCTTCTTTGGCGAGGAGATGGGGACCGTGTTGGAGGATGGTGACCTCGGACCCAAGACGGCGGAAAGCCTGAGCAAGCTCGGAGCCGATTGGGCCGCCACCGAGAACGGCTAGGTGGCGCGGGAGCTGGTCGAGATCGAAAATCGTCTCGTTAGTGCAGTAGGGTACGGCATCCAGTCCAGGTAGGGAAGGAATGAAGGGATGGGAGCCCGTGGCGATGACAATCCGGTTTCCTTTCACACGAGTGGGGGTCTCCTTTGAGACCACTTCAAGAGTGTGGGAGTCGATAAAGTGGGCGGTTCCTTCCAGCGTGTCGACCCCTTTTGCTTGAAGGGCGGTGGGTTCCTCCTCTTCTCGAATCTGTTGGATGATCGAACGGACACGGGGAAGGACTTGCTCAGAGGAAAATTGCCCGACAGAGGCTTGAACGCCGAGGCGGGGGGCGTCGAGAAGGTTGTGAGCACTCTCCGCGCTAGCGATCGTGGCCTTACTCGGAATGCACCCGAAGTTTGTGCAGTCACCTCCCCAGGTGCCTTTGTCAATCAGAAGGACCTTTTTGCCTGCCTTTGCAAAGCCGATGGCCACGACGAGTCCACCAGCTCCAGCACCAATTACAATTAGGGGGTAATTCTGCATACCATACGTCATGCGCTTTATGACCCATTTTGTCAATGATGGAAATGTCTCGGCCATGCTAGACTTCAAACGACTTATGAGTAAGAAAGAAAGGACAGCGATTACCCCCACCCGCGAGGAAGATTACCCTGAGTGGTACCAGCAGGTGGTGAAACATTCAGGCCTTGCGGAAAATGCTCCTGTGCGTGGTGCGATGGTCATCAAACCGTGGGGTTTTACCCTTTGGGAGAACATCCAACGGCACCTTGATCAGGAGATCAAGAACCGCGGTTGTGCCAACGCCTACTTTCCTCTCTTTATCCCCTTAAGCTTTCTTGAGAAAGAGGCCCAGCATGTCGAGGGCTTTGCAAAAGAGTGTGCCGTCGTCACTCACCATCGTTTGGAGGAGAGTGAAGGAAAGCTTGTTCCTGCGGGAGAGTTAGAAGAGCCTCTCATTGTCCGCCCCACTTCTGAGACGATCATTGGCGATTGCTATAGTCGCTGGGTCGAGTCGTGGAGAGATTTACCGCTGCTTGTCAACCAATGGGCGAATGTGGTTCGTTGGGAGATGAGGCCTCGCATTTTCCTTCGTACAACAGAGTTTCTTTGGCAAGAAGGTCACACTGTCCATGCGACACAAGAAGAGGCGATGGAGAGAACCTTGCAGATGGTGGAGATGTACCGCCAAGTCTCTGAAGAGCTGCTTGCAGTTCCTGTGATTGTGGGTGAAAAGTCACCAGTAGAGCGTTTCCCTGGAGCTGTTAGCACCTATACGATCGAGGCGATGATGCAAGATCGAAAAGCGCTGCAGGGCGGAACCTCGCACTTCCTTGGTCAAAATTTTGCAAAATCATCCAACATCCGCTTCACCGACAAAGATGGTGAGTTGAAATACGCTTACACGACCTCTTGGGGAATCACGACGCGCCTCATCGGAAGCGTGATCATGGTCCACGGCGATGACAATGGGCTTCGACTCCCTCCCAAAGTCGCACCGTCACAGGTGGTGATCATTCCTTTTGTTCCTAAACCTGAGCTCGAAGAAGCGGTCTTTGCTTACGCTGAGAAGATCAAACAGGCCCTCGAGAAAGAGAATTACGATGGAGAGCCACTCCGCGTGATGATTGACAAACGCGATCTCAGAGGTGGAGAGAAGAGTTGGGAGTGGATCAAGAAGGGGGTACCGCTTCGGATTGAAGTCGGTCCGCGCGATCTCGAGTCAAACGGTGCCATGGTGGCTCGACGCGACCGCGAACCTAAAGAGAAAGAAAAGGTCGATGTTGAAGCGCTTCCCGCTTTTGCTTCGAAGACTCTTGAAGAAATCCACCAAGGTCTCTTCGAGCGCGCGAAAGCGTTCCAGAAAGAGCACCTTTACACGCACCTGAAAACTTTTGATGAGCTGAAGGAGTTCTTCACACCTAAGAACAAAAACAAACCTGAAGTGCACGGGGGATTTGTTCTTGCTAAGTGGTGTGGGGACGAAGAGACGGAAGCTCTACTTAAAGAACTCAGCGTGACGATCCGTTGCCTACCCATGGAGCAGAGTGGAACGACGGGCAAGTGTATCCTTACTGGCAAAGAGGCAACTCTCGATGCCATCTTCGCTAAAGCTTATTAACAGGTCATTTTATCTACAGAAGATGGCACTCGGTGGAAGGTTGAGTGCTTCGCGGTTGGTCTCGACTTTCTCTGGTGGGGAGTATTGGTCGAGACGCTTTTGAATGTCGTGATCGATCGAGCTGAGCAGCATTTCGACAAACTGCTTTTCGGCATCAGTGAAAGTCGCTTTCTTCTTTTTGAGGAAGGTTCGAACCTCTTCTTCGGTCATCCCCATGGATTCAAAGAGTTGGGCTTTTTCCCTTTGGTAGTTCTCCTCAAAGATCTCGAGCTCATTCTTGATCTTTTCGAAATTGTACTTTTCGTTTAACATAAACCCAATTTTAACAAAGATTTGTAAAGATTCAAATAAGATTGATGAAAAAGCTCCTTCTAATCCTCCTTCTTCCTTTCTGTGTCCCCTCAAGTGTCAATGCGCAGCTCTATCTCGATTTAAAGCCTTGTGAAAGCGATTTTAAACTCTTTGGTGATGGGGTAAAGATCGACAATCCGGAAGTGAGTTTCTATGGCCAAACGGCCAATCCCACTCGTCCGGGAGTCACCAATGATTGCGATATTGGAACAGGGGTTTTTGGAGCTCAGTGGGCAGCGGGGATGCCGATTCCGAAAGATCTCTGCTTCTTTGGTCAAACGTGTGTGGTCGTCGCTCACAACCGCTTTATCTTTGGTTCAGCTTGTGCAGATAAAGAGCTTGTCCGTAGTGGACAAACTCTGAATCTCTATGGAATTGACGGTAGTGGTTTTGGAGGGGTGATTCCTTTCAACCAACTGAGCCGTTTTAAAGCAGAACAGCTGCAAAACGACTTTAACCTGCTTTTTGCTCGTCCTTTTCTAATTGGAGGAGGATTCACCCTCTATCCAGCGATAGGGTATAGCGCCATTTTCCGCAGTCTCAAGATGAAAAATCAGCTCATCAATCTCGATACCCAGTTCGACAACGGGACTGTGCATGAGAACCTGATATCCTGGTATAACGGCGGAAAAATCGAGTTGGCTCTGGTGAAGAAGTTTCATGCGAACTGGTGTGCGGAGATCATTCCTTTTATTGCAGGATACCGATTGCATACCACACTCAACGGCACCCAAAATTTTGGGCAGAATGCAACGCCTTCAGTTTCATTAAGCACAGGGAAGCTGCAGGCCGCCTATTCAACGGGGGTGCGTTTTTCTGTTCAAAGCAGTTTCTGTGGGTTTTCCGTGGGTGGACAGATTTTTGGAGAGTTCTTGAGTCGCGTTCCTGGAATACTGAATCCACGAGACGATGATGACCTTCCCGCCCGAATCACGGATAAAAATGCCAACCTCTGGGGTGGCGGACTTTTTCTTGGCCGCTCTTATTAATTTAAGATCTATTTTCAATTAAAATTTTGAAAATCAATAGATGAGAAATAGAAATTATTTTAATTAGACTAATAAGAGTGAATCAATCCTTCCTTTAAGAGATCTTTACAGTTCCTTGTTATGATTAATCAAATATAAATTAGGTGTTTTATGGTTGAGCTCACTGAGTTAGATCCAGTTAGAAATTTACAGTCGAACCTCTTGTACAAGGGCGGAAAAGGCGTTCTTTTTGCAGGAGTAACGGTGGCAAGTGTCGTGATGACATCTCCACTGATGCTGATCTCAGGAGTGGCTCTTGGAGTTCTGTCGTTAACACAGCTTTTTACAGATCCTTCCAATCACCAGACGTTTGTGAGCTACTCATTTGCAAAGGTGAAAGTGTTGGGTCTCCTTGCGACGATTTCAGCGGTTGCACTGATTGTAATATCGGGCGTTCCTCTCACTGTTTCTCTCACAGCTCTCTTATCTGGACTGCTTTCAAGCTACACCTGTGCAGAACTCATGATGGAATGGCTTGTTGTCGCCTATTGGGCTCCCTCTACAGAGGAGATTGCGGAAAGGAAGGCGATGATCCAGAAGATGGATGTGTATGCCGACTATGAGAAGGCGGTCGATCAGCTTCTTTCAAGCAATGAGTCTGAAAGTGCAAAAGGCCTATCAAAGTTAAAAGAACTCAGCTCGGACGATTACCAAAAGAGACTCTTTGAAACTGCCCTTTTCTACGACTCGAGTTTTGAGTTAGAGAAGGGATTCAAGGTTTTACACTACCTAGCACATCAAGGGTATGTCCCGGCCTATCATCGGGTTGCAGCAGGATTTCTTGATGGACGAGGAGTTGAACGCGATCTGAAGAGCGCTTCGGATTGGGCAAAGAGAGGCTCAAGTGAGAAGGATGCTGACTGCCAGGCTTTGGAGGGGATTCTTGAAGAACTACCGGTTGTCGTAGAGAAAGCAGCAGCCCATGGGTCGAGTATTGCAATGCGTGAAATTGCGCTGAAAACGGAGTGCCGAAAAGAAAAAGTGAGGCTTTTATTGGAGGCTGGTAACTTGGGTGATAAAGATGCTTGGTTCGAACTCGCTCGGATGCATGAGATCGGCGATGGTGTGAAGAAGAGCCCTGTCCTTGCCTTTAACTGCTATAGAAAAGCAATGATCTATGGAAGTCGAAGAGCAGCGAAAAAAATCGTGGAATATTGTAGAGTAGGCCGAGGAACTAGGATCGATAAGGGTATGGCAGATGCCATTCAAGCCTCTATAGTTCGAACCAAAACATGCAACAGGGTGGCATGAATGGCAGATTTTTCAGCAATTGAACGACTCCACATCCACCGTGGCATCTATTGGGCAAAAAAAGATGCGACTGTAGCAAGCCTTGCTGCGGCTGCTCTCGTCCCAATTGTAGATTAGGTGGTCACTGCAGTCGCTCTCTCTGTTTTAGAGGTGACCAACCAATGGATACACTTTTGGGGATCCGGCTCTCTAAAAAGCCACCTATTCATCAAGCTGACCGTGGGAGTTCTTCTTGCAACCATCAGCGGTAGCGAGCTTTGACACTTTATGGGAAGGGGGCACGATCGAATACCGACCAGCTCAAACAGAAAAAGCCGAGCTCCACGATTTAGCCTGGAAGCTGTATAAAGGCTGTCAGTACAAAAGAGCTCTAGAACTCATTGAGCGGTTAGTGGCTGAAAACGATGTTCCAATTATGGAGCTCCTCGCTAACTGGTTGCTTTTGGGAACTCCCGCTTTAGAGCTAAATATAGTTCGCTGTGAGAAGCTTCGGGAGATGATTGATCAGATCAAATCTTCGTAGAAAGTGTAGTTGCCTTTCACAAAATATCTTGTTAGGCCCAGACTTGCCAGAGAAAGATCGACGAGGCCACGACGGAGGCTGCGGTCAGTAAGATTCCAAGATTGGTAAATTCAAGGAAAGAAACGGGGTGGTTGTGACGCTTGAGAAAGCCGACGGCCACGATGTTAGCAGAAGCACCAAAGGGAACAATATTTCCTCCTAGGCAAGCTCCGATCAACAGAGCAAACATCAACAGTTCAAGGTGCTGACCTTTAGAAATCGTTTGGACAACAGGAATCATTGCAAGAAGGTAGGGGACATTGTCGACAAAGGCAGAGATCAGGATAGAGAGAAGAAGGATCAAGACAAAGGTCTCAAGCAGGTGCTCCGTGGCGTAGCTGTCGATCGACTGTGCTAGCAGGTCGAGCCAACCGTCATTGATCAGGGCTTGTACGAGAATAAAGACGGACGCGAGAAAGATGGTTGTTCCCCAGTCCAGCTGAGTGAGCATGGTTTTTGTGGGGATCCACTTCGCATGGAGGGCAAACCAGACAATACCAAGGATCCCTATAGCCATGGCAGAGGTCCCAGCAAACCATCCAAAGTGAGGGTCCACCAGGCTTGCGATCGAGAGGACGATCACGAGGAGGCCTAAGAGATAGGAGGGGACAAGAGAGAGGGGTTTTTCTTGGGGAACCTGTGCGATGGGCTGAGTCTCCTTGCGAAGCAACCATCCGGCAACGAGAAGCCCTGCTAGCGCCCCTGCTTGGACAAAGAAGAAGATGCTGATCTTGCCTTTGTAAATGAAAAAGTCCAGAAAGCTCATGTTCATGTAGCTGGCGAGGATCATGCTCGGGGGGTCACCAATGAGGGTCGCTGTTCCTTGAATATTGGAAAAGATGGCAATGAAGATGAGAGGTTTCACCGGGTTGATGCCGACTCTCTCGCAGATTTTGTACGCGATCGGTCCGATCAGGAGGACGACGGCGACATTCTCTACAAAGATCGACAGGATCGAAGAGAGGAGACAGATACCAAGGACCGCTCCACGTGCTGTTGTGGTCCGGTCGACAACCCACTCGGCAAGCACGGCGGGCATTTTGGAGAGCATAAAGAGCTCTGCGAGGATGGCCGTGCCGAGGAAGAGAGTGATGATATTCCACTCCACAAAGGTGAAAAACTGGATGGGATTGATGGTGCGTGTTGCAACCAGTGCGACTGCAGAGACGAGCGCAATTTGAGGACGCTTTTGACTAAAGAAGATGAAAAGCGTGTAGCAGATGACGAAGATGATGAGGCTCATCATTGGAAGTGTGAGTTTTCCCGTATCGTTTCTGGGCTCACTGCTTCCTCATAGTCTAGGATGTTGTCTCTTGTTTTTCCCACAACAAAGAAGGCAAGCCGCTTATGGTTCTCTTTACCTAGCCATTCATAGCAAAGATCAACATAGTCTGCAAAACTCATCGCTTCGAGGGCGGCGATCTTCTTTTTATGCCATTCGAAGTCCCCCTGCAGCTCGAAAGCCTCATCCGTGAGGGCTTTACGCGCTTCTTTGAGGGAGTGGGGGGCTTTCTGGAGTTTAGAGAGTAGGGCTTTTTTAGCGCTGTCGAATTGGGCCTCCGCCTCTTCGGAGGTTTTGAGATTCTTTAGGTACGTCTCAAAGAAGAGTTCGATCCGGGCGAGCAGGTCGCGCGGAGAGTGGGTGTGGGATTCTAGAATAAAGAGGAGGAGTTGGGCGGCATTTTCAATCCGCTCAGAGGTGTTCCCGATCACATAGGCGGTCTGCTGCTGTGAACGCAGCTCTTCGAAGAAGGGGGTGGCAAGGAGTGTAGAGGTTAGCTCGCTGGCGACCTCTTGATTTGGGCTGGTTTTTCCGAGCTCGATGGCAAGTAAGAGGCCTGTACCTTGCGCTTGAGTGGGGCGCATCAAATAGAAGGGACCTGCACCCTCTTTCAAGGTGCCATACTCGCGTTCAAACTGATCTCTTTTGAGGTAGGGTTTTGGGTAGAAGGTCTCTTGAAAGACTTTCTGGAACTTGGGCGCCTCTTCTTTGCTCAGATTTCCAAAGAGCATCTCATCGAGTGCGGCTGTATTAAAGAGGTTTTTATGCCAGTCACTAAACTGTTCGTGGGAGAGACTCTTTATGACAGCGAGGCGCTCTTCTGGGGTATGGAAGGTCGAGAACACCGACTCGCGGAGGAGGCGGACTGCCTGGATGTATGGAGACTCTTGGTCTTTATTCTGGAGCTCTTGGCTGTAAGCGCTCTTTCCATTTTCAAAGAACTCTCCATTCTTAAAGGGGTCTTTCATCTGCTCGATGATCTGTTTAAAGAAGGGAATGAGTTGTCCGTGAAACCCTTCGATCGTCAGTGTGATTCCTGAGGAGGAGTACTTCATCTCATAGCTCAAGTCTGCAAGGGAAGCTTCGTACGCGGTAGAAGCGAAAGCTTGCTTGAAAAGGGTGACGAAAAGTTCACCAAGAGCTGCATTTTCTGCTGTTTCGTAGCTTAGGTAGGGGCTCTTAAAAACAAAGAAGAGAGAGGCTTTTGGGGTTTCGTAAATGCAGTCTTGAAGGAAGTAGCTTTCGCTTCCTTCCGGTGAGTCGAGTTTGACGGGGGTGAGAAGAAGGGGGTTTTCGTTGGTGATCTCACACTTGTAGTCCAGCTCCTTAGGGAGGAAGGGGTTCTTAGGAGGAAGATCGTATGGTGTTTCGGGGAGCGCTTCTGCCCAGGCAGCGATCTCTTTTTTTGGGATCGGGACTGTTGTGTAGCCGACCTTCATCCAACGCTCTTCTTGATTGGGCTTAACACCTGTTTCCGAGGAAGGAGCCATCAGGTCGACATGGACCGTTGTGGGTGTGAGTGTCTGGACAAGCTCATGCATGAGGTCTGGACGGAAGCTTTTGAGCAGTTTGCTATTCTCTGGAAAAGCGGAGATGTCGTACTGCCGGATGCTTTTGATGAGGTTGTAAGCCTCTTTATAGGCTGTAGTGCGCTGAGGATACTCCACTTTAAGCGTTGCGAGGGCTTGGTAGTCATCAAAGAGGTAGGCGGGGAAAGATTCACTTTTGAACTGGTTGATTGCTTCAAAGATTTTTCGGATGACGGTGTTGGGATTCTTAACGCCCTTTTCTGTGAGGTTCGCTTGGATGAAGAAGGCCATGTGCTTGCTGTCCCAGCGGTAGGCTCCGGAGCCCAGATCTAGAGCGAGTCCTTCGCTACGCAGGCGCTCGAGGAGGGTGCCTTCGGTTTCGTGTCCTAGGATGTAGGCAAAAAGATCCTCTGGACGGTCCTCTTTTTCTCTCGCAAACTTTTCTGGGAGGTGCCAGAAAAGGGTCAGCGTCCTTTTATTGGCAAGGGGCTCGATGTAGGTGAAGGTCTCTTGAAACTGGTCGGTCAGGAGAGGGACATCTGGGCTTGGGGGAGGTGGAGGTCCTTTCTGGAGTTTATCAAAAGCATCTTCTGCTAGCTCTAGAAGAGTTTCTTTATCGAGGGAAGAGACGAGAACCAAGGTCATTCGGTCGGGATAATAATTCTCTTCGAACCATTTTCTGAGCTCTTTTTCTTGGACATCAGAAAGGGTCTCTTTACTTCCGAAGTTAAAGCGGTGCCAAGGGTGCTCAGGATTGGCTCTTTCTTTGAAGGTCATGAACTGACGGACTTCATCTTTGTTCAGGTTGCCTTGGAACTCTTGGTTGATGGCTTCAATCTCACGTGAGGCACTCTTCGTACTCAGGAGTGGCTCTGTGAAAAACTCAGCAAAATGGGCGAACGCTTTTTCAAAGGCGTCGTTGTCCACAGCAAAGATGTAGGAGGTGTAGAGATCTTCTGTGAAGGCGTTCGTCTCGCCGCCATGCTGCTTGATCATCTGAGAAAAAGAGGCCTCATCGGGATGCGATTTGGTTCCCATGAAGAGCATGTGCTCTAGGAAGTGGGCGAGTCCTGGGTGCTCTTCGGGCTCGTTCCAGCTTCCTGCCCGGACGGTGAGTGCAGCGCTCGACTTCCTTGCCGACGGGTCTGAAATGATGTAGACCGTCATTCCGTTTTCAAGTCGCGCTTTGAGGGTATCTCGATCCTTAAAGTCTCCTGCAAGGATTTTGACTTTGGATTGGTCGGGGAGGATTTGTGTAGAGAAGAGAGGGGTTAGAACGAGAAGGAGAAAGGGGAGGATTTTTTTCATGGTAACTTCTGGTAAAGTTTTGTGACTTGTTTCCAAATTTCATCGGCGCGGATTTTTCGGCGTTCTTTTTTGTCGGGATGGTCGAGTCCAGGGAAGCTTTGCATCTCAATGTTCTCCCCAAAGGAGAGGTGGACTGCTGCACGGCTTGCGGAGCGTTTTTCTCCGAGCTCTTTAATGAGGCTGCTTGGAGGGGGGAGAATGTCAAAGGTTTTGAGGGCGAGGGGGTAGAAGTGTGTTTTTCTCGCAGATCTTTCGCCGGTGAGGTAGAGCATTTCGACACTGGAGGCGTCAAAGGGAGCAGGCTCCAGGTGACCCTTATCATCGACCCGGTCTCTTCCTCCGGACGGAGCGACGTAGATGCACTTTCCGCCTTCAGAGAGGAGTTCTGCCATCCGCTTCATGGTGCGGTGGTTGTGAGCGAGCTTCTCTGCTTTCTTCTCAGGTGGGTTTTCAATGTGCTTTTTAGAGTAGATACAGAGGAGATTGCGCCCCATGCTAAAAGGGATGGCCATCGGGTCAGTGGTCACACGGCTTCCGGCGACAAAAATCATCTCTGACCCTAGGTGAGGAGCGGTCTTCTCTAGCATGAGGTGGATGATTTGAGGGTCGGGCTCGGTCTGGTGATTGGCGAGAAGGATGACATTTTCCCCCGCAGAGGTCGCTTTAACGATCTCCTCGAGGTTCTTTTCCCCTTGCAGGGTTGACTCTTGAAAAATCAGAAGAGGGCGCATGAATTCAAGGCCGAATTTTTCGTAATCAAAGGGGGCTGTGATCTTGGAGTGGTAGGGAGAAAATTGATAGGGGGATTCAATGTTCTCTGCAATGAGGGTGAGATAGGAATTAAAGAGGTTATCTACCTCTTCAGAGGGGATCTTTTCGATGGCAGCGGACCGAAAAATTTCGATACACTCATCTAGGATGGCGATGAAGCGCTCCGGGATTTTTTGGGCATCTTTTAACTGTTGCAGTCTATCGTGAGGGTTCATCACACTTCAATGAGTTCGTTGCTGACTGTGGAGATCAATTGAAAGTCATTTAAATGCAGATCGCTCGAAGTTTCCCATTCGAGACGAGCATTCATCTCCTCAGCTAGAGAATCTAGGAAGTTCTTTTCACCCTTTTTGATGTGGTCCATCAGGTGAGGGTGGACGACCACTTTGAGCCCAAATTGTTGGTGGTACTGAATCGCTTTTTTGAGTGATCTTTCGAGTTGGATCGCCATGCTGTCTAGGCTTTTAATGACTCCCTGACCAGAACAGTAGGGGCAGTCGGTGTAAAGAAGCTGGGTGATTGAGCCGCGGCTTCGTTGACGTGTCATTTCAACCAGTCCAAAATCACTCATTCCAAGAACACGGCACTTGGCGGAGTCATCTTTGAGACACTCCTTGAGCTTCTCTAAAACGCGGCGTTGGCTTTTCCGTAAACGCATATCGATGAAGTCGAGGACGATCAGACCTCCGACATTGCGTAGCCGGAGCTGTCTGGCGACCTCTTCAGCTGCTTCGAGGTTGATACGGACGAGAGACTCTTCGACATCAGACTCAGAGATACTGCTTCTTCCCGAGTTGACATCAACGGTGTACATCGCTTCGGTTCTTTCGAAGAAGATATACCCACCGTGCGGAAGCCAAATCTTCTTGCGCAGTGTCTTTTCAATCTCTCGCTCCACATTGAATCGTTCAAACATAGGAATTTTATCGCGGTAGAGTTCGATACGGAGGTTGTGTTCTGAAGCGTAGCGGTTTTGGAGCTGCTTACAGGCCTGAAACGTATCGTAGTCGTCCACGAGGATCCGGTCGTAGCGCTTGTCAATGGCAGCAAGGAGGGAGCGCTTGATGAGATCGGACTCTTCAAAAAGGAGTTTCGGTTCAGAGGAGTCGGTAAAGCTCGCTTTAATTTTTTCCCAGCTGGCAAGAAGGTCTTCGGCTTCGTCCACCAGCATCTCTTCTGTCGCCATCCGGCTAGCGGTTCGACAGATGAGGCCCATGTTGTTGGGCATCTCGAAGGAGCGGATGAGCTTTTTGAGGCGCTCTCGCGCCATGCGGTCCTCGATCTTTCTAGAAACCCCTCGATGGGTCGAGTTGGGGAGAAGGACAAGGTAGCGTCCTGCAATAGAGATGTTCGAGGTCAGGCGGGCTCCTTTAGTCCCGATCGGCTCTTTGACAACCTGAACGAGAACGGTCTGTCCCTTTTTCATCAGCTCATCGATGTTGGCATCCTTACCAGGCTCATCCTTGACCTTTTGAATGTCATAGTCGAGCTCGAAGTCGAGGTCAAAAAGCTCAGCGAATTTTTTAGTGTTCTCGATGATGTCTGAGATGTGGATAAAGCCATTTTCTCCTTCGCCAATATCGATGAAGGCGGACTGGATGTTGTGGAGAATGTTGGTGACCTTTCCTAAGTAAATATTTCCTGTAATGCGGCGCTTATTTTTCCTTTCTAGGACGAGATCAAAGAGTTGACCATTTTTTAGGTGGGCCGCGCGGATTTCACGAGATTCGATATTCAGTAGCAATTCTTTCATATACACATATTCCTCATTAACAAGGGGATTATACACTCAAACAGGATTTTGTGGTTTAAATAAAAGAGACTTTTTAGCTACAATTTTACAGTCGTTTATGGAAACGGATGCTTTTCAAATTTATCTAGACCGCCTTTCGCTAGGAAAGGAGCAGAAGCTAGACGCTTATTTAGAGCCTAGCGACTTGATTGAGGGAGATGAAAATCTTCTTTTTAAAGCACCCGTTCACCTAAATGGAAGAGCTTATCTCGCTGAAGATGAGCTAATTATGCAGCTTGATATCGAGGCGACCGCATGGATGCCTTGTGCTGTTTGTAACGAGTTTACCCCGTTCAAGTTAAATCTTGAACAACACTATCTCACGCAGGATCTCAATGAGATCCAAGGGGCTATTTTCGATTTTCGAGAATTAGTCCGTGAAGAGATCCTAGTGAACCTTCCACACCTGGTCGAATGCCAGGGAAACTGCCCTAAAAGGAAGGAGCTAGGCAACTATTTAAAAAAAGAATCGTCTGAAGAGGGGACCTATAACCCTTTTGAAGGCCTAAGCTAACGGAGTAATAACCATGGCAGTTCCTCGTAATCGAACTTCAAACGCTCGAAAGAATGCGAAGCGCTCGCACCACGCTAAGAGCACCAAGCAGTTTAACCGCTGCTCAAACTGCGGCGCAGCCAAAATTCCTCATGTGATCTGCCCTGAGTGTGGATTTTATGCAGGTAGGAATGTCTACGCCTCTGCTGAATCTGCAGAGTAGAGACTCAAAATGAATCGAGCTTCGGGGTTCTTATTCGAAGCTCACTCTTTCTTCTTTTTCTTTGGAGCTTTTCTCGTCGTCTTTTTGACAGGTTTTTCGTCCTCTTCTCCATTGAGAATCAGAGGAGGACTCTCTTCTAGCGGCTCATCTTCATCGAGCCATTTTCCTGAAAGCTTTCTGAGCTCAACCAGTTTCTGATTGAGGCTGTTGAGAACCGTTTCTGTTTCGGTCATCTGGTGCGCCTTACGGCTGGCAATGAGATCCTGCTCTGTTTCAAATTTTGAAGAGAAGGAAGCAGCTCCGACCTGAGAGAGATCGGGAGTGAAGAGGAAGGCGCGTAGCCCCGTTGGAACTGTCGTGAAGATGTCGACGGAGATTTGCGGCTCAATCTCGGTTTTTTGTGCCTGCTTAGGAGGGCGTCCACGTTTTGGACGAGGGTTCAGAGCTTCGTTAGAGTAGTAGCTCTTCGCCTTCGTTTGCAAGATTTTGCGAGCGTTCTGGACATCTTTCGGAACTTTCTCATCAAAGAGGTGTGTCTTCAGCTTTTCAATGAGGTGGACACCTACATCGAGGTCCTCTTCAAAGACGAAGTGGAGCTTGAGGCTTCTGAGCCACTCAATGATCCGCACTCGAGACTTCTCTTGATAATACTGCTGCCATTTATCCAATTCGTTCGGCTGGTCGTAGAGGAATTCCAAAAAGTTTTCACGTGACTCTTTCGCTTGAATGATGTCCATCAACTTTTCTTTTGTGTCGATGTCATACACCTTTTCATGAATGAAACCTTCCATGATCTTTTTTGACTCGTAATTGGAGAGCTTAGGGAAGATGACGTAGCGTTCGTTATTGGCCGTGAGCTCTTTTTCGAGCTTATTGATGGACTCCTCAGGCTGGTCGAGGTCGTGAAAGAAGATGAATCCCTCTTGACGGTCGAGGTAGAAATCTCTTTCGTCATCCGATTTTGCGAAGGCCTCCATGAGCCTTTGGCATCGTAAGATCAGGGGATTTTGTGCTGTAAGTAGTTTCTTTTTAGCCATGTGAGTCCTATTTTCCTTGGAAAGCGGTCATCATAGCCTAATGGCTCAACACTTTCAACCCATAGGTAACTTTTTTGCGGGGCCGGTCATGGTGACCCGTTTGAAAGAAGGGGGGGCAGGCTCGAAGTGGATCGTGAGCTGTTCGCCTAAGCGCGTCCGAACGGAGAGAGGGCTCTCCATGTGATGAACCAGGTGGGCAGCCAATGCCGCCGCAGTCGCGCCTGTACCACAAGCAGAGGTCTCACCCTCGACTCCCCTTTCGTAGGTAGCAAATCGGAGCTCGTTTTCTGAGACGATTTCCACGAAGGTGACGTTGGTCCCTGCGGGGCCAAAGTAGGGGTGGTGACGGAAGAGAGGGCCCAGTTGCTCAACGTCAACGGCATCAAGAGAGGTAGTGAAGAGAACAGCGTGGGGGATACCGGTGTCTAAAAAGTGGAGAGTTTCTCCCTCAAGGGGGATGTGAAGAGAGTGGATTTTGGGCTTTCCCATATCGACCTGGATTTCCTCTCCCACAAAACTGGTACGGAGAAAGTCATGCATCGTCTCAATCGTGTAGCCCTTTTTTCCAAAACCGAGATCGACCATGAACTTCAACAAACAGCGGATCCCGTTTCCGCACATCTCTGCTTCGGATCCATCGCAGTTGTAGATGCGCATCTTGACATCAGCACGGTGGGAGCGTTCCAGCAAGATGAGTCCATCGCAGTTGTTTTCACTGGAGAGGGCTTGGATCTCAGTCGGCTCTCGAGAAAATCCTTCCGAGCGGTTGTCAACAAGGACGAAAGTGTTGCCACATCCGGAATAGATGGAGAAAGGTAGTGTTTTTTGCGCGCTACAGGTCATTGAAGTTGGTGACCACTTTGTCGATGAGTCCAAAGTCCTTTGCCTCTTCGGCATTCATCCAAGTATCTCGGTCGATTGCACGGTCGATCTCTTCGTAGGTGCGACCGGTAGCGTCCATGTACTTCTGGATGAGGGTGTCACGGGTTTTAACCATCTCTTTTGCTTGGATTTCGAGGTCGGTGGCTTGCCCTTGGATCACTCCAGAAAGACGCGGTTGGTGGATCATGATCCGTGCGTTCTCAGTGGCAAAACGCTTTCCTTTGCCGGCTAAGAGGGAGAGGACGGATCCCATTGACGCAGCAAGGCCAGTGACAAGTGTGTAGACAGGGGAGCTGATCATTTTGGCTTGGTCCCAGATTGCAAATCCCGAATCAACGGCTCCACCTGGGCTGTTGATCACGAGCAGGATCGGTTTGCCTGGTTCGCTGAGTTCTAGAAACCAGAGCTTGCGGATGACATCGTTAGCGGTATCTTGGTCCACTGCATCAGAGAGAAAGATCCTTCGGGCTTTTAAGAGCTCGGTGTCAATTTTGTCTTGGAGGCGTTCATTGTTCGCTTGCTTTTGTTCTTCAGCCATTTTTTTCTCCTAAAGATGAATTTCTGGGTAGAGTGGAAATCTCTGTAATAGGTTCGTCATTTGTTCTTTGGCCCATACTAATACATTCTCGTCTGTCTCGCAATCGGCTTTGCTCATTTTTCCAGTTTTTTCTGAAATCACCGGCTTGGTGTGGGTCAAGGTCTTCACGATCGCTTCTGCGATCTCTTCCATCTCCGGCTCCTTCATTCCGAGCGTTGTTGCAGCCGGAGTGCCTATCCGGATGCCCGAAGTGAACCAAGCACCATTCGGATCGAAGGGGATGCTGTTGCGGTTGACGGTCATTTGTGCAGCGCGTAAGGCGTTCTCCGCTTGTTTCCCTGTAAGCCCAAAGCTGCGCACATCGATGACCAAGAGGTGGTTATCACTCCCACCCGTCAGAGGGGTGGCTCCTCGGCGGATGAGTGCTTCGGAAAGGGCACTCGCGTTTTTTTGAACCTGCTGAGCATACGCGGCAAATTCAGGCTGGAGCGCCTCCTGGAAGGCGACTGTTTTTGCAGCAATGCAGTTGGGTAATGGACCGCCAATGACGAGCGGACAGCCTCGGCTGATGAACTCTTCCCACTCTTTCTTGGCTAGGATAAGGCCTCCTCTGGGCCCTCGAAGGGTTTTATGAGTCGTGGTGGTGATCACATCGGCGTAAGGAACGGGGTTGTACTCACCGGTGAAAACACCTCCGGCAACCAGTCCAGAAAAATGGGCCATGTCGACCATCAATGTGGCTCCGACCTCATCTGCGAGCTCTCTCATTTTGGCAAAGTTGATCTTTCTTGGGTAAGAGGAGTATCCAGCAAGGAGGATGTCAGGCTGCACCTCCTGGACACGCTCACGCAGGGCATCCATATCCAGAAGGCCGCTGTCAGGGTCCACTTGGTAGCTGAAAGCGCGCATCATTTTTGAGGAGATATTGAGTCGGAAGCCGTGGGTCAGGTGTCCCCCAGAGTTGAGAGACATCCCTAACATCTTCTGCTGATGCATCCGATGTCTGAGCTCTTCGTACTCCTCTTCGGTCAGGTCGTTGACGGTTTTCTTTCCTTTTTCTTCGAGAAAGGGGACTTGAACACGCTTCAATAGAATTGCCCAAAACGCGATGATATTCGCATCTGCTCCGCTGTGGGGTTGGAGGTAGGCATACTCTGCTCCAAAAAGCTCGCAAGCCAGCTCTGCACCGCGGTTTTCTATAAAATCCACATTGTCGCAACCTGCATAGAAGCGGTGGAAGGGGTAGCCCTCTGAGTACTTGTCGGTGAGGAGGTTACCCATCGCTTGCTGTACAGCTAGGGAGGAGAAGTTTTCAGAGGCGATGAGCTTGAGGTGGCTTTGCTGGTCTTTGAGCTCCTGGAGGATGGCTTCTGCGACCTCAGGAGAGGTTTGCTGAACACTTTCTAGTCCTGCTAAGAACGCTAGGGCAGAGGGATTGACCTCCTCTGTGGTGTGATTTTCTAAGTATTTCTTTACAAAAGACATAGACAGATTCCTTTGGAGGGGTTCATCTCAGTTATCGACTCCGGTGAATCTAACAAATCTCTCATTGAAATGCTAGTGAAGTAATGTGATTCTTCACCTCTTTTTCTCTTGAGATCTATCACGTTCCACAGTTATAATGATTCATTCGTTAACTCATTTTTTAAAAAGGACTCCAATGTTTGCTGCTTTAAAGCCAATTCTCGAAATTCAAGAACTTGATATGCAGATGATCCGCTTAATGCTTCTCAAGAAAGAGAGACAGAAAGAGCTTCGTAAAATTTCCCATATTCGTTCGGATTTAGCGAATCAAGTGAGTGTGAAAGAAGCTCAAGTTCTTGAGACAAAGAAAGAGATCAAGCTTCTGGAACTCGAGATTGAAGAGGTTAAAGAGAAGTTAGAGAAGCTGGAGACTCAGCAAAACAACATCAAGAAAGTCGATGAATTCAACGCTCTGACTCAGGAGATTTCAACCTTCGAAAAGCAGCGCCATGGAAAGAGCCTAGCCCTTTCGGACCTCTTCGATAAACTAGCTCTTGAAGAGGAGCTACTACAAGGGGTGAAAGAGAGCCTCGAGCAATCTACTGAGAGCAGCAAAGAGCTCGAACAAGAGATCCTCGAAAGCATCGAGCAGATCAATAATGAAGGACAAACGATCAAGGTAGAAAGAGATGCTATGGCTGAAAAGGCTGACAGCGATACCCTCTACATCTACGAACGTCTTCTGAAAAACAAAAAAGACCGTGTGGTTGTACCGATTGAAAACCGCGCTTGTAGCGGTTGTCATATTACCGTCACTGCTCAAGATGAGAACCTCGTCCGCAAAGGAGAGAGGATCATCTTCTGTGAACACTGCTCAAGAATCCACTACTGGCCTGAGAGTGTTCAAGAAGAGCAAGAAGTGACAACGACACGTCGTCGCCGTCGTACAAAAGTTTCTTAACCTTTTGCCGGGAAGGCAGGCAACCGCTGTCCTAGGACAGAGGAAAGTCTGGACTTCACAGGAAGGGATACCAGCGAAAGGCTGGGGGCTGTAAAGCTACGGAAAGTGTAACAGAAAGTAGGTCTTCCTAGACTGAAACGCTAGACTATTGAGATCTAGCCCCTCACCAGAGATGGTGGGGCGCGACAAACCCTATCCGAAGCAAGGCATCTTCTCTCACATCCTGTGCTTCCGCAGGAGAGAAGAGACAAGCCGCTTGAGGGGTGTGGCGACACACCTCCTAGATGAATGGTTGCTCAACGACAGAATCCGGCTTATCGCTTTCCCGGCTCTTTTGAGGATCGTTTGGAGGAAGAACTCTTTCCATCTTTTCCATCTTTTCGATCTTTTCACCCAATAAAGGGAATCGTGAAAGCCCCCTACTGTCATGCAGTATGTGGGCTTTCACGATTCCCTTTCTTGACCAAAAATTTCTGAAAATCTGAACAAAGTTCTTCCTCCAAACGATCCTCTATTCATTTTTCTGATAAATAGGTTCTTTTTTTGACGGCCCTCTTTTAAGAGGAGAGTTGGGTGCGGATGGTTGCGGCTGCGATGCCAAACGCGTTTGCAACGTTGAGAGAGTTTTTCTTTCCGAAAAGGGGGATGCTGGTGATGTGGTCAGCAGCATCGAGGAGTTCTTCCGAGACGCCATGCTCTTCGTTCCCCAGAACAAGAGTGAAACTGTTTGGAAAGGTAAACTCGTGGAGGGGAACGGCGTCTTCAGCCGTCTCTAAAAGGATGATCGGGCGTTTAAGGTGGTCGATGGAGTTCCAATCTTGACCCTCGACCCACTGGTGTGCATGCATACTGGTATTTTGGACTTGGGGGTTTTGAAGTGTGGGTGTCGTTCCCCGAAAGATCAGTTTTCCAAGGGAGAAGGCCTCTACAGTGCGGACGATGCTTCCCACATTATGGCTAGAGCGGAGGTTGTCGAGAACGATGTCGATGTCAAGTTTAGGAGCAGCGGTCGACTTGTCTCCTTTTAGGATGACAAGGTTGCTCTCTTTACGCTCCTTTCCCTGTTTTCGTAAATGCTTGTGGAGCTCATTTGAAAGGAGTTCAATAGAGGGGGAGTCTGGAAGGGGAGTGCCTCGGTTTTTTTGTAGTTCCAGGTAGTGCTCCAGTTCTTTGGGGTTGCCGCTTTTGAGCGCCGACGTCAAGATCTTTGCAAGCAGGCGCTCTTGCTGGAGTGGCGAAAGGGAGAGGAACTTAGACATGTGCCTTTTTTTCTAGGAACTCGCTATAGGTTCCTTCGAAAAACTCGATTCCATTTGGAGTGAAGGCAATAATTTTCTTTGCGACTGTCTCGATAAGGTCGCGGTCGTGGGTGACGAGAATGACCGTTTCCTTATATTCATTGAGTCCCCACCCGAGGGCTGAGACCGCCTCGAGGTCGAGGTGGTTGTTGGGCTCATCGAGGATCAAGAGGTTGTGATCGAGGAGCATCATTTCAGCGAGGAGGAGTCGGGCTGTTTCTCCTCCAGATAGGGTAGCGACCTTTTTGAAAGCATCGTCGCCTGAGAAGAGGAGTTTTCCCATCACGCCGCGCACATCCTGGTCGTAAGCATTCGGTTGGTGGGCTTTCAGCCAATCGAAAGAGGTCAAATCGGTGTTTTTGTCGATGACGTCGTGGTGGTCTTGTGGGAAGTAAGCAAGCTTTGCTTCGTGGCCAAACTCAACAGTCCCTTGATCTGGAGCGAGGTGGTTCGCAAGCATTTTGACAAGAGTCGATTTTCCAAGGCCGTTGGCTCCGATCACACCAATCTTATCTCCACGTTGGATTTCGAAAGAGAAGTTTTGGATGACGTTGTCGGCGTCATAGGCTTTATAGAGTCTTTCCGCTTTGAGAAGAATCTTTCCGGGGGGCTTTTCGTGGGGGATAAAGCGGATGTAGGGACGTTGAATGTTGGAGGCTTTCAACTCTTGAGGCTGGAGCTTTGCCATTTCTTTCTTTCTGGATTGGACTTGGCTGGCTCTAGAACCTGCACCAAAGCGGGCAATGAATTCTCTGAGCTGTGCAATCTTCTTCTCTTTGGACTTTGCCTCGCGTGAAGCTTGGTCGCGGACAGCTGTTTTCTGAACCACCATCTCGTCGTAATTGCCAGGGTAGATAATGATGGTATCGTAATCGATATCTGCAATGTGTGTGGTGACGGCGTTGAGGAAGTGGCGGTCGTGACTGATCACGATGAGCGTGCCTTTATAATTGTGAAGGAACTCCTCTAACCAGCCAATCGATTCTAGGTCGAGGTGGTTGGTCGGCTCGTCGAGGAGAAGGGCATCGGGTTCACCGAATAGGGCTTGGCAGAGAAGGACGCGGAACTGTAGGTCACTGGGAATGGCTCCCATTTTCTCTTCGTAGTGCTCTTCAGGAATGCCCATTCCATGGAGAAGGAGCTCAGCGTTGGATTCAGCGCTGTAGCCATCTTCATGAGCGATCACCTCTTCAATCTCTCCAAGACGCATGCCCACTTCATCCGTCATCTCCTCTTCATAGAGGCGATCACGTTCAGTCATCGCGTCCCAAAGCTTGCTGTTACCCATGATCACTGTGTCCATGACCGTGCAGTCTCTAAACTGCTCGATGTTCTGACTCAGGATTCCCACTCTGTCGGGGAGTGAGACGGTTCCAGAAGAGGCCGGTTCGAAGCCCATCATGATTTTGAGAAGGGTGGACTTTCCTGCTCCATTCGGGCCAGTCAAACCGTAACGGTTTCCAGGGTTGAAGGCGATGGTGACATCGTCAAAAAGAACTTTTGTTCCAAAAGATTTGGAGATTTTATCGAGAGCAATGCTTTTCATATCAGAAGTTTAGCACAGAAAGAAGAAAACAATCAATGACCCTAACTAGTACTCGGAAAGCCGCAACGTCTCTCCTGGAACTACCTCGAGAGCTTTGGCGGTCTCGGCTGTGATGATGGCGCAGTTTTTCTCCACTTGGCAGTTGCAGATGGTGGTGCGGTGGTCTGCGCTGGTGGTTGAGGCCATCCACTGTTGACGGGCGACAATCCTTGGCTGAATCGCATCGACCTTGACGACTCTGCTGTTTTGGATGAGGTGGATATCTTCTTTTTTAGCGATGAGTATGGGTCCGCCATCAAATAGATCCACCATTCCCGAATCGACAAAGCCATTTTTCATTAACAGGTGAGCTGCAGCACGCGTATTGGGGTGGGTTCGAGCAACGACCTCTTGTGCTTTTTTGGGGAGGAGGTTGACATAGATAGGATAGTCGGGGACGACGTTGTAATGGAATTCGGGTGTTTCAGCATCTTTTTCGATGGCGTCTTGAAAACTCCTTTTGCAAAAGTGACTTCCAACGGCATCCCAGAAAGGGCTAGAGAGATCCTTTCGTATCACACCGCGCATCACAGCGATGACGGAGGGAGAAAACGAACGAGGAAAGTCAGCGATGAGGTGAAATCGACAAAAGGAGAGGATTCTTCCAAAACCGGTCTTTCTCGCAAGCGGGTGAAGGTAAAGTCCGGCGAGTTTAGAGGGACCCCCTTTGAGCTTTGTGGGCTTGAGGAGGGTGACTTGGGTAGGATTTAGATGCGCCTCTTTTTTTTGAAATGGTTCGTGAACGATTTGATAGAAGTAGTGATCGATATTGACACCGCTTTTACTAATGATTTGGCTGCTTCCGAGGATTTCGCCTGTCTCTAAGTCCTCAAGGACAAATAGAAAAATTTCAGGAGTGATCTTTTTTTTGCCGATCTCCTCAAAGGCTGCGATCGAGCGTGCAATTTTGACTTTGAGGTGCGCTTTCTTTTTTGAGAGGCTCGTCACGCCGAGGGACATCGTACTAGCTAAGTCAGTGAGTCCCTGAAGATCTCGTTTTTGGACTGGACGGATGATTTTCATAAGACTTCCAAGCTTTTTTCAACGATGTCCATCGCCTGATCAATTTCTTCGTCTGTAACGGAGAGTAGAGGAACTAAAAAACGGATACGGGTGGGATGGCTTCCAGCACTAAACGCAAGCAAACCGTGATCGAAGAGATGGTGTAGGAACTTGAGTGCCTGTTTTCCGTCTCCCTCATCAATCTGAAAGGCGATCATTGCCCCCACTCCAAAGAGACCATGGAGGCGTCCAGGGTGTTTTTTTTGTATCCGCTCTAAGTTTTTTTGAAACCGGTCGTTGATTTGTTGATTGCGCCCATTTGGACCGTAGAAGCCCCCTTCCGTGATTTGCTTTAGTACGAAAATTGCAGAGCGGATTGCAGAGGTTGATGAAGTAAAGGTTTGGCTGAGAAGTCCAGCTCCCGGAATCATCTCTTTTCTGTAGAGAGTCGCGCAGATTTGAGAGAGCTTCCCGATGGAGACGACATCAACGTACTCTTCAAGGCCGAAATGCTGGAAAGCGAAAAGCTGCTGGGTTCTTCCGAAGGTTTGGACTTCATCGACATGAATGTGGATATCGTGCTCTTTGAGTACTTTCATTAACTCGACATAAAATTCACGCTGACCCACCTTGAATCCACCTTCTCCTTGAATCAACTCAAAACTCATTGCTGCATGGGAGTTGGGGTAACGAGCAAGGATTTTTTTGAGTGCAGAGAGGGCCTCTCTCGTACTCTCTTCGGGACGTTCAGAGTCAAAGAATGGAATATAATCGGTATCGATGCTTTTCGGTAGACCTTTTCTATACTGAGGTCTGTCGGAAGAGGCGGATAGGGCGATGGTTCGCCCCATAAAATTATTATCAAAAGCCAAAAGCCTTGAACGAGGGGATTGCTTTTGGAAGAGGATCTTGAGCGCATTTTCATTTGCCATCGCTCCTGAGGTGCTGAGGAAACAGATGTCGAGCCCAGAATGGCGCGTGAGAAGTTCAGACAGTTCGACTGTTTCGATGTTTTGTTGCAGGTTTCCTTGCATCACGACGTCCGAATAGCTCGACTCAATCATGGTTGGGAGGAGTTCGAGGTTGCTGTGACCGAAACAGTGCACGCCGATACCGGTGATAAAGTCGAGCTTGACGGATCCATCGATGAGCTCCACTAAAGAGCCTTTTCCGATTCCGCTGCCCAGGTAGCGATAGAAGAGGTTGCCGCCACGCAGCTGAGAGAGTCTTTTGAAGTCGTCTTCTGAAGGCGTCAGTGCTTCTACAGGGGGTAGGGGACCGTCCAGCTTATTCTGATGCTCATGGACCGCTTCGACAATGAGGCGTTTTGCCTCTTGGATCCGTGGGTCCTCATTGAGTTCATCTGCAATGAGTCGTTTTTTCATTGTTGACTCCTACTCAAAAAATCTAGAATTAAGCTTTTTGTGAGGTCTGCTCTCTCTGCAAGACTAGCAATCTCCATGTACTCTTTTGTTGTGTGGAGGTGTCCACCTACCACTCCCAAGGTGTCGAGGGTAGGAAGTCCGACTGCTTCAAGGGTGTTTGCGTCGGAAACGCCACCTGAGGAGGTGAGCTCTAAGGGGATGTTCTTATCATGGGCAAGCTCTTTTAAACGGCTGTAAAGTGTGCGAGTTTCCCTATTGGCGGGTTTAGGGGGGCGGATATTGAGCAGCTCTAAAGTCAGCTCAACCCCCTCTTCTTTTTCAAGATCGTTGATGAGATTTTTGATTTGTTGGTCAATGTTTTCAAATAATTCCGGATCAAAGGAGCGGACATTGAATTTCAGTTCACCTTGGTCTGGAACGGCGTTGAGCACTTCACCGGAGTGTAGTGTGCCGACGTGCACGTTGAGTGCATCGGTTGAGAGCGAGTGCAGGCGTTCTGTAAGACGAGCTAGGGTGAGTAAAGCGCTTTTGCCTCCTTTCGGATCACGGCCTACATGAGCTGTTTCACCTTTAGCCGTGATCAGGAAGTTCTTTGACCCTCCACGCTCCATCACTACAGACCCATCTGGAAGGGCGGGTTCAAAAACAAGCCCCAAGGTAAACTGCGTCGCAATCTTTTCAAGATAGGCCCGAGACGAAGGAGATCCGATTTCTTCGTCAGGAACGATGACAATTTCCCAGCCCATTTTCTGGAAAGATGCGTCTTTTTCCAGCTCTAGCAGCGTGTGAAGGAGGACGATCAATCCTCCCTTCATGTCAGCAACGCCTGGGCCATAGAGTTTTCCGTTTTTTGCTTCGCATGTTTGGAAAGGGCTCTCTTCGGTAAAGACCGTGTCTGCATGCCCTACGAAAAGAAGCTGAGTGGAGAGCTTCTCTCTCTTCTTCAAAGTGAGAAGTGGCGGAAGGTGTAGGCCTTCAGGGGTGGGAGGAAGATCAACCCACTGCGTTGTTGCACCGAGTGGATCAGCAAACTCCACAAATTTTTGCATGCAAGCTTGCACTCCGCTTCGATTTTTGACATGCGAGTTGATGTTTGCAAGTTGGATCAATTGCTCACACATTTCTGCTATAGGATAAGGCCCCATACTCCGGATGATAGTCAAAGGGGAGGATTTGACCAGAGAGAAAAATTAACCTTCTGAATTTCAAAATGTTCAGTTTGTTGAACGGATTCCAGTCACTCACGATGAACAAGTTAAGATTGTCTTTTTTTTGAGGAGAGTCTGCTTAACTACCTTACCTAAAGTAAATCAGACTCTCCTTGAGTTAAATTAGGGGGTTTTGTACTGTGACGATTAAATACGATTATTCTACTGTGAAATGTTTTTTTTAATTAATTAATTCCTCTCGGAGTTTTAACGCCTTATGAAACAAAATTCTCATGATGAGACGGCCCATCAGCTCTCTAAAGAGCACGCCTCTTACATCTTAATTACTTGTGACAAAGCTGGAACGGATGGAAGAATGCAAGTGCAAATGAGTTATGAGGGAGACCCGGACCTCGTCTCATGCCTTATCGACGGTGCGAAAGATGTCATTTCACAGGAACAAGACGAAGTTCAAGAGCTTGAACCTCTAAGACTTGTGAAGTAGTTCGAAGAGCCCTTTCCTTTCTGCCCGTGATCGATTATACGGGTGGTATGGGAACGCCTCACTCAGAAGAAGAAAAGTGGGTTTTCACTTGGGTTCTAGATGAAGCTTTTTATGGCTTGGATCCTGAGAGAATTTGTCATGCAGGACCTGTTCCTTCACTCACCCCACTTCCTTTTCAGCCCTCACCTGCCTTTCGGGGCGCAGTCCTTATACAAGGACAGTTGACGCCTCTTTTTTGTTTAAAGAGGCTTCTCGATCTTCCTGTTGACGTAGAAGCTAAGCGCTTGTTTGCTCTCGAATGGAAAGAGGAGCGCTTTGCGTTTGCAGTCGATGAGGTGGTTGGGCGAGTTCAGCATACAGAAGAAGAGCTTCTGACAGAGAGGGTGTTAATCACACTCGCTAGGGAGGCTGTCCGTGACACTCTTTAAATCCAAAAGTGAAAAAGAAAAACTCTCTACGATCTATTTTGAAGAGTTAGAAAAACATTCTAAAGAGGTCTTTGAAGCACTTCAAAAAAAGGACTCCTCACAAATCAAAGAAGGATTAGAGAAAGTTCTCTCGATATCTCGTTTATATGGTCATGGAGATGCGGTGAGAACGCTCTCTAGTTTTTTGAGCTCCTTAGAGCAGGGAGAAGAGATTCGAGAGCGTGTTGAGCAGTTCTTTTTCCAAATTTTTCAAAGAAAGATCAGTGGCCTTTTTTCCTGCAGTATGAAAGAGGAGATGGAGAGAGTTTCAGCGGATTTGATGGATCTTGAAGCTGGCAAGAAGCCAGTTCATTTTGAGGAGATGCTGCGGTTGATGCATTCCGCTAAGGGAAATCTTGCTCTCATGGGATTTGTAAAAGGCAAGGAACTAGCACATACTGTAGAGGAATTACTCAAAAGAAAGAAATACCTTTCAAAGGAGCAATTTGAGCTTCTTTTTCGAGCTGTAGACCTTCTTCAACGTTACAGCGACTCATCGCTTGAGTCGGATGGAGATGTTGAGGAGACCACTCTCTTGCTGCGGCAGACGATCGCAAACCTTGAGCCTGAAGACGACTCCCTCCAATATAGTGAAACGGATTCGAGGCCACAAACGTCCGTTCAGGTGAACGAGCAGGTCGTCGACCGTCTTCTTGAGTTGATACATCAATCTCAAAGCCAAATCTTTGCTCTTCAACACTTCAAAGAAAATTTTGTAGAAGAGCGAAAGAAAATATCCAAGCTTCTTCAAGAGGTCCACCAGATCTGTGAAATGTCTTCTGAGGCGCAAGTGAAGGGGAGGCTAAATCTAGTTTCCGAACATTTAAAAAGTCTCGAGTCTGAACATTTTGAAGCAAGTGTGGGACTCATGGGTTACTGCCTTCGTGAAGAGCAGTTGAGTGAAGAGCTGAGTCAGGAAGCCCTTCAGCTTCGGATGAGACCATTCAAGGATGCGACACTTGGTTTTCGACGATTGATTAGAGATCTTTCAAACAGGCTATCTAAAGAGGTCGATTTTTACATAGAAGGTGAGGAAGTCTCAGTCGAGCGTGAAGTGGTCGATGCCTTGAGACCTCCTTTAATGCACCTCCTGCGCAATGCCGTGGTTCATGGAATTGAGGAGCCCGATCATCGTGAAGAAAAAGGAAAGCCCCGTTCAGGAAAAATTCAATTGAATGTAGTCATTCAGGATGATCACTTGATCCTCACCCTACAGGATGATGGAAGAGGGGTCGACCTGCAATGTATTCGTGAAAAAATCGCTTTACCAGGAGAGCAGTTGCCTTTTAGTGACGAGGAGTTGATGGAACTTCTCTTTTTGCCACAATTTTCGACGGCTCCACGGGTGACTGAAGATTCGGGAAGGGGGATGGGACTCAGCGTGGTGCAAAAAGAGATGGAAGCCTTGGGTGGTGAAGTTTGTATAGAGACCAAGCCCGGAAAGGGAACTTGCTTCACTTTACAACTTCCACGGACACTCACCTCTCTACGTTGTCTACTGTTTACCGTCGGAGGGGTGCGCTTTGCCTTGCCCGTCGATCAAGTCGAAAGAGTGATGTCCATACCTGTGGGAAAAGAGGAGATCATCTCTGGAAAATCCCTGCTGCAAATGAGGGGAGAGGCGCTTGAAAATCAAGTGCTTTTAATCCGATCGGGCCAGAAGCAAATGGGTTTGACTGTGGAGAAGGTTCTTGAAGAGAGTGTGCTGACCCTATGCAAGACTCCACTCTTTTTTGAGGGGCTTCCTGGGATTCGTGCCCTGGCTTTTACAGGCGAGGGAGGACATCTCGTTGTTTTGGATAAAGAGGCTCTTTTTGCAGCAGCGAAAAGAACGTGTTTAGAGGTAAAGAAAACAAAGAAGAAAAAGCGGGTTTTGGTGGTGGATGATTCTTCAACAGTCCGCGAGCTGTTCAAAGGCGAGTTGGAGCAGGCGGGTTGCCATGTAGAGACGGCATCTCATGGGCTGGAAGCGTTTGTGATGATACGCGGAGCACCATTCGATCTTCTTGTTACGGATGCGGTGATGCCGAAGTTAGGGGGAATAGACCTGATTCGCTTGGTCAAAAAAAATCAAGCGATCTCTTCGATTTCTTGTTACTTGATGAGCTCGTCGCTCTCTCAGCTGGATGAGGCGCGTTCCAAGGGAGCGCTTATCGACCGCGTCATCCACAAAGATGAAGCTTTGTCCAGAATCCTTAAGGAAATTTGTAATTAGAAAGAAAGATTCAGATGGGATTAAATCAGCCGGTGCGGGTTTTAGTCGTGGATGACCAAGAGATGGTCTTTGAAAAAATCCGCTCACTTTTTTACGGGGAGTCCGTCGAGTTTGCATACGTTGCTGACCCGACAGAGGCACTCGATGTTGCTGAGAAATTTCAACCCACTGTGATTTTACTCGATCTCATCATGCCTCAAATGGAAGGGTTGACCCTACTCAAGTTTTTTCGTGCAAAGACTGCGACGAAGGAGGTGCCCGTTGTCGTCCTATCTATGAAGGAAGAGGATGTCGTGAAAGCGGAAGCGTTTAGTGCGGGGGCGAACGACTACCTTGTGAAACTTCCTGGAAAAGAAGAGCTTGTCGCAAGAGTCCTTTATCACTCTCAAGCATACCACTCTGTCACAGAGAGGAGGATGGCTTATGACAAATTAGAGCAAAGCCAGGAGGAGTTGAAGAAGGATCTTGCTGATGCGGCTTGTTATGTACAGTCGCTTCTTCCTTCCTTTGAAAGGGGGGAGGTAAAAAGTGAGTGGAAGTTTGTTCCGTCAGTGATTTTAGGGGGCGATATTTTCGATTATCACTGGATCTCAAATCGTTACTTTGTCTTCTACCTTTTAGACGTTTGTGGTCATGGCGTCGGAGCGGCACTCCTTTCAGTGACCCTTTCCTCTGTTTTGAAGAACCAATCCCTTCCGGGAGCCGACTTCCTCTCTCCTGCAGAAGTCTTAAGAGAACTCAATCGTCAGTTTCCGATGGAAAGCCACAATGAGATGTTTTTCACGATCTGGTATGGCGTTTACGACAAAGAAACCGGTCTTTTGACCTACTCTTCAGGGGGGCACCCTCCCGCCTTCTATCTTCCTTCAGAAGAGGCAGGGCAGCCGTTTGAAAAGCTATCTACAACTTGCCCTGTGGTGGGGGTAGATGAGGGGCTGATGTTCCATCAAGTCGAGCGGTTTGTTGGACCTCGGGACCGGCTTCTACTCTTTAGTGATGGTCTTGTGGAGCTGAAAACAGAAGGGGGGCGCATCACCGACCTGAGTGATTTTGAACACCTTGTGAGAAAAGCTGAGTCTGAGAAAGGGAGCCTCGTCGAGCAAATCTGGCAACGGGTGAATGCGCCGAGTGAAGGGTATGAATATTTTGATGACTGCTCTCTTCTTCTGATCCAGTTTTGAAAAGCAATTTTTTAGCTGAAAAAGTTCTTGTAGTAGAAGTCCAACCTTGGTCATAATCAGCTGCTATGAACGCAGTTTCACAGCCAAAGGCAAAAGCTCCACCATTCCAGCTTCTTTTTTGGTCCCTTTTGGGCCCATTGATGCTTTCTGCTATCTTCATTGTTTTTCTCTTCCGCATTTCACATCAAGCCAGCTTGATGTCTTTTGCCGGTTTTACTGGGTTTCTGATTGTTTGGCAGTGGAGATATCAAGGTCTAGCCGGATGCTTAGGCCTCTTTTCGACACTCTTTATTATTCAGTTTTCTGAATTACAAAGTCTTGAGTGTTTTTGGTTTGTGGGTTTAAGCCTCTCTTTTCTTTTGACCTATTTGATCGCAATCCTTTCGATGGAAGAGGTCGAAAGTGTGGTCGAGGAGAAAGAGCAGAGCCTTCTGCGCCGTTCTGAGGAAGTTTCAAAGCTCGACGGAGACCTCCGTCAAATTTCTGAGACGTTATCACAAGAAAATAAGAAACTTCGAGCTTCATTGAGCTGGGAAAAAGAGGCTGTCAAAGAGCAAATCTCTCTCCAGGAAAAAGAGCGTGAAGAGTGGACTCGAGCGGTAGCTGGAGCAGAATCCACACTCCGCGAGATGGAAAAAGAGAAAGCCGAGCTGCTACAGAGCCAAAAAAGAGCGTCCGATAAGGTCACCACACTGACTGAGGAAAATACTTCTCTTTCACAGGCTTTGAAGGAGTCCCGTGAAAAAGCTGCAAAAGCCGATCAGGTCGAGGGGCTTAAAGAAGAGAATACCTCGCTTTCACTAGCCCTGAAAGATGCTCGTGAAAAAGCTGAAGAGGCGATTCAGGCTGAAACTCTTAAGGTCGAAGCAGAGTCTCTTAAGAAAGAGCTATCGCAAGCCCAAGAAGAGCTCCAGAAAACCTTCAGTCAACTCATTGAGAAAGAAGAGGAAATTGTCTCTTTCCAAGAGCGTGAGGCAGCCCGTGCAAAAGAGAATAAACGACCTGCTGTACAAAAGAACACCCCACCGACTCCAGAAGAGAATCAAAAAGAGTATAAAGGCCTCTACTGTCAGCTGCGAGAGCAGTTTAGAGAAAAATCAGAGATCCTTGATGAGACACGCAAAGAGCTTTTCCAATCGCAAGAGGAGGTTCAAGCGCTTCTCCATGCCCGTTCTGAGCAAGAGCAATTTTCTGATAATGAATGTGTCTCCAAGCTCACAGAGACACTGCACGAAGTGTGTGCAGAGAAAGAGCGCCTAGAACAAGAGGTATTGACTTTAGAAGCTCTTGTGGAAACGCTTCACTACAGTCAATTAGCTTCATCCAACAAAGAGCTAGAAGCTGTCCTTCCAGGGAGTTAAGATCTCACATCCCCCATCGACGATCAGAAAAGTGTGTTCGAACTGAGCACTCGGCTTTCCATCCACTGTCGTGACTGTCCAGCCATCCTCTTCGTCAAGGTGTGACTCACGCCTTCCGCTATTGATCATAGGTTCGACTGTGAATGTCATCCCAGGTACGAGAGGGGTGGGGTTATTGTTCTTATAGTGTAGGATTTGTGGATTTTCATGGAGTTGAAGGCCCACACCATGCCCAATGAACTCACGTACCACAGTGCAGCCGTGCTGGACGGCATGTGATTCGATCACAGTACCAATTTGTCCTTGTATGATCCCAGGGCGGAGGATCTTCGCCGCCTCTTCAAGACACTCCAAGGTCACCTTCATCAACTCCTCACACTCACTGCTAACCTGACCGACAGGGACCGTCTTACAGCAGTCACCAAAATAGCCATTGAGCGAGCAGCTAATGTCGATACCGACAATATCTCCCTCCTTCAGGGGCGTATCATCGGGAATTCCATGACAGATGACTTCGTTCACTGAGGTGCAGATGCTTTTGGGGTAAGGCGGGGTTCCATAGTTTAGGGGGGCGGGGATCGCTCCTGCTTTGGTGAGCCTCTTATGGCAGTAGGCGTCGATTTCATTGGTCGTCACACCAGGTTTGACCATGGCACATGCTTCATCTAGCACTTCTGCCGTCAGTTTACAAGCAGCACGGATGCCCTCAATTTGAGAAGGCGTTTTTAGGAGGATGCCATACTCACGCTTGTAGTGGTCGCTCAGGTCTCGGCCTGTGCGCTGGGAGATAGAGGCTTTTTGTGGAAAACAGCACTTTTTCCATTTTTTCCCGCTTCCGCACCAACAGGGGTCATTTCTTCCAATCATAGACACTAGTATAGAGTGTCTTAGCTTTTTCTTGCCATGGTCAAGGCAATCAAGGAGGGAAGCAGCAGAAGGAGGAGTAGGAGCACGCCAATGGGGATCAGCATGGAGGTGTCCAGGTGAAGGCCTTCGGTAAAGCTATTCATACGCTCTATCAACTGTGTGCTTTTGTCTACAGCTTCTGCGTTTTTGAGGATCAGGTTCGTTGCATGAGAGATTGCTTGGCCATTTGCCTCAATGGACTGGGTACTGGCCTCAACAGCTTGCTTGTTCACCTCGATCGCGTGAGTGCTTTCTTGAACCTTTCTCGTGAGGTTGCAGCTAGTGAAGAGAAGTGGTAAAATGGAAACGAGTAAAAAATATTTTTTCATGGCATGCCTTTTTCTTACGAGAAATAAAACATAACTCTATATTTCGTAAAGGAGATAATAATGAAGCAGCTCAGTCTTAAAAATCTCAATTGGGGCCCCTCCCTATTTCTCATCGCATATCAGCTATTTGCGGTCATTTTCGCTCCCTACTACCTGTTTACACACTCGGTCTCTTGGTCCCTGATTTCTTTAACCATCCTTTTTTACCTTCTAGGGGGACTTGCCATCACTGCGGGTTATCACCGCCTTTATTCTCACAGGGCCTATAAGGTGGGAAGGATTTTTGAGTCGATCCTCCTCTTCTTTGGGTCTTCAACGATGCAGGGAAGTGCGATTCGTTGGTCTTATGACCACCGGATGCACCATGGGCACGTTGACACTGATAAGGATCCATATTCTATCACTCGAGGTTTTTGGTATGCCCACTGCTTGTGGATTTTAGAGCGTCCTCAAAAAATAGATAAAAAAGTGGTTTCTGATCTTTACCAAAATCCACTAGTCCGCTTTCAGCACCGCTTTTCGAAGCTTGCCATGTTTGGATCGAACGTTGTTCTATTTCTTCTATCCTGGGCGATCACTGGGAACGCACTCGGTTCGTTTGTTTTGGCGGTCTGTGTCCGCCTCTTTTTTATTCATCACTGCACCTGGTTTATTAATTCCCTAGCTCACACCTGGGGAGACCAGCCCTTTAGTCAAGAACATACGGCGGTAAACAACTACGTGATCTCTTTGCTCACCTTTGGGGAGGGGTATCACAACTTCCACCACACGTATGCCAATGACTACCGTAACGGCGTCCGCTGGTACCAATTTGACCCCACGAAATGGCTGATCTGGGGCTGCTCGAAGCTGGGCTTAGCTTGGGCCCTTCGCAGGACTGATAACCAGGCAATCGATCTTCGGATCTTTCAAGAGACAAAGCAGGAGTTCTACGAGCGATTGCAGGGACTTTGGGATGAAAAAAAGGTCGAGTTCGAAGAGGCTTTACAATCGATTTCAGAAAGAATTGAGTCTAAACTCAAAAAGCTTTCTTATCTCAAGCGTGAGTATACCAGGCTAAAGCAAGAGCGTTCTCCTCGAAGTGAGCTGAAGTCGATTAAGCGGGAGCTGAAGAGAGTGAAAAAATCACTCCGTGACGAGTGGCGACGCTGGTCTGAATTGAAGTTGGACTTTATGAAGCTTCAGCCTGCATAATCTTTTAGCACTTCAAGGTCAAAGCCACGTCCGCGTAGCTCCTTAAAGAGCTCCTCGGGCGTGGTAAATAGGATGGCGTCCATACCAGCTTTTTTGGCCGCCTGAACATTCATCTTTGAATCGTCGATGAAAAGGACCTTCGATGGAGGAACGTCGAGTGTTTCGATCGCAATCTTAAAGGCTTTAAGGTCTGGTTTTCTCGTTCCAATATCTCCCGATAAGATGACAGGATAGAACAGATCAAAGTTTCCGACATTGCGCATGAGCTGAGCGTGATAACCACTGATGTTGGAAATGAGCGCTGTCGTGTAACCTTTGGCTTGCAATTCCTTCACGAGCTCCACCATCTCCGGGAAAAAGACCACAGACTTTGAGTAAGCTCGAGAGTAGTTTTCAAGCCAATTGGGAGGGAGAGTCAGTTGGTGAGAGTCTGCCCAATGTTGCCAATACTCTTTAGGGTCACCACGGCGAAAGATGTCCTCTTTGAAGCCAAAATAGGCAGTCTCTGCATCATGCCAGGGGACATTAAAGGTTTCTTGGATCAGATCGATAGCTCCTTTTGTTTTGGCTTGAGCCATCACGCCACCGAAGTCAAAAAGGAAAGCTTCAGGCATTTGTGAAGCTGCTGAAAGTGAGCTAGATAGGGTTAGGAAAAGGGCAAGAACGAAAAGAAGGAGGTTAGAACTTTTTTTCATGATAATCTCTCCATAAGTGATCTAGAATTAAAACCTTATCACAATGATCGAAATCTTTGGAGTAAAAACCTTGCTATCTGGAAAAAGATGTTTTTAAGATCCGGGTATGGGAACAGTTGCATCAAAAGGCGTCCTGACTGAACAGGAACTCAGAGTCATGGAGATGTACTTCAGAGTGGCTAATTACCTCTCTGTTGGGCAGATTTATCTCCTTGATAACCCCCTTCTTCACGAAGAGCTGAAGAAAGAGCATGTCAAACCCCGCCTTCTAGGCCATTGGGGAACGACACCAGGATTAAACTTTCTCTACACCCACATGAACCGGGTGATCAACAAATACGATCTGAATGCGATCTTTATTACAGGTCCCGGTCACGGAGGGCCTGCTCTTGTAGCGAACACCTACCTTGAGGGGACCTACAGCGAGTACTATCCGAATATTGACAAAGATATTGTTGGTCTCCAGCGCCTCTTTAAACAATTCTCATTTCCTGGAGGGATTCCGAGCCATGTGGCCCCAGAGACTCCGGGATCTATTCACGAAGGGGGAGAGCTGGGATATGCACTTGCCCACGCGTTCGGTGCGGTCTTCGATAATCCTGATCTGATAGCCGCGTGTGTTATCGGAGATGGTGAAGCGGAAACAGGAGCCCTAGCCACAAGCTGGCACTCCAATAAATTTATCAACCCCGTCACCGACGGTGCTGTGCTTCCGATCTTGCACTTAAATGGATACAAAATTGCGAATCCGACGGTGCTTGCACGGATACCTGAATCAGAATTGAAACAATTGCTTGAGGGGTATGGGTATAAACCCTACTTTGTGAGCGGTTCGGATCCCATCGCACTGCACCACGAAATGGCCCAAGTGCTCGATACCATCATCGAAGAGATTCGTGAAATCCAGAGAAAAGCGCGGGAGACTCAAGACGAGGAGCGGGTCATTTGGCCGATGATCGTCTTGAAAACTCCGAAAGGATGGACGGGACCTAAGGTGGTCGACGGCCTTAAAGTCGAAGATTTCTGGCGTTCACATCAGGTGCCACTATCGGAAATCCACGAAAATCCAGAGCATCTCAAGATGCTTGAAGAGTGGATGAAAAGCTACAAACCCGAAGAGCTCTTTGATCGTGAAGGAAATATTCACCCTGATATTGTTGAGTTTGCTCCTAAAGGAAAAAGAAGGATGGGAGATAACTCACACGCAAACGGGGGAATCTACCTCCGAGACTTAAAGATGCCGAACTTTTACGACTATGCCGTTGAAGTGGACGCTCCAGGCCAAGTGACGGCAGAGGCTACAAAAGTGCTTGGGCATTTTTTAAGAGATATCGTGGTGGCAAACGATAAAGCAAAGAATTTCCGTGTTTTTGGTCCTGATGAAACAGCATCGAATCGACTGAGTTCTCTCTTTGAAGTCACTGACCGTGTCTTCAATGAAGAAATTCTACCTTACGATGACCATCTAGCACGTCATGGACGCGTGATGGAAGTGCTCTCTGAGCACCTTTGCCAGGGTTGGCTAGAAGGGTACCTCTTAACAGGGAGACATGGTCTATTCTCCTGTTATGAGGCTTTCATTCACATCATCGACTCGATGTTCAACCAGCATGCAAAGTGGTTGAAAACGTGTAATGAAATTCCTTGGAGAAGGCCTATTTCTTCGCTGAACTACCTCTTGACTTCTCACGTTTGGAGGCAGGATCATAACGGGTTTTCTCATCAGGATCCCGGATTTATTGATCATGTCATCAACAAGAAAGCAGAGGTTGTTCGCGTCTATCTCCCACCGGATGCAAACTCATTGCTTGTGGTGGCAGATGAAGCCCTTAAGAGTCGAAATTTGGTGAACGTGATCGTGGCCGGTAAGCAGCCAGCGCTTCAGTACCTAACCATGGACGATGCCGTGAAGCATTGTACGAAAGGAATTGGTATCTGGAAGTTTGCAAGTAATGATATGAATGAAGAACCGGATGTGGTCATGGCTTGTGCAGGGGATATTCCCACCATGGAAACATTGGCAGCTGTGGAAATTCTGCGCTCGATGGTTCCTCATATCAAGATTCGTTTTGTCAATGTGGTGAGTCTCTTTACTCTACAACCTCCCCATGAGCATCCCTTAGGTTTAAGTGATCGGGAGTATGAAGAGCTCTTCACAAAAGACAAACCGATCATCTTCGCATTTCATGGTTACCCATGGTTGATACACCGCTTAACCTATAAGCGTCCCAACCATGACCAGATGCACGTGCGAGGATATAAGGAGGAAGGAACAACCACGACTCCTTTTGATATGACGGTGCTCAATCAGATTGACCGTTTTCAACTTGCTCTAGATGCTGTAGAGAGAATAGAGAAGTTTGAGAAGTTTCGTCCCTATGTACGTGACTTTGTGTCGAGCAAACTGATTGATCATAAGCGCTATATCCATGAACACGGGGAAGATCTTCCTGAAATTCGAGACTGGAAGTGGACCTTGTAGCCGTCGTCAATCCTGGAAGCTCTTCAGTCAAAATCTCTTTTTTTGACGAAGAGCTTCATTGTCTTCATCAAGGGAGTCTTTCTAAAATCCATTTAGCCGCGCCGCTTCTTCATGTCGACGGAGAAACCAAGACGCTGGATGGCCCCCTCGATCTCAATCAAGCACTTGAACTGCTTTTTCAACGCATCGGAGTGCAACCTCAAAGTATCGGTTACAGGTTTGTCCATGGAGGCCCATTTTTTCACGAGCTGACACCTTTAGATGAGTCGGTTGTGGAGAAGCTCTTATCTATTGTGGATTTAGCCCCATTGCATATCCAAACAGGAGTCGATGCTTTCAGAAAGTGTGAAAGCCTTTTTGGAAAAGAGGTGAAACACTTTGCACTTTTTGATACTGGATTTTTTCACGCTCTTCCGGAGCCCGCGAGGCACTATGCGATCCCCTTAGAGCTGTCTAAAAAGCATCACATCTACAGATATGGGTTCCATGGTATTTCTCATCAATATTTACGAGACAAACTCGAGGCGTACTTTCAATCAATGCCAAAGCGAGCTATTACCCTGCACCTAGGGAGTGGTTGTTCAGCTACGGCCCATCTCATGGGAAAACCGATTGACACAAGTATGGGGCTCACTCCTCTTGAGGGACTCGTGATGTCTACGCGTTCTGGAAGTGTCGACCCGACTCTTGTGGACTACATAAGTAAAAAAGAGAGAGTTTCTATTGATGAAGCTCTGAATTTATTAAATAAAGAATCGGGATGGAAAGGGGTTTCGGGTCTCAGTTCAGATTTAGGGGCTGTTCTTCAAAGTGACACGAAAGAGGCTCGCCTCGCTGTCAGTCTTTTCTTACGAAGTGTTGTGACATGCATAGGTGGATACATTGCGGAGTTGGGAGGGCTGGATGCCCTTGTCTTCTCTGCTGGAGTAGGAGAAAATTCGGCTGAGATTCGAGAGTCTGTGACGCATGCATTAGCATGGATGGGTGTTGAAATTGATCTTGATGTCAATAGATCTATACAGGGTGTAAAAGAGGGCCAAGTTGTCTTGATTTCAGCTCCTCATTCGAAAGTCTCAGTTTTTGTCATAGGAACTGATGAAAACTATGAGATAGCAAGGTCTTTACTGGCTAAGGAAGGATTTTCCAGAAAAGAATAGGCTTGAACGTTCTTGGAGTTTCGCAAACTCTCTTCGGTCCATCAGAATGCGCTCGTGTAAAGGGATCTCCTCTGGATAGAGAATGTAGGTTCCTCCTAAGATTGCTTGGCAAGTTTTCCCCTCTGTTTGCTTAGAGTTGACAAAGAGGGTTTGAGGTAAAAAATAGAGGATTTCACTCTGTCCGTTTTGTTTTACCGTTGTGTAAATAATATACTTAAATCCATTCTCTTCTGGCTGATTGTGAAGATGGCAAGTGTGACCTAGGGAAGAGTAGACTGTCTCATCTTTTGCGAGACTCTTAGAGCCTAAGCCCGTACAGTTAAAAATGAATTTTTCTGGAAGTTCTTCGAACGAATGGATTTCTTTTTGGTGTAGAGGAATGCCTAAAGTTTGAATGTGGGACTGTAGTTCTCTCATGATCTCAGAACTATTAATGAAGTAGGTCATCCGTTGAAGAAAATGTGGGTGGGTGACCTTTCCTAAATTGAGAGAAATTTCTTCCGGTGGGGGGATGAGTCCCTCTTCAACTAAAAAGTCGAGGCCTGTGTCTGTATCAGTTGAGCTGTATATCGGAAGGTATTCTACGGTCAAAGAGGAGAGGTAGGGATGGTGGCCGAGTTCGATTTCGCGGTATGTGAAAAAGCTCTCTAAAGCTAACTTTTTTGCACTTTCTAGACCCTGCTCATCATAAGGGAGGTGTGCTAGAGAGAAAATGCCTGCTGATCTCCATGAGGAAATGTCATAAAACTTTGTTGCTGTGATACCTACTACATTGTAGCCCCTATTTGAGAGCTCGATAGCCATGGTGAGCCCTATTGCACCTCCACCCAAAATGTGAATGGGAGTACTTTTTACAGGCTCCTCTTCTTCAAAAAGATCAATAGCCTCTTTCACAGAACCAAAAAGCATCGTCCAGCCAGAGCCACAGTGGCCATAACAATGGACCACCGTTTTTGTCCCATCTACTGTGGTTAAGCGCTCTTTTGAGATGCGTACACATTCTTCACGTAAGGGTCTTTGGCTCACAATTTTTTCGCTGATCGTTGTTGGAGTGATCCTGGGAGGATCGAGTTGGATAGACTCAGTTGAAAAAAGGGTGAGGGGAATTAGGAGAAGAAGAGCAGCTCTGCAAAACATACAATAGATTATTGCGTGAGTGTGAAATTGAGTCAAGATGAGGATATGACTGTGTTAAAGAACTCTTCTTCAACATTCTTTCCTGAAAGTAGGATCGCAACTCCACCAGAAATTTCGTCATGCACTTTTTTAAATCCTGCGTAAGAGACGGCTCCAGAAGGTTCTGTCGTGACTCCCAATAGCTGATAGAGTTCTTGCATGGCCTGAATGATCTCTTTGTCAGTCACTGTAATGACTTCATCAACGTAGGTATTTAGAAGTGGGAAAGTTTTATCACCGACAGTGGGTGTGCGTAACCCGTCAGCTATCGTGTCGATATGATTGAGTTGAACTTTTTTTCCTTGAAGCCTGGAGAGGGTATAATCGTTAGCACCTTCGGGTTCGATGCCCCATGTAATGATATCTGGTGAAAGTGTTTTGATTGCAAGAGAGGCACCCCCCATGAGACCTCCTCCACCGACTGGACAAAAGAAGTGATGGATGGAGGGAGTGGAGTCCAAAATTTCAAGAGCGGTGGTCCCTTGACCAGCGATCACAGCTTCATGATCAAAAGGGTGAAGGCGTGTCAGTCCCTGCTCATCAGAGAGTCTTCTGACAACTGCATCGCACTCAACATAAGAGGAGGCAAGAACAACCCTTGCGCCATGCTGCTTACAGATTTCCACTTTGACAGCAGATGCATTTTGAGGCATCACAACGGTCAGGGGAATGTTCAGCTGCTCAGCTGCGTAGGAGAGACTGGAACTAAAATTTCCACTTGAACGTGTGATCACACCACGCTCTTTTTCCTCTTCACTGAGTTGTAAAAGGGCGTTAAGGGCTCCACGGATCTTAAAGCTTCCCACAGGTTGTCTCGTCTCTAGCTTGAAGTAGATAGGGCTGTGATAGTCTAGAGTGTTTTCAACCACCTCTTCTCGTGGACAAGGGGTGGGGGAGAGGAAGGGAAGAAGACGCCGCTTAGCTGCAAGTATGTCGTCAAAGTTCATAGATGACTATCGTTATAGGCGGCGTAGCCACCGCCTATAACGTCCTATTTCGTTGCCCAAACTAGTGTGAAAGTTTGAGTATGGTCAGCGTCGCAGCGCACCCTGTCGTGAGAGTGAGAGGATTCTCCGTGACGACAACTTCTAAAAGTGTGGGCTCTGTCACTGTGATCACTGTTTGAAGCAGAAGGGGGCTTCCTCTGACAGTGAGTCTGGGTGAAGGACCTGTGTATTCTCCATTGAGACGGAGTTGTAAGGCTGCTAGTAGACTTCGAATGGAGCTGTAGCCTGTGAATTGAACAAGATAGTTACCCGGTTCATGGATCATGACTGCCTCCGGTGAAAAACGTGTATAAGCATCGCTTGAGCAAATGTGGTTTGGGTCAAAAGTGATTGCTTCCTCCTTATCCACTTCGGTGGGGGAGGCAGCTGAGGCGGTCATGTAGAAGTGCTGAGTCCCTTTGTGACAGTCGCACTCTTCTTCATCCTCTTCTTCGATTGAAGGTGAGATATCGTCGGGTGCTGGGGTTGTCTCTGATGGAACAGGCGCCTCTGTCTCCTCCACTTTGGGAGGGGTGGTCTCCTCTTCATAAGCTATTAGGTAGGGATTAGTAACTAGCACCAAAGAGGTTAATAGGTAAAATTTTAAGTATTTCATATGACATCCATGATTTTTAAGAAGTTTTTTTGTCTTCTCCGGTTATGTAAAGTTATTGAACTGTCAAGAGTTCAAAATGTTTATACGGGTTTGCCCGAAATAGCGAAATCATTTTTTGGCATCTTGGTTGATTCTATTAAGTTGTGTATGGGTTTTTATGGTAATTTTTTTAAATAAATCGTCTTTAAAAGACATTAATGATTAGGTAATATAATTTCGATGTAATAATTAACTATCTTAATAAAAAAAGGAGATAAAGAAATGCCAGTAGGACTTGAAAAAGATCAAATTTCACATGACGATGGACCGAAAGACTTTTACCATGGGATTTCAAACGTCCTCTATTCGGCACCAGTTCAAACTGTAGTGTCTGTCGCTAAATCCGCTTTTGACAACCTAGCGAAGCCTGTTGCGAATTTTGCAATTGGAACCGTTGTTCCAAATGTGGCTGTCTTTATGGCTTCTGCCCTTGTCACTAACTCCCTTACCCGAGAGCTTTTTGTTGGAGCAATTGTCCCTTACTCGATTCCTTTGGTGATTGCAGGAAGTCTCATATGGACCATCCTCACTTCTGAGGCAGCGAACTCTGTGATCGATAAAATCCGTTTTGAAATCGGTCTTGGTGAGCCGAAAACGGGTCAAGGAGGGCGGCCATCATGTTTTGATGACTACTTAAAGGCAGGTCTTTTACTCTCAACGGCAACTGTTTTCGCTGCAGCAACGACTGGTTTTGGACTCCTTGGGGGGTATGCATATGGTTGTGGTGATCTCACTTCTCGAGTGGGTCGACTCTTCGTTATAAGCATGGTTGCGACAGGAGGAGTCCTCCTTGTTAAAGCGTGGAACACAGCAAAGGAAATGATTTCCTAAAAATGCGAAAAGGCGCCCCCTAATAAGGGGGCGTTATTTTATCTCTCGTTGAGGTCGATGTCGAAGCGGAGGACAGGTCTGCAGTCTTTGATTTCTACACCAAAATTGAGAGAGCCTGTAAAGAAGTCAGAAAAATTCTTCCAATCGGAGGCATCACTGCTAAAAAGAAGCTCATTTCCGTCATGGCGGAAGTAGAAGGGCTTTTCGATACGCACAAGGGGCGCTTCGAAGTAGGGGTTCTCAGAGCTGAGGAACTCCCCAGACGTGAAGACGTTCACGGCTAATTCAATGCCTGTATCGCAAAGAACGAAAATATGAGGAAGATGCCCTTTAGTGACATCGCTGAGTCCTGATGGGGTCATTTCGTCCAAAGGGATCACCTGGTTTTCAACAGGTTCAGAATTTTCTGAGGGTTCAGCATAGAGGGCTGTGGTGATGAGGAACGCCGAAGCTAGAAGCTTTAGGGTGAAATTAGTCATTAGTACTCCTTTAAGTTATTGATTTTCAGTAAAATATTCAATTTGAAGAAAACTCAATCAGTGCAACCTTATTGGTATTGGAAATAAGAATAGGAATTTAATTTTTTAAGGAAAGGGATTTTTTCATTTGCTTAGTTAAAATAATATTTTAAATGTTACCTCATTTTTTTCTCTTTACCTTGAGATTTTTGTAGTTAGAGGTTAAGATTTAGCTGAAAATCAAAAATAAAAGGTTCAATATGTCCATTCCCGGCACAAGAGTTGAATTTCCACTAGGGTGTACTTATGTCGTAAGAGGTGAAACAGGGTATATCAAGGCAGACGAAGACTGTGTTCCACAGTTTTATAGACTAAATAGCTTAGATGATGAGATACAACCTTTAGCCGATGTTAGAAATAAAGCAGCGGGATCGAAGTACAGTGTGTATCCTGTGGAAAAGCCAGTCCTTAGTTCTGGACACCATCTTTGGTATAGAATTCATGCGTCTATGACCTCTATGATTTTAATTGGGGGAAACTCTCTTGACGATAGAATAAGCAGTTTCAAAGCTTTTCATAAATCATCAGGGTCACCTCAAACCGTGCCTATGGATGTGCTATCAATTGCAGCCTATGAGGACAAATATCTGACGCAAAGAGACTCACAATTCGTCATATTTCAACCTGGATTAAAGATAAATTTTGCTGAACCAGGTGGCATCCGACTTATCATCACTGACACTAGGGGTAAGCCAGACTTTTTTAAAGTTCGCGGGACCGAAGATACTAAAGTCGATGTGGAAACATCACCAAACGACCGACTGAAGCCGTATGGATTGAAAAGGGTTTCTGCTGAACCAGGGCGTTGGGAGTTCAAGGTTTTAGACTCTAGTGCTCATGCGATAGCCATCATCGTTGACGGGATAGAGGTGCCCTTAGTTCGTTGGATTCTGCTTCACAAAAAATTGAGGGGTACCACAGATTTAGATGCTACAGCGTGGGAGTTAAGGAGTTTGGAAGACGATGATAAGGGGTCTAAGGAAGAGTCAGCCGAGGAACCCAGCTGGGGCGCCGCTACGATTGCAACTGTTTCAGCTGTTGCTGCACTTGGCGGTGCTGCGGTGACTGTCTTGGCATACAATGCACTCTCGAAGTCGAGGAGATTTTAACACTGTTTATCTGAGTAGCTACTCACTATTTTCTTTGAAGGATTTGTCTCTTCCTTCTAAGATGGCAATATGCAGAAAAAGTGCCTTTCCCCACAGTTGATTCGAGAAATTGATTCCATTCGAGAGATCGTCGACCATCTTGAAGATGAAACCCTTCTCCTCTTAGACATCGACAACACGCTGATTGAACCAAGCCAATGGTTAGGCTCTGAGCGATGGCTATACAGTCGAATTGAGCATTATCATGCGCAAGGAATCCAGGGGCGGGCTGCTTTTGAGGTGGCCCACATAGAGTGGATGTCGGTGCAAGGCCTGACTGAGGTCCGTTGTGTCGAGGAGGAGACGGCAACCCTCTTTCAGGAACTTCAAGAAAGAGGAGTTTGGATGATGGGGCTGACGGCCAGAAATTTGAGCCTTTCTGCCGTCACAAGTCGTCAACTCGCATCTGTCGGGATCGACTTTAAGAAGACAGCTCCCCATGAAGAGGGCCTTTACTTTCACTCAAAGGAGGGGGTCTTATATCGGGATGGAATTCTCTTTGCGTCTGACCACCCGAAGCATCAAGCCTTCTCTCTATTTTCTCAGGAGGTGGGGATGACTCCCAAGCATGTGGTGCTTGTAGATGATAAACACTTCCACTTGCTCCCCTTTTCTCATTATGCATCCCAGAACCAGTTGTCATTCGTGGGGCTGCGCTATGGCTTCTTAGACGAGAAAATTGAAAGCTTCGATCCAGACCTGGCTTCACATCAGTGGGAGCAGTTTGGCACGATTCTTAGCGATGATGAGGCTAAGAAAGCGCTTCTAAATAAAACCACATAGAGTCTTCATAGATAAAAGCGCTCTTTTCGGTGAAACTCACGTCTTTTTCGTTCTGCGTGATGTGCGCTGTGAAGGTGACAGAGGCAATATTTTGTTGCTCTTCAAAATCATGAATGGTGAGCCCCACAAATTCGGTAGTTTTATGAAATTCTTCGATCCCTTCTTTCCATTTTGATAGGTTTCCTAGTGCATAGGTTTTTTTTTTAGCAGTCGTTTGAACGATGTAATCAGTGAGACCAAGTGCGTAGGCGCTGTAACGAGACCGCATCAACTGAAGCGCATTCTGAGGAGAATGTATTTCTTTATGATAGGGTTCACAGCAGAGTTTGTAGGGCTTATGGCTATGGCAGGGGCAGTTCAATGAGGCGCCTCACTAGGTGGCCAAGCAACCTCTTCTTCGACCCTTTTACGCACTGTTTCGAGCTGCGCATCTGAAAGCTCATAACGAGGTAAGATCTGAATAATAAAAAGAGAAAGTTTTGCGAGGAGCTCAACACTGGCTGAAGGGGTGAGAACAAGATGCACATGAAAACGACGCTGTGATCTTCCAGAGCGCAACCCCTCTCGAAAGTAGATTTGGAATCGAGGGAAGCGTTTTTCTAAGCAGCGGGTAATGACACGGGCCAAACGAAGCACTTCTCCCCACTCCTCATAGTTCATCATGGAAAATGAAGAGTAGTCTCTTTTCGGGACGAATAAAAAATGGCGTCTTGTGATAGGAGCTTTGTCAAAAAGCACGTACATATGCCTACCCACAAAAACACTTTGACGGCGGATCGAGTCTTTTGTACCGAGTTCTCTTCCTGGAATGGTCTCTTTGAGATTTCTCAGAACCCTTTGCTCTACAACCCTGTCTCTCCATTCGTTTGCAAGTTTAAGCCGGGTGCCCTCTGAGATTGAAAGACCTCCAATCGCAATTCTCCAAAGGATGATGAGTTGCTGAAAAAAAGGAGACTCTTCTGAAGTTTTGTAGGGAACGACCTGAAATTCAAAAGAGGGGTTATGTGTCGGTCCCGAGTCTCTTCCAATCACTAAATAGTGGTGTTCGCCTTCGCTTTGCCAGTGGGCTGCGACACGCTTGACCAGTGCAAGAGAGTTCTTCCCATCCGTAGCGTCCCACTGGTCAAATCGCTGGTGGGTACATACCACACCAATCGCATCCTCCGAAAGAGGGTATTCGGGGATGACAACAGAGCAGCTTCCTTCATCAGTTAAAGAAATCATTTTAGAGGCGGAGACGTCGTCCCACCCATAGACTGAAGATAAAATTTGATACATAGACTGACCTCGATCGTCAGTATAGCTTTAGCGGTCGACTTTTATCAAGTGATTGTGGTAAAATTTTCTTTGGAAATAACACATTTATAGGGAGTTAGGTTAATGAGTGAAGGGTCAACATGGTCGAAGCAAAGTGGCTATATCTGGTCATTGATTGGTTCTGCGGTCGGGTTTGCAAACGTTTTAAGTTTTAGCACACACGCTTATCGGAACGGGGGTGGGGCTTTTTTGGTTCCCTATTGCCTAGCTCTACTTCTCATTGGCGTCCCATTTCTACTTCTTGAAGCGACAGTCGGATTTGTGAAGAAAAAGCCCCTTGTGGCTGCATACGGTGAGGTCTTTCCTCGGCTTGGGCGTCTCCTTGGCTCACTGGCTGTTTTCTCGTGTTTGACGATTGGAGGATTCTATATCGTTTTGACAGGGTACTCTGTGGCTTATACCTATTTTTCTGCCGCATCCATGATCCCTGAAAATTCGAAGCTCTTCTTCGAGAGCCAGTTTTTGAAGATGACTCCGTCGCTTTGGGAGTTTGGTCGCCTATCCCTTCCTGTGTTTTCTGCAACTGCTGTGGTAGCCGGAGTGACTTGGTGGGTGCTCGTTCGAGGTATCCGAGAGGGGATTGAAAAAGTCTGCTCACTCTTTATGCCTTTCTTGGCCTGCATGATGTTGCTGTTTGCCGTGGTGACGACGCTCTTACCTGGAGGGGCTGAGGGATGGATTTACTACCTCCATCCAGACTTTTCTAAAATCCTTGATCCGCTTCTTTGGAGAGATATCTTTGGACAGCTCTTCTTTAGCCTTTCTCTAGGGTTAGGCATTGTCCTTGGCTATTCACGTCATACAGGGGAGGATGTCGACATTCCAAAAGCGATGTGTCTTGTTGCACTTGGCGATTTTGTCGTCTCCTTTGTTTCTGGTGCAGCGATTTTCTGTTGTATTAGTCACATCAGCCATGTACAAGGGCTCGCGTTCAACGAGGTGCTGACTTCAGACTCTACATTTGAAATTGGCTTTATCCTCTTCCCTAAACTCTTTAAGGTCTTTGGGCCTGTACTCGAAGTGTTAGTGGGAACGCTCTTCTTCTTTTGCATCTTTATCGCAGGAATTACGGGGGTTTTCTCCATCGTAGAGAGTGTAGCTGGAAATGTGGAAGTCGAGTTTCGTACAACACGTAAAAAAGCCGTCACCGTGTCAGTTCTAGCGATTCTATTCCTTTCGTTTTTCTTCAGTATGGGTAATGGAGCTCATCTTGTGGATGCCCTCTGTCCTATGGTGATGGGAACGAACATGCTCATTGGGGGGTTAGGTCTTGTCGCTGCTTTCCAGTATAAAAGCCGAGACTTTCAGCTGCCTTCACTTGCGGGCATCTCTCTAAGATATCTTGCCCCTGTGCTCTTGAGTACGATATTGATCGGAAACCTTAGTGAAGAGTTCTTTTCTCTTGACCTTGCGAAGATGGTCCGTTGGGGATGGTTTGTTTCAGTTCTACTGCTTTCGGCTGTGTTGACAAAAAAAGCGATTTCGAAGGAAATAGTCATCTCAGAGATATGAGAATTCTATTTTTTTTACTACTCTTGTTTGGAAACTTAAGTGGAGCAGCTCCTTTAACTCACCTCCATTTGTCGGATCTCTTGTGTGAAAAGTGGGGGATCGAAGGAGCAGAAAGAGAGCTTTTTTTGAAAGGGTCTGTTTTTCCCGACATCTGTTACTTCACCGAGTCGGAAATGAAAAAATTGCATTTCTCAGATATCACTACTGAGCAGATTTTGAACGAAGAAGACCTATTTAAAAAGGGCATGCTCTATCACTCTTTTGTGGATGAAGAGCGTGAGAGAATTCTTCAGGAGTTAGATATTTGTTCGTTGGTCACTCCGGTCAGTCCAGATTTTCCCGATCTGCTCTTGCAAGCCGTAGAAGATGAAATTCTCTATGACCGCTGTGCGTCTTGCCTCTATCCTCTGCTCTTCATCTTCACTCTTGATCAGGAGCGAGAAGTAGGGTTTAGTGATATAGAGCTCGAAGAGTGGAATAAAGCGGTCTTCTTCTACCTTTCGATGCGACCAAGCACTTTGATGCGCCTACAGGCTGTCACTGGAAAGTCTTTGATGGGTGTTTCTGCTGAGGAGCTTAGGGTCTGGAGTCGCGAAATTCCACGTCTCGCGAAACGCCCCAAGGTCAGGGAATATGTAGAGTTCCTAACTACCACATGTCAAGCAGCCCTCCTCGATTGAACAGCTCTCTTTTTTAAACTCTCTTCGTAACGTTTCATCGACTGTGAACTTGATTGGTTCCGCAGCTGCCTTTGTACGAAGGTAGTACATTCCCGTCTTAAGACCGCGTTGCCAGCTATAGAAATGCATCGACGAAATTTTGGCAATGGTTGCCTCCTCTAAAAAGAGATTGAGGGATTGAGACTGGCAGATGAAGGGGGCTCGGTCGGCTGCCATATCAATGAGAGTCCGTTGTTTTATCTCCCAAACCGTTTTGTAGAGCTCTTTGAGTGCATCCGGAATGTCTTGGACTCCTTGAATGGATCCGTTACGGAGTAGAATTTGTTGTTTGACTTCCTCCGTGTAGAGTCCCAACTGAGTAAGATCTTGAATTAAGCGTTTGTTGAAGACAATAAATTCGCCGGATAAAACCCGTCGAGTGAAAAGGTTGGAGGTATAGGGTTCAATACACTCACTGTTCCCAAGGATTTGAGAAGTGGAGGCAGTGGGCATCAGCGTTGTGAGAAGCGAGTTTCTCACTCCATCTTTTTGGATATTTTTTCTTAGTTCATTCCAATCCCATCGGTTTGAAGGGGAGACATCCCAAAGGTCAAATTGAAATTGCCCTTTAGAAAGTGGAGAACCTGCAAAAGTCGGGTAGGCTCCCTTCTCCTGAGCGAGGGCATGAGAAGCAGTGAGAGAAGCGAAATAGAGTGTCTCGAAGACCTCTTTATTGAGTTTTTGTGCTTCTTGTGAGTCAAAGGGGAGTCGAAGCGAGAGGAAAAGATCAGCTAGACCCTGTACGCCGATTCCTATCGGACGGTGGCGTGTGTTAGAGTTTCTCGCCTCCTCCAAAGGATAGTAATTTTCATCAATCACGCGGTCGAGGTTTCGAGTCACCTGAAGAGTCACCTCGTAAAATTTTTGATGATCAAACTCACCCTCTTTGACAAAACGCGGAAGCGCTAAAGAAGCGAGGTTACAGACGGCGATTTCATCGGAAGCTGTGTACTCAATGATTTCAGTACAGAGATTACTCGACTGGATCGTTCCCAAGTTTTTCTGATTTGATTTTTGATTACAGGCGTCCTTAAAGAGGAGGTAGGGCGTTCCGGTCTCAATTTGAGATTCGACGATTTTTATCCAGAGATCTTGAGCTGGGAAAGATCTTCGTGCACGTCCTTCTTTCTCGTACTTTTTGTAAAGAGTCTCAAATTCCTCCCCATGCACGGTTTCGAGTCCTGGGGCTTCACTCGGACAAAAGAGGGACCAGTCTGCATTTTCTTTGACCCGTTTCATAAAGAGATCTGGAATCCAAAGGGCAGTGAAGAGGTCACGGGTGCGAAGCTCCTCCTTTCCATGATTTTTCCTGAGTTCAAGGAAGGAGAAGATGTCTGCATGCCATGGTTCTAAGTAGACTGCAAACGAGCCTTTTCTTTTACCTCCACCCTGATCGACGTAGCGAGCTGTGTCATTGAAAACTCGTAGCATCGGAATGATTCCATTCGAAACACCCCCTGTTCCGCGGATGTATGAACCACTTGCACGGATGTTGTGAATGCTCATTCCAATGCCTCCAGCAGACTGGGAGATTTTTGCACAATTTTTGAGACTTTCAAAAATGCCCTCAATGCTATCTTCCTTGGTCTGGAGGAGAAAGCAGGAGGACATTTGGGGTTTGGGCGTCCCCGCATTGAAAAGGGTTGGGGTTGCGTGGGTAAAATAGCCACGGCTCAGGTAGTCGTAGGTGGTGAGAGCAGAGTCTATGTCCTCTTTGTGAATACCAAGCGCGACCCGCATCCAAAGGTGCTGGGGGCGCTCTATAGGTCTTCCTTCGATTTTGATGAGGTAGGCGTTTTCGAGTGTTTTAAACCCAAAGTAGTCAAAGTCAAAGTCTCGACTATAGTCGAGAGCCTCTTGTATCTCTGATTCAAAGCGCTCTGCTGACTGTACAAGCTCCTCTGAAACTAGAGGTGCTTTTAGCCCCGTTTTTTTATTGACGTAACGGAGGAGTTCAGAGACTGTCTCTAAAAAAGAGTCGCTTGTGGTTTTATGGAGGTTAGAGATTGCGATCCGTGCCGCAAGACGTGCGTAGTCTGGATGCGTTGTCGCGAGCGTTGCAGCTGTTTCCGCAGCGAGCTGATCCAGCTCTGCAGTGGGGACGCCGTCGTAGAGGCCTTCAATGACCTTCTTTGCTACCTTTGCAGTATCGACAAAGTCTCGGTTGAGTCCTGTACATAACTTTTCAAGACGGCTGGAGATTTTATCGAATTGGACTTTTTCTTTTCGGTTGTCTCTTTTCAGTACATACATGTTTAAAACTCCTCCGTTAGGGCAAAATTCATCGCTTCTTTATCACTCGATACTCGCGCAACTTGATAGTCTGCGACGCGTTTTTCGAAAAAATTGGTTTTTCCGTGAATCGAAATCATTTCCATGAAGTCGAAGGGGTTTTCTTGATGGTAAATCTTGTCAACACCGAGAGAAGTTAGAAGGCGGTCAGCGACGAACTCAATGTATTGGCACATGAGATCACTATTCATTCCAATGAGTTTGACTGGGAGTGATTCGCTCACAAACGATCTCTCTAAACTCACAGCACTATGGATGATCTCTTGAACAGCCTCTTTCTCAAGGGGGTTGTGCAGTTGTGTGTAGAGGAGTGAGGCGAAGTCGCAGTGAAGCCCTTCATCTCTGGATATGAGCTCGTTCGCAAACGAGAGACCTGGCATCAGCCCCCGCTTTTTTAGCCAAAAAATTGAGCAAAAGCTGCCTGAAAAGAAGATCCCTTCCACTGCAGCGAAGGCAACGAGACGCTCAGCAAATGAGCCATTCGTGATCCAGCGCAATGCCCAATCCGCCTTTTCTTTAACGTGCGGAATGGTTTCGATGGCTTTGAATAGGTGTTCTTTTTCATGGCTATCCTCAATTAGGGTGTCAATCAGAAGGGAGTAGGCTTCAGAGTGGATGTTTTCAATCATGATCTGAAAACCGTAAAAGCACCGAGCTTCAGGGTATTGAACTTCGTTCATGAAGTTGGCGGCGAGATTCTCGTTGACAATGCCATCACTCGCTGCGAAGAATGCAAGAACTTGTTTAATAAAAAATCGCTCGTTCTCATTCAATCGACTTTTCCAGTCGTTGAGGTCTGTAGTGAGATCGATCTCCTCAGCTGTCCAGAAGCTCGCTTCTGCTTGCTTATACATTTCCCAGATAGCGGGATGGCGGATAGGGAATAGAACAAAACGGTCGTTATTAAGCTGTAGGATCGGTTCAGGGGTATGTGTAGACATAGCTCCTCCTTGTTACGGAGACTCTGATCAATCCATTTTTTCATCTTCCCATTTGTCGAAGAACGACGAGAATCTGAAAAAACTGCTGAATCAGTCTCTCCATGGTTTATCGAATTCAAATTTAAGAGGAAAATACGTCTAAAATAGAAGGATTCTCCCCATCCTGCCTTAATCGAGGCAGTTCGCCCTAGGGCGAAGATAGGCGAGATAAAGCAGGTCTTCTGGCTCCGAGATCGTCCTTCAGTTTAACCTTCCCGCGAAAGTTCGCAGTGGTATTTGTGAATAACTGTCGTCACTCGTTACAGCGGCGTTACCGCACAGGGTTTGCACCTGTTTCCCTATTCTCCCCCTGCCGTAACAGGAGGCACTTTAACTCAGGCTGTAGCTCGTTTGTACATCATCTTAGCGAAACGACGCAATGACTTTTTGAGGAAAGAAAAAATTTTACTGACCTTCTATTCTTTTGATTATTGTGGTAGAATCACTTAGTTATGAATAAAGATTGGACACAGTTTGCCGTAGCAACTAGGGGGGAGAAGTGGATGTTGGACTGCTTCAACCGCCAGGCCCTAACAGTGGGGATTTTTGAGGAGCAGGTCTTGTCTAGAGTGGTTGCTGTTGCTCTTTCTCCATTGGCAGTTGTAGACTTTACAGTCCATAGTGTCTGTTTTGCTTTTCGTGTTACCTATGCGATAGGTCGTACGCTCTTTTACCGAGAAGTGGACTTTGAGATTTCCTTTAAACACCTTCAACGCGTACGAGACGCTATCTTCCCGATTCTCTTTGGATCAATCTTTGGAATGATCCATCCTTATTTAGGGGTCTATGCAGTTGAGCCGACAAAGAAGCATATCGCTGCTGGAATCTTGACTCCACACGACACAGAAAATATCGTTAGTTGCGTCATTTCTCCCATTACAGCCATGAGGGAGATGGAGGCTCTTTTTAGAGAGGTCTCGCCGGAATTCATGCCTGTCAGAAGTGTAAAGAAACACCTAGATGAGGTGTCTGAGTGGGAGGCGAGCTTTGAACGAACCCAATCTATTGAAATTTCTGATCTGAAGTTGACGAATCAGTTGTATCGAAAACTATTTGAAACTGTGGATCAAGGGGCCTTGCCAATTTTCATCAAAGAAGTGGCTAAGCGTGTCACCTTAGTCGTCTATCCACTAGTAGTTGCCTTAGACCTCTCAATTTATTTCGTAGCCGCCTTATCCTGCCTCGTCACTCGCTGTATTCGACTCATTGGGGGGCAGTGCCCCGCCTACATGGAGGCTGCAGGAACTTTAGAGGCACTTGCATATCAAGTCCTCAAAGTGACCTATTTTCCCATCGCAGCCTCATTGGGATTCTTTTTTGCTCTTTATCAGGCAAAAGCAGAGGCCATTGAGTCCGTCGTTCATTTTGGTCCACTCACTCGGCTCTCTTTTAACTGGAAGATGATGGGGCTAAATAGAAGCTTACACCGAATTGATGTTGGAGAGTCACTTGTCCTTCCCGTGGTGCGATCGTGGAGTGACTTATCCAATATGGAGCTCACTTTTCTTCCGAGTATCAATTCTCATATGTACTATCTCCTTGTGGAGCGTACCGGCGAGGCGACTTACGATGTCGAACTCATCGAAAGGGGGGCGAATCATTCCCGTGCAGAAAAGTTGAGCTTGAATGAGATGGAATCCCTTCTTTATCAACTCTTTTCCCTTCGCTATTTGTCTTTGCATCAGAAGGCGCCTGATTTACCCACAATTCTCTCTACGGAAAAGAAAACTCTTGATTTAGGGGAACAGAGCTCTACAATATCCAACTGTCTTGTAGGAAATTTTCTTGCAGCACTCGAAGTCCTACACGCGCGTGCAAAGAGTGCAAGCTATGAAAAAATGAGAGAACAAGTCCGTGTTCATGCACGAAGACGCTATTCTCACTATGCTCGAGACTATTTTCCTATGGGTGTCTTGCCAGCGGGCACCTTTGCAGTCACTGCATAACTTCGCTCTCTTTCTGCCACCAAAGCTTCACGAAAATATTCACAAAAGTGAGTCCAATGATGACCGGATAGCAGAAGGAAACGAGAGGGTGGATGATCTGCATGATCGTAGAGAAGCCCATCCCCGCCATACAGGTCGTGATGAGGAGGTTTAAGCAAAGCGTGCTCTGGTATGAGAGCGTGTTTGGAAGAATCTCCTTCACGAGAATATTGGTGATGGTCATGGTGAGACTGATCACCGTTGTGAGGCAGGCGAGAGCAATTGCGAAGTTGGCTACAAGAGAAAGGGTGGGTCCTAGAGTTGCAATAGCAAGCTCTGTCATGACAGCTTCTTTAGGGACAGTTAGAAGCGTCGAAGCAAACTTTGCAGCTGTGTAGCTGAGGCCTAGATAGATTCCTGCGAGCAAAAGACAGCCGATCGTCCCTGCTTTCAATGTGGTTTTGAAGGTCTCTTGGTTACTTGCATGGGGTGTGTGCGATTCGATCATTCTCCATATTCCCGTAGAAAAGTAGACAGCAGCAATCAGGTCCATCGTGTCGTAGCCGGTAGAGAGGCCTAGACGAAATGCAGAAGGGGTCGAGATCGAAGGCATTTCTAAAGGTGTTGGAGTCGCCCACCCTTTGTAGATGATCAGTAGCAGACAGCCGATTAAGAGGGGAGAGAGAATGTACCCTAAAATCGGAAGTAGGAAGCGGGGTTTCCAGCAGCTAAAGAGGCTGATTGCACAGAATCCAGCTGCAAAAAAAGACAGAGGCAGTGAGGGAAAGAGGGGCTGGAAGGCTGCATAGGCTACCGTCACACAGCGTGGAAGGACGGCAAAGGGTCCTAGGAGTCCTAACGTGAGAGCGATGAGGCTGTAGGCAGGAATTTTTCCTAAGCGGCTAAAAAAAGCGTAAGAGTGGCCATGGAACAGGGTTGCACTCAAGAGGCCTAGAAGAGGCCCCAGGATCCCTGTTAAAAAGAGCCCTAGGAATGCCCAGCCAAAGAGACCTTGGCTCTCCATTCCGAGAACAAGAGGGAAAATGGCGTTCCCAGCTCCAAAAAACATGGAAAAGATGGCAATCGCCATCGAAAGGATAAAAGTTCTAGAGTGTTGCATATCTTTGTCTTCTTATGAGGTTAAATAAATTTTAAATTGATATATAGGGGGGAGATCATCTGTGCCCTAGGGCACGACAGCAAAGACAACAACAGAAGTGAGTCGAAAATGAGCGTTCATGAATCTATTGTATCAAAAACAAATATAGATGAAAAGATGGAACTACAGGGCTTAACCAGCAAAGAGGCGAAAGAACGCTTCATCAAAGAGGGTCCGAATGAAATCGAAGAGGTCAAGGAGAGCCTATGGAAAAAGCTCTTCGGATACTTTTGGGGTCCCATACCGTGGATGATCGAGCTGGCTGCGGTTCTTTCTCTCGCTATTCAGCATTATGACGACTTTGCGTTGATCCTGACTTTACTCCTCTTTAATGCGGGGGTGGCCTTCTGGCAAGAATTCCAAGCTGGAAATGCGATCGACGCATTGAAAAACAAGCTCGCCCTGAAAGCCAGGGTGTTAAGAGATGGAATCTGGTCGGAACGCCCAGCACGTGAACTCGTTCCTGGAGACATCATCCGACTTCGACTCGGGGATATCATCCCTGCAGATGCGATCCTCAAAGAAGGGGAGTACCTCACGATTGATCAGTCGGTCCTGACAGGAGAATCCCTTCCCGTCACCAAGAAACCGGGTGAAGAGGTGTATTCAGGGTCGATTGTCGAGAAAGGGGAGATGGTGGCTGAGGTGAAAGCCACAGGAAAAAACACCTACTTTGGAAAAACGGCAAAGCTCGTTGGACAAGCAAAGTCGGTATCGCACTTCCAGAAAGCCGTCCTCCAAATCGGAAATTTTTTGATTTATCTATGTCTTGTTCTCGTCTCTCTCTTAATTTTAATCCAGCTCGTCAGAGGAGATTCGTTCTTTGAGCTTCTCAAGTTTTCCCTTATCTTAACCGTGGCCTCCATTCCTGTTGCGATGCCAGCCGTCCTCTCTGTCACGATGGCTGTCGGGGCACTCGCCCTATCTAAGATGAAGGCGATTGTCACGAAGCTTGAGTCGATTGAAGAGATGGCAGGAGTTGATATCCTCTGTTCTGATAAGACCGGAACACTCACCTACAACCGTCTCACGATCGGGACTCCTCGTATCTTTGGAAAAGTGACCGAGGAGGAGTTGATGGAATCGGCAGCGCTTGCTTCTCGAGCAGAAGATCTCGACCCGATTGACCAAGCTGTATTGGGAGGAGTGAAGGATCTCAACGATCTGAAACAGTATCATCAGACCAAATTTACCCCTTTTGATCCCGTGATCAAACGGACAGAAGCCGTGGTTCAGGGGAGAGACTCTCAATCCTTTCAGGTCACGAAAGGGGCTCCGCAGGTCATCCTTGAGCTTTCGAGCGGAGGGGAGTCTCTAAAGAAAGAGGTCAAAGCGGCCGTCGAGGAGTTTGCGAAAAAGGGCTTTAGAACCTTAGGGGTGGCAAGGAATTCAGGTCACGGCTGGCAGTTTTTGGGTCTCATTCCTCTTTATGACGAGATACGCAAAGACTCGAAAGTGACCTTGGCACAGGCGCGGGAACACGGTATCCGAGTCAAAATGGTGACAGGGGACAATCTTGCCATTGCAAAGGAAGTCTCGAGCGAGCTGAAGATTGGAGATCGCATTTTCAGTGCTCAAGAACTGCTGAAAGAGGATCAGACGGGGCAGCATGAGCAAGCTATCAAGCGGATTGAGGAGGCAGATGGTTTTGCAGAGGTCTTTCCCGAGAACAAGTTTTGGGTGGTTCAGGTACTTCAAGCAAAGGATCACATTGTCGGGATGACAGGAGATGGGGTGAACGACGCGCCGGCACTCAAGCAGGCGAACTTGGGAATTGCAGTGAGCGGTGCAACCGATGCAGCCCGGGCCGCAGCGACCCTCGTTCTCACTGCTTCTGGACTGTCGGTGATTATTTCAGCAGTGGAAGAGGCGAGGCGCATTTTTGAGCGGATGACGACTTACGCGACCTACCGGGTTACTGAGACAATACGGATCATGTTTTTTATGGTCCTAGCGATGATTGCCTACAATATGTACCCCGTGACAGCTCTCATGCTGATCCTTCTCGCTCTTTTGAACGACATTCCCATTATGACGATTGCCTATGATCGAACAGCGCTTTCTCCGACCCCGGTCCGTTGGCAGATGAGCCGTGTGATCACGCTTTCCTCCATTTTAGGGGGGATAGGGCTCATAGAGACGTTCCTGCTTCTCGTGATCGCAGACAGTTATTTTGGAATAGAGCACTCGGTCCTTCAGTCGATGCTTTTTTTGAAGCTGTCCATTGCAGGGCACTTGACGCTCTTTATCGTCCGTCAACAGGGGCCCTTCTGGTCTAAACCCTATCCGGCTCCTATCCTTCTGACAACGATCTTAGCGACCCAAGTGGTCGCTGCACTCCTCGTGGGTTTTGGTGTTTTGATGACAGCGGTCCCTTGGAGCTACATTGGTGTCATCTGGCTTTACTGCATTTTCTGGATGTTTATTGAAGATGCCGCGAAGCTCTCTGTCTATCGTTATTTGGAGAAGAACAAAAGTTGAACGACTCTTGTTGACATGAGTGAAAACTTTTTGCTAAAATGGTGGCATGCTTAACAGAAATCTTGTGACCACTTTAGTTGTTCGAAAAAAAGGCCCCCTACATAGGTAGTCTGGGAGAACAACTTGTTGTGAGCAAATTTCGAGCCCCAGGCTGTAAAGTCTGGGGCTTTTTTTATACTAATATAATAGGAGAAAACCCGTGTTAGAGCTTGTCATTCAAGCCATCACACCAGTCAGTAAGAAACGTCCCGACACATAGGTCGTCTGGGAGAGCTTCATGCTGTATTCAAATGAAAAGGCCCCAGGCGATCTTGCCTGGGGCCTTTTTTTTAATAAGTAAAAAAATAAAGGAGAAAAAAATGATAGATACAACAAGCGGAGTGGGGATGCTCCTCGCTCATACAGCGGCCGCTGGGGCCGCAGAATTTCCAACGTTTCCATGGTCGATTCGCAAGAGCGCGCTTCAGCTAGGACAACCAATGCCGCAAATGGGATTCGGTCAGCTTTGCCGGGCTTCCGCATCTGGATCCCTTGCAGGGGCAGGAGTGATCGGAATACAATTGACATCTCAGGGGCTTCTGGAGAGGAGGCTGTCGCAAGTCGAATCTCTTGGCTCATGGGGCATCCTGATCTCTTCAATGATTGTTGCAGGGATTTCTGCCCCTGTAATGGCTTTGCATAATGGCTACTCGATGGGACTTCCAGCCCGTGAAACTCTCAGACGTTTGACGTGGAGTCAAGGGTCGATGATCGCGGGCCGTGAGTTCGGCTTCCTCCAGGGGGTTGCGATGAGCCAGCCACTCACAGAGTATTTAGAAGCTGTCATGGGAGAAGGGCCTGCCTCAAGGTGGTCTGCGTCCTTGCTATCAGGCACTCTGGGCGGAATATTTGGGCATCCTGCCGATACGATCTTGACTTGTTGGCAACGCGGAAACGCACCGCCTTCTTTTCGGTATCTCATGAGAGGGGTGGCTCCGCGAACAACGGGGATTGCTCTCTTCACTCTCTTTTACAATGAGATGAAAAGGCATCTATGATAAAATTATAGCAAGGTCAAAACCTCTCCAATTCAATCAGGTAGACCAGATTGAAATTTTTTATGAGAGACAAAAGGATCAAACGATGTTTGGTCCTTTTTTTTAAGGTAGAACTGAATGAGTCCACACATCTTCGATAACATCTCAGAGGTATCAAGGGAGTTTGACGCTCTGCTACTCGATGCCTATGGGGTTTTCTGGAATGGCAACCAACAGGGGGTGATTCCCGGCTCTGTGGAAGCGATGGCTGCTCTGAAACAAGAGGGGAAAGTTGTAGGAATTCTCTCGAACTCGACGCAGCCGGCTGAGAAAGAGATGAGCAAGGTAGCAAGGCACGGAATTCATGAAGGGACCCATTACGACTTTTTTGTCACTTCAGGTAGTGTGGGGCGTGCTCTCTTTTTACAAGCTCAGCTTCCCTTTCCTACCCCCAAAAAGAGGTACTTCCTCTTTGGGGGAGTCCATCCCCGTTTTTCTTCTCCAGCGAGCCTCTTTGAAGGAACTCCCTTTTCCGAAGCTTTGAAGGTAGAGGAGGCAGACTTTTTATATACCTCGATTCCCCACTGTGATGGCGAAGATCAGACAGACCCGGAGCGTTTCCGCTCATCAGTGAGAGAGGTGGCTAGGTTTCAGCTTCCCATGCTCTGTCCGAACCCTGATCTCTTCGCTCACGAAGGAACTCCTCCAAGAGCCGTAGTCCGTCAAGGCTCCATCGCCCGCCTTTATGAAGAGGAAGGGGGGACGGTCCACTACATTGGAAAGCCGTATCAAAACGTGTATGCATTCACGATGCCTCACTTTGAACGTCTTCAGATTCCAAAAGAGAAGATTTTGATGGTGGGAGATACTCCTGGAACAGACATTGCAGGGGCGAAGAATTTTGGGCTTCACTCTGCACTCCTGACTCAAACGGGGATCATGGGTGATCGTATGACAGAGCGGGGAGCCGAAGCGATCCACTGCCTTTCTGTGGAAGAGACTCCAGACTTCTTTGTAAAAAGGCTGTAACTAGAAATTCTTGGAGGCCTGTGGAATCAGGCCTCCAAGAGAGAAGTTATTCGTTAGAATGAGCAGGCATAAAGACGTACGCTGCGACAGCTCCACCCACGAAATTTCCTATGATAAAGACCCAAAGGTTGGTCCAGAGGCTGAGATTCATTAGGGTGATTCCGAGGGCCACTGCTGGGTTGAAGGCTGCCCCAGAGACGGTTCCGACGGCATAGGCACCAACAAGAACAGTGAATCCAATGGCAAAACCATAGAAACAGTTCCCAGATGTTTTCTTTGCTGTTGCCACATTGAGTACGACGAAGCAAAGAGCAAAGGTAAAGAGAAACTCAGCGATCAGTCCATGGATGGGTTCGATCGTCTGAGCGCTCACAGAAGGGTACCCTTTCATCCCTAGTGCTATGTAGGCTGCAACGACACCTGCAATAAGTTGCGCGATCCAGTAGAGAGCTAAGTCTTTCGCGTTGAGCTTTCCACGGATAAAGACGGCTAAAGAGACCGCTGGGTTGTAGTGTCCTCCAGAGATGTGCGCACCTGCGTAAACCATCACAGCAAGGACGGATCCAATGGCAAGAGGGGCGAGTGTGCCCGCACTGCCGGGATCTATCACTGTCATCCCTACAGTGAAGACCAGGAAAAAGGTTCCGATAAATTCATAGACATACTTCATAAAAGTGTTCCTCCGGTTAAGGGGTAAGTTCACTTTCTTATAGGTTGTAAAATAATTATTATGAAGTTAATTGATGCTTATTCAGCATAAAGTTAAACATAAGTATCTTGCTTTTAGATAGATGTGAAATTGACCAACGAAAGGAATAACGCTCTAAAGTCAGAGCAGTTCGGGCATTTTTGAAGGCGTGTGTTACCGTTTCGAAGAGGGAGTTGCTCCGACGACAGCCTTTATAGGGATGTACCCGTCATAGAGGTGGTAGTACTTGTTCGAGCCACCTGGGTTGGTTTCATGAACGAGGCGTCCGACGAGCTGCTTTGTGTCGATTTTCAGAACCACATAGTCTTGCCCTTTCCAAAATTTTTCTGTCACATGGGGGAGCTGCTCCTCAGACGCTAAATGGATGAAGGCGTTATCCAGCTTCTGTATCTGCAAAACCCTTCTCCTTTGGCTGACTTGCCAGGCTTTTGGAGAGATGACCTTATAAAGGTAGGCTGGAGGGCCCTCGGGCTCTTCTTTTTCTGCTGTTTCTGCCGAAAGAGGACAGAAACCACAAAGAACAAATAGTAAAAAAATCCACTTCATATCTGTGAGTATACCGATGGTGAGGAAGCTTGCAAGAATTTTATGTTAATTGATATTATGTTTAATAAAATTAATAATAAAGGATTTTAATTTGAGAAAAATAATAAATTTAATTCTAATTATTCCTGTATTTGTATTTTCTGGACCTTCTTCTGAGCACAGACAACAGATTGAAGAGCACTGTCAACAAGATCTTATCGAGGGGATGGATGATGAGGTGCGCTCTTACAACCATGTAGAAAACTATGAGTTTATCGGGGAGCCTTTGCCTGAAGCGGTTCAGCGAAAGTTGCTTGCATGGGAGCAACTCAAGAGTCGATTGCCCGAAATTATAGAGAGCGAAGGTGAAGGCTTTTTTGGGTATCATGCCACTTCTACTGCAAACTACGTGATGAACGAATCACTCCGTGTCATTCAGGAGGAGATTTTTGGAAAATCCATTCCTGAAGATTTCTACTTTTTTAGAGCTCCAGATCCTGATTTTTACTCTTGCGCCACTGTTTCAGAATTTTTCGAAGCATTTCCTGAAAAAGAGATCTCGATAGAGGATAAGGAACGACTCGTTCATGCTTTTATGAAGGCTGTCGGGGTTGAGAAGGAAGTTCACATCGAGGAAACTTTCAACCTACTGAAGGGGATGACGGCTTATGCTTGAGACTCGTGTTACCGATGTAGAAAAGAGATTGAACAACTTTTTTGGTTTGCAGAAGACTTTCACTATGACTTAGCTGAAAGCTATATGAAGTTGCTTCATGGAATTTGTTTTCCCCAAAGGAATGATAAAGACCTTCGAGACTACCTGGTCTCGATGAATCCCTCGATTTTTAGCAATTTGTTTTTCCACAATGAGAGTACTCTTTGGATTTTACTTAAGAACCGTTCTGTCGACTGGCCAGGTTCTCTTCCACAGTTTGATGCTTTGAGAAAATACCTGACTCGAATAGGTTTAGATGAGTCTGTCGCAGAAGAGATCGAAGGGGCTGCTGAAGAGGTCCTCCAATCAGACCTGGGAATCTTAGTCCAATGTTTTTCGAAGAGAGGAAGTCGAACTTTAGATGAGTATTGTTACGCCTCTGTGGCCTTTGGTGTACCTGTCGCAGGGCTCAACCTCCACCAAATCTTTTCGATGAACACCTTCGGCTCTCACCCGAAAGACATCGATTATCAGCTGCGGCTCTTGATGACTCAAGAGGGGACTCTTAACCCGGATGGTGATGTACGGATGGTCGTGTGGGATTTCTTAGAAGATGAGGTCAAGCACTCGCTGAGAGAGGCGATCAGAAAAATCATTAGAAGTGCAGTTGAAAGACACGCAAAAGAAGTGCTAGCTGGTTAGAAGAGTGTCTATCAGCACGCAATTTTGTCTGTCTTTCTGGTGAGTCGAGTTCTTTTTGAAAAAGAGCAAGTTTTCGAGGGATTTAAAGGGAAGCCAGTCAATCATTTCCGCATCTTGGATTCTCTTTAGAAAGGGGGGAGTGTTTTTGAGCTGTGTTACTGCCTCGAGAGAGTCTCTGCCAAAGGCTTCTACAACGCCATCAGGGAAGACAATTTTTTTTTGATTTTCGTTCGTCATCCCATAAGTGTTTTGAAGTGCTTGCCAAAGAGAAGGGGTAATATCACCGATCTTCCTCAAGTTTCTAATTCCAAGTGCGCCACTGCCGGTGATGGCATATTGGTCTGGGGGAAGTTTAAGTGCTCTGACTACACAGAACTTGGAGTTGTTTTGAGGTTGAATGATGAATCTTTTGACGTCAAACTGCGATTTCAGTCGAACAAGCTGTTGTTTGGGTGGAGGGTGTGCAAAAAGCTCAGAGTATTTTTGCTTTCGCCTGTGATAGGTTTGCCAAACCCAGAGTAAAATGGAGTTTTTTCCAAAAAGACGCCAGAACGTTTCATTATTGCCATTGCAGCAACTCTCTTTTTTTAGAGAGCGGGTTACGGATCTTTTCAAAGACCTCCATAGACAGGTTGAGAGGGGGAGGTCGAGCCAAACGATCATTTCCGCTTTTTCGAAGAGCATTGTACCTGCTCTCGAGTAGTTCCCACTGACAATCCAACCCTCGTTTGAAAGAGCTTTTTTAACCCGTCTCAATAAGTCTTTATTTTCACGAGGAGTCTAAGTGGGCAACCAGTAGTGACCGTCGAGGTCCACTGCTAGAATATCCAGATGCTTCCCTAAAGTCCTCTCTAAAGTCCTTTCTGGGGTGGTTTTTCAGTATCCACTGCTACCAATAATATAAATTTTTTTGGGAAAGGGTAGTGCAACATTGTTTCTGTAAATTGGCTGCATGAGCAGTCCCAGGGCTTGAAAAAAGAAAGGTCCGAGGCCAAAATCCTTTGTGATAACAACAAAACAAAGGAGATTTTATGACCTCGAA
>Ga0180433_10000351_pt1 | contig 79139 bp, 81 predicted proteins | sample SS_ome_8_FD_132980 | JGI IMG/M metagenome (GOLD analysis project Ga0180433, IMG submission 132980) | Hypersaline lake sediment archaeal communities from the Salton Sea, California, USA - SS_1_D_1 metaG | ecosystem: Environmental > Aquatic > Non-marine Saline and Alkaline > Hypersaline >...
CCCTCTTTCATCTGTTCTCTCTCCCCCCCCCCCACTCCCCCCCCCCTTCTTTTTTTTTTTCCTATTCATCGGCCACTCCCTCCATTCATTCGTAGACATTTTTCCAATTCAAAAACTAATCCCTTCTTCCTATTAGACCAAGAGCTTGATGGCTGTCTCCCCAGAAGTTCACATACAAGCGTTTGTGCTGTTTACCGTCATCGTCGTTGGTATTGCCCTTCCTGTCGCCATCACCGAACTCGCCACACCCATCGCTTTTGCTGTTCTTGCTGTTTTGCTTCCCATTCTCGCTATCCTCTACTCCAACACATCACTGCCCTCTGGCGAAGACAATACCTCCCCGGTCAGCCTTGCGCAGTGGCTCCGCTGGTGTCAATACGTCGTGATCGCAGCTAGCCTCCTGTGGACCAATGCTCTCGTCGCGACCACAAATTGAGATCAATTATCACAATCCATCTAAAGACACAATTCGGCGCTGCACAAGATGGCCAACGCAACAGAGTCGCCAACCAAAATCGCATTCACCGAATCCGCCACTGCTGCTGACGACCAAGAATGGGTTTCCGTGGTTGTCGACGACTTTGAAGATGGTGGCATTATCTACTACGTCGATGAAAACAACATTGTCTATGACACCGAAGACATCTACTTTGGCGTTAAGCCTGCTCGTATCATCGGACGCCGAATCGATGGAAAGTTCGCCCCAATAAAATCCAAGGCATCCACTTCTCCCGTTTGCACATCCTCCACCAATTCCACCACATAACCCTCCTCTTGCATCTCCTTTGCCGCCACCTTCGCCAGTTCCCAATCTTCATACTTGCCCGTATACGGACCCAACACCACCCTTTTTGCTAGTTCACTCTGTGGTACCACTGCATAGCGACTTTGCCAAGAAGGAACAACTGGACTCTCGCCCAAGGCTATCAACACTTCTTCCGCCGAAGCCGCAATCGGCAGTCCCCAAGCACACGTTGATCCAATCAACACCCATGTGTCAGCTGTCGTGGATGCGTTTTGCGGTATCACTGGCGAAGGATTAACTGTCGCTTGATAGACCCCTGAGTTGACACCGACCATCGGACGATTAGTAATTGATGCGGCCACCGGCGGCAACTCCCAGCGACCATTCGCCCTGACCATCTTGACCGCAGGAACCCGCGGATGAAAGACTAATGAAGCAAGAGGAGGGGATGGTGTTGATGGACCCAAACGTTCAGCGACTTCATCCACACGGTGGTCGTGAATCCAACGGTCCTGCCACGTGCCTGCCCCCACCCCCGTGCCCATCGACAACTCATTTGGAATTGACGCTTTCGCTGACGACGCCTTGGCTGACGTCGGGGATGGAGAGAGGCTTACCGCCTTCGGAGTTGTTAACTTGCGGAGAAAATTCATCAACTCGGGAGTTGCACTGGCCTGATTATGTTGCTCTTGAAATGCAAAACCAGTAGACATCTATTGCTACTCTTACTTAAGGTTTGGTCTTCTTGGCCTTGAGTTCCTTTTGCTCTTTGATCGGCCGGGAGTTGATGATCTTGTCTTCGGCAGCCTTGTAGGCATCAGTGCCCTTGCCAAACATTTCCACAAGTTTTCCTTCGAGATATTTCTTGGTGAGGGGCTGCTTGCGGCGAGTCGTGGCGACCCTGAGTTGAGCACCCCCCGTATCCAATCCTTGAACATTCTTCTCCTCCATCTCACGGATCACCACCGCACCCAACTCCTTCTTGCGCGCCCTTAACTCACGGGCGTGTCGCTGGAGCTTGGCCAGTTCGGCATCACATGTCAACCACTCTCGAATGTTAGTAACAAATTGCTGTTGATTCATCTGTGATATTTCTAACATAGTCAAAGAAGGAGTTTTTCCTCGTTTAGACAAATGAACACCCTCATTCACGCAGTTAAACGGACCGAGGTGCGACTAATGATGGCCTTTGTGATTGGCCTTGGTATTGCCACACTGTTGCGAGAGCCGTGCAAGGGGGTCATGTGCCGCAAGCTGGTGGCTCCAAATCTACAAGAGGTGATAGGGAAGGTGTGGCAACACGGAAGTGGATGCATGCGGGTGCGTCTTAACTCGACCCCGTGCAGCGGTGCTGACTCAAAGAATCCAATTATTCCGGTTGTCTGAATTCAGGCAGCGGTGCGCTGCGGCAGAATAGAAGTTGCGTGTAACCAACAGGAAAAAACTGGTTCTCTCTAGGCAACGGGATGTCAACTCCAATCGGTCAGCTAGGCGGCGGAGGTGGTGGCGGAGGGGGAATGGCGCCTTCCACAAAGCCATCCGATGTGGAACTGATCGAGCAACAACTGATGAACAATCCAGGTGCTACGCTAGCGGGAGGAGACATGGGCTACCCCCAAGCGCCTCGGATTGATGCGCAGGCATCCCCCGCCGCGGTCCCAGGCGTTGCCTTTCCAGCCCAGTATCCACCAAGCTACGGTCATTCGGTTCACGCTCCACCTGCGGTGCCGCCGCCTCATCGAAGCGCCCTCGATGAATACGCCTTTCCGATAGCTCTCTTCATTATAACTGTGATTTCTCTTTCACCGTTCGTCGAGGGTTTGCTGAAGCGATATGTTCCGTCGGCAACAGGAAATGTATGGATGATGGTCGGGATCAAGGCGGCCTTGGTAGCTGGCGGCTTCATGGTGTTGGACAAGCTGAACCAGTGAAGGGGGGCAGAGAGACCCCCATATTCAAATCCTCCTGCGCACAAGTTGACTGACGCTGATGACGTCATCAATGACGTCATCGATACCCGCACCGTCCCGAGTTAACAGCCCACACCACGAGTTGACAACCCCCGTCTCCCTATCTATCCCCACAACTCTATACTATCATACCCTCTTACACTCACTTCCGCAGAGTACTATGCCCCCGCTTCTTGTGCGACTTGCGACGTGTGCTCCGTCCACGCCGTCGAGTTAACCGTTGACCCTTGCCGGTCCGTGCCGCTGGCGTCTCCAGTCTTGGCTCTCCCGGCTCCGGCGCACCCTCCTCCGTCTTCTTTTCCATCGCCGCCTTGGCCTGCCGGTTCGCTCCCGGCTCATAACGCAAAAAATAATAAGTCCATTTTTCCTTAGACTTCTTGTCCTCCTTGCCCTTGAGCTGCTTGAACCGCTGGCTCTTCTTACGACGGATGTCGGCAAGCGAAGTCTGGTCTCCATAGCACGGACGATCAAACCGAGCCAATGGACCTCGAGCATCCACCCCACACTCTTGCGCCAATGACGACAAGTCGTTGCATAAACACACAATCTGATCCTTTGAGAACAGCGATGTGTGGACAAAGATGAACGGCAGATAAAGTGTCAGCAGGGTATCGATAGTGGCGATGCGGTATTCGCGATCGTTGATGAGAATGGGATTCATTGCGTGACATTCGAGCGCCTCGAAGATAACCGCCACCACCCGATCGTCAATATGCAGAGACCAGTGTTTGCCAATTACCTCACCCACCTCCTCGTGCTCCTCCATTTTCACCTTGTGGCGATCCGATTCCAACTTGCGCTTGGTGTACCGAGCCACCTCCTTTGCCTCGGTCGAAATGGCAACAATCGTTGTCATCGGGACCACCTCGGGCTCGTGCCGCCGTCGCAACTTGTAGTTGATCTCGTCCACAGCAAAGGCTCCCGCAAACATCACACGATGCTGAGCCAAAAAGTCCCTCAGTTCGCCCAGTATGCCAGGAAAGCGTTCGACATAGGCTTCTCGGTCGCGAATCAGATGCTGTCGGACTCGCATAGTGCAACCGGGCTCTCGCATCGGATAGGCCTCGTCAAGTAGCGCCAGGCGGTTGGCCACCTTGTCCCACCGAGACACATCGCCATCTGGACGTGACAACTCCAAATGCATTAGCATCTTGAGGTACACCGGCGGAGTGTAATGGATTCCGTCGCGAACCACCGTTTGGTCCTTGAGGACTGAATACAGACGTGGATCGAGATAAGTGATGTCAGCCACAGGCACATAGTTGACATGCACCTTAAAAGTGCCGCCGTGGACCCCAGCCGAAGCCACAACATCGGTGTAGCCCTTATGGGCATAAATGTTGGCCAAGTCCTTGGCGTCCTTGACCGGATTGGGCGAAAAGAAATCGTAATCGGGAAGTTCAACAGTTGTGTCATAGAACTGCATCGCCCGTGGAAGAATGTTGTTGATGGCAGTACCACCATAGCAGATGAGCCGACGGTCCCGAATAAACCTTTCGACGATCCGCATCATATCGATGACCGCATCGTTCTGCATCATCTCAAACCCTTGGCGGCGCTCAATCCTGTCAACAGCATCCTTAACATAAGGTTGGTGACACTTAGCATAAGGTGGCCGACTCATTCTGCTATCTAACACGATTATTCGGCTCAAAGGTGCTTAGACATTAAACTTGAAGTAGGGGGCCGTCTTAGTGCGGAGGGCATATGACAGCTTTGGATCCTGCGCCTTGGGATGCGGGAGGCGAATGATCTTCTGCTGTAACTGCACCGGCTTGAGCACAAAGCCACTGTTCTTCGACCTGTAATAGTCCAAAGCGGCACGCTTGTTCTCGTCTTCCACTTGGAACGCCACCGCTGGCAACTGACAGCCAATCCATAACGCCGGGCCAATCGGATACGACACTGGACCCCCTCCGCTCTGGGTCGTAGGCGTAATGAGCGTCAGTTGCTGCTTGTTCGCCTCTCGAATCTGACCCGGCGCCGCCGTCGCTCGCAGTATCGGTGCCGGAGTTGAGACAAAAAATGGCTCGCCTGCACCCTGCGCAATATTCACCACACTGGCCAAAGCCATATTGTCGGTCCAACTACGATCCGAGGCCTCCAAAATGACAATACACTTGCCTCGTAGTTCTGCAAGAGGGGTGGAAAGGATGGACGTGGTTGCGGGGCCATGTATGGCATTTCCACCAAACTTGCCTGCCTGTAACAACCGTGTGCCAAACTCCCGCTTAATCAGATGGCCAAGCTGTGTGAGTGTTTCTGGTTTCCGGGTGCGGAGACGACAATGCAAGAGAAGGGGTTCGGTAGGCCTAGGTACCCGACCCGCCGAAAATGCTGTGGACGCTACCTCTCGCATCACGTCGGACAACGGCAAACAGTTCCGAGTCCCGATCGCCAGATCCGAAGCACTCGCCGACCCCGCCACTGCGGGCTCATCCTGGGTGCCGTCACCTGTACAACTCTCCGGCATCGTGTAGATGGCGAAATCCACAAATCGTGCCCCCTCCTTCAGCACCTTTCGGATTTGCGCCGTGCTCACCGTTCCGCCATCATAGTCTCCCTCACAACAAGTGTTGTATGAAGCCAGCATGTAGTAGTTGACGAGCTGATCAGCCCCAGTCAGCTGGGGCAAACTACCAAGAGCATCGCTGACACTGCCAGCGTCGGCGTCGACGTCTCCACCTTCGCCCCCCACGGCTCCCTCTAGCTTTGGACGCTGTGTCCAAGTATGGATTAGAATCAACGCCGCAATGGCCACAGCCAATACCGCCAGCAACCCCACACCCAAGCCCTCCTCGAATTGCATGCTCGGCATCTTTGGGGGTTCCTACGGAAGGCTGAGAAACTTAGACTATTGACCTACACTAGCACAATGGGAGGCGGACTCCTCAATCTATCTGCCGTCGGCACCGAAAACATCATGCTGTTCGGCAATCCAGAAAAGTCTTACTGGCAAGGCTCTTATGTTAAGTTCACGAACTTTGGGATCCAGAGTTTCCGGCTGGACTATACTGGGCAACCAGCGCTTCGGGACAGCGAGAGCACACGGATTCGGTTTCCCATCCCTCGGTACGCCAGCCTTGTCGGACAGACATATGTTAGCATTACATTACCAGACATTTACAGCGCACTCCCAGCGGCTGGAACTATTGATGATCCCATTTATCTCAAAGGCGATGGACAGAACGGCGATCCTTACACCGATCCGCTCACTTTTCAGCCATACGAGTTTCAGTGGATTGAAAAGCTTGGATTCAATTGCATAGAGCGGATTGAAGTTAACATTGGTGGACACCTCATTGAAGATTACACTGGCGAATTTTTGGCAATGTGTCAGGAGCGGGACGGCGACGCCAAGCAAGACGAATTGTTAGACGAAATGATCGGCAACACGGACGAACTGACCAATCCCGCAAAGGCTGCTTTCGAGGAGATGCAACAGGTAAAAAACGCTGCCTACGACATTACTGCCGCTGCCAACAACAATATTATGCTGTCGCGCATGTCCCAGGGAGGCCAGATGGTCTATTCCGGCACTGGTAATAGTGGTGCTATTGCAGTCAACTACCAAAAGGCGGCCGACTACATCGGCACTATTCCCGAGACCTACTCCCCATATGTGCTCAACTCGTACCCACACAGCTGGCCGTGGCCCCCCAATGGCTCCGCCGCCGCTAACCCTCCCTGGACCGCCCAGTATCCATTTCCCGAAGATCTAGCTCCCGCTGCCCGGGATCTAACCGATTGCAACGCAGTTAACACTCCTTCGATCAAGGGTCGAAAACTGTTGGTCCCACTCAATCCCTGGTTCGGTCGCAATTCCAAAGCTGCCCTTCCGTTAGTGGCTCTCCAATATGCAGACGTTGAAATCTTCGTCACCTTTCGTCCACTTAACGAGTGGTTCACTATCCAAAAGTACATGCCGCCGCCGGGAGGCTACACCGGTCAAAACGGCGATTATTCGATCAACCCGGGCACCAACGGCATCGGCACCACCACATCGTGGACCGCTTCCCGCTGCAATCCACCATCCACCGCCTCGGGCTACACAGGATTTGCCGATTCGGATACCACCATCTGGCCGGCCGGTTTCCAACAACGTATGGCACCGCAATACGGGGGATATTACGATTATCTTTCAGCCTTTAATGCCGGGCAGCCACTCCATCTGTTTGTACCCAGTTACTACACACCCGATCCCAAGAACCTCGCCACCTTCCTCAACCCTAACACCACTTGGGACCCCGAGATTCACCTGATCGCCAACTACATATTCCTCGAAGACGATGAAAACTCACTGTTTGCACAAGACGAACAAACCTATCTTGTCCGCACCACTCACGATAATGAATTCTATGGCGTGCGCACAGCTGACAGCGTGGACATTGAAACCTATGGGCTCATTGCTTCGCTCACTTGGCGTTTTCGTCGATCGGACGTGCAGCAGCGCAACCAATGGCTCAACTATACCAACTGGCGTTTTCTAAACAACCCCAACACACTTCCAATGGTCATCCAAAGCCTAGGCTATCTCAGCCGTCAGCAAGGACCAAGCGCCTTTGCAGAGAGCAACGAAAAGCACATTTTACAAGAACTATCCATCTGGATGGACGGCAAAGAGCGAGAGACCGAGTTTGCAAGAGGGGTATGGGAGTACATACAAAAGTACCAGCGGTCCAATTCCGGTTTCAAGGCGCTACCTGGTTTGGATTTCTACACTTTTGAAGTTAAAACCAATCCAGCGTCGTTGCAGCCGAGTGGGGCCTTTAACATGAGCAAGTACCGCCGACTCACCCTCATGTTCTCCCTCTTACAACCCCCGTTGGACCCAACATTCAACAACAACGTTGCGGCGGGACAGACCCAGTCGATCGCCCTCCCGGGAGGCGGTTCAGAGGCCGTGTGCTTACCTGTCTTCAACAATAACACCCTACAGAACCTGTCTTATAACTACGATCTGAATGTGTACGTGGAAAAATACAACATGTTGGTCATTACGAATGGTTTGGCGGGATTGGCCTTTACCCGGTAGAGGGGACTTGAGCGATCCCGTGACTGAGTTAACACATCCTCCCGTCGAGTTAAGCACATGCGCCTTTGAATAATGTCTGCTGCGATGATAGCCATCCCCCGATGTCTAGCGTCACCAAGACGGGGCCCTCGGCCTTTTTTGCTTCGTGGCAGACCGCTGCCATCACCACCCTTATCCACTACGTCTCTGCTGTGGCCACTATAGCCTGGTTTCTGTCGATGACTCCCACCGATGGACCGGTCGAGTCTTTCAAGGGTGTTAACTCGGAACTACCCACCAGCATCGATGTGGCCATGACCAACTTGCACGTCGTCGAAGACGTGGTAGAACACGTCTGCAAACAAGGCGTCCAGCGGGTGATTAATGCTTTTACTCGTACCACTTCTGGTTGTTCCGATGGGGAGCTCGACGCCCAAGAGAATAACCGCCTCGAGAGCACACTGGTCGGGGCAGTTAAGGAAGCCGAGGGTTTGGCCAAGAAGAACGATAGCATAGTGAAGCAGTCCGAGGCAAAGGTAGAGCGGGTACAGGGACAACTTGAGGCAGCAATCGAGTCCGAGCGGGCTTTGGCAGAGGCGACGGCGGGATCATCAACTCCATCCGAAAAGGCTCAACTCACCCGGGCTCAGTCCAAGGTGTCTAATCTGACCCGAGCAAGGCAAGAGGCCGTATCGCAACTGGAACGGGACCAAGCGGCCTTGGCTGGGGCTCAACAAAACGTCGAACGTGTTGCAAGAAATTCCAGTTTCATTGTCCAATCGTGTGAGGAGCGTGAAAACGCAGAAGATGAGCAAGCTGAGCGGCACGAGCTCCGTGAGCGGGAGTTGACAATGTATCAGTCCAAGACGCAGCAGAGTCAGACACAACAGGGTGGCCGATTGGGGGGAAACCGTCGGGTTCGCAGCCGCTCCGCTACTCAACAACCTCAACCCACTTCCCCGGCCGCCCAGCGTACTGCAAGAGGAGTTAAGAAATCGGCGAAGGCTACTGCCGCCACCGAAGCTGAAGGCGCTGTGGGCAACGTGATCCAGGGTGCTGTGGGGTCGGCTGATCCCATGGCCAAGGCTGAAGTGGAAGAGACCGTTCAGTTCGCCGAAGAGGCCACACAGGGTATCGCCGCCCTCGAGAGCATCGTCGGATGTAACACTCCTTACCAAGCCAAGACGCTGACCACCTTGCAGAATGTGATGGACCGCGGAGTCAGCTGGCTTCTCAAAACCCTAAAACCAACTACAATGCTTAACATGGACCGACGACAGCTGGCGGGTGAGTTTGCAGGTGTGAGCTTCGGTGCTGCTCCGGTGCGGGCTCCCCCAAATCAAACCCTCGCTGCCATCGCTCTTGCTCCTTTCCGCCCCATCATCTACATGGTGCTCGCTCTGATCTTTGCGGGATATCTGGCCTACACGATGGTCGGCATACCTTTTGCAATGCTAATGAATGGCATCCGCAACAGCGAATGGTTCTCGGACAATGGCGATGAGATGCCCCGCTGGCAAGCCATCCTCCAGAACATCGCATTGGTCGTGATTCAGATCATTGTCGCCGGCTGGAGCATGCTTGGAGTCATTCCGCTAGGCGGCATCATATTCTGGCTCACCGCCATCTTCGCCCTCACCCCTCTAGCATTCTTTGCCGTGGATTGGTCTGGCAAGACCCAGCCCTCGCGGCAAGTGCTCAAGTATGCCGCCATCAGCGCTCTGCCAATGTCAATGCTAATCCTGGCGTTCAGCGGAGTGGGTCTTCTAAACTCCAAGCTGCCAAAGCATAGCACGGTCAAGTCGGCAGCGGGCTACGCCTGGTGGGCGTGGTTTGTGGCGACGACCGGGCTGGGAATAGGTGCGATGATGCGAGAGGGGGGTGGTGAACGCAGCAGCGGGTGGAGCATTGCGGCGTGGGTGGCGCTGGCATTGCTGGTGGCGCTGCCGCCAGTGGCCGTGCTCGCTGAAGGACTCTGAACCAAGCTGCTTGCATCACATCATCACTCGCAAAGCACTGCCTTTGCCCGGCGGCCCACTCCGGTCGCCTCTGCATCAATCAGGCCGCCATCCATCGCCATCGCCAACTCTCGCATTGTCAAGCGATGTGAAGCACACAACTCCCGGACCGCTTTGAGTTTGGTGCGAGCGGTGGCGTGGGCCGCCAATAGCTTGGTAAATGTCAACTCGCCTCGTGGCAACGTCTTTTTCGGCGACTTGGACAACACCTGCCCCACCCCCACCGTCCGGACCATCGATGCCAATTCCACCATCGGCGCAAAGTTAACCGCCTGCGATAGCTTGTCCGCTGAATCCGCCATCAGCGTACAATCCAACGCCTTCAGATAGAGCGGGGTCGCCCCTGTACCCGTAAGAAAATGCATGTTAGCGTGCACCAATAATCCCACCAAACTCCTCTCGCATGCCGGGACTAATTCGCTGTGATCTTGCATAGTCGGTGAGGGGCGGTCGATTAGGATGGAACGGGCCGCCACCCGCGATGCACTTGCGTCATCCGTCGTGGCGCTCTCAACGATCAATGATTCGGGCAACAATGCCTTGCTTTTCTTAGGGATCCCGGGCCACGCCACTAGTAAACACCCGTCTTTTTCCGTCCGGGGTTGTTTCAGCAACTGACACAATTCTTTCGTCTGCTTCGGAGTTAACACATCTACATCGGTTACCATAAATGAAATCCTCTCCCGGTTTCGGTTGCGGTTGAACATGTCAATGATCGTGGGCGTACGTGATCTCTCGAGCAACGAAAAGAAATCACCCAAACACCCCGATACCTCTTGCATCTCAGGAACTTCCGCACGGATGCGAATGGCCGAACAGACATTCGCAACCTCCCGATGGCACGGAAGTGCAACCACCAACGCTCGATGCTGCAACAATTGGGATGCAAGAGTGGATGGGTTGGGTTGATTGGGATCCAGCGATACGGCGGCACTCGGGGTAAATGGAGTAGTGTCCACATCAGCCAAAGGAGACCCAGTCCTGCTGGTTGCGGGACTTTTGGTATCGGCGATGCCCTTTGGACTCCCAGACGTCAACATCTCGGCACTGCTGTCCGCCACGCACTTTCGTCTTCCGATGCCGCGTGTCGCCTTCATACCGATGGATGGCATCCCTGACAATACCTCGCATTTCATGCTTTTCCAATTGTGCGCACACACTCTCTAGGTACCAGAGATAGCTAGCGAACTTACCCTCTGCCGTCTTCCACGGACGGCGCTTGTTCCACACCTGCCCCCTGATATCCAACAACACAGTAAAGGTATAAGTATGCGACAACCGAATTTGCCGCCGCAACAAATGTGTCAGATCCAAACCACCCCGTCTCCCTCTTGCCCACCTCTGCATCTGTTTCTGGCGCCATTCGTGGTAGAGAGACTTGGATAGCATGGCACGCACGTTCTGAGGAATTTGCTCCCAAACGATCTCCAAGATCTCTTGGGGAAGCACAATCCAGGCCAGTTCGATATCCTCACACACTGGCACAACTTGGATAACGATTGTTCCCGCAGGAACAAGCGCACTCTGGCTGTCGCAACCGATTAGGGTTTTCCCCATATCCTCTACCATGAACAGGGATTTTGTTTGGCTCATTTTAGAATGCAAGAGGTTAGTAAGTGTTAGTTGCTGATGCAAGGGTGGACGTTGCTGACACCATTCCAACTAATGCCATTATCTCGGGTGAAAGCGCAGAGTGATCCAGACGGAACTTGGAGCGGTTTGCCGGCGCCAATCTGTTCGGCTAGAGACGGGTTCTTGGCCCGGATCAGATCCAGAATCATGCTGCGGTTGCCAAGCCCTGGCGGCAGCAAACACCCCCCAGTCTTAACTCCCGACGGCGATTCTACAAAGAAATCAGGACACCCCGGCACATCCGGGGGGAACCTGACGTTCTTGCCACGAACTTTTGCTGCTTGGTACAACAATACCATCAAAACAATAAAAACCACCAAGGCTATCACACCCACAATAGTCCGAAAAGCGGTTGCCATCTAGTCTGTCTAGTCGACAGAAAAAGCCCAGTGTAAGATAGATGTCCTCGATTCAGGGAGCAGCGTACGAGGGAAATCCCGCCCCAATGCTGGTCGGCTTTGGGCGTGTCGCCTTGGTTCCACCACCAGCCTTTGCCCTGATGGAACAGTCTCGCATTCGGAAGGAGGCCACCCCCTACAACATTGCTCTCCGAGGCGACAAGTGCAGCAATGAACTCTCACGAGTCTTTTTTGGCGCCCTCAACGTGGGACGACTTAACTCACTGATCGGACAAGAGGTTGCCTCACAAGCTGGATTCCAGATAGGACCCCAAGATCAAGACGCACTCAAGATGCTGATGCGCGATGTCTTTATGGAGTTTGCCCTCAACCGTGACGATGACATTAACCGTCAAGTGAATGAACTCAACGCCATCGTGATGCAGCGCGGTGCAAAAACAGTGATTCAATCGGCCGCTGCACATCAACGCTACCTGCAAGACATTAGCCAGATGCACACACCTATTTGCCACCCGACAGCCACCACGATCAAGGGAGCGATCCCGCTCCGTCAGTGGCTGCCCTTTTAAGGGGTAGCAGCAAGTCCCATCTCCAAAGCCGCCAGGTCCCGCAGCCACAACTCTTCGATCGTCACCTTCTTGATCAGCGCCAGTTCCCGTTCCGCCTCTTCCACCTTGGACTCTAGCGCCGCCACCTTGGACTCAGTCTGCGACCGGATCGACATCCCCAGCAACTCATTCACCCGCTCCTGTCGAATCCCCAGGGCAACCATGTTCTTCTCTACCTCTTCGTCCGGTCGCCGCGACACCAATAGCTTACCGTCGCATAACGCCCGAACGAAGATCGCCTGCTCGTGCAAAGCATTTGCCTTCTCCGTCAGCGTCTTAATCAGATGCTCCTTCCGCTTGATATACAGCGCTCGCCGCACCGGAATGTATTCGTCGAGGATCGCCTCGGGTCCATCGTACTTGGTGATTCGTCCCTCCAAGTTGAAGGCGTGCATGTTGCTCAGCTTGATCGAGTCTGTCAGCCCCAACACCCGCACCACATCAGCCACCTCACTGACCAGTCCTGGACGGAACCACACCTGCACCTTGATATCATCCACAGTGTTGTACTCCTTGTAGTCCTTGACTGTTTCTTCACCCCTCTTGCCTTCACTGAGCGCATCCAACTTGTTCTTCAGATCCTGATGACACATTGTGATCGGCAGCTCGGTGATCTCGTAGACGTTGTCCTCGAGTTTCTGCACAATACCTTGGGTCACCGCACTCCGCTTTTGGGTCTTGGGGTTGGTGACGATGGTGACTGTGCCCTTGAATCCCCGCCACGACGGCACCCAGCCACCGCCGTCCGACGGCTGCCCTTGCACCCGGGCCCGCACCGCCCGGATCACTTCGCCCACGTCGTAGCACGGTACGTCTGAACTGTAGCCAGTACCAATGCCCTTGCTGCCGTTGACCAGCAGCATCGGAATCACAGGCACGTAGTTCCGGGGCTCAACACCAATCCCATCCTCTTGCAGAAACTCCAGCACGGCATCGTCGTGCTCCGGAAAGACCAAACGTGCAAGAGGGGAGAGGTGGGTGAAGATGTACCTCGGGCTCGCTGCATCCTTGCCGCCCAGGACCCGGGTGCCAAATTGCCCAGACGGCACCAGTAGGTTGAGGTTGTTGCTGCCAGTGTAATCCTGTGCGAGGTTGATGATGGCACCGTTCAGACTACCCTCGCCGTGATGGTAGAGCGAATGCTCGGCGACATAGCCAGCCAGCTGCGCCACCTTGAGCTCCTTGATAAGATTACGCTTGAAGCAGCTGAAGATGATCTTCCGGACACTGGTCTTGAATCCGTCAATCACCGAGGGAATGCTGCGGTCGCAGTCGTAAATCGAGAATCCCCGCAGCTCACCGTCAACGAACTGCGACATTACCATTTTGCCACGGTAGATAGGCGGTACGGCATCGACATCGGCCAGTGAACCTGCCTCGATCCACCCCTTACGCTCGTCGGCACGCTTCGAGTTGAACGCCAGATCCAGTGCAGCATCTAGTTGCTTGGGGTCTTGACTGCTGCGAACAAAGTCAACAACTTGCGGATCGGCTAGGTACTCCTTAAACTCGGGACCTGTGCTGGTGCCCAAACCCTTGTAGTACTTGATCTCCCAGTTTCCCTTGGCGACTGGACTCTGCACCCACGTGTGATAGTCGCGTTCCGAATAGAAGGTCAACGACTGTTTCTTTTTGCCGCTGCCCTTGGTGGCCTTGAGAATCGGGGTGTTCATGTAGCCGAGGAATCCTGGGATCGCCAGCAGCGACGGCCACAGTACGTCGATTGCATTCGCAATCAGACCCTTGATGTGTGAGCCATCCTTATCCTGATCCGTGACGATCAGCACCTTGCCGTAACGGAGCCGCTTAATGTCTTTCACATCATAAGTCCGGCCGTTTTCTAGTCCCATAATTTTCTTGAACTGACTAATCTCGGCGTTGTCGTTGATCTGCTTAGCACTGGAACCGCGGACGTTGAGCAACTTACCCCGCAGCGGAAACACTCCGTAAAAGTCACGGTCCTTGGCGGTCATGCCACCGATCACACCAGTTTTGGCCGAATCCCCTTCCACCAGCATCAGGGTGCACTTGTCAGACTCTGGACCTCCCGCCTTTTCGGCATCGGTCAGTTTGGGCACGCCAGTGATTCGGCGGGTCTTCCGGCCGTCCGACTTGGCTGCCTCTGCCTGATCCTGGATCCCGTGCAAGGCCATCGCCCGCTCGTACAGCCCCAGCTTGGCGATCGACGCAATCACTTTATCAGATATCGCCGCTCGCGAACCAAACTTGCTAACCGGCGACGTCAATGTCTCCTTGGACTGGCTATCAAACGCTGGATCCTCGATCACCGAGTTGAGCAAGAGGAGAAGGTGAGGGCGGATCTGGTTGGGCTTGACGGTGACATCCTTGCGCTTTGCACTCAACTTCTCCGCCACCCTCTTGCAGATCTGGTCCATCACGTGCTTGACGTGCGAACCACCGAGGCGAGTATAGACACCGTTAACAAAGCTGACACTCTCAAACTCGTGGTTGGGGGCCAGCGCCACCACATATTCCCAGCGCTCGTTACACCGCTCGTACACCCGAGGGTGGTCGGCCTTCCCGGCCCCGATCAGCAGACTGGCGTAGTGCTCCAGCGATCGCACCCCCAACTTCTTGCCATTTAGCGTGACCTGCACGGTCTTGTCGGTCACCGCAGCGATATCGTAGACCCGCCGGGTCATCACCGCAACCGTGTCCGTACTGAACCCAGTGCCGCCTCCGAGCCGCGCCAGGTCTGGCTTGACCGTGATCTGGGTGTACGGCTTCTTGGTGGTCTTGGTGATAGACGGCTTGTCGATCGTGCCCAGATTCTTGCCGTAATGCTGTTTGTATAGTTTCTGACGTTTGGCATCCACAGTCTCGATTGTCGAGTCATCGGAGAAGAGGAACGCCAACTTTGCGCCAAAGCCATTCTTACCACCGATAGTGTTGGGTTGGCCTTTCTTGTTGCCGTCTTTGTCTTCATACGTAGTGGACGTGCGGAGGTTGGCGAAGATCAGTTCGGGGATCCAGATTTGGTAGTCAGGGTGGAGGGCTACGTCGATGCCCTCGCCGTTGTTGCGAATACTAAAGACCCCCTTGACCGGATCGATCATCACATCGATCTTGGTGACCTGGTTGGCACTCTGATCGGTCTGACACCGAGTGACGTGATCACGAGCGTTGACCAGGATCTCATCGAAGAGCTTGAGCAGCGCCTGCGACACGGTGACGGGACGTTTGACGATTCGCACCGGTATCTCATCGCCGACAGCCTCTCCAAAGACGACCAGATCGTCAGCTACGTACATATCGATTTCGGTGGGCTGTGTCGCACCGACATAGGTGTCGGGTCGCATCAGCACATGTTCCTTGTCTGTCGCCTTCTTGTACTTGCGCAAATCATCGTTGGCGGTGCTCGGAGTCGGGGCGGGACCTGCCTTCGGCATCCTAGTGCCCCCAATTGTCGGGGTTGGCTTAATTCAATTTCGCAGCCAAGTCAAAGAATAGGAACATATCGTCGTATTTTCATCGGACTTAGTGTTCTGTTTGCGATTATCTTTGGGATTTGTGTGGCGGCGGGTGCTTGTGGCTATGAAGCGAATCTAGATGTAAGCCGTAACGGAAAGAAGTTAATAGGAATGCATACTCAGGTGGGGTATCAACTCCAACCGCACCGTCATCACCATCACTGAATCCGTGAAAATTCATTAAAAACTACACCAACAATTTCACACTTCACACTGGATCAAACAATTCGGACAACATAATAGACGAACCAGCATACAATGACCGAGCCCGGGGATGGAATGCTAGATGATGAAGAGTGCGGTGTGCGGACGAGACCACATCCGTTTAGGCCCAATGAATGCATCAACAATCGTTTTTATTTGAAAAATTTAATCGGCAAGGGTGGATTTTCAGACGTCTACCACGCTGTCGATAGCCTGACGATGGAACCAGTCGCACTTAAAGTGATCCACAACAATCTCAAACGTATCGTGATACGCGAGCGTCGTGTTCTCAAAATTCTTCAGCGCCATGAGCACCCACACATAATCCGCCTCTTGCAAGATACGAGTACACTCGATCCACGCGGCGACGTCGTCCTAATCCTTTGTTATCCACTCATGAAGAAATCGTTGTTGGATGAAATACTGGCATCCAAGAAGGCTAGAGGAGGAATAGGTGGGTTGGAGCCCGATAGGCTCGAGCCATCGCTCCGAGACATTGTCTCAGGGATGGCATTTTTGGAGGAACAGCACGTGGTTCATTTGGACCTAAAGCCAGAAAACATCCTGCGAACTCGGGGTCCTGCTGGACGGCTAGTGTTGGCCGATTTTGGGAGCGCCTCCGCTAACATCGAACACGAAGTTAAATTTAAGGCCCAGACTCCGTGGTATCGCGCCCCTGAGGTATGTCTTCCAGCTAACTATGGCTTCGAGGTAGACCTTTGGAGTCTGGGCTGCATCGCCTACGAAATGGAATGCGGACAAGTGCTCTTCAAAGGAAAAAACAGCGCTCAATTGACCTTTCTACACTATCGAGACGTCGGACCGCCTCCCCACAGCTTCATGAACCTGGCATCCACAGAAACACCTCCACAATATCTGGAAATTAATCCGTCAACTCAACAAGTGAACCATTTGGTACGACGGTGGGCAAAGATACCCCGACCGCCCCGGCCTCAGATCAACACAATTCGCGGTTATCGCACCTCCCACCTCTTGCAATCCTTGTTGCGCTGGATGCCTCAAGATCGCATAACCGCTCGCGAACTAATGACGTGGACACGTCTCTGTTATTCTGATAACAATAACGATCCGCAACCTGGACCACCTCAGCCACCTCCAGCATCCGAAGCAAATGCTGTGCAAGAGGGGGAGGAGGGGAAATAGGGTTAGACCTTGAGACTGTGCCCCGAACAATGGGCGATCGTGTTCTTGAAATCACGACGGTGCAGACAGCTCCGTTCCGGACTCTGGCGACTGCACTAAAAGATATCCTGCTAGAGACCAACATCGTCTTCACCCCCGAGGGAATCAAGATCGTTAATATGGACAAGACCCAAACCATCCTCGTCCACCTCTTGCTCGACGCAGACAACTTCGAGACGTTTCACTGCGCCTACCCCAAGATAACTATCGGAGTCAACACTCTCCACCTCTTTCGGCTGATTAACACGATGGACAACGACGACACACTGACTATGTTCATCAATGCCGAAGACTACAACGACGGTGTGGTGGATCACCTAGGACTGATGTTCGAAAACGGTGGCATCGGTCAATGCAAGAAGCACAAACTCAAGCTGATCGAGCCCGACAAGGAAGAAAACACCATGCCCGATGTTGAGTTCTCTTCTGTTATCAGCTTGCCGTCGGCGGACTTCCAGAAAATCGTGCGGGACATGGCCACCATTTCGGATCGGATCGAGGTCCAGTCGGTTGGCAAGGAACTGATATTCCGATGCAAGGGGTCGTACGCTGAATCAGTTATTCGTCGGTCGGAGATTGAATATGGTTCGACGACCTTCAAGGAGAATGACGGACAGGTTGTGCGGGGTGAATTTTCGTTGAAGAATCTGTCATATTTCATCAAGTGCACCAATCTTTGTCCGACGATAGAGATGATGCTAGAGAATGATTTGCCGCTTGTAGTCATGTACAACGTAGCCTCGCTCGGGATGATCCGACTCTGTCTGACGCCGTTGCAGCCCAAGACCGACTGAGCCATTGTCTGTGTAGGTCCATGATTGAGCAAAAAATTGAAACAACTTCAGTGGATGCAAAAGAAGCAACACATCCAAAGAGACCGCAATGGGAGCTAAGCCAACCAAGTTTGGGCTAGGATGGGCTGGAGCCGTGGCTGCAGACGCCGTACGTGCCGGTGGAAGGCACTGTCAGCCACGGCAAGGGGCTCGAACCTGATGTAGCGTGCTATACATCACTGGGTACGCCGACGAGTTTACACGCAGCGAAGCAGAGTTTGCCCGTAAGATCGGTGAGAAAAATCCCCTTCCTATTATCCGTGAACCGTCGCCCGAGTTTACCACTCAAATGCTATCTGAAGGCTGGATAGCATTTGACCAAGACAGGGTCGGCAACTGGGATAAGCCACCCTACAACAACACTTACTACACCTGGTACTACCGCCCATGGCACAACCGTCTGCCGCACATGCGGATAGCTGAGAAGCTTAACAAGAGGATGGAGACGGACGATTGGGTCGACTACCACTCACCTACTTCGTCATGTGCCGCTTGAATAGACAGCCCTCAAGTGAGAGTCCTGGAATCACATTCATCTTGTTGGGATCTTGCAGCTTGCAGTCTCTGAGCCACACCTTGATGATGGAGAACGACCTTTTTGGCGAGATGCTGATGCCGGTCACTCGCTTGTTCATGTCCCCATCATCGAAGATCGTTTCGCCGATTGCAGAGTACATCAGGTTGGTCCATCCCTGCACAATCTGTTTATTCGCCACTTTGTACGAGAAGCATCCACCATTCTTATTCTGCGTATCCTCCCATCGGGGTTCAACTTGAGACCGCATTAGGAACATCATGCAACGCTTGACCGCAATTTCCGGAAGTTTTTTTGCGAGCGCCACGCCGTCCTCCAGGGTGTTGAAACCCATTACCCGCCGGTAGCTCTCCAGAGTCCACGAATCGTCGTTCGGCAAGTGTGTGTACAGAACCCACTTGTCGAGTAGAGGGGTGCGGTCACTGTGCTCGTTTGTCTCGGTCGATGTCTCAGCATCTACCGCCGCTATCGCCGGTTCCTTCGAGTGTTGGGCCGCAGCGCTCATCGTGGTTTCGCTCGGCGAAACGGGCCTAGATTGGTTTGTCTCCGCCATCGGATCAGTCGGAGATGCATACCGACCAACATCCTCCCACCCTCAAATCAATTATGCGTCCTCATCCCAATCCGATTCCATCCCCGGATCCGGATCCTCATCATCGGAATCGCTGCGCTCATCGTCCGTTTCCCAAGGATCATAGCCCCACGGCACAGGTTCCGGCTCTTCATCATCCACCTCCACCTCTTGCATATCAGGCGTCAGCTCCATATCAGGATCAGGCTCCCCAGGTTCCACTGTGGACGCTGTTGTCTCTGCTGGATAGAGGGGCGATGACGCAGGGGCTGGTAAGTTATCCTGATTGACCGCCGAAAACACTGCTGCCTGTTCTTCGGCTAGGTCGTGCATGTTGAATTCGGCATCAATTAGCGACAACACGTATTGTCCCGGAGCCACATTGATTCCATGAGCGTGTTTCACACATAATCCTACGTGAAGCCAATCCAAAATAGGTTCACCACCGAACCGAGTGATTTGGTTGGTAATGTCCAAATCGAGTGGATTGTTTCGGCTGCGCCGATGCCGACGACTGTGAGCCGGCAACCGCACCACAGCCTGAATAATCGGAAATGCAAGAGGGGTAGGTGATTCGTGACTCGGGATGGCAATATCCATTCGTTCATAATATACTGTATTTGGAATGCGGTGCCAAAGGCCCGAACCCGGCGTGGTAATGGGAAGGTCGTTGTGTCGTTCGATGGTGCCGTTGTGATTGTAGACAATCCAGGTCGAATCGAGTTGTTCAGGTTCAAAATACCGGTCTTGTATCCAGGCCGCTAGGCCAATGGCGGCGTTCCCGATGATGTTGGTGAGCCACATCAGGATCTATCTACCCATTGGCCTTAAGTGTTTAACGGTTTGGAAACGAGCCTACGATGTCCCTTGAGAATTTTGCCCACATCCGCTTTTGGAACCGCCAAATGGATTTCCGACACGTTCTTGATGACCGGATGTGGCAACGCTTGAAGTTGTTTTCCAGAGCGTAGCACTTGTCGATAGTCTTCAATGGTGAGAGGGCCGCCAAACTTTGTGAGCACTTTTCGGGGATCGGGCGCCGGAATGATCGGACCATCAAGCATGTAGACCGACGAATACAACGTATTGAGCAGCGATAGTTGTTCGTGTGCATCACCTTCGACTTCGCGTCGCAGGATAGCAGCTGCAGCGCATTCTGGCGAACAGTAATAGCCCGCAGTGTGAATGATGTTGTTGGTGATGTGAAGCGGCACATAGACGGGTGGAGTATAAAATGAGCAGGTGTCCCAGTAGCATGCTTCTGCCTTGGAAGAGTCGCCGATCCGAACTCGGGCGTTGTAGTCACGCAGCTTGTTTTCGATCGAGTCAGTATCATTAGAGGGTATGCAAGAGGGGGGGATGGGGGTGGTGGTTGGGTGAACCGATGCAAAACTATCTGTGCAGTCGCTATTGGAAGCTTGCTGGGCGTAGGTGAGGATGGAAGTGGTGGGGTTGGTTCGGTTTGCTGGTGTGATGTGCCGGAGCCGCAGGATCACGTTGGGCCGAAGCGAAGCAGTCGGCACTGGGCGGGGCTTAGATGCTGTCTCAGCGTTTTGAATGAAACTGTTTTTAGCGGCGGTGATCTTGCCGCCCCGCGGACGTCGCCCTTTTTCTGAAGCCGCAGACATCTGTGTTCCAATTCGTTTCGTGTTGCCTAAGTAGCTTCTTAATTGACCCAAAGGTATTTTGAGAAGGAGGTCATAAACGATGGGGCTCAAAGGCAAGATCTACCTCCACATAGGTCCGATGTTCGCTGGTAAGACTTCTAAGTTGTTGGACCTTTACCAAAAGGCGTTGGATTTGGGCCTTAATCCGCTGGTGATTTCACATGCCATTGACACCCGCTACGGGAAGAATCACGTGGTCAGCCACGACGGGCGCAAGGCTCCCTGCGAGACTCCTGCCGATTTGTCGACGCTGAATTTGTCGGGGTATCACATCATCTTTATCGACGAAGCGCAGTTCAGGAGCGAACTGATGGGATTCTGCAACCAGGCGGTGGAAATGGGCAAGATCGTGCACGTCTTTGGGCTCGACCGTGACTATTTGTTGCGGGACTTTAGGTCGGTGACGCAACTGTATCTGATTGCGGAGCAGCCCATGGATCGGCTGACGGCCGTGTGTACCCGGTGTGGTACCGATGCCACATGCACCGCCCGTCTTAGCGATAACCCAGACCGCATTATGGTGGGTTCGGATCAGTATGAAGCTCGGTGCGAAAAGTGTCACACAATCCCGGGTCAAGAACTGCTTCAAGGCAAATAGAGGTCGGGATGACAGACGGATAGAAGCTGTCCCGCATGAATGTGCGACCTGAACGGCTGGATCAAATGGTGCTAACACCAACGGTGCGGTCACTGTTAGAACCCGCTTGTGACCCACGGCGGCTCACCAATATGTTGTTTCACGGCGGACCTGGGGTAGGGAAGACGTCCGCCATCGAATGTATCTGTTCGACGTTGCAAGAGCGGGATAAAGGGTTTAGAAAGAACCGCGATGTGCTCTCGCTGAATGCCTCGGACGATCGCGGACTGGACACAGTGCGCACCACTATGGCGTCCTTTGTCCAGCACGCCCACGAAAATGGCACGATAAAATTATTGGTGTTGGACGAGATCGACGCAATGATGTTACCGGCCCAGCGTACGCTGGCTACATTGCTGAGCAAGAGTCCAACGATCCTGTTTGCTACCTGCAACTATCTATGCCGGGTGGATCAGTCGTTGCGTGATCTGTGTATTCTGATTGATATGCCGTCGCCGAACGAGGAAGAGGCAATCGAACGGCTAGTGGCACAGACGGGACTTGAGCGTGAAACAGCGACAAAGATCTACAATGACACCAACGGCGATTTGCGAACGGCGGGAAATTACTGTGCATTAGCGGCAGGGCTAGACCCCGAGGTGCGTTCAAATATCGATTTTCTCACCCCCGAACTCAGACTCGACCGCTATCTGGTCGACATGTGCGAGAGTGAGGCCGATAAGTTGGCTGCATCTCCAGTATTGTTGAGTGAATGCGCAGACTATTTGCTAACCACACAGGTCTCAGTGCAATGTCGGTGGCGAGCGCTATGCGAAGTCCGCACTGAGTTGACAGTAGACGAGTCGTATTCGCAAAATTGATGGAGAGACAAATCACAAGGATTGGATAGTCTTGCATGAACCCCGATTTGGACGAGGAATGGGCTATGTTCCTCGCCCATGGCTATCTGCCACAAAAGTTTCAGCCAACGTTCGATACCGATAGCGTTGCCTCCAGCCAAGAACTGGAGCCAGCCACCGGCACGTCGTTCCACTCCACCTCTCTTGCAGACCGTGCCCAGCTGTCTGGATCGACCAAAACCGTCATCGACGAAAGCGATATATCCGAAGAGGATCTTCCAAAGCTGACCATCTCAACGCAGAGCAACAATGCTCGGCTCAACAACGGAGAGGAGATCGACGTGAAGCGGTTGTTCTGGGCTCTGCGAGTAATGCCCTACATCCGACGTAGCGAAGGCATCATCAAAAAGCAAATGAAGATTCGGTGTGCCACCCGTGAGCAACTAGCGTCGCTCCAAGAGCAGTTAAAACCCATCACGTCGTACAAGTTGTCCAAGGTGGAACATATCGACAAGCCAGGGGCAACCACAACCTTCAAGTACGTCGCCAAACTGTCGATTGGGGTGGCAAGCAAGGAGATCAAGGCCCACCGAGCTAAAGAGACTGATGCATTCTTCAACTCCTTCACAATGGTCCTTCGTCTTCGTTATAAGAACAGTTTCAAGGAGATTGTCACCAAGGTGTTCAACAAGGGAATCCTTTCCTTGCCTGGAATGTTGGACCAAGAACTGCTGAACCGAACGCTGATGATGGTGAACCAAGTGCTTGGCGAGGCATCGTTGCGGATTAGCCCCGAGAAGCCGCCGCTCCAGTACAAGCCCGGAACAATCACCGACGTGATGGTTAACTCGAACTTCTGGTGCGGATTTGGTTTGGATCGAGACAAGTTAGTGGAACTGATGGTCAACAAGTATCACTTGGAAACCACCTACGACCCAAGCAACTACCCGGGGGTGGCCTGTCGGTATTACACACGTGACGATTGTGACACGTGTGGCGTGTGTCCGTGCAACCCACCCTGTTCCACTCTTGAAATCGGCAATGGCAAGGGACGAAAGCGGGCCACCAAGGTTGACAATCACACGCCTTGTCTGCCGATGACTTTCATGATGTTCCGGACCGGCAGTGTTCTGATAGTGGGACGTTGCGCTGACGACCTCTTGTTCAAGGTCCACAAGATCGTGGCTAAGATGTTGCTTTCGAACAAAACCTACATCCAAAACGGACCCGGAAATTGCCCATCGAAGAAGAACGTTCGTAAGAAGAGCCGGAAGCGCTTGGCTTATCTGTACCCAAAGACACCCGAAGCGGATCAGACAGCTGGTCTGGCATCGAAATAAGTAATGAGGGGGTGAATATCGTGTTTCCCACATTCGAAGAGCTGAGTAATGTGGTCGGTGAACTGAATGCACTCTTTTTGAGCCGTGGCGAGCATAGTATTCTGGATGTCCGACAATGGCGGGTTGTCGTCGAGAACCCGGCTGAACGTGGTACCTCGCAATGCAAAACTAAAAGCTTCACGCAACAGCGGAACATTCACTTTTTCAGCGACAGTTTGCGAGACAAACTGATGGAACCGTTCAGAGGTGGTCTGTGCGGATGCAAGAGCGGATTGGGTGTTGGCGGTGCAGATGAGGGCGATAGAGAATGCGTGATGGATAGCGGTGATGCCTCGCTGAAGCAGATAACCGAGGCAATCTTTGGGAAGCCTAGGAGTGGCGGACATCGTCTGTATGAATGGTGTGTAAATAGATGCAAGAGGGGAGTCAAAAGATGAAGAGATAGATGCGGACATATGGGGCTTACATTTGTAGAGGCGCAGATTAAGGAATGTCACACGCAGAGGGAACTACCGAGGCTGCTGTTCAGTATGAGGCGCCGTCGGCGATTGCTTGTCAGCACGCCGTTCTGAAGGCTCAGGAGCGGGATTGCGGGATATTCATGGACTACTGGCGGGACAGCCTCGATGGCAGCGCCATGATCGGGATTCGGGGCGACAACTCGAAGCTTCTGGTGAAGAGCGCCTCGGAGTACACCAGCACCATCGAGAAGATGTTCAAGGCGGAGAACGCCTACCTGGTCCTGACTGAGAACTCAATCTACTTGGTGAGTGCGGGGATCAGCTCATGCAACATCAGCGAATGAGCTTCTGTTTCATCGCAGAGTGCAAGACCTTCGGCAATGAGCTGACGGGCCTTGAGTGGAACCCCCGATGGATAGAGGGGGCACAGGAGAACGAGGAGGGGGTCCTTGGGAGTTAACCCTAGGCCTGGGAGTTCAGCGTTCCCCCCCCAGGTGCCTGGGGGAACCGTGAGTCCGTATTCCTTCCCATTGAGATGCCTGAACCGGACGCGATCCCCTTCGACCAACCTTCGAAGTGGAATGCGGAGTTCGAGGCATAATATGTTGGCGCCATTGTGGTTGCGGATGCTGTAAGGAGGCTCAATCATTGACGGCGAGGGCTCTGGAAACGGTTCTGGTTGATGCAAAAGGGGTGAGTTAAGGGGTGTGGAGGTTCGGGGGAGTGAGTTGAGAGCCATGGGGGGAGTTGAGGAAACCAAGGGGGCTAGATGCTCGAGGAGGCAGGCGTGGGCTGCTTGGGCTGCCTGGTGCCGGACGGGATCGGCGCCGGGTCGGTTGGGGTGCCAGCGGAGGTTTGCCTGGCGCCAGGCGGCGATGACGTCATCTGGCTTTAGCATTAGATCGGCGGGGAGCCCGAGGGCCCGGCAGTGCTCCGAGCGGACAGCGGCGGAATCGGTCATGCTAGTGCTATCATCAGTGCCCTAAAGTCATTGAAAAATCAAACTCGGTCAACTCCCTCATCAACACCCATTCCTATCCATCCTCTTGCACCCCTCCCTTCACTCTAGCGTGTGTCCCGTGTAGCCCTCCCTCGAATTCTGCTTGTTCCGCCGCAACTCGTAGTTGACACCTTCAAACTCAAAGATTGCCTTGTCTTCCTTGGCCCGCACGCAGCTCCACGGTACCTTGACGACACCGTGCATCCCATTATCCATCAGCGCAGGCACCATCATCAACACGCTGAGGACCGGCTCAACTCGCCTTAGCGCCTCCTCATTCCACTTCGCCTCTCCCTCGCTCTTCCGCTGCTCGCTGCTTAACTCGGCCATGGCCTTGCGAAAATAAATCCGATCGGTGTCGAGTCGCTCGCCCAGTTCCTTCAGACTTACCCTCTCATGCGCACTCTCTTGCCGATGCCGTTTCCATTCGGCCCTTTTCTCCAGTATCGTCGTTCGCTGCCTGATCAAGCTGAACCGCTTTTGGAGTACCTGGATGTCCCAGTCGGCTTGAGTGGTGTCATAGTCGAGCGTCTCCAACCGCTGCTCAGTGCGAGTCCGGTCCAACGGAGAGATGACGGTGTACATCGTTGTGGAGTTTAGATTGGTATCGGGATCCAGTCCAGCCATCAGCGCAAGGATCTGGTCGATGCGTGGATCGGTCTCGGGCAACCCAATGTTGCCTTCCTTACCGTAATCACAGTCTGGATCGCCGAATGTTACGTAGTTAATTGTGGTCCAGAGGCAACTTTGCATTACTTTCCAGTCGTTCATGCCTTGTGGCTCCCAGTACTTGCGCCAGAAGTGGGCCGGGGTCAGGCAAGTGTTTGAGGCGTTGTTGAGATGGGTGCTCTCAAGTCCCCAGATCCACGCCTGCGGCATCGGCAGCGTCATCACCGCTACCACCTCTTGCCATGTTGTTTCTTCGTCCCACTTGTCTTGCGCTCGCAGATAGTCGAGCTTGAGTGCCGTCGTGTTCGTCCCGTGTCCGTTACTAAGGCGAGTTAACTCAAATCGGGATCAATATTCCTTGGTTCTTTAGCCAAGTCTGTGCTTGACATTTCTTGCATCCAGGTGGGATCAGGTTCCACGAGATTGGCCATCCACACGAAGGTACTGGCTTGGGATAGTGTTGCTTCCAACCCACCTGAAGTGCATTGTAGTATCCGTCGTTCTTCTCTGTATTCTTGGCCAAGTAGTATGGCACACCCTTTTAGCTGAACGTCTTAACTCCCTTCCCAACGACTGAGAACACGTCATGCTCGGGTTGTGCAATGTCGTATATGGCTCTGTCGGTACGAGTTCGCCGTCAACACTCTCGCTCGTCACAATGATGACGATCTTGGCGAACGGCATCGTATCGGATTCTAATCCATTCGAGTTAACAACTCGCATCGGGATGAATTTATGCTTAGACGCACCAGGATAGCAAGAGGAGAGGGATGAAGAATGGCGAGCTGTTGAGGGCGTGCGAGGGGGTGGTTGGTCCCAGTCGTGCTTCTTGGCTGAGCGGGGTAGTTAACAAGGTGGTCCCGGGGTCCAGGGTTATGGTGTTGGGATCACGGCGGAGCGGCAAGACTACCGTGCTGAGGAAGATGGGCGAGTTGGTGGGAGGGGCTGAGACCCACATAGTTGAGGCCTTTGCCGCCAATGTATCGGAGCAGATGGCCCGGCTGGTGGTGGCGTGCGCTGCCCCACTCCATCCGGGTCGCCATCGCCTGGCCATGATCGATGATGTAGAGTGCTTAACTGGGCATGACGTCACCACACTCCGAGGATTGCTTCGAAACCACCCACCGGTATCGTTCTTGCTCACGACGTCCACGGTGGCGGGATTGCAAGAGTCGTTAGTGGCACAGTGCAATGTGGTAGAATTGGTCATGCCACGAGTTGAGGACCTGAGTGCGCTGGGAGGGGATGGGTGTGTCCCGAAACGAGGAATGTCAATAGGTGCGGCGCTTAACCAGACCAAGGCGTGTCAACTCGTCGGTAAGATGGTGAGGTGGCGGAGCAGGTGCGAGGCGCCGGCTATATTGGCAGCGGTTGGTTGCCATGGCAACGGGGATGCCGGAGCGAACAAACAAATCGCGGCGGCGATGGCTGAGGTCCGCCGGCTCCTCCACGACGGCTGGTCTTGCGGCGACGTTATCGAAACCCTTCACAATCACCTTGTTGATGGCGAATGGGATCCCCCACTCGACACCAACGTTGCCAAGGTGTTGCTACGCTTCGCCAAACACGCCGACCGACCCGAAATGTACATCTCTCTCACCTACCTGTTGGTCCTTGAGTTGATCGCACTCGGAGCAAGTTAACAACCCCACGACCCGAGTTAACCCCACCTGTTTCCTTGGGGTTCGGGGAGGGTAGGATGGGCTCTGGGGGACAGAGTCCCCTTAAGAGTGAGGCGAGTATCATTGCTTGGAGAGCAACCCCGACGAGCCGAGTTAACCCCGAAGCTGCGCTGCAAACCACGTGCTTCCCGCCAGAATCTGACCGGGAGAATCCCGCACCATCCAACCATACTTGCGAATCTCAAAGAGCCGTGCCGGAATCCAGACACCAACCGACTCTGGTGCACGATTGAACCCGTTGATCGCATCAGACAACGAAACCGAACCCCCCTCGGCATCCTGCGTCCCTACCAACTTTCCCGACCACACCCTCACCCTTCCCTCTTGCACCAACCCTACCATCGCCTTGGCACCCGCATCGTGAAAGGCCGCTACCTGTGCTTCGGTTCCCGTGTGCACCGTCAACTCATCAATTAGCCTTCGGAGCGTCTTGTTGAGCGGTGCCGAATACACGAAACGAACCGATGGTGCAAAGGCACGCTTCATTGCGGCACTGATGACCGGTGCCTCGAAAGCCGCCAATGTATCATTTGGCAAGAGGGTGGATGATGTTAGTACGTTTGTCAGCGGACCCGTGGCGCCATAGGTAGACGGCACCAAGAACCCGCCATAGTAGTAGAGCACCCGCAGCATCGCCACATCCCGGGTGTGCCGCTGAGCCGCCTCTGGCAGAGCCTTCAAATTGGTGCTCCAACCCGGCAAGAGAAGCGGAATGTCGTCGTCGGTGATCAGAACAATGTTAAAGTTCTTGGAATTGTGCGCAATGATTGAGTAGGCGCATAGCTTTTCGATGCTGGGGACTTTGTCAAAGGCAGTGGCGCCGAAATCAGGCGACGTTAACTCGGTCCCGTTGGAGAATGGAATGGAAGGGTCGGTCGAGAGATGAACCCACAACTTGGGCTTGGAGGTGTCCATATCCACCTGCCGCAACGCCCGACTCTGGAGCACATCACGCACCTCACCCGGCGGTATTTTGCCGCCCGACATTGCCTCGGCATACTTTCCAAATGCTAACATGCGGGTCAGAACAAGAATGGATAGAACAGCAACCACCGCCGCAAGCAGAATGAGTTCGCTGCGAAATGCCATAGGCTCTTCTAATATGAGACTATCATAATTAGAAGGCCAGTGGGGCTAAGAGAGTGACAACTTAGCCAGGGGGTTGAACGCCCCCTTCCTCACCAGCATTGCTCAATCAGCAACTGCGCCAACATCGTCGACCCCTCTGCCACCGCTATCCGCAAATACTCCGACACTTTGCTATCGTCCAGTCTCGCTGGCAACGTCCAATCCGCCTTGGATGGTTCGTCGCACTTGCCCACAACGTACAAACACCAACATCCGTTTGATTCCACCACTCCACCATACGACAATTCGGTGGCACACTTGTGCATCCAGTCTATTGTCATCATTGTTCCTTCCTTCTCTGGCGAGTGAATCACCACACACCATTGCTTTGGCCGCACCTTTTGTAGAGTACGCATTAGCGTGAGTGCTTCTCCACTCCGTCGATAAGTCGCCTCTTCTGAACCATCATGATACTTGGACTGCGGTGGAGGACACATATTGTGCGACATGCCCGGTCCATAGACCTTACTAATCTTCAACATCCGCCAGGTTGACTCTGGAAAGACGCCATGCATCTTGCCAGGTTCCACATTTGTCCACTCACTCATGTCCGGCTGCGCCTCGCCCACAGCCGCTCCGGGTAGTCGCAACAGAAAAGCACCTGCTGAATGCATAATAGGTCCTACTGTCATCAGTTAACCTCAATGTCTAGATATCTTCGCTGGCTAACTAGCAGAATCAATTAAAGGGGATTTTGAATGGGGCGGCAGCCCCCTTATCAAGATTGCTTGGTTGAGTTAATTGACGGGGTCGCCCACATCCATCCGCTGAAACACAAAGTACGCATTCAGGAACGACAACTGCTTCTCTGTCTCGCCCATCTTTAACGCCTCCATCTCAGCCGGTCGCAGTTGTCCGCCCTGCCGCTTTAGTGCATTGAACACCGATGCAAAGCCGTCGATGCTGTTGCCCAACCCCGCATTCCGCGTCACCGCCGCCGGCGCTGGCTCCAACCCCCGGATCCGCAACTCCTTTGTCAGATACTCCAGGTTCACCAGATACTCTTGCACTGGCTTCCCAATGCTCTCCTGCGTTACTGTAATCGGATACCCCAGACTAGTATCGTCAGGCCGAAAGAGATCCGATTCGTAGTTCTTGGTAATCGACACCAACACCTCACCCCCCTCTTGCAGACTGATGCCGTCGCCGACTTCCTTGTCCCGAAGCGCATCAAACACCCGCTGTCCATCGTAGCACGTGCCAATGAAGTAGCCACCCGGCTTGCACAGAGCCGCCACATTGTCCAAGAACGTCGTTAATGTGTCTCGATTCTCAAAGAAGTAGTGTGTGGCAAACTGACACGACACCACATCGAAACCTCCCTTGCCCTTGTTTCGAGCCGCCGCCACCCCAGCACCCAGCTCTTGCGCAATATCGACTCCCTTGCCGATCGTTCCCAGGATCGCCGCATTCACCCGCTTGCTTCCCGTGGAACTAAATGCCTTACCCGACGGAATGTCAAGCGCCGATGTGCCCTGCAAGAAGATACACTGTGGCACCCGCCGACGTCCCGACGATGCTTCCAGATACCGCATACACGCACCGTTCATTGGATTCTGAACGTTGTCGGTTGAGATGTCGATGCCGTACACAAATCCCAACTTGGCCTCAATCCATTTGGGAAGATCGCCCGCCTTACCCACCGCCAAATCCACCAGTGTGCCGTTGGATCGGCTGACCGACAGAATCAATCGCCGCTTGACCACCTGGTTGTGGAAGTCCCGCATCGCCAGGAACATCCGCCGCCCCTTGCCGCCCACATAGTACGCATCGCCGCCCGGCTGGGGGATGTTTTCCCCGGTTCGCAGCATCTCTGCAGTGACCGGATGATAGATTGAGTTCCACACACTATCGGCCACGTGGTAGGCATTCCCGTAGTTCTTGATCCCCAACCTTAACTCACCTGTCTTGTCGTGCCGCACCCGGATCGGTTTCCACTGAAATCCTGGCTCTGCCGAGAGATCCCGACGAAACTCCACAATACTGTGGTCTTCAATCACCTCCTTGCCATTTTCGGTCAGCAACTCACCATTGTGCGTAGCAAACAGCTTGCACTGCCAGGCTAGAGGGTCATAGGGATCACGAGGTACGAAGCGTGCGGGCAAATAGGAATCCTCGCCCCGACGACTACGGGTCAGCTTCTCACCGTCAAGCACCATCTGACAGGCGTTCATCACGCCATGACGGTTTTTGTCGTAGCCGACCCGGAGCTGCAAGAGGTGATAGGTGCGGATAGACGACATGCCCGTGAGGTCTTGACCTGGTTCCGATACACTGCCCGTCATAATCTTGCCTTGTCCGTCTCGCACGGCATCCACCAAGAAGTCGATAGTGTTGTGCGATGGTGGCTTCCACTTGAAGGCCGCCGCCCAGGTCGCCTTGTGGTTTACCGGCCAATTCGGAATACCCTCGCCCATCCCCAGTTCCTTTGGCGTGTAAATCAATCCGTCAGTCTCGTAAGGGTACTCGCCCTTTTGGATCTTGTCGAGCACACTAGCCGAGTCGGTGAAGATGTTGTCGCTGGCGTAGAACTGCTTGGTAATGATCCGCAGCTTGCCAGCATCCGCCAGATGGCGCAGCTCCAGTGCCTTTACCGCGCGGGTCAGCTCTCGCAGTCGGTTGTCCCGTCCAGCCACGGTGAATGGCAACCGCCGCACGTCTTTGCCCGATAGCATGAGAATGTCAAAGGCGGCAAAGGTGTTGATGAAGTTGCCAAACTTATCCCGGTGGATGTGCTCGCCGTCGATGAGGGTGTAGGCGAACTTGGGATCGGCACGACAGCCTTCGTAGCGAATCCGTCCGTTGGTATCGATGGTGTACACCCGAGCGCCGGGGTCAATGAAGAGCAGCCGGCGTGCACCGTCAGCCTTGTCAGTCACGCAGTAACCATCGCGAATGGTGTGGTCAAACCCTTCCTTCGCTGGCTGAACCGAAGCCAATTCGAGCGACATCAACGAAAGTCCGACAAACTCCCTTGGCTGGATCGGTTGTGAGGTCGCCGCCTTCTTGCCACCAGCTCCCTTCATCCCCATCAGCTCCCGATATGCCGCCGCCACCTTCAGCGCCTCCCCCACACCAATCGGATAGTTGGTCCCTTGGATCCCTGCCAACACCGACTTGGACAGAGCGCTCAGCTGCCCCAGTCGGTCCTCCACCGATCCGCCGTGCCCCGACAATGCCTCAATCTCAATTTCATAACTATGAGGCACATTGGTGACGTCCGATTCCTTCATTGTAAACTCCGGACTCGGCGACTGCCGCACAATACTGACGTCCACCTGCCACGGCACCCCCGGCTTGGTATACGTAGTCCGTTTCAGCAATCGGTACAACTTTTTAGAAGCAGTCCAGTTGAGCATCGTCGACCGAGCCAAGGGATCCCGTGCCGTCAGCGTTTTCTCCGTCTTGAGCGAGAAGCGAACACCCAAGTCTTTGTTGTCCAGCGGCGCCAATGTGCTCCCTTCAGCCCCTCGCACCCGCGTCTTGCGAACCAGTTTCACCGAATCCTTCAGTCGGTTTCCCTGGACGTCATCCGTGATCAGATCGTTCTCACAGAACGACTCGATATCGGGCATGCCGCTGATCTCGGCCCGCACCTGCGACAGGGTAGTGCGCCCAGTCTGCCCCTGCACAAACTGCGGCGTCACCCGCAACAGATACACCGAACCCCCGCTGGTCCATCCAGAACCCTGGAGACGTTGCGAAACGTCAACAATGTTCTCCCGAATGAGTTCGTGCCCCTTGGTGCCGAACCGAACCTCAAACTCGGTCTCGTCCGGCTGCGCAAGGTAGCGTTCGAACAAAGTCCGAATATCTGCTTGGAATTCAGACATCCTCACTATTATTACACTAGAAAAGGGTATCCAGGTCAATTTTGAGGCTTGATCTCGTTTCTCAGGGTTGGCCCAAGGGCTGAAGCTTCCCTACCAACATTGCATACAATTCGTCCACCTTGGCCTTTGGCGGCACATCGCCGATCAGGACCCGGACCATCTGCATCAACTCAGGCTTTTTGTACGCTCCCCGCGCCTTGAGCGGATGCCACGGGCTTTCCACTCCCACACTCTCCTCCATCTTTGGCGTCTCCAATGCAATTGAGCCGTCTGCCTTGAGCACTGTCCACTTTTGATGCGACGGCCAATCAATATCGGGTTTGATACAAGGCCAGTGCCAATAATCAGTCTTAAACACAAAAAGGCTTCCACAACCAAACGCTGCCTTCATCAGGAAGAACTTGGCCGAATCCGATGTCGGCAACACACCCTTGAGCCCCCGCCGTAGCTCAGCTACCAGCGGACCCTTACGCAACCCCCTGTAATTTAACTCCTGCACCTGCTGAATTGCTTTACCAATAACTTTGGCCTTCCGGTCTTTTGTCATTCCGTTGAACATCTTGCTCCACTGCGTATCGCATGTGCTGATGTTTGCGTCAGATGGAGATGCAAGAGGCAAAGGGTTGGTGATATGGTTAACTTGCTGCGCTTCTAGTGTGACTGGGGATGGGGGCAGAGGCGAGGCTGGTGCGGTCGGCATTAGCATCGTTGTGAGCGAAAATGCGGTGTAGTTACGGACCAGCTCCTCAGACATCGCTGATAATTGTGGCTTAGACTTGTTCCGCGCATATCCCAAAATAGTTTTCTCGCAGTTCATCCTTGATATCTTCGTCCTTTGTGATGGATGCCTCTTGTTCCTTGACATAGTTGGTGTACTGGATGATCTCCGCCAAGAGCTCATCCGAAAGCGTTCCCAGATTGATCAGCATTCCCTGGGATGTGTCTTGCATCAACGCCTTGCCCTTGAGCAAGAGCAAATATATCTGCTCCTGATGAATCGACGGAAAAGCCTCGATCTCATCGCGTACCCGTTCCAGCTCTTCCACCTTCATGGCCTGCTAGGTTGAAACTGTGCAAACGCCTCTAGTTGGGTTGAATTACAAGTCGGGTGTACGGCCGCTTCGGTAAGAGATCAGCTAGCACCGTGACCGAACGGCTGTTGAGCTGAAACCGTGGTGCCGTAACCACCACATCAATCTCATCCCCCTCTTTCAAACTCGAATAATATTCGCTGCCGCCGTAGTGATCACGGGGAATGAAAATCTCCAATGGACCCGGGGCCGGGGCCTTGAATGCTCGGATCCCTGCCTTTGTGATTCCTGCAATTGTACACTTGTTGATCCGCTGCCCCGGCACCGGCGAACATATATCACACTCAATCTTCACATTATAGACAACCTTTCCATTTTCACACACACCCGCAGAGTGCGAAGCGATGGTGGCACTCCCAGGCCGCACAAGTCCCTCCGCAGCACACTTGCCCTCGAGCTTTCGCGCTTCATCCGCCAGTCCCCGCATTGCTGGGGCGCCAATCATCCACGCCGGCAGCACAAAGGTACGAGAAAGCATCTGTCGGCTGTAGAGATGGTGCTTTATCCGTTTCCGAGGGTCGGTTGCCGCCACCGATGATGTGGTCGCCGCAGGCGTAGAAGCCGATGCTGATGCTGCCGCCATCGTATGTCTATTCTACTCTCTGAGAATGCCTTTTCCTCAATTTGACGCCTTTGCAAGCAACATCTGCTCATAATTAATGATCCACTGCTTGTCGTCCGCCCTTTGTTCTTGCTTGAAACGCAGAATAACTTCCAAATCGACACACAATTCGCGAGAACTTCTTATACTATTGGTATTGGCTTCGTCGAAAATCCCGGGAGCCAGTCCATTGAGCGATCGCAGCACATTGCGCTTGGCTGCCTGATCACACCGCCAACCCTTTTGCGACGACTTGGCACGAGTGTCAACTACCCGAAAGACTAAATATAGTTTCTTGTGTGGACCGATGATCCCATGTACCACCGCCAGCGGCGGCATCGGAGCCCGATTTGCCTTGTACTCCCTGATTTCGGCAGGCGATGCTCGGCGAACCGATGGGTCTTGTCCTGGTGTGCCCATGTAATAATCCAGAGTGCCATTGGCGTAGTCACCAAAGACAAAGACGTTGTCCCATGCAAGAGGGGGAGGATGATGAAATGGCCCACCGAGATTCAGTAAGGCCGCCAGGATTGCCTCTTCGCCTGCATCGCCAATAGCGGGCTGAATCTTGCGGTTGGCTCCCGCCCGGAGCAGTGCCAGCTTGGACTCTGCCGGCAAAATCTCCACCTCGCGGATGACAATTGTTTGGATTAGCTTTTGATGAATGGTAGCGTCCTCGAGATAGGTGCCCGGCACGTCTGTCGGCGGCAGGATCGCGGCCACACCGCGCCGAACCTCACGGGAATCAGAAAAAACGTTGATTGCCGCCTGAGCCCACGGGATATCATGCAAACCCGGTTGGATCGGTTCGTACTTGCTCTCACGATTGGCCCGGCGCCAGATAATCTTGGCCAGCTTTGCGCCGTCGCTCGCATCGTTGTAGACCTTTGTCTGCCCCAACTTGACGTCGGGAGCCTCGACCTCAACTGCCTGCGGCATCGTAACTCCCCCCGTCAGCCTGTCTTGCAACGACAACCGGGCCTCTTCCAATCCCACCGGCGCAAACAAATATTGCTGTCCAATGTTCTGGACGTGCCCCGGGATTCCGCGGGAGTTAACTACCCACTGCTCGGGCTGAGTTACCAACGCCGTCAGGGCAGCATCGATCTGAAGGCTGGTGTACCTTCCGTCCCGCCCGAGTTTTTGGTGCAATTCATCGCGAGAGTAATACACCCGCTTTGCGAAAAACCCCCGCAGTGCAGCCAGCAGTGGCGGTCCAGCAATTTCTATGAAACGGTCGCTGTACATTGGCTTGACCATTGGACCTGGTTCGGCCCCAGCGCACCGGTAACTGCAAGAGGGTTGGTAGTCGCAGGCTATGGTGTAAGCCTCCGGTGCCGTCGACACCTCGGTGTGTGCCCCATTGGACGCCACCTGCGCCACCATTTGTCCCTCTTCTACCTTGCCTTCGTCCGACACCCAGCAATCTACCGAGTGCTCCTTCAGCGCCCGGCTGATCCGCCCGCCCTCTTCCGCCTTGTCCGATGCCAAGCTGTAGACATAGACGTCGGCGGCTTCTTCACGGTTGCGCAGCCGTGTACCATATAAATACAGCGACACGTTGCGCTGGTCGGGCGGCAAGTCCACATGTGAACACCGCCGGCGGGCCCGTCCCACAATCTGCGCCACCCGCCCCAGGTTGTACCACGGGTCCAACAGGTGCACTTGCCGAATCGCCCGCAGATCAACTCCCTGCGACCCAGTCTGCGAAATCACCACCACCTTCACCTTATCCCCTCTTGCATTATCTCGGGCCGTTGCCATAGAAACCGACGCCTTGTTGTTGGGAGACAGCGTCTTGTCGCCCGTTATCAGCACGTACCCGCCCCGCTCCAGCGGCGGTGCCGGACCATTGGCATCCCATAGTGCCGGCCCGTCCCGTCGAGCATACCCCGCACGCTCCAGCGCCAGTGCCAACGGCACCGCACCCGACTCCAGATACTGCGAATATACCAACACGATACCTTCTCCCTTTGCCTCTTCTAGCATTCGAGCAATCTTTGCACTGTACTCTCCGATCTGGGTCGGTGCAAAAATGTCTCCATACGCCTTCTCTACTGCTGGATCGTAGACATACGGCCCCGATAGCCGACTCTTGTTTCCTGAACCACTCAGGTTCTTCACCGTTTTCTTCAACCCTCGTGATGCGATATATGCTTCGGGATCCGACTTGGCCTCTTCTGGGTTGAAACCTGGGTAAACAATGTTCAGCGCCATGACCGCCCGGGCAATCTCGGTGTGCCCCAATCCCTTTCCCTTGCTGCGAAGCTTATCCATCAGTTGTTCCACCACTCCTTCTTGGTAGGCGCTCAGTGATACATTGGCGATGTCGACCAACATCCGACGCTCTGGAATCTCTTCACCACGCAAATTCAGGTGTGGTGGCGGAATTTCGGGCTGCTGGTAACCAAACTGACTGGGGTTGAGTAAAAAGGGGAAGGCGTTGGTATCCTGACTGCTAACATACGATACGTAGCCGGTGGTGGCATTTGCTAAGCGCCCCGCCGCCTCAGCGTCCTTCAGGTTGCCCTTGGCATCAAAGTACTCGGACGCCGCCAGCGGTTTGCGACCGTCGTTCAACAAGAGAAGGTTGAGGAGACTGAGGATGTCCATGGCGGCGTCGAAGACCGGGGTGGCGGTGAGCAGCAGCAGTTTGGTGCTTTCAGCCATCTCGGCAATCTTCTTGAGGGCGTCCCAGGCACGCTTGGTGCTGGCGTTGCCGGTGCCGGACACCCGTAGATCGTGTGCCTCGTCGATGATGTATAGTCGGTTCCCAAATGCTTTGGTCATCGCATGGCGTTGGAGCTTGGTGCGCTTACTTCCTGACTGGATCCCAGCATACTTGTTCAATACTTTTGCGACAGCATTGGCGAGCTGATCGGGACCGGCAAAGGCGTATCGGCGACGAACCGCCTGCTCCAACCGCTTTACAATGGTGTCTTTTGGCTCAACCGACCGGGGGTCGGGCAACGCCTCCCTAAGCAGCTCGGGTGCCACACACCCCGGCATAGTCCACACTCCGTTCCGTTGAGTTAACACCTCTGGATCGTACAGTTTCTCACGGAACTGGACCTGCAAGTTGGGAGCCGCCACCACATAAGTGCGCCGGGGCGAACCCATCCGGGCCGATACGGCAAACGTCTCCTCGGCCACTTGCATCGCCGCACACGTCTTGCCGCTCCCTAATCCGTGAAACAACAGCAACCCATTGTACGGAGTTGACGCCGACATGAAACTCCGCACAAAACGCTGATGTGGCGCAATCTGAAAGACAGGATCGCCGCTCTTGACAGAGCACGGATCCTCCTTCTTTCGCAACCTGCCAACGTGGGCAGAAGCAAACTCGGGTACCTCGGCAAGACGGGCTGGAAAGTTGGGATCACCAGGCTCAGGGAGAAGTCCCTGGGGGACAGATGCCCCAATGGGCACGTCCCCAAGTTTCGGCGGCACCTGGTCTAGGCCGGACATCTCTGCTATCTTCGCCAGACATTATCCTGAGGTTTGCAACCAACTTGTTTGCAACCGTCAGCACCCGTCGCTTTTCGCCGTGATACGAACGAATAACCCGCAATCCCTCTTCCAACGTCACCCACCTCACCTCTTGCACCTCAGAACGCTGAAAGTGCGACAGATCCAACTTATCCGAATCGGCTATGATTCCCAGGTAATACCGATGCCTGTACGCCTTACCGTTTGTTCCCGTATATGTCTCTTCGATAGGAATGAAATTAGTAATCAGTTCCAGTTCGGTGGCCGGGATCCCGGTCTCTTCCTCAAACTCCCGCAGCGCACACGTCTGGTCCCGCTCTTGGCAATTCTTCCGACCCTTTGGAAATTCCCATTCAGTTTCCGTCCATGTAGTGGTGCTATTCTCCAGCGCATCCCACAGCATGGTGCTCTCCTCACGAATTGCCCGCAAACAACCTTCTGACGTCTGCTGTTCGTTGTGATTGATGATGGTGGACTCGTTCCACATCTCCATCCATAGTTGTGAATGCGACAGCGTAGCAATCCGTTCCTTTTCGCACAGCGTCAAACCATTAACTAAACACTGAAGATGCGCTGGGTTGGTGATGCGATGGCGACGCCGAATTAAATCGCAATACGCCATCGTGTCCTTCCGTCGGATCATCAGAAAATGGGGAACACCTTCGCGAAAACAAACAGCAATGATGCCGACACTCAGTGTGGGGAGGCGAGCGTTTCCCCGCAATTCCAACACTTCGTAGCGCATGAAGGGTAAGACTGCAAGAGGGGAATGATAGTGGTCTAGATGGATTGCGACTCTTGGTGGAATATGGCAGCACAGCACAATGAGCAACCTCCGCCTCTTGCCAATCTTTGCTAGTCGCTATCCGCCAACACCGTCGGCCGAGGAACGCCGTGCGGCCTATGTCATCCTGAATGGTTTTCACATGCTGCTGCCCGAGGGTCCCGACCGCGATGCTTTCATATCCTATATCCATCTCAACTCGGTTAACCCCGCACTCAGTTCTCGGCGGCAGCTACTGCATTGGGCGATGAACTGTGTCCGGGTATGTTATCGCCACGACGAAGACATCAAGGCGCTCGAGGCCCAAACCCTGGCTGCCAAGAAGCGGCGCCAGACCCAACAGCTGTTAACTCTGGGGTTCTTGGCAACGGCATTAGGAATGATAGTGGCCGCAGACAAACTGTAATCTTATTGATTCAATGTAGCATACATATCCATGCGTACCTTAAGTGGTCTGGGTCAAAAACTAAGCGGATTGGGGGTGAGTCGGATCAATCTGCGACGTTCGTTGCTAGTGATTCTCATCTGTGGAGTGCTGATGGGTGACGTGTTAACTGGGGGGGGCCTCCAACGACGGGTGTTATCGTGGAAGCGCTACGGACAGGCCGCCATGATTGCTCTGGTCAGTCTAGGGTTGTTGCTGCTAGTTAACAAGCCGGGCGCCAACAACATGAGCATGGTTCATACCGCCACCGGCATCATCTCGGCACTTCCCAGCAACGCCACCACCCAGTTCCTCAGCACCGGACTGGGATACATGCACAACTCACATGTGCCACAAGCACCCTCGCTGCCAACCATGGGATCACCCGTATCGCAGCCCACCCGAGTTAAGCGCAGCGTCTCCGAAGCCCGGAAGCGAGCGGTGGCGGCGGCCCAAGACTGGCGCTGCGCCTCTTGCGCCGAGATGCTCGAAGCCACATACGAGGTGGATCACATCATCGAACTGCAAGACGGAGGGACAAACGAGATTGAAAACTTAACAGCCCTCTGTCGAAACTGCCACGGTCGCAAGACGCTCGACCAGCGACTGAACCGGTCAGAATATTAGAGCACAATATGACAGACCACTGTCCCAATGGACGCCGCATCCCCCCTCATCTACCTCTTGCTATCTGTGGTGCTCATCATTGGCGCCGTTGAATCCGCATCAACTCGTTCAGATTTTCCGTTGGCTTCGAACATCATAACCTACGTCATTGCAGGTATCCTCGCAGTGATAGGTGGCGGCACTTTGCTGTACCGCCGTATACAAGAAGGGGATGGTGTTAACTCGTGGGCCAACGTGCTGCGGGTGGCGGTTGGTCCCGGCGTGGCGGCGGTGACGGATAATTTGCTGGGGCACGGCATCTGGTTGCTGGTGCTCATTTCCACTGTGCTGCTGACCATGTATCTGACAATGAACACCGGCGTGGTCGATGGTTCGCTCTTATCCCCTCTTACATGGGTGGGGTTTGCACTGGTGGGGGTGTTGAGTGGGGCGACGCTGTTGCTGTCGCCGGCGGTGGGGGAGATGCGCGGGACGGGTCGGCTCGGGAGCCTATTTGATTGGCTGCGGAAGCAGGTTTCATCGCCGCGGATTTTGGGCTACCTTATCCTAGCCGGGCTGCTGACGGCGTTGTTGGCTCTAGGCCGCATTTACCCAGTAGTGGGTGTAATTGAGGCTATCATGCTGGCGGGATTGGCGTTGTACGGTGTGGTGCGTTTCGGTCTGCGATTGATCCCAGAAAATTGGATCGCCAACATCCGTGAGTGGTTCACGGGTAAGAAAAGGTTGAATGTCTACGGCCCAATCACGCTGGCAGAGGCTCGTCGGCTTGCCGAGGGTGATGATCGAAAGCTAATGGTCGCCACGTTAGTGGCGAGCGGTCTGTTTGTGGCATTTGCAGTTGGGCTACCCTATCTGTGGAATCACATGCCTTCGGTGCGGGTGCTGGGCAATATCGGGACGGTCCTGATTGATGAAGCAACCCCGTTGTCAACTCCGGTCTCGGTTCCGGTGTCAGTTTCTGGAATGAGCGGATGGAGTCCAGTATCGGGGGGCTATGGATTGTCTAGTGGTGGTAGCACTAGCAATTACACGGTGGCATGGTGGCAGTTTATCAACTCCCGTCCGCGTGCGCAAGAAACTACAGCGATCGAGCTGGGACCAGTGGGGCAGATGCAACTGGGACCAGGGCCCAACACCGCCGTGCTCTCGCTGACGTCGCCGGCACCCAAAGGGGTGGTAGAACAAGTGAAACTGCCAATCAAGCTCCAAAAGTGGCAGCAGGTGGTGTTGCGGGCTTCGGGGAACCGCACCGATGTCTTTGTGGATGGTCAGCTAGTGGGCACCAGCCAACATCCACCGGCTACACTTCGCCAAGAGGACGTCTTTACCATTCCTGGAACGTCGCCAAAGACGACCCAGGGTGGCATCGCCAAGCTGACCGTATCGCCCAAGGCCGAACCCTACAGCGCAATTGTGCTATCGTACCGCACCCCACCCTCTGTTGCGACAATGGAATGAAAGAGGAATAATCTGTCGTTTGGCTAGAGATGGATCTCGCTCGTGTGGTCGGCGTCATTGCGACCATCGTGGTCGTCTACGTGATCTACCGCAACTTCTTTGCCTCCAAGGGCGGCAGCACCCTAACGTCGCAGCACCCCGGCACGGCCCAGCAGATCGTGTCGGCAAACAAGGTACGTGGCGCTAACTCGGCCAACTACTCGTTCTCGATTTGGTTGTTTATTGAAGATTGGGGCTACCAGTACGGCCAAAAAAAGGTGATCCTGTCCCGAGGCAACGGCGATATGGAGCTCTACCTGGCTCCGGAGCTCAACAACATGATCTTTTCGACCGAGTTGACGGGTGGTCCAGCGGTGGCTCCAGTCTCGGCCACGTCCCCTTCACTTCCACTGGGATGCTACACCGACCGATCGGCCCGGGCGATGAAGGAGATTGATAGTGGTAAGCCAATGACCAAGGCGCAGTGCGAGACGGCGGTCAAGGGTCAAGGGATGCAGTACATGGGGTTGCAAGACGTGAATGCGGCGGGCGAGTCGCAGTGCTTTGGCTCGAACGATCTGGTGGCGGCCACTCAGTACGGCGAAGCGGCTTCATGTCCAAACGGCGGCGGTCCGTGGATCAATCAGATCTTCGATGTGGCGCCGTCGATCGACAGCCTATCAGTGGGGGTCTCGGCAGGTACTGTGCCATCGCGCGGCGACTGCAAGCTGGAGAACATTCCGCTTCAGACGTGGACCAATGTGGTGGTGGTAGTGCAGGACCGAGCGGTGTCTTTGTACCTGGATGGTCGTCTGGTGCGTTCGTGTCTGTTTACTGGAGTGCCCAAGACGATCGTGGGTTCGGACTTTATTATCACACCGGACGGTGGCTTCATGGGCTATACGGCGGGAGCGACATTCTATAACCGGGCTCTAGGACCCAGCGAGGTCTACGGCATTTACAAGAGTGGCTACGGTGGCGGTTCGTTCTGGGACAATGTGTTTGGGTCGTACGGAGTGCGGGTGTCGCTGGTGGACGGCGGCACAACCGTTGGCTCTGTCAACATTTAAACCCCCGCAACATGAACATCTAATGTATGTTTCGTCGCCCTGCGTGCGACCGGGGGGATTTTGGGTGCTGTAAAGTAGCAAATGTCCGCCCTCTTTGGCTCACCAACCGATTCTGGCGTGAACTCGGTCTCTTCGCAATCCCCTCGTCCTCCTCCACCGTCAACCGAAGACGATTTCTTCACCCGTTTCAGGCAACAACTGGACGACGCCGCCTCCGCTGCTGGTTCCGTTGCTACCAGCTTCGGTGATACCGTCCGCAGCGGCGTGTTCGATACAGTCGGACAGGCTCAGGCTTCAGTTCGGAATGTACAGTCTGAGTTGGCGAGGGCCACCAGTGGTTTGCCTACGCTGAACGCTGCCGGGAGCCGGATGGAGATGCTCTTCTCGGGTGCAAGCATCTTCTCCAAGATGCTCTTCTTGGTAGCTGTGCTAGTGGCTTTCTTGGTGATGGTGTCGATCGGCACCGCCATCATCAGCAGCCTCACTGCCTTTCAGAAAAATCCCAAGCTACTCAGCAACCTCAAGCCGGGCACTGAGCCGGTGGTTATTCCGCAAGATCCTGCCACTGCTGGCAGCATCCCGCTGCTCCGGTCTAAGAACGAAGGATCTGGTGTTGAGTTTACTTACAGTACGTGGATCTACGTCAACGATGTGCCGCAGCCGCAGTCGCTGCCGAGCCAGGCCAAGTACAAGCACATTTTCCATAAGGGCGCGGCGGGCGATTTTAGCAAGGACGGTATGAGTCAGCCAGTTAACACGCCAGGGCTGTACATTTCGTCCGAGGCCACTGATGGCGGCAATCAAATGGTGGATCTGGCGGTGGTAATGAGCACCTTCGAGGACCCGATGGAGACCATCATCATAAAAGACATTCCGCTTAACAAATGGATCAACGTGATCATCGTACTCAAGGGGCAGGTACTGGATGTGTACATCAACGGCACGATCGCCGGCCGCCACACGCTCAAGGGGGTGCCGATGCAGTCATATGGGCCGCTTAACATGAGCCTCAACGGCGGGTTCGCTGGTCGGATGAGCACCACGCAGTACTTTAGCCGGGCGCTGTCGCCGGTACAGATTGCCAACGTGGCGTCGGTCCACCCAAGTCTGCAAGAAAAGGGGGGGTCGCTGGAAAACCCGTTCCCGCCCTACCTGTCGCTGCGGTGGTACACTGGGAGTGCGGCAATCTAATCTTCGTAGAGCATCCTCTGGATAGACCCGTGGATGAATTCCTGCCTCATCCAGCGTTGAATCCAGAACCGGTGGTCTCCCAAATCGCGAGGAGTGTCGGAATGCATGCACACACGAGCTGAATAGTACCAGCAGCTGTTCTTCTTTCGCTATTGAGCCACGATCGCATTAAAGCATCGCCATTTGTCGCGAATCCTGTCGTGTTGTGATCGGTTGTGTCGTTCCATGTTCTTCCATGCGATCGCCGAGGGTGTTTGCCAGCCGCCCTGTTCAATCAGGATCTTCCGGCACAATTCGGGTGGCAAGGCGGTGCCGCACCCCGCTTCGCTGACTTCTTGCAACAGGGTGATGAGGGTGTTGAGCATGGCGTTTGCGTGTGATGACCAACATCATTAGAAAATGATGTCGTCAATTTATTCTCCGGGTTGGCGGACGCCACGTAGCCTGATGCCGAGGGTGTTGAGGTAGGCCCGCACCGGTTCAATGTACATCACACGTGCGTCCACTCCGTCAAAGTTCATGTAGTCCCGGTGAAGATGCCCGTACGCAGATCTCCGTCTTGACCCACTCCGGTAGTGGATCCGACCTCAAGAAGCCGCTGGCCACTCCTAACTTGCGACACTTCACTGACATGTTGTCAAACTCGGACATCCAATTCATTGTGTAGAGTACTACAACAAAGGCGCTTGCATCTTGTGGCAGCGGCCGCTCCTTCTTTTGGCCTCCCTCACCGCCATCGCCGACGGCGACACCATTCCACCCCACTTCAGCATGATCTGCCAGCAGATCTCCATCGGCAATGGCGTGCCGATGATGCGTTCGCTCTCCTCTCTCAGCACCGCAGTCAGTTCATAGCTCATGTTAGCGTGTTCCGTTTGGAATCTGGCGGGCCTATGTGAACGTATAAGCATTCAATTTAGGGTGCGTTCAGATCGGCGCTCGGGAGCCCTAGGCCGCCCGCCGCGGACCCGAGTTAAGCCGGCACTGCTCCATGCTGTTATAGTATTCTCCCGACATGCAGCCGCTCTGCCGCAACACCGGGGCGCAGACCCGATGCGGACCCGAACGACCCACAAAGCAGTAGCCGAGACTGCTGTCTACAGCGGCTCCGAGTGGTCCGTCGCCAATTCCGCCACCGCCAGCAGCAAGAGCGCCGGGGGTGACAGTGGCCGCCACGGCCTGCTCGGCATCCATCAACACCTCCTCCACCCCTCTTGCACCCGCCTCAACTCCGCCCATGGCGCCCTTGGCAATCGGCGTTACCGTGACTCCGATATCATGCACCGCTGGGAACAGCGGACTCTGACCAAACATTGTCCCCAACGTGTTAAGTCCCCGCTGGAAGGTGACTACGATCCAAGTAAGTATGGCGTGGATGGACGGCGGTGCGGTCTTGGAAGCGTAAATGTAGGTGATCATTACAATCAGGGCGGCGACGATGAGGGACGTCACGATCGCAATGGACTCCATTGAGTTGCTAACTTAACCCTTTATAAATTGAGTTAATGTGTGGTAGTGAGTTAACACAACCTTGGTGCCATTATGGATTCCGTGGGAGCCTTCAAGATCTGGCATTGCGAAGCGATAGAGTCGGACGAAAAGTGTCGTCGGTGGCATCCCCACAACATGCCTCGTTGGCAGCAGTGGTGCGCGTATCATCAGCAACGGCGTCTGGAACATCTTGAGAAGAGCTTGTGCGAGCACATCAATGCCGAGGGGGTATGGTGCACAAATCAGTGCGATTCGGGCAAGAAAATGTGCGATCGGTGTTAACTGATGGCGGCGGAAATTGTGTTGAGATGCGGGGATTGAGTTAAGGCACTCGAACTACGATGCCGTGCAAGGGCCGAACACCGACCGGGCAACCGTGTGGGCGAAGGATGCAAGAGGGGGTGCTGGGGGCGGAGCCCCCGAGGGAGAGTGGTGTGAGTACCACGGGCGGCTCTGGGAGCGCCATCGGGCGGCTGGGTACTGCATGACGTGGTTCCCAGACCGAAGCTGGTGTAGCCGTCCAGCGGCCAAGTGGCAAAGCAAGCAACGGTGCAACGAGTGCCTGGAGGGGGAGATCTCGGAGGCGGCGGCAGCAAAGGCCATAGCCGAGCAAGAGGCGGAGCGCCAGCGGCAGTATGCGGAGGAGCAGAAGCGTCAGCAAGAGGATCACAGGGTGCTCGAGGCGCAGCCGTGGTTCCCGGCGCTGTTGCGGTACTTGGATCAACAACGGTTGCATGAGCGGCACGGAATGGAGGAGTGGATTGAGAACTACGTGGCGGACAAGGGCGACTCCAACAGTTGTAGCTAAGAGAGTGGAATTCCAATTACCCGCCAGTCAAATACTAATCGGTCAAGATAGACCATGCCTGCCGCCGCACGCACACGCAGGAAACATCGCAACAAGCACCGCAAGAAGAACCGAACACAGAGCAAGAGGAGGGGGGAAGGAACAAAACGAGGACGCACACGACTGAATCAATCTAGGAATTTGACTGTGCGCCAGGGCCGCATCCGCTACCGCCGTCGGCCCGGGATGACGCCCCAATCAATCTCGACCATCCTCGCCAAGCAGATCCTCGGCTCGGGCATTAGCACCACCGAACGCCTTCCAATCACTCCCGCTGATTCCAAGGCCGCCTGCGCTAGGATGCGGGTTCCTCGGCAGCACGTGGCCAACTGCTGGCTCAACGCCGCCGTCATGTCCTTTTTCGTCTCCTCCGGGATGCACGCCTCAACACGATCTCTACAAGAGGCCATGATCGACCCACCACGGCGGATCCCGCACCCGCTCCGGACCGAGCTCCGGCAGCTCGCGCTCATCATCCGCTCGGTCCCCCTCGGCATCCTCCCGCCCAGATACAGCACCGAACAGCTCATTCCAGCCCTCAACGCAGCTGACATAGCCGGGCTCACTACACCCCGCAACCGCCTCGGCGCCCCTAAGGGCCAAGCCCACAATCCGGTCTGGTTTTTCACTGCCCTATCCACCCTCTTGCATCCTCACAACTTTGAGATTGGCTTGGTGGATCTGACTCGCACTGACGGCAAGCCGCACACTGATCTGGGAGCGGCGCTCAGAGATGGCAATAGGAAGAATGGTGATGGTGCGAACGGAGGATCGCCACAGATTCTGCTCATCGAGGCCGGCCAGGAGAGCGCCGGGACTCGGCCACGACTGGAGTTGGCGGCGGCAATATCCCGGGCGGGTGCGTCGGTGAGGGCATTTGGTCGCAAGTGGAAACTTGACAGTGCGATCATGCTGGACACTGGCGATTCACACTTTGGTGGCATCGTTACTTGCGGTGGAGTGCCGCAAACCTATGACGGTATGACGGGTGCTCTATTACACCCGAAGGAGAGTTGGCGACAGGTGATGAAGCAGTTGGTGAACCGACCGATTCCAACTCCATCGCTGCGAGAGTTCCGCTACGACGTGCAGACCGGGTATGTAGTGTTTGCGTTTGTGCCGACTACAGGCGTCCAGCGCTGATGCTTGGCTTCCCACACACACGGCAACGAGACCTTGGGCAACACCCGAACCGTCCCCGGCGGACGATACAGATCGTAATGCTGGCCTCGTAGTAGCTGATTCAGCTTCAGACTCAGATCGAGCGACCGCACACAAAGAGGTGCCAATTTATTTCCAGTCTGATCTTGTGCGCTGTAATCGTCGGGTCCTGCCTTGCCTGCGATGATCTGGCACACCACGTGGCACTTGCTCATTTTCGGTCGGTTGTTATCCTCGTGGACACTGCTCTTAGGTTCCTTCGTGCCATGGGTGCTGTTGGTACTGCTACCAGCATTCCCGTTGCTGCCGTTGCTGTTCCGCCGTCTCATGTCTTGCGGCTTGTTTTTCTCCTTATCCTGCTCCTTGCCCTGTCGCTTGTCCTGCTGCATCTTTCGTTCCTTGTCCTCCTCTTGCTTTGATGACATCTTGATCAACCTCTCTGGCGGCCGTTCGGTTTCTTCGCCGACGATGTACATTGTGTTGGTTTCAGCTGGGACCCGATATATGACCTCTCGCACTGCATAACCGAGTTCCTTGATAGAAGGCATTACTGGGACGGAGGATCCGTCACATTTGGACAAGAGGGTGGCCAAGGCAAAACGAGGCCAACCATCAATCCCCGCACCATTGCAATCAATGGACCGGAGAGTTCCAACTAATATCCCTAAGCGCTCGCGATGTGAGACATCTCGCAACCAGCGACCACTATACTGCAATACGTCATGGAATACGTAGAACACGCTCTTGTTGATGGTGGTTTTGGTTCCCGCTAAGATGGTTCCGGCGCCCAACTGGGGTTGGCATCGGACGGGCACCATCGGGTGTTGCGTAGCTCGTTGGTTTCGGATCTCCAAGGCCATTGGATTTTCGGTGTCGGGGTGCTGGGTGATGATGAGATGGCAGGGTTTCCCCTTGGGCAGCGCCTGTCCGAGGGCTCCTTGTGGCGGACACTTGACTCCTTGGCGTTGGCATCGATTGAACCTTGGGACCCGAAAGGGCTGATTTGACATTGTTTCTATTATTACTATCTGTCACTTTTTCTGTCTGAATGTGTTGAGCGCAATTGGATCCCTTGTGCCGTGTCCGCAGACAGAACGCCGCCTTGTCGCCTTCCAGAATCCGTTCCCAAGCCCGACACCCTCGGTCCACCCACATCCAAACAAACAAAAACAACCCAACCACGAATAGCCATCTGAGCATGGTGGGAGCCTACTATCTCACTGCTTCTCAAATCCCACCAACAAACGCCGAAAACTCTTCTAAACAGTCTTCTGGCACCATCCAGTAGATGTTCTTCTGACCTCCCGCCGCTGTTTCCTCCATCCACACCCAACCACCTATCCAGCTCTTGCATTCCTGAGTCACCTGGGCGCACGGCACCCCCGCTGGCACGTACTGATCGGTTCCCCGGTACTGGTAGCTCCAGCACGGAGTCATACCATGCTCTTTGAGCTTTTCAGTCAGCGCCGAATCGATAGAGGGAGGCAGAAAGGCGTCGTACTGGTGGCATTTGCCGCCCTCCACCACCTCGGTCTTGCCACCCCCCCGGATGAACACTGTGCTCTTGGTGGTTATGCTGCCGTTGTCGGGTGTCATCTTGCGAATAGCGGCAATGTGCTTCAGGTCGGACGGCACAAAGGTGTGGAAGCGGGTCCCCTTGTCCAGCATCTGGGTCCAATGTCTATGTCTGTTGAAAGAGCTACACCTAAATGGCTTAGACCGAGTGGTTTCGTCCCGCCAGCGTGATGCCCTCCTCTGGCGCCAACATTGTTGTTCTCAAAAAGAACAGCGACGTGCACACCACCACACTTCCACTTGATGGGATTGAGTCTCTCTACAAGCGCTGTGGCTTTAAGAAGCCCGATGGGTTTCGTGTTCACGTCACTTGGGCGTTACCAGCCGATGACCAAACCATTTTCGTCAAGATATTCGGCAAAACCGAAGGAAGGGCGGGCTCAGAAAACAAATCCGAGCTGCCGCCACCGGTGGATACGACCCTATTTTTCGGCAATGTTGCGGTTGTGGCTTTCATAGGATCAGATCCGGAGACGGCCAAGCCTACTGATCTCGGCGCCGAACGATGGGAAAAACTGTACGAGTTGCTTATCGGAGGCACCGAGACCCTGGGGGATGCGGCGGCCGATAACGACGCCGATATGGTGGCCGACGTGGAGCTGGAGGAAGAGTACGAGTTGGATGAAGGGCTGTTGGGGCTAGGAAAGACCCCCGACGGTTATGCAAAGAACGATTTTGTGGTGGAAGACGAAGACGTGGATGAACTCGATCCTGTGGATCCCAAGGACGCAGATGACGACGATGACGATGACGACGACGACGACGACGACGATGACGATGACGACGATGACGATGACGTCATTGGAGATGACGATGAAGAAACTGATATGGAAGAGCAGGAAGAGGACGAACTCGACGACGATGAAGAAGGGGCACACGGTATTCGAGTATCGATCAAGGTCAAACCATTGGCGAATAAGGGAGTCCGAAAGACGACCAAACGTAATAGCAAGAGGGAAGGAGAGGTGGATAGTTTGGGGGTGATCCTCCAGCTGCCAATTGTGCGGGCTGGGGATGAACTAATGGTCGAAGATTACGAAGATAGCAGCGAAAGCGAGTCGGAAGGCGTGGAACCAGAAGGCGTGAAACGAGAAGGTGTGGAACCAGAAGACTTGGAAGTGGTCTGAGCCAACAAATTGAGTTGAGAGGGTGCTTACGAGTTGAGGTAGCACTCCCCGGTAATGATTGTGTCTGAGCCCGATATCCTGCGCACTCGCTTTGCGGAGAAGTTTGGTGAGTTGCTCGGCAAGGACAGCCGAGGGCGGAACGCCGAGAAGAGCATCTACAACTATGCAGTGACGACGGCCGAGTCTCGAAACATTGTAAAGCGGTGGAACAACGAGCCCTTTGTCCAGTTGTATCTGGGTCGCGCGCGGGCAATCTACGCCAATCTGACGAAGAGCGACTACCTGAGGGGTGAGATCGAAGCGAAGCGGATCAAGGCGAGCGACCTAGGAAGCCTGTCGCATCCCGAGATGGCGCCCGACAAATGGAAGAAGGTGATCGAAGAGAAGATCGCACGGGATCAGCGAAACCAGGAGGTGTTGGTGGAGGCAACGGCAACCGGGGAGTACCAGTGCCGACGTTGCCACAAGCGCAAGTGCACCTACTATGAGCTTCAGACACGGTCTGCGGATGAGCCGATGACCACCTTTGTGCACTGTCTCAACTGCGGGAACCACTGGCGGTTCTGATGTGGGACATATTGTCATGCGGACTCTGGCCGAGTTAACAAATCCTGACCGAGTTGATCAGAGTGACTGATCGTATGCATATGCCGAACGATGCTTAGGCATATTGTCGGCGTTATTCCGCAACTTGTGTCGCCTGAGATAATGTTGGCTCCCTTCGTGGAAGAAGTGGTAAATAAAGGCGTAGATGAACATTCCGATAGCAAGAGATAACCAAGGCTGCCCGGTGGCAGCAAAGGACATCAGCACCAAGGCCAGCACCCGACACCAAGGACTAGACAACGCCTTGACCTGACTTGGCGACAGGTCCAGATCGACGTGGCGCGAACCAAGCGCCAAGCCGACCGCAATCACCCCAGCGGCCATTTTTCCAAATCTTAGCATGTTAAGGAGAACCCTATCCTGAGTTGAGGGAATCTACCGCCGCACATAATCGAAACAATAGATAGACCCGCACCCATGTCCAACTCCTCCGGGTACGCATCCGAGCCAATGCCCTTTAGCGAATATGCCGGCGTGGGCGCCAGCTACCCAGCCATCACCACCCTACCCCCTCTTGCAAATCCCGGCTCAGCCCCCAAAGCCCCGGGCCAGGGGCAGCTCAGCAACCGGGCGGCGGTGCTCAAGGCCCGCCTTGCCGGCAACAAAGCCGAGGAAGAGGATGCAAACGCACCTGGATCAATGGTGCATCCATCAATGTCACCGCTGGCCGCAGCACCAACGCAGCTGATGCCGACAGGCCCCAGCTTGACAACCACCCATGTATCGCTTGGAGATCCGGCTTCGCCGCCGTCCGCAGTCCACGCCTACTCGCCCGCTGCTCCGATGGTGTCTCAGATACCCGTGTGGCAGCCCGCTCTGTCAAATGCTAATGGGATCACCCCAATGCCAGCGCAGACAACCCGGGGTATGCATCCCTCGATGCCGGGCGATAGGCTAGACCGGGTGCTGGCGATGCTGGAGCAACAGGCGACGGGGCGGTGCGGTGCTGAGGCAGGACCCGACACCACCACCGAAGACCTGGTGAGCCTGGCCTTTGTTGGCATCTTTTTCATGCTTGCGGTCCACGCTCTCACTCCGCCGGTGCCCTATCGGCGATGAGTTGAGATGCGGAGAGGGGAGTTAACAAAGAGCCCTCGGATAGACTAGATCCATGCCATCTTCCTCAATTTCGGCTGGTCATAGCGGACCGATGGATTTTGTTGTGATAGATCCACAACGACGTCCAGTGTCGTTGAAAGAGACGTTGGCGGGGCACAAGACGGGGCAGGTAGTCAAGGCGTACCGGGAGGCACTCAGCACCGGACTAATCGAGGAGGCAGTACACTGGTCTGGAGAGTTATTGCTCTCGGGCAATCTGTGGCCGGTATGGGAGACACTCTTCAGCACAGCGGCGTTGTATTACTATAACCATCGTGAGCTGCCAATGTATCTGAAAGATAGGTACATTCGTTTTCGAGGGACGGCGTCAGGGAGGGAGGACATTGAACTCCGGAACAACGATGCGATCCGTGCCGTAATCGCCGAGACAAGTGCGGCGTTAGCGGCCGGCACCCGACAGTTCAAGGCTACCCGGATCCACATTGACGACTCGGATTATGTGTTGGACCATTTGCGAATGCGGATGAAAGCGCCCACTCGTGACCCTGCCCGTCCCTTCTTACTGCCTGAGGATCCGCCCGAGGTCTGCATCTGCGCCAACGAGTTTACCTACGCTCTCCAAGTCAAAAACTTAGCCGACGCCCAATTCTGGGCAGAATGGCTCATTGCCTTCCAGAAGCGATGCACCAAACAGAAGACACCGTGCGTTTGCGGGGTCCGAGGACCGGCAGACGCCCCAGCCAAGCTCCGCACTTCCCCCGCCCTCTTGCTATGGTCTATTCTCCGCGGCGTATGCCGGGGGCGACCCTTGATTGACACTACCGTATATTCATGGCAACAGCTGTTTATGGTACGCTACACCGGGGCGGTCAACTCGGTCCGGGCCAACCTGCTGCTCGCCGCCGTGGTGTCCGTTTGCAACCAGACCCGGCTAATCACTGCACCACCGATCTCTAATCCCAAGTTGGTTCCCGGGGTCCTCCGAGGCGTACCTGCCATCTACCACCGTCTGTGCGAGACGTGCGGACTTCAGTTTGTGCAAGAGGAGAAGGGTGGTGATGGTGGGGCCGTCGGCTATCCAATGCTTTCAGCGTCGTCGCCGAATCGTCCAGGACTTTGAGGCGCTGCGATAGCGCTTAGACTCCCGTTTGTGCGTCAGACGCTTTCGACGTCCTCCAATGAGAAAAAATGTTTGTTGTTGTTGTTGTTATCCACAGCAAACCTCAAATGATTCATCCTTTCCATATCGTTCTTAATGCCGTCTATCAACAGCTCACCTACCAAGTTCTTACTAATGTTCGGACCTTACGTTGTCCGCATCCTGTCCACCAAACGGGCCAGCTGTTCGGCGTTTTGGGCATACGCATTTTTGTTTTTGAGCAACAACTTCTTCATAAACTCACGAACAACGGGAACATGCCGTTCCTGTGTTTTTTCTAAACTATTTTCATTTATAACAAGCTGCTGTGCCTTGGGAATCTCTCGCATCTGTTCTACCGAAGGGAATGCATCGCTCTCGCTCACCACGAAACTCATGAGAGTGATTAGGACCTCCTCAAACATAATAATGAAGTTCTGCTAATCCATTTCTTGGGGTGGTTAGTCATTTTTTTGCGCACGTGTGGTAACTGGCGACTCAGTCCCACTCTGAACCGTCCGTGACAATCAGGCAACCAGACTTGACTAGATTAGCAGACTTGGTTGCCTTGCTGCCTTTGGTAGCGGTAGTGGGCTTGTTTTTCAGGTTCTTCCGCTGCTTTGGGGGGTTGATCTCCTGCACATCAAAGTTATTTTTGTTGTAGAACTTGAGCCGCTTTTCGTACTGCCTCCGAAAGCATGGGTGCGGATCCACAATGTCGATGATGATAGGGCTGGCTTCGGGGTCCCGCTGCGCACGACCTACTGCCTGAACAACATCAGCCTTTGGAGTGGCCAGCACCAGCCCCTGAATCGTCTTGATGTCCAACCCCTCTTCGGCCATCGCAAAGGTGCCAAGCACGTTCGGCTTTCCGGCCGAGGCATCCAAATCAGCCTGCTTCATTCCGCCCACGTAATAACCGTGCTCGAATTGTTGTTCGGTCATCTTGTCTGATAGCGAATTAATCATTGCTCGGTAATGCGTGAGCGTGAGTACCTGTTCCAGTCCATCTTCTTCAAAGAGTCCCCGAATGAGGTTCAGGACATAGTTGATCCGATGCTCGGACTTGCATATCTTGGACATCATGGAGGCAAAGTTAACTTGCCCGGTGTGGTTGAGCGCAGTGACATTGAAGTCTTTGTCTTCGGGATTTTCGTAAAAGTGCACCCGTACCCGCGGCTTTATCTTGTCTTTCCGCACCCGCTTAGCAATCACGTCGCCCAAGAACATCTTAAACACACGAGTGAGACCATCCTTGCGGGTCATTGTGGCCGAGAGCCCTAGCATGTGCGGTGCTACCGCCTTGAATAGGGCGTTGCTGAACACCTCAGCTGACATGTGATGGCACTCGTCTACAATGATCATTCCAAAGCCCGCAAACAAATCCATGGGGTACTCCTTAGTGGCGAGCGACTGAATCATCACCAGCACAATGTCCTTGTCCTCAATGTCAACCACCGGCCCCTGGATCCGGCCCACCCGAGCCCCTGGCAAGAATATTTCGATCCGTTCGATCCACTGGGTCATCAGAAACTCCTTGTGGACCAACACCGCCGTCTTAACTCCCATAGCGGCGGTAATGTACAGCCCCACCACAGTCTTGCCGTATCCGCAGTATAGCTCCAACAAACCACCACCCTTGGTTCTAAGCGCATTCAGACTGAGGTCGGCAACGGTTTGTTGATCGGTCCGCAGTGTGCCACCGAACGTCAAGTTTGTCTTGATGGGTTGTTTGAGTTTGGTAGGAGCGGTGGTGGGTCCAAAGGTCTTGCGACCGTAGAATTGCGGAAGATAGATGCGATTGGTGGATTCCCGAAAGACGGGATAGGGGTCGGGACGGGCAAAGCCCATCATTGTGGCAGCAGGAGTCACATTAAGTTCTCGCCTGATCCGATCCTGTTGACCGATGTCAATATTAGCTTTAGAAAGGGTGTACCCCCGGGTACCTAAGTATGCCATAGGCAGACTGCATGACATCCTTGTAATTGAGTTTGAGTCACTCATAACCAATCATTTTGTGAGCGACGGATAGAAAACCTTCGGTCTAATGGACGGCTACGCAGGACACGTACTGATTCCGATGAATACCCCAACGGATTGGTTGTGCCGCTGGAGAGTGTGGATTGTGGTGATTGGGGCGGCGGTTCTGGTGTGGCTGATGTGGTGGTCGGACGCGACCCAAGGCCGAATAAACCGAGAAGAGCAAGAGGGGGATGTGGTAGAGTTGGCGGATGCAGAGCATAGACTGCGACTCGAAGAGCAACGTGCACAGCTGAAGCACCGTGCCGAGGCGGCGATGGCCAATCCGCTCACGCTAGAGGAGGAAATGGTATCGCTACACAACCTGCGCACCGCAATTGCTGGTTAGATGCGTTCAGATTCGTCTCAGAAGAACCTAGGCGCTGCCCGCCGTCCGCCCCCCATCATCGGGGCCGCTGGAGCCGGAATGCCGAAAAAACGACGGGTGGCTGGAATATCGTTGATCACCGCGATGGCGGCGACAATGATCGTGGCGACGACCACGAAGCTGATGATCACAATCTGCCCCGTGTCCATCGGCATCTTGCTTGAACCCGCCACTACCCCGACCGTGCTGCTGTTGTCCTCCCAGAGCGGTGTACACTGGGCGATGACCCTCTTGCTACACTTGCCGTTGGCCCACACGCAGCGCTGAGCTCCGTCCGCTCCCCTGAGTTGACCACATCCTGTCCGAGTTGACTGCTTCTCACACGATCCATAGCATTTGGCATCCTCGGGATCCCAGGCACACCCTTCACCCGCATTGCAGAGCGAGGCGGTGCCGTATGCTGCACATCCCGTAGCCGGCGTACCCTCCAGCTCTCCTGCGGCCGTACACTTGTTGTCCGATCCCCACTCACACCCATATCCCTCCGTCTTGCACGCACCAGCATCCAGCGTGGCGCACTTGGGAGCACACTTGTTCTGGAGCGCCGACCAAGAGCATCCTGCGATGTTGCCGCAGCTGGTCTCATCGGTCCCAGCGGCGCACCGCTCAGCCACGGCGCTGGCGGCGCCTGCGTCCAACAGCTTTGCGTCCGACATGTTGGGTCCTAGTGTTGCTTCGGCTTTTCTTCTTTCTCCCCCCTGTTAACTCATCCAAGAAGGTGTTAACTGCCCGGGTTATCTGTCCCTCGGTCATTCGTCCCCGCCTCCGCTTTCCCCCTGTCTTGATCGGCGTCCGCATGCTATGAGTCCTTGGTGTTGTGATGGCCTTTCGTTTCTGCTGGTCCATTATCTCTCGGTACCGTCTTTGTCCATCTTGCTGTTTTTCATTCTCCAACCGCGTCTTGCGTGCGCCTTGTTCAAGATTATCTTGTCGAAGCTGGGCCAAGATATCCCCAGAGGTATCCTTAGTGGGGGGAGTTAAGGATGAACGCTGGGGAGTTGACGTTGTTGGCTTGGGGGTGGCCGTCTTCCGGACTGCCCGTTGAGTAGCCCGCCTCCGTCCAATGGCTGCACTCTGCTGCCTCAACTCATCTAGCATTCTCTCATTATTCCGCATGATCTCAGAGTCCTGCCTCTTGCGCATCTCCCGCACATCGGGCAACCAAACCGGAGTGTCGGCGGGGGAGTCGGCAGGAAGAGCAGGAGTTGAACGGGGCGTTGGACGGGTTGCCCGTGGGGTCATATCCAGATCCTTTGGAAGGTCAAATGCTGGTGGACCTCGGGCAGGGGATGCAAGAGGGGGAGTTGAGGATATGCGGCGAGGAGTTGACGGAGTGGTTGGGGGGCTGACCGGTGGTGGCGAGATGGCGGCACGGCTACTGACCGAACCCGAGCGACGGCGGGGCGGCGGAGTGCGAGGGAGCGCACGGACCGAGGCATTGGACCCGGCACGGGGGCGGGGAGTCGACGGAGTGTCAACTCCCCCTTCGTTAACTCCCCCTTCGTTAACTCCCCCTTCGTTAACTCGATCATCCCTCGCCGCAGTTGACTCAGATTCCGGTGCAACATCCGCCACAACATCCACCGCTAGCTTATCGTCCGATGTGGCTTCGGGAGCCAGGCGAGACCGCCGCCGAGTTAACCGCCTCCCCCGTCCTACCACTCCGTCTCGGGCCGCCGCTAACCCCTGCCGAAAGTTGGCTCCTACGGTCCGCACCGATATCCAAATCGCATTCCAGTTCCACCAAAACGAAAAGATCCCAATCAGGATGGCAATGGTGATGAAGGTCCCCGATAGCACCCACACCGCTGTCTTGCTATCCACGGACTTGTCGGTCCACGCTCTGGCCCCTGCCGGCTTGTCGGGGTTAACTGTGATAATGACCCGCTCCTGACACTGGCCGTCCATCCAAGCACATCCATCGCCCATGCCGCCGCTACCCGATGCTACCTCGCACTCCCTCTTGCTCAGCTGGTTGGCGCACCGCTTGGGTACATTCGGACGCCATTGCTTTTGTTCTTTTTTGGATCGTCTCTGACACTTGCTGCCATCCCAGGAGCAGCCAATGCTGGCGGCGCAAATGTCCTCGGCGAGAGCGGAACAGGCTGGGGCGCACTGGCTTAACTCAGGCAGCCATTGGCAGTCATTGATGGCCGAACAATCGGACTCAGAGAGACCACCCGCCGAACACCGACGAATGTTGGGGGAAAACAGCGGCATTTGAGTGCTGTTCTGTGTTGCGAGTATTTAGTATTAGACTACCACAGACACGTGCAGACATGCCTCGGCGGACCCGAACACAACGAGTATGCAAGAGGAGAGGGAATGGGAAGACGCGGCGGTGTCTGCGGTTGATGCAGGGTGGGGCGGGAGTGGGAGCTGGTTCGGGGGCAGCGACCGGAAGTGTGCGCACGGCCGAAGTCATCGCAAAAGAACTGGCGGCAGCCAAGAAACAACTGGAATATTTGGAGAATTCCAAAAGCCAAGGCCGAGGAGTTGATCCCCGTGTTCACATTGAATTATTGGAGGAGGTCAAGGGACAGGTTGATCGTCTTGAGCGTGAAGAACGGGCATTAGAAGATGCCGTTCATTTTCAGCTGACGGGAGAGCCCAAGGCGATCACCGAACAAAAGGCAAAGGCGCCATTCGCTGCCTTCAAACCCACATCCCACACCCCTCCTCTTGCATCCAAAACTGTTAGGGTGCCCCGCATGGCAGCGGCCCCGCCTACGAGTCGCACCAGAACCGGACCGCCCACCCGCAGGACCACTCCTGAGGAACGAGCCACTGCTAGGGCCAAGCAACAGGAAGACAGCAAAGCCCGTCGAGAAGCCGCAGCCACCAAACGAGAAGTTGCCAAGGCACTGCGCAATGCGGAGAGTGCATCTAGACGGAAAGCCGCAGCAGACAAGCGGGCTGCAGATAGCGCACAAATTAGAGTAGAGAGCGCAGCTCGCAGAGCGGCAGTGGCCGCCAAACGGCGTCGAGAGGCGGCAGCGGCAGCGGCAGAACGTTTGAGGCAAGAGACCGAAACAGCTGCGGCAGCTGATGCGACCGATGATGACGACGGAGTTAACGATGGTGGAGTTGACGATGATGGAGTTGACGATGATGACGGAGTTGACGATGGTGGAGTCGACGATGATGGAGTCGACGATGATGGAGTCGACGATGATGATGGAGTTGACGATGACGGAGTCGACGATGATGGAGTTAACGATGGTGGAGTTGACGATGGTGGAGTCGACGATAATGGCGGCGATGCGCCTCCGGTCACACCGGTCATGCCGCCCGGCGATGCCCATGGCGATAACGTCATCGAGGACGAAGCAGACGATGATGGCGAACCCGCTTCTACCCCTGATGAAGTAGAGGTTCGGGGGGCAGAGTCCCATGAGGAGCTTCGGGCAATGTTCGATCCCGTCGCCGCTGCCCGTCGAAAACTAAATGCTTATATGGTCCGACCACACACCCTCACCAGTGGACCCCTCGAAGGTTGGACCCAACAAATCACTCGCCTTGACACTCTGGCTCAGCAAGCCCACGATCGTACCGAAGCCGGCCGCCGAGCCGCTATTCCACCTCCCGTCCCTCTTGCAGAACCTGACACCGACGACAATTCTGATGATGCTGACGATGCCGACGATGTGTCACTCACGGGCGGAAAACTGAAGAAGCCTCGCACAAAGCCGTATGCGCCTCGGAAAGCGTGTGGTTCCAAGCCTCAAATACCGAAACAGCGTCGCTCGAAGAAGTAGTGCTCTCGATTTCCATCTCCGATCCACTCCCGCTCGTGTTGTCACCCCCGGTCACGATGACCGCACCTTTCGTACCTTCAGGCACCTCGGTCTCAGCTGTCTCAGCCGTCTTCTCAACCTCGCTAGACTCCTCGGTTCCGTCTGCCATAACCTCCTCGGGATACGTGTCCTTTAGATGTTCCACCACCAACCGCAGCCGCTTCGTCAGCCGGTCGATGTGTGCCAACACATCCGCCATCTGCCCAATCAGCTCTGCCGTAACCGGAGTCCCATTGTAGACCCGGTCACGGCCCTGAATCGGACGCAGCGTGCGACGCCACTTGGTCTTGGTGTGCTTGCGCAGAAAATTCTCTGCCTCCTCCATCAGCTTCACCAACCGATCCACCATCTCGTCAAGGTACTCCTTCGTGGTCTCTCGACTCTCGCCTGTCATCCACCGCCACAACCCTTGAGTGTAGCTCGGCGCCTGGTAATAATAGGCATCGTATCTCTTGATCACCTTTGAACCCGGCGCAGGGTCAGTGAGTGCAGCCGTGGTGTCATCAAACTCCTGAATTCGGGCAGCCAAAGCGTCGCAAGTAACAGGCATTACTATGACACGAGATTAGTGTCTAGGTGGAATCAGCGAGAGGTAAAAAATGTAAAATAGAACGATTGCTAAGTCACCCACTTGCTTGTGCGCCGCTGAGTACGCCGCTTTCGCTTCGTCCGCCTACCCCCCCCTCTAGCATCCCTTGGCGCCCGTTCCACCGCCCGCAAACTCGCCGTCACCGAATCCTGAAGAGTCCGCAAGTCTCGCTGCAAATTATCCAGCTGTCGGGTAAGATCCACAGGCAACGCCGCAGTGAACTTTTCCGACACCGCCCTGAGAACGCGCTTTACGGACTCTGGTGCGTTGGCTGCACTCACACCTGGGCCACGACCTGGTGCATCGTTTGGCAACGACGCATATATTGGTTCTAACGCCCGCGCCAATGAACCCGCACCAGGACGCCACTTTTGCCAGTCAACCCCCTCACGAAACTGTTGGATCGTTTGCTGAATTCCATTAATCTGCGGCCCCAACTGCCGAATCTCGGTAGCAAGAGGGCGGAGAGCCTCCTCGGCTCGGGCTGCGCCCGCCCGCCTTAACTCATCTCGCAACTCTTCCGTCTCGGTCCGAGCCCGCTTAACTTCGTCCTCCGCCTCACCCAACTGGTTTCTTGCCTCCCGCAACCCCTGCCGCAACTGCTGACTCTCCTCCAACGTCTTGGTCAGCTTGGCCGCCAATTGCTGAAGCCGGGTAGCACTGTGCATCGTAGCCTTACTCCCGGTTGGCGTTTTGGTTTGCGCACTCAGTTCCTTAGACACCGCCCGCAGCTTGGCGCTGACGGCGTTGTTAACGGCCGCACACTCGGTCACTGCACGCTTCAGCAACTCGGTATGCCCGAGCCCCACCTTGAGCTCTCGATCCAGTTCCCTGATCACGCTGCTCGCTCGCTGCAGCATCTTAAGGTGAGCGTCCGCCGTCTTGGTTACACCACCCTGCTGCGTCAGAAAATAACTGGGGTGCTGTTCAAAGTGCGTTTGTTTTCGGATCTTGCGAACCGAGCCCCTTCCCCGCCGGGACCGACGGGTTCTGCGATGGGTTGAGTATGCTGCCATGGATCCTCTATTTCAGTGAGAGAATATGCCGGAATTGGCGTGGATCCGCATCTTGGGCTAGATCCGAGAATTGACCTAGGCAGCCTTTTCTATGCATCATTCACGGCGGAAATGGCGGACAACTCCTCAGTCTCACAGGAACCTCTGCTTGCCGAAAATCCTGACCGCTTCGTTGTCCTCCCGATCAAGTACCCCAAGGTCTGGGACATGTACAAAAAGGCCTTCAAGTCTTTCTGGACTGTGGACGAGGTCGACCTCTCTAAGGATCTGGCGCACTGGGTCAAGATGACCGAAAATGAACGCTACTTCATCAAGCACGTGCTGGCCTTCTTCGCCGCTTCTGACGGCATCGTCAATGAAAATCTGATGGAACGCTTCATGTCCGAGGTCCAGATGACCGAAGCCCGATGCTTCTACGGGTTTCAGGTGATGATCGAAAACGTACACAGCGAGATGTATGCCAAGATGCTCGAAGTTTTTGTGACCGACAACGCCGAGCTCGACAAATGCCTCCACGCCATCGTCAATTTCCCGTGCATCAAGAAGAAGGCAGACTGGGCCATCAAGTGGACCAAGGATGACGAGAGCTCGTTCGGTGAGCGGGTGGTCGCATTTGCCGCTGTCGAAGGCATCTTCTTCTCAGGCTCCTTCGCCTCCATCTTCTGGCTCAAGAAGCGTGGGCTGCTCCCAGGGCTCTCATTTGCCAATGAACTCATCTCACGAGACGAGGGGCTTCACACCGAATTTGCGTGTCTGATGTACGAGATGCTGGTGAACAAGCCCGACCCCGAGAAGGTCACCGCCATCATCACCGACGCCGTGGAGATCGAGAAGGAGTTTATCCTCGAGGCGCTCCCGTGCCGGCTCATCGGGATGAACTCGGGAATGATGAGCAAGTACATCGAGTTTGTGGCCGATCGACTGCTAACCGCACTCGGACGCCCAATGGTCTACAAGACGCCCAACCCCTTTGCCTGGATGGAAAACATTTCGATGGAAGGCAAGACCAACTTCTTCGAGCGAAGGGTGGGCGATTACAGCGCCGTCAACGACACCAAGACAGCTGATGCATTCCAGCTGACCGCCACCTTCTGAGCATTACATACTACTACACCACCCTACACCCTCTTGCAAATCCCCCCCCCTCTGTTGCATTCTTGTGTCCCACAATAGAAGAATGCAACAACAACCCTCTGCGTCCAAATCTTACCGACCGTACCGCGATGCACTCAACGGCATTCTATCGTTCGGAGCCATATGCCTCATTGTCTACGGACTGGCAACTTTGGGTCGAAACAGCCCTCACAACCGACTGCGGTGGTTCGCCATCGACCTGATGATACAAGTCATCAGCATCAAGCTGGCATCGGATCTTATTCCGCACGGAACCTCAACTTCCGGCCAAAACCAAATGGATGCTGCTGTCGGCGTAATGCTGATTGCATCTGTCATGCTGATTCTGATTTCCGAAGTGTCCGGTCTCCGAAGCGCCAACGTGCTCTGGTACTTGTTGGATGGAGCCGAACTTGCGCTCTTCTTTTCGGTGCTGGTCAAGTACCTGGTGACGCTGGTGGCTTAAATTATCCACTGCCAAATTAGTATTCTAGCCCCTATGCCCAACATCGTCGGCGTCCGGCGCATCTGCTCCCTCTCCTGCATCAACGGCACGTGTGCTCCTGCCAAGTGTCAAACTGCAGTAATACAAACCCCAATCGTGTCAACTCCCCTGCCCAATGTGTCAACTCCGACCCGAAAGAGCAAGAGGGGAAAGGGGTGTAAACGTACAATTCGCAACTCCGCAAAGCGGCGAAGCGGAAAGGGGCGTAAGCGTACAATTCGCAAACACACCAAGGGCCGCAAGTCCCCCAAGCGCCGCAAGTCCCCCAAGCGCCACACCCGCCGCCACTAAAACTTGTCAATCTGTTTTTGTGTTTATCTCCACTCTCAGTAATATCCAGTTAAGGCCATAACGACACCCTCTGGCACGGGTTAAGGATGTCGATGCTCAAAGAATATTTCGCATTGGTCCGCAAGCACCGCGAGGCTTCCGGACCCAACACCGCCGTCCTCATGCAATGCGGCAAGTTCTACGAGGTCTACGGCTACGCCGACGATGAAGAAGGCATCCACAGCCCCATGTACGAAGTCGCCAACATCTGCGACCTCAAGGTCGCCCGTCGCGGCTCTGGCGGGGCTAGTGTAGGAGGGGGGGGGAACAGCGGAAGCGGCGCGAACGGCTACGGCGAAAACAACAGCCGGATGACAGGTGTCCCGGTGGCCACCATGGACAAATATGTCGAAATCCTCCTCGACGCAGGCTGGACCGTCGCCGTCTACGCCCAGTCCACCATCCCCGGTCGCACCGATCGGTCCTTAACTCACATTTTCACCCCCGGCACCTTCTTCTCCGAACAAACCGGTGTATCAAACAACTTTTTGGTACTGTGGATCGAATACCGACCAATGTCAGTGGCCCGCCCCAACGATACCCTCTTCTTCGGGCTGGCTTGCTTGGACAACATGGCTGGCACATTGACCCTCGACGAACACACCTGTTCCCCACTTATGCACGACTCTTCTGACCTTGACTGGGCGCAAGAACAGGCCATCGCCTACAATCCCCGCGAGATCCGTGTGATCGCCGGCAATGAACGCTCCGCCGAACACGCCCACCGCATCGCCAAGGGCATGGGCCAACTCTGCCCTCAGGCATGCACCCGCATCCATCTCCATTCCGAACCCCACGTCGTCAACGCCCAAAAACAAGCCTACCAAGACGAAGTGGTCCGCAACTGCTACGGCGACAGCAAACGCCCCGAATCGCTGACGCTGATGACTTACCCCCATGCATCCAGCGCCCTCACCCTCTTGCTAGCCGAGGCCAAGGCTGCTGACCCCAGCCTCGTACAACGTCTTGACCATCCGCTCTTATCCACCGCGGCACCACACCTAACCATGGCCAACCACTCGCTCCGACAACTCAATATCGTGCACAACCCCAACTGCGCCAACACCCGCTACTCCAGCGTGGTCCACGCCATCACTGGTGGTTGCTTGAGCAAGATGGGACGACGGGAAGCGGTGCGGCGGATTCGTGCACCACTGGTCGACAGCCACGCTATCAACTCCCGGTTGGCGCAGGTGGCTGTGCTAGTTAACACACCCGAACTACTCAATGAGATCCGGGCCAGGGGATCGCACATTCCCGACGGCGAACACCTCTTCCGTGAAATCGTCCACAAGACCGCCACCCCGCAGACCATTGGAAGCCGGCTGCGACAATACATTGCCCAGGTGATTGCGTGTATCGTCCCAATGTACGTGGGTCCGCACAGCGAAGATACGAAGGCAGCCTACGGCGAGCAGCTTGGCAAGGTCATTAACTGCGCCACGCGGCTCCGGGACTACGTTGGGGTCGTATTTCGCGAGGAACAGGCCGACGTGGCGCTGCTGCCCGAGAACCACGCTGCCCGGTGGCTCGCCCCAGTGGTCATACAGGACGCCCCCATCAACTCCACATTCCGCGAAGCTTGGGAAGAGTACGTTGGGGTGCTACAAGAGGTGGAACAAACCAGGATTATGCTGGCCAACCTGGTCAAGCTGTCGGGAGGGGCCACCTCGGTGCGGGTGCGCAAGGACGGTGGAATGCCGCAACTGGTCGAACTCACCTGGTCCGACGACGGTGGAGCGATGCTGTTTGCCACCGAACGCCGAGCCAAGATGGTACAGGACTGGATCCAACGCAAGACGCACGTCGCCGAACGGTCGGGGGTGTTGAAAGAGGGGGTAAAGGTAGTATCGGGAGCGAGCAAAAAGCATCGGTTCGAGAACAAGGCGATTAGGGAACTCCTGGGGCGGCTGGGGGCGGCCAAGCAAAGGGTTGAGACGATGGGGGTGGAGCGCTTTGAAAAGGCGCTGGAAGAACTGGCGGGGATGGAACAACGGATTCGGGCGGTTAACTCGTTTGTGGCAGGGGTGGACGTGGCATCAACCGCAGCCAAGATGGCGGTGGAGAATCGCTACTGCCGCCCGGAAGTGGCGCACTCGGGTGATCGCTCGTGGTTCGAGGCGGTGGGATTGCGGCACATGCTGGCCGAACGCATCGACAATGAAGAGCTCTTTGTGCCCAACGACATGGCGTTTGGATCGCAGCACCATCCTGACGGGTTGCTGCTGTTTGGAACCAATGCCTCGGGCAAGTCAACTCTGATCAAGAGCGTCGGGATCGCAGTGGTGTTGGCGCAGTCGGGATTCTACGTGCCAGCCGATCGCTTTGCCATCCGTCCTTATACTGCCATCTATACCCGAATCCTCGGCAACGACGATCTCTTTCGGGGGCTTTCTACCTTTGCTGTAGAAATGACCGAGTTCAACGCCATCTTGCGGAATGCCACCCCCCGCACTCTGGTGTTGGGCGACGAGGTGTGCTCGGGGACCGAGACGGTGTCGGCCATCGCCATTTTCGCCAGTGGCCTCGTATCCCTCGCCTCCTCCTCTTGTACTCACATGTTTGCCACACACTTTCACGAGGTCACACGGTTGCCTTGTGTTAAGGCGCTTACTGGGTTGGTCTCCAGGCACCTCCAGGTACGGTACGATGCCGAAGCCGATGCCTTGGTCTACAACCGTAAACTCAAGGATGGACCAGGTGACAGTATCTATGGATTGGAAGTGTGCAAGTCTCTCCGAATGCCGCAGGATTTTTTGGATCGGGCGTATGAGGTTCGTGCAAATCTGTTGCCAGAGTGCGGCAGTGTGTTGGGGTCCAACACGTCGCGCTATTCGAGTAAGAAGGTGCGGGGGGTGTGCGAAATGTGCGGGGCAGCGGGAGAGCACGTACACCATCTTCAGCATCAGGCGGATGCGGACAAGATGCGGTTGCTTGGCAAGGGTGCGGCCCGAGTTGACGCAGCGGCTAATCTAGTTAACGTATGTCGGGAGTGTCACGACAAGTTTCACGCCGATTGCGACGAGGCGGTGCGGCACCGAAAGGTCAAGACCGTGGATGGACGGACGGTGATTGTGCAAGAAGAGTGAGTTGATGTTTATGATGGTTCACTGGATGGGGAAGGCATTGTAGCGGCAGTTGGATGGGATGCCGAGCAGGGTAGACCCCCAGTTAAGCCAACTGAGGTAGCTGTTTGGGTTTTCGGACTGCGCTTTGGCCCACATGCTGCAGTCGGTGGCGTGGATGGCGTCCTGGGGGTGGGTGATGGCGTGCTCACGGCAGCAGTCGTTGAGCATAGAACAATCGTTGTATCCAGTGAAGCAGCCTGTGCTAAATACCTGAGTTGGCTGTGGGTCTTCCATAATGTACGGCATAATGCGGTTGGAGTAGCCCTCGGTGCGAGGGATGCGATCGCTGGTTAGGATGACGTAGGCTGTGACGACGATGACAGTGATGGACGATCCGATGGCGATGCTGTGCCACTTCATCTACTTTTTCTTCTCTTACTTGCGAGTTTTCCGCTGCGTTCGGCGCCGGCGGACAGCGGTCGTTCGTCGCTTCTTTCCTGTTCGCTTAGTTTTTGACTTGGAACGCTTTGACTGATTCCGCCGCCGCGTTCCTCCACCACTGCTCACCGCACCCTGGCTCAGCCTCTGTATCTGCCGTTCTGTCCTCATTCTTTTTCGTCTCGCAATATTCGTTCCCAAACGCAATTCCCGCATTGTCTCTGGATCACGGTCTCCTTGCCCTTTGAAAGCCAAAAAACGCCCCTCGGTGTTACCTAGAGGACTATCAACTCCCGGACTCAACGCACTGATTCCACTGCGACCCCGCGGCGCACTCCATCGTGTCACCACTCCTTGTCCCCCATCCGCTCTAAACACATCAAGCGACTCTCCCGTGCCTGCAAGAGGAGAACCAATGGGCGGCGAGGCCGTGCCCTCTCGGCTGCTTGCCGATGGTGTACGGTAAGGCCCTTGGCGCACTCCCATACCTCTCCCCTCTCGCATTCCCGTTGCTACTGGCTCCGGTGATAGTGGTTCCAATGTAGCTGCTTCTCCTATAGGCAACTCTGGCTCAAAGAGATCTGGCAAAAACTCCTTCTGATAGTTCATCAAATCGTCAGGCGTAATCTCAATTGGTGCTTGATTAGCATATGCTGCATAGTAAACCAAAAGAGACTCAAATGTCATATGAAGGTTGTATCCGTAGTTAATGATTCCTGGATGCTCTTTGTTTGCAACCTCAACATACTGCTCCACCGAATTCTCCAGCGTCAAATCAAACTGAGTTTGCAAGTCAATCGCTGGTGCCTCTCCCGGCGCAGAACTATATCCTAGTCCTTCACCCGGCCCCGGATCGCTGGGCTCAAACACAGCCCCATTTGCAATCTGAGCCGCTGGCTCGTTGGAAACGGCAGAATCGACATAGCCTGGATCTACCACGTCAAACTTGTCTGGCAAACCATCCGATGCCAAGTCGGTATAGTACGGAGCCGCTTCGTCATTGAATGGAGGAAACTCCCTCATTTGGATCTCTGGAGGGATTGGCGCACCACCCCGCTGGCCCTGCACGTAGCGCCCGCTTCGTTTGCGAGACCCTCCCCCACCTCTCATCCCCAAACGCGTAATAATCCGAGCAGAATCATAAAAGGGCCGCTTTGACTGTCGCACTGCATCCACTCCCGAAATTTGAGCCAACACTTTTTGGAGATTCACATGGTTTTGTTCACGCGCAAGTGTGTGATACTGCCCCATCGACATTGTCAGCTGACTCTTTATAAACTGCGCTGGGGTTGGAGCCTTGATCTTTTTACTCTTCTTGATTGCTGAACTACGCACTATCGGGATCAGCAAATAGTTTTGTTTCATCTCATCTATTTGTTGGTTGTACTGAACAACAGTTTCACCATCAATGCGAGCCGCTCCACTTAACAACGGCATCCTTCTTTCCAGTTCCGTCTCAATTGCCTGTGCATCATCGGCTATCGCCTTCCAGAACGCACCCGAAAACGTCTCCAATTCACCACCCAAATAGACTTCGGTGTTGGGGTTCTTTGCTAACAATTGCAGACCAGCAATGTAGCGCTTATTTTCTGTGACGATCTGGTTGCGAGTGTATATGTAGCGCTTGCGAGCATCCTTTTCTGGTGTTTTGCTTGGCTTGTACTCCACAATTGAGTAATACTTACCATCCTGGTCCGCTGGCTTGGGAAAATAGTGGCTCTCCTTGCCAGTGTAAATGCACGGCACATGGAGCATCACACAATACATCATGACCACCATATCACAAGTGATGATGGTCGGTGTATCTGTGGCCTTCTTTCCCACATGTGTGTATAGAAAGTATATGATAGCTTGGAGCTTATCGCCCCATTCCTTCAACACCAATAATTTGATCTTATCGTCTTGCCCTTTGTTCTTGCTTGCCAATGCTTGCGCCTTGCTGGCGTTCCCCTTGAACAGATTCATGTTGGGGTCGCCCCCAGCCCCACCTCTGTTAACAATATCACAATGAGGAGCTGGACGACACGCATCACCACACGCCACCTTTAGTTCATACTGAAATCTTCCTCCTGCCCCGGTGGTTGCAATTACGCTCGATGGACCAAAGCCCATTAACTCCATGAATTCGGGCGTCAGCTCGATCGTACCTCCCTGTGCCGGCCATGTGTAATCTGCATTTTGCTTCTCCAATGGATCAATATAAGAACCAAATGTCTTCATTGTCTGAACTGTGCCAGGGTTTGCAACAAAGACTGTGTATCCCAAACCGCTCTCCCAAAAGATCTGATTGTACTCCTTCGGTTGGTCCAACGGCGTACCCCGCGCCACTTTGGTCCACGTCGTCCGGTTGAGAAATTGCTTTTGCGAGTCAAGGATGTTGGTTTCGAAACCGTGCAACACCTTTTTCCATGGTGCCGGATAGTTTCCATGTGCGTCCATTGCTTCCGGATAGAGCGATACACCTTGCACAATCTGAATGTTCGCCCCATCCTTGAGCGTGTCCAGATAATTGATAATTTGTTGCTCCTTTGTATAACTTGCCTGAGTCTTTCCATCGCCAACCGCCGTCAGCGGAATTTTCCTGTTCACCGCACCCCGAACATCGACATGGATGACCCCATTCGGTGCCTCATCGACCCCCACCACCATGCGTTGAGCCATCAATTGCTAATCTATACGACCATAATATATAACATAACACCTCACCCCCTCTTGCACACTTAGGAATCCGCGCGCGGCCACGATCGCAACAGCCTCGGTCGCATACTGTTGTAGAACACTCGCACCCACTCAGCCCGACTCGTATAGTCGTCGCCCTGGATTCTGAGCGGTTGGGTACCATTGGCATTGGCAATCGCCTCCCGAATCTGCTCTCGATTTGCGTCATATAGAAACTCACGCTCAGTCAGCCCTGGCAGGAAACGAATGGTTCTGTTCATTACGTAGAGGCTAATAATGCTCTTCCCTAACAAATCTAATGTCTTTGACGTGTTGAACCATATTCCCATCCAAAGATCCACCAGCGAACAATCAGTTTTCCATACGTGCTTAGTCGGATTCCTCGCCTTCCACGGACCCTCCGCCACCCACCGACTGCTGACATTTGAAAGACGATGGGGCTGATGACATGCTAATTGCTTTGTCATCATGGCTCGGCCGTAGTTGGACATCGCATCGCAATACCTCTGGACATTTAGCTCTGGGTTGGCACCACACATACATTGTCTAAACGCAATCAGTGTGCGATCTCCAACATAGACGTCGTTTTGACTAATCCGACTAATCATACAATTATCGTATTTCTGGATCCAGTCCCACATCCGCCGCTCGCCCAAGAAGGCCGTCGCACTTGGCGCCCGCATCCCCATGTGTTCAAACAACACCACCACCCCCAGTTCATGCGGAAACTCTTGTCCGCACAAACTCCGACACACATCGCTCAGCACCGCCAAATACTCTTCCACCACGTTCACCCCTAGTTTGGCGACGCCATCCCACTCTGTCTCCACCTCGGGTTCCACGGTGATGGGTCTGTGCTCTCCCTTTGCACCATCCATCTGGCTCAATTTGGCCGCCCATCGGTCAGCCGCAACGACGACGCCAACCACCGCTGGTGTGCATCCAACACCTCCCGCTCCTCTTGCATCAGCATATGCATCCGAGCGTCCGCAGAAATTCGCTGCTGATCCCGCTGCCGATCCATCTCCGCCTGGTGAATAGTCTTGTCCTGCAAGAACGCTGCCGCTTCGTTCTCCACCTGCTCTCGCTCACGCATCAACTCCTTCATCGTTTTGGGGCGGGAGTATTGGCTGTCGCCGTCTTCAAACCCAGCAATCGGGACCACGCTCTCCTCGTACGACCGCTTCAGGTCGCCGTACGATACGTCGCCCACCGAACCACCAAGCAATGGCCTAGCACCAGCATCGGAAGCCAGCAAGAGGGTGCCGCAGCCTTCGGCACCATCAGTGGCCGGCATTGGGCCATCGGCCAACACCAACGCCCGCTTCGCCGCCTGCTTGCGGTACTTGGCCATCTCTGCCGCCATTTGTTGCTCCGTAGTAACCCGCCGTTCACCCGTCTTAAGTTGCTCTTCCCAATTATCATCGTCACCCTCTTTCAGCCACTCACCATGCCCTTCAGACTTTTCAAACAAACATTTGTGATATTCTTCAAAAGACTTGTTGAACCATAACTGAAAGTCTTCCCGACCACTCGTCTCCTCAGCAATCTGGTGGCCCTCGGGGGTGTCGTAGTCCTCTCGTACCAGTGTTGATGGATCGCCCGCTGAGCGTGCCTTGAGCATCTTCCGGCACATCACGTGCGCCTCATAGAAAAGTCGGTAAACCGCTACTGGAGCGCCCGAACGGTCAGGATGCAGCGATGCCACTTGCCGCATCGCCCGCCGCAGATCGACATCCGAAAACCCTTGCGGTAGCTTCAGGAGATCGAGCAACTCCTGAAGTGTGTAGTTGCGAACGTCCAGATCTAAATGCTGGTACTCTTCGGGGGTCACTCCCTCCAGTCCCTCCCCCGAACCTCCACCATGGCCGCCAAGACTTCCCAAATGTGTGCTCATTGTTTTCCTTCTTGCATAAAAACGGATACATGTTAAGTGGATTCAGATGCTGAGTTCCGCCTCCCACGCATGCCGACAATACTGCCACGCCAGGCCCACTGGCGGCAGATCCCATTTTCTCTCCCCCGCACCTGCATCCACTACCCGTCGCGGCAACACCCGTGCCAACTGCTCCGCACTCGACACCGCCGCACTGCCCCCCCTCCACTCGCTCAGCTTGTCGCCAGGCTCAAACCGCCCAAGACGGCCAATTTCCTGCAAGAGGGGGGGTGGGTGAGTGCCCTGATATTCCCAGCTCCAGCTGGGAATTGGGCCCGTGTAGTACTCCCAAACCCACTGGAGGCCCTGGAGCCACTGCTCGCTTGCTCGGTCCAGCCAAGGACTGTACGGCGTCTCGCCGTACGCCGGATCAATCATCTCGTTCAGAAAATGTTTGTAGTATCTTGTCCGCCAACCTTCGCTTCCAGCGTCGATCCAATTTTCGATATCTGGTTGCGTCATTGGGAGCGAATTCCACACCGCCTCCAACTGATCTCGCTTCATCAATGGGACCAATCCGGGCTGGCTGGTGCGCGAGGCCATCCCCCGGCGACGCCGAGTCCACGCTGTCATCACCTTGTCCTCTTGCTCACCCAACTCGGTAATAATCCGCTGCACCTCGATCCAGTTGGGTACCCAGACCGGCTGCACCGCCGCCAGATCCTGCATCTGCATCACCCGAAACGCTGGATCCTCTGCTCGGATCGCACTAAACGCCCCGCACAACCGCTCGATTCCGCCGTCACGAATCGATATCCCGGGCTGGTGCGGCAAGAAATCGTTCCCCAACATTGACATCAGAAACACGTAGTCGGTCATCGCTAGTTCCTCACCACCTCCCATGCTCTTACCGATCGCCTTTGCCAGCTTTGGGATCTCGATCACATAAGTTTCCAACGGCGACAACGTCTCGTCGATGTTCTTCACAAAACTCGGTGCCTCCCGGGCCAAACGCAGACTGGCACAATGGTGTTGGTTCGCAAGAGTGAGGAGAATAAGGTCAGCGTCCAACCCATACACCATCACGTGTTTGTCCTTCCACATTCCGCTGCGAATCATGTCCATCAGCTTGTGTTCCCCCTCGCCCGGATGTTCAGATCCCGAAAAGTGGAGCGGAATGGGGGTGGCTGTATTAAGTTGCGTCTCGATGAGCGGCATCAGCGCCTTCATGAACGGCGTCTCGGGTGTGATCTGGGTGGTGTTGAAGCCGGTGGTGGCGTTGGATGCAGCGACCTCGGCAAAGGCTGCCTCCAGCATCAGCCTTCCGAACCGCCGCTGTCGCTGCTGACTGATCTTGGCGTTGGGGGCAATGCCGTCAAACGCCACCACGAGCTGCTGGGTGGCTCCAACCAACACTGGTAATCGGGCAAGAGTGGCGACGACGAGGGGAGCGATTCGCTTCGCCGCCGCCGCAGGTTCCATCTCGCTCAGCCGGTCGGGCCAATATCCCAACCGCTTAAACTCCTCCTCCTCTTGCTTTTCGATTACACGCACGGCTTCGTAAATAACACCATTTGCGTCGATGCACACTATGTCCACCGTGCCAGCTATGCTCGCTAAAATCAGCACCGATCTGTTTCGACGGAGCAGGTCAACAAAGTAGCCAGGAATGCCCATATCTCTCACTGATAGTGCGGTGCCTCTAGTTCCCTTGGAAATAGTCCAGCGGCAATACAGCACATGTTCCAAAGTCCAGCATCGGGGGGGGGGTATGTGGACCCGACAACATCGACCGCTACCACGCCAGAGGTCCGCCGACGGTGTCGGCAAAAGGCCAACTACTACCTTCAACTCGTGGCTACCACTGGTGCCTATTATGCAGACCGTGCTGTTAACAATAGCATCTCCCACGCAGATGCCGCTGTGGCAATCGGCAATCTAGGCAAGGCGCGGGAAGCCGTCACCTCGATAACCTCGGACATGCTCAATGACATCGAGTTAACTGCGGCTACCCTCCAAACCACCAATGACAAACTTGCTTCAGCCTTTCGAACCGCCGGCTCCCGGTCCATCGTCGACCTCCTCAACATCTGCGAAGGACCCACCCTGTCCGAATCGCTCAATGCCCAGGGCCACGACGTCTGGACTCTACTTAAGCTATTCTTCACCCCCACCAGCTACCGCTACCTTCCCTGGAAAAAAGACAATCATTTTCATCCTCCTGGCAAGCGGCTTGCTAAAGACCGGATCGTCGACGACTTTATGCTGGTGGAACACGCTACCACGCTCCAATGCTTTGATGCCGCTCGCACCGCCCGGACCTTCAACACCCGAGTATACGGCGTCATGGTGGTCTTTCAACTCACTGAAAATCAACGCACCCTGGTGGTATCAGGCACCTGCGCATCGCCCCCCTGGGACGCCATCGAATCCCCCCTCTTACGATCCATTCGTTCTCAGCTGCGCAGCGAAGACGAAACCGGGTACGCCACCGAATATGTTGATTTGTTGACAGTTAAGGATTGCCTGGTTTATAACGTCCAAGAGCTGGCTTCGCACCTGGCTGGTGCCATCACCAACAGCGAAAAACTGCGTAAGCAACAACTCAGCGTCATCGGACACGAATTTATGAGCGCCGACCTATTCGGACGACGCAAGATCATTCTTAACTTTCTGGCGCTCAGCAGCAAATCTGAGTTTCTTTGTCTGGCACAATTGTTGTACGATTTGCTGGCGAGTGATCAGAGTGGAACGGGGGCAGGTGTGAGCGACCAGGCGCTAATCCACGGCTCACTGCCGTGGGCCGCACGACGGCTGGTTCGGAAGGTGCTGTCACTCAACTCCCATGATCACGAAGGTGGCGAGAACCGAATCCCACTGGAACAGCGCATCACACTGATGAAGGTGCCACAGTGGGTCAAGGACAAGGCAATGCAAAAACTACGCGAAGTCAAAGCCAAGTCGGATGACACTGGCGCCAAAGCTCGGCAGTATCTCGAAGGGCTGCTACGGATTCCCTTTGGAGACATCCGCGAAGAACCGTGCCTTCTGTTGCTGCAAGAGGTGAAGAAGGCGGTAGAGATCACGGCAATGACCATAGATCGTCCCCAGCTTAATTCGTTGGAGGAGATCCGAGGGGTGGTTAACTCGCAGATGCGCCAGGCTCAGCGAGCATTAACCTCAAAGCTCAAGCGGCGTACCCACGAGGCGCTGGCGCAGATGGGAACTGAGCTGGGGGTGACGGTACCGAGCAAGTCAAACGGCAAAGAGGCGGTAGCCCGGGCACTGACCGTAGGGATTGTACAGCGACAGACGCAAGCGCAGCCGTTGCCCGCCGATGTGCCTGGAATCCCACCCGATGTGGCGCTAGCCACCCGCACCCTCACACGAGCCATCGATGCCAATACCGAGGCCGAACAGACCGCAATAAGGGTGATGGAACAGCTGGATGAAGCGACCCACGGCCATCGGCAGGCGAAGCGGGCGGTTGCAAGAGTGGTGGGGCAATGGATGACGGGGGAACAAAACGGCTACTGTTTTGGGTTCGAGGGTCCGCCAGGAGTGGGGAAGACCAGTCTGGCAAAACGCGGGCTGGCCCAATGTCTCAAGGACGCCAATGGCAAGACGAGGCCGTTTTGCTTCCTGGCGCTTGGTGGGGCCACCAACGGAAGCTACCTCGACGGCCATAGCTACACCTACGTGGGATCCACATGGGGACGGATCGTGGATTGCCTAATGAACGCCGAGTGTATGAACCCTATCATCTACATCGATGAACTCGACAAGGTGAGCCGGACCGAACACGGAAAGGAAATTATCGGCATCCTGACCCACATAACCGATCCGACACAGAATGAAACCTTCAACGACAAGTACTTCAATGGGGTGCCTATTGATTTGTCAAAAGTGTTGTTTGTCTTTTCCTACAATGATCCTGCGGCGATTGACCGAATTTTGTTAGATCGGATCCACCGCATAAAGTTCGAGCCACTGTCGTTGGGCGACAAAGTGGCTATCAGTGAGCGGTTTGTGTTGCCCAAGTTGAAAAAACAGCACAACCTGGGGAAGGTTCCGGATATTCCGGTCGAGTCTATCGAGCACATCGCTACTAGTTACACGAATGAGGCCGGAATGCGGCGATTGTCCGAGCATCTTCGAACGTGCGTGGGCGAGATCAACCTCCAGGCACTCGAGGGAATCCCTACCCCAGACTTGTTAACTCCAGACCTCGTGGATGACTTGCTGTGCGAGGTTCCCAAGATCCAACACCCCCTTCTTGCAAGAGAGGGGACGCTGGGGGTGGTGGCTGGGCTGTGGGCTAGTTCTGTCGGCCGCGGTGGTATGCTGCCCATCGAGGCTACGTGGGCCTTTGGTTCGACGCTGCTGGAGCCCAAGATCACTGGGTTGCCAGGCGACACCATGCGGGAAAGTGTGACCGTCGCAATCAACTTGGCGTGGTCAGCACTCGATCAGCAAGAGAGGCAGCGTATTGAAAAGGATCAGGAGGCTACGGGACAAAAGGCGATCCACGTGCATTTTCCAGATGGGGCAACGCCCAAGGACGGTCCTTCGGCCGGGATTGCAACCTACATTTCGGTGATGAGTCTGCTGATCAAGGTCCCAGCACGCATCAACTGGGCAGTCACTGGTGAGGTATCGCTACAGGGTCGGGCTATGGAAATTGGTGGTGTTGACATGAAAATCACAGGCGGCTATGAATCGGGTTGTCGCAACTTTGTCCTTCCCTCTCGCAATCAGCGCGAGGTGGATCGTTTCCGTAAGCATTATTCCGACTGGAAGGCATTGGATGATATTCAGATTCATTTGGTGGACACCGCAGCAGAAGCTGCGAAGCTGGTGCTAGATTATGAAATGGTAAACGAGGATCCGGAAGGTGATGGGGATGGCGACGGCGACGACGGCGACGGCGGCGACGACGGTGACGGGGATGGGAATGGCGGGGATGACGATGAAACCGACTGCTGAGAAAAACCTGACTCCTTAACAGCCACCCCAGCAATGGTCTTTGCACAGTTTCTTGGTTTCTCGGCTTCGTTCGTCCCATTCATCATTGTGGTATCGGCGATTGCGGTGTCCGTTGTACAGCGCAATCTGCGAGCACCCGTCATGTTTGCGGGTCTGGTCTTCAGTTCGCTCCTCTTTGCTTCGTTCCTCCAAATCACCCTCACCCTCTTGCAGAGACAGGTGACCAGAGCCGCTGGAGCCGACCCTGCGGCAGGGAGTGGTATTGCGGACCAACTCCGGGCCGGACTGATGAACGCCGCCAACCAAGGCGCTTACGGTTGCAACACCCTAATTCTTCCCTACATCACAACTGGTCTTATTCCACGGGCCAACGCTTTCTTCATGGCGTGGGTGACTGCCTATTTGGCGTGGTCGTCGAGTCAGTGGTCCAAGGTCGGCGGCACCCCATCCAATCCCTTTGTGTGGGTCGGCATCGCACTCGCCTGGGTGTTGACGGGATGGAGTTGGAACGCCAAATACAATGGACAAACGTGTGCTGGGCCGTGGGGTAGCGCCACCACCATCCTCGCAGGCACTGTTCTTGGACTCTCGTGGGGCGCCATCGTCGGCGCCGTATCCCCAACCAATCTCTACTTTGCACCTCTTGCATCCGATAATGTTGTTTGCACCGCCCCACGGAAGTCAGTGCTCTCGTGCACTATTGGCGGCTCGGCGCCTAGCAACTGAGTTAACGACTGCCAAGGGATTTAGAGCCCTAGTGCCTTCAGGTGGGTGTCCATCGCATTGAGCGCTGCTCGTGGAATCGGTGGCTCACGCTCCACCGCCTTCTTGTACTCCTCAAAAGCATTCCGCAGATTCACATTTCGGTACTCTTGCAATATTTCGATTCCAGGCTGTGGCTTGTTTTGCCGCATACGAACATTGTTGTGCAATTCATGGAACAGCACTGTTAACGCCTGCCCGGTCTGTACCCGACCCAGCCGAGGAGCGGGTCCTGACGCAAGAAAGTTTGTGGCGTGTCCCCGACAATCCTCACAGGGCAACACCTCGATAAACAATTGAACGACCCGTCGCATATGCTGAACCGCTTGAGAATCCAAGGCTCCAGTAGGGAGTGCAAGAGAGAAGCGATGGATGAAACGCCACCCCCAACGATGCCAGGCGCTGGCTTCTTCGTAGGCCTTGAGTGCGACAGCCTTGGCGACACGGGAATTTTCTTGTTCTGCTCGTACCTTGGCCGCTGCTTCGGCACGGCGTCGCTCAGCGCATTTGCGACAACCCATTATTCTGTCTTATGCATAGCAAGATTGCTAATCACCCGAACTCAAGGATGCCTAGAGCCAACCCTTGTGAGTTGATCACAAGCGCCGATGATGAACTCAATGGATGGGTTGCTTTCTAACATGGTTAGTGTAGCTGCTGGACCAGCGACTGACTATGACGAACCAGTGCTTTCGTTTCAGGAAATGTTGGCCAGCTTCTTGTTGGAGCCTGAACTGGATGATAGCAAGAAGGATAGCGCTGGAGCACGGAACGATAATGAACATTGTCTGATTTCACACGAACCATTGGGCGTTTATCGTGTAAAGTTGCCGTGTGGACATTCTTTCAACTACGGGCACATCTATGCCGAGGTTGAACGCCAGAAAAAACGACGAACCAAAACTGAATGGCCTCTGATAGGAGATTATGCAATCAAATGTCCATACTGCAATGTCATTCACAATGGGTTACTTCCCCCTTGTGAAGGCTTTCCGGTGATGGCAAACGTCAACTCGCCGATCAAATGGTCATTAGCGATGTCGCCGTGTGTGCACGTGTTTGCAAGAGGGAAACGTGCTGGGGAGCAGTGTGGGGCAAAGGTTATGTGCGGAGAGACGCTGTGCTTGCGGCATCGAAAGTGCGAGCAGGCGGCAGCGGCAAAGTCGACGTGTGGGCACGTGTTTGCAAGAGGGAAGCGTGTGGGACAGCTATGTGGGGCAAAGGTTGTGCCAGGAGAGATGCGGTGTGTGCGGCATCAGGGATGCAAACAGGCGTTGGTAGCAGCGGCGGCTACAGCAACGGGAGCCCAGGCGGTATGAGTTAAGACATTGGTATCTGAGTTAAGCCTGGACTGGAATGGGCAGAGCGCCTGGGACGCAGTCGGCGTCATCCACGGTGGGACGGAAACACACCCCCGCAGTGTCTTGGTAGAGCAGCGAGTTGGCGTTGGCCGGTGTGGGAAAGACCACAGTCTTTCGGACTCCGATCGGCACCATCAGGTTGAGCATCATACCGACGACAAAGCCGACCAATCCGGCCACCAGCAGCTCCCAGTTCCACATTTGGATTACTATTCTCGTGCCCGACTATTCATCGGGGGGGGAGGAAAAGTAGGCAACGCCGGTTTTTATTCAAAGTCAGACGCTTCTGGGTTATATGCTTGGGTCCGTAAGATTGCCCGCGTGCCAGGAGACACTGGTTCATAACCGAGCGACGCATGATGATACGGGATAGCGGGTGACGTGGGATGGTACGTGGGCGATTGCGCCGAATACCGATCCGCCAACGGCGAAGTCTGAGGATTGTAAGAGGGGTATGGATTGAGTTGATGGACTCGGGTAGGGGTCTTCAGAGGAGCCGGCATTTCCACGCCTGCGGCGTTAACTCCCTCGTCTCGGGGACCCAACGCAATGAACCGCAACACCTGCGTCGCCAATGTTCGCCCGCTTGCCTCCACATCATTCACCATGTTGTACTTGCCCACTCCGCTCTCAAACCACTCGGTCATCGCCGGACCCACCAAGGTAGCATTCACCCTCACCATCTCCTCTTGCACTTTTTCGGGTTCCTTGTCCGCCTTGAGTTCGGCTGAAAGCACCCGCAGCTCAGCCAAACCCCGCAGTGCCTCATCTGGTAACGGACCCAACGACGCCGGACCCAACTCTCGCACCGCCTGCTGCGCCTTTTCAGCACGACCTTGGATGGCATCAACTCGTATCAACAAATGCTCATATAATTCAGCCACGTACTCCTTGGTGAGATAGCCGTTGGTCAGCATCAGCTGAAGCTGAATGATCTCGGCTGCAATAGCCTTTCCCTCTTCAACTGCGTTGAGCAGAGCGACCCTAGGCACTTCGTACATCAACACTACCATACTCCCACATTGTGTAACCGACGGTCGTACCGACTCAGCATCGCAAACAGATTGGTTTGTGCCACAACGCGCTGCTTCTCCTTAACAGAAGGATCAACCCGATGACGCTGGCGATACGTGAGGACCGTCCACGCCAGCATCAAGAGCCCCAGACACAAGGCTGCGTTAACTGTCATCGACAGCGCCTCATGCCGGCGGCGGTGGCATTCTTGGAGCGCTTCGCTCAGCGACTCGGCGGTTCCAGCTTCCACCAACAATGGTTTGCGGACAGCGATAGCGGCGGTAGAGAACGGCATGCCCTAGTAGTCAACTGTGTATTGCAAAGGCAAAAACATCACATTCTTAATGTAGACTATGGCCCAGTTACCAAAGACAGGACGGGTCGCCATTGTTGCGATCATCATCGTCACACTCATCAGCATCCTGGGTACTGCACCCACGTGGATCGGTGCCAGCTTTGCCGCCGCTCCCGCAGGTGCCTTTTTTATCGTCAACTCAGGGCTACACAACGTCCACAACTACGTAATTCGCTGCATACAACAGCAGTGTACCAACAACGAGTTTGGTCTGCTCTTCACCGCATTCCTCCTCCTTCCCGCTCTTGCAGTCTACGGGATTCAGCTTGCGGCAAGCATGACCGCTGGGAAGTTGGCGTGCCCCACCAAGCTGCACTGGCCTACGATGGCTGCTTCGGCGGCGGTGCCCGCTGGTGGTATGCTGCTATGGTCGCTGTCCGTTATGGCAATTGGCTTCCATCAGCTGGTCTATAACCGTCCCATTACCTCCGCTCTTGCAACTTTTGCTGAGCCTCTATTTGTCTATGGCTACATCCTGACGTGCAGTGCAGCCGCCACCCTAATGGTGCTTCGGAAGACGTGCGAGACCCCGCAAGAAGTGCAAGAGAAGGCGATTGATGAGAGCCTAGCGGCACTCAACAAGCCGGTGGCGCCGGAGCCCACCTACACGCATCAGCATTAACTCGCCAGGGGGTCGTAGGGGGACTGCAAGTCCCCTACCCTACACGCATCAGCATTAACTCGCCAGGGGGTCGTAGGGGGACTGCAAGTCCCCTACCCTACAC
>Ga0180433_10000352_pt1 | contig 78937 bp, 94 predicted proteins | sample SS_ome_8_FD_132980 | JGI IMG/M metagenome (GOLD analysis project Ga0180433, IMG submission 132980) | Hypersaline lake sediment archaeal communities from the Salton Sea, California, USA - SS_1_D_1 metaG | ecosystem: Environmental > Aquatic > Non-marine Saline and Alkaline > Hypersaline >...
AAGAAAAAGAAAAAAAGAAAAAAAGAAAGCGAGAAGTAATTTGAAGGCATTACGGATAGGCGGTAAGGTACACTTACACCCTTACATTGCTCTCGTTGACTTTTGCTCTCCCATACTCTCGAATTTTTTATTTTTTTGGACTATATTTTACTTCGACGAAATGAGCGCACTGTTCCCAATTGTCTTGTAGAAAATCCAAAAGATATTCTGCAAGCCTTCTCTTGTATGGCCATCCTCCGTTGGGTCTAAGTTTTACCGTATCGTTGAAAATAATCTTTATGTGGTGAGTTCCGGATGTATTGCTTGGATGAGCTAGATACTGGTCGTGAACTAAATCAAAGAATTTCTTTTTGTCGATGATTAATTTGCGTTTTTTAGGTGTCTTAGGTTTGCGTGTGGATTGTTTCCTTGGCTTAGATGACCTCTTTTTTGTCGGGGGTTTCTTAGCCTTCTTCGGGGTTTTCTTTTTCGGTTTTTCTTCCTCTTCTGTGAAGCCAAGGAGAGTATTTTGGAGAGCTTCGAGTTCTTCCATTAGTCAACCACCACCAAGAATTCCTTCATCCGCTTAGCGAGGAGTCCCGCCCCAGCTTTCGCGTCCTTCATTATCAAAGGAACCGCTTCCTTCAATATATTCACCACGTTCTTGTTATGCTTCTCTATTTTCTTCCGAATTTCAAGCATTTCTAGCTCGAACTTTGTCGATTTGTTGTTGGCCCTGTCAATAATATCCTGTAACTCTCGGTTCTTCACTCCGCCATTCATTTCTATTTTCATACACTTCTGGAACCAAGCGTTCACATTCGTATCTAACTTGTTGATGTGTTTGGTGAATTTCTCTTTCTGTTCGATGCTTTTGAATCGGATAGTTCGGGTCAATCCGTTGTATTTTCCCATTTTTCGCACCTGATAAAATGTGTCACAAATAAAATAAAAAAGTGTCACATTTGTGACACATCTTCCCACAAACTCTTCAAAAACTCTTTAATTAACGATATCTTCTCAGAATCCTTCTCTTCTGCAAGTCTCTTCTTCCAATAATTCCCAATCTCACACAACCGCTCCGCTATTTCCTCATCAATAAAATCGGAGACTGCTTCCAATCGCATTTCGTAAGCCATTTTTTTGTGTCACCGTGTAACAACATAGTGTGACACATATTTATGCATTGTGTTACGAGATCAATTTCTCTTTACCACGTTTCTGGAGTTTCTCGTCCATCTTCGAGTACCGATCTCGTTTCCCCTTGGCCTTTTCTATCGCGTTAGCAAATTTCTCTTTGAATCCAGCCTCTCTCTCAATATAATGCAATTCAATTTTTTTATCAATTACTTTGAGGATATTGCGTATTTCCGCTTTCAACTCTTTCTGTGCCTTCTTTGGGATTTTCAATTTAATTGAAGTAGATTTTGGGCAATTATCGCTCTTTAAACCGAGAATCGAACGCAGCTCCTTCATAGCTCCTCGCATCTTAGAATCCACGGAATCAATGCTGAGAACCTTATTCACCAACTGGTCAACGTTCATCGAATCTAATAGATTTAGAATGATGTTCAACGCCTGTAAGAAGCGTTCTTTACCGTAAATCTTCTGTAATTTCTTGATAGTTCGTGCATCGACAAACCGCAATTTCCCATACGCTATAAGCCCTAAAATCGTAGCAACCCATCCAAGGTTGCTTTTTATTGAATCTGCTTGTGCTATCACCCATCTAACTATGGCCCAGAAGTCGAATACGAAGAAAAGTAGGTATAGAACGAGGAATGAGAAGAAAAAAATTAACGGAATTGAGTAGCGACGTTTCACGAGTTATAATACACCCAAGCCCCATAAAAGGATTACCATGAGGGCCATTCCGATGAAGAACCCAGCGATAGCCCAGTAAGAGGCAGCCTTAGCTTTCTCTTTGATGAGCTGGCTGTAAGTCATGGTGACGGTCTGGTTTAAGTCGATTCCTTTCATTCGAGTCACAAACTCTTCGGCTTTCGTTAACGCGCCAGCTACATCATCATCGAGGGATTTGAGTTTATTGACGATCTCTTTTGGGATTTGTAGTTTCTCGGAGATGTAGCTCATACTCTTGTCCCAGATGTCTTTTGAGACTGTCTCTTTTAACTCCTTTATTTTATCGCCGATTTTGCCTTCCACTTTGCCTTCTACGATATCTAATGTAGATTTAACGACAAACGGGCCGAGAATATCGACGATCTTCTTCTCATCTAACCCTTCCAATACACTCTTGATTTCTTCCGTTGATGGCATCATTCATCTGCTCCTTTTTTAGCTGCGTTCATGCTTTCTCTCGAATCTGCTCTTGCTTTGGCCAGTATCTCCTTTTGTTCTTGTTGCATCTGCTCCTTCGTCACACCAGTTAATGTTGCGATGTTCTTCTGGTAATTCGTGACGATGATCGAGAGAGTCGTGATAACCGCATTAATAACCATACCAACAAGATAGGCAAGATCCCCACCGAACGCACCGTATTTTGCTATGAGATAATCGTGTACCGCGAAGCTGAGAATTGTCCCGGTTGTAGATCCGAGAGTAATCCAAATAACCATTATCTTGATGTAGGTACTCGCGTGAATTCGTTTTGATGCTTTCCTAACACGCTTTCGGTTTTCTTTCTCAATCTTGTTGATGGTAGAGTCAATCCGATTTACTTTCTCGTTCCACGCCGCGTAAGCCGCGTCGTCATCTATTGGTATATCCTCGTAAAGCACAATCTTTTTTTCCTGCTGCTTGATGATGGCTTTGTTGAAGGCGTCTTGAACTTTTTTCTCGACTTCGCGTTGTTGGTCTTCAACGGAAGTCACTGGCTCTTCAGATTCAGACATCTTAACTACCCTCCAGAGCAGTCACTCTATCTTTCAAATCTTGCACTTCATCTTCTAAATCTGCTATCCGACTTAGCAAAGTTACTGGCCACTCTCTATCAACTTCATCCGCATCCCACTCTTCAGAACAGTGAGTGCATGTATATTTCGTGATTTTACTTGCTTCTGGTTGCGTGGCATTCCAAGTTTCTGATAGCAGATGCCCACATTGTTTGCAATATAATCCCATTTTTTCATTCACTCCTTAAAATTCTAACCATCCATCCCAATCATTATAGACGATAGCCCAGCAATCACTATAACCTTGACGTATCGTTAGCGTGTTGGATTGACCGATTCCCATCCACGCTAATACAACAGCATCATAAACGTAAGAGAATCGACCCGCATCTTCTGACATACTCATTGCGTTTGTTGCAAGCGCACCGTTCAGAAATAACGTGCTACATCCGCTGTTGGGGTTAATGAGCGCGTCATCTTTAGAAGCTCTGTCAACAAGAACTGCTTTAACTCCTCCTGTTACTCCTCTCCAGTCCCAGACGTGATAGCCGAGGTTAATACAGTCGGTAATAAAGCTTTCAAGCGTTGACGAGTTCCCAACATTTTGTACGATTAGTAATGCGTAGTCCTCGCCTTTCCACTCCTCCGCACTGAGCTCACCACCAGTAGAGAGCTCCATTGAAGTGTGGCCATCTGGGTTTACCCACTCGAATCCTACTGCCATTCCTATCACGAATTTATCTTGAATGTCATTCTATTGCGGCTCGTTTCCACTTTCCCTCGCGTTGCATCTACTTGTATAGCAATTGAAGCAAGATCACTTGCCAATTGCGCCACGACCAATCCATCGTTTCTGTAGCCAATATACCCGGCTGATGTAGCGTAGTAGACCGTTGCACTGTCCGTTTTAATCACGCCATAATAATCGTTCGGGTAACCGGGAAGCGCACCTTTATTTTTGAACAATCCAATGTATGTTCCTTGGTTGCTGTGGCTTTGAGCTTGGATGTATCCTCCTCGATTCGATGTCGAGTCACCTGCATAACCGATAAATGCGATTGGTTGTGTAGTCTTCGCTCCATAATAGATTGGAAGCGTTGTCGCGTTAATTCCAATTGAAGCTAGGTACAACAACGCTTTATTAGCTGCGTTTTGATCTCCTGTCCAGTGTGCGCTTGCATTATTCATGTGTGCGAAAGCCCACGCAGATTGTGGAGCAGTGTCCGTCACATTTGTTGGAGGGTTCTCCAGCGAAGATTCCTTCAAGTACCCGGTGTGCGGATCTGCAGCACCAGCGTGAGATGAAATTAACGCATCTATGGCTGCATCTATTGATTCACCATCAGCAAGCTCTGCTGTGATTATTGCTTCGGTTGCACTCGTGAAATCTGTAATCGCAGCAGTCGTGTGCGTGTGTACCAATTGAGCATAAATTAAATCTGCTGCCACTTCTGTTAAACGGGTTGCCTCTAAATCTGTCAACCGAGATTCGATTGCCGAGTGTAAGTTCACCATTTCCGTGTGTTCGGGAGAGAACCCACTAATTATTTCGTCAAGCATGTCCTTGTCAGGAGCTGGGAAGTAATAACCACGGTAGTACCGAACGTCACTCAACTTCCCGCGAACGCCCCAGCTCAAGTCGCTTTGCACGTACCCAATCGTAGAACTATTAACTCCAAGGTTGATTGCACCGCCAATATTCACGGTATCGACCAAAACTCCGTTCACATAACAATCCACGTCGTACGTGGTGTTATCGCAGCGAATGTAGATGTGATACCACTCCCCAACCTCGAACGTGTACGGCACGTCCGAACCACTACCATTCGTGTGAATAACTCGTAACGATGTAGATCCAGCACCACCAACAATACCAATACCAAAACTCTCTCGCGCCCCCGAACCGACTCCCCCCATGACAAGTAACGCTTGGTGAGCGTCAGTAAAATCCTGCGGTGACCACCAACACATCACACCTAATGACGTCAACCCGGAAGTCGAGTCAGCAGATAATCCAGTGCAGCTAAACCGATCTCCTTCATCGGCAGATGCACACGAAGAGTACCGTTTGTGACCCACTTTAGAGAACGAGTAATTACCAATAGGCGATCCCGGTAACGAACCATCCATGCTATAAGAGAAAGCTGGAGCAGGTCTCAGATAAGTGATGTTCTCCATGAGAACATTCGATACAGGCCCCGGAATTAAGTAGAATACGATATTTTTAACATTACTTGGATCTGCAGTGTTTGATCGTTTAATCTGAATCTCAATCGTGCTACCAGCTTCAACGGGCCACGCATCCACCCTATCTAACCACCCCGTTCCTGCTGGCGTACTAATATTATAACTACGGGGAGTATCCTCGCCATCTATGACCATCTTCGTGGAACCACCGTGGTACGAGGGGCACGAGTGTTGCCAATTTGCGACAATTACACCTTGGCAAGGGGCAGCTTCAGCAGTAAATGCAGTAACCCACGCGATACTTCCAGAACCAACTTCTATTACCTCTTCCGGAACACTTCTATCGTGTTCTCCGTACTTGGAAGAACTAAAATCGACATAATCTTTATTCGTAGCATCTCCGGGGTCAGTCGGAGCAGCGAGATTAGTAATCTTGTTACCGCCAGCGTTTAAATTCGCTCCTAAGTTGTCGATTTCTGCAGTCGTCGCAACAATTGTTTCGATAAATGCTTTCTTCCATGCATACCCATAGTTCGTTGGATCTGTACCAAGATGGGCATTAGCGTTATTCGGATTCAAAATCTTTGTCCGATATAATCCTTCGATAGTCTGCAGCATTTGTTGGTAGCGTATTTCCATCTGTGTGCGTAGTGAAACAGATATGAGGTCGTACTCGACATCCACACTTAGATTTGCGTCAGGAGTTGCTTCGTGGTCTCCCAAAGCAAATCTAAATGTTTGAGAGCCATACTCCAAAGTCGGTAACGCTATTGTGCTATAAAATTCAGCACGGAAAGCAATTGAAGTAACAGAAGCGGTTCCTCCGCCAATTCCTTGTAATCTAACTGTGAACAAGTCGTGGCAGACCATTTGATCTACGAGATCGAATTCGAGCTCTACACCAGTAACCGGACTGTCGGTAATGGAATCTCTCCCGTTCGAGACGGTCACTTCCAAATCGGTTAGATTTGAGCCTTCGACTGTCACATATAATCGAAGAATTTTTCCGGGCAAGAAGATAGGCCAATCTGCATAATCTGTTCCAAAAGCGATTGGGCCGCCATCTGGAGGAGCAGAAACAGTGTAGTTGGCACAATCGTATAGGAACTTGTTCTCGTTAGCCAGATCGTCCTTGTATTGGAATTCCGAGATGTCCGGGCGGAGGATGTACCACGCATAAGAGTCCGCGTGTGCGCCATCACCGTAGAACCCGTGCGTAAGAGGTCTCGGAATAAGGTCTCTGACCTCCTTCGTGACTGTATTATAGATTTTGGAATCGTTACATCGTCTTGCAGAAGTTGGCGTGTCATCTATATGATTGAATCCGATCTTGAACTCCTTGAAGATTGGGTTCCACTTAGTCGTTATACCTGATTGAAGAGAAGGCTCTCCTCTAACATCCGTTTCCGGATTGAACCCAACACTTGCATCTATCACGAGATCCGTTACATCAGTAACCTCTACTTCAGAATCGCTTTGAACCTCCTCGAAAGTGAAGCCAACCCAATACACGTCAGCAGCAGTTGGTTCAGAACCACCGGGACTCCAATCTACATTTAGATTATCGCCATCTACCGAAATAAGGTAGTCTGTAGTCTCGGTATAAGGTGCAGATCCATCGTGGTTATCCGAAACCCATGCTACGCTGAAGGAATCTTTCTTCCCGTTTGGGGTTAGGAGGTCTGTCCCTCCAGATACGGGGCCACGAATCATCCTTCTGACGAAGAAATTATCAGAAAGAATCTTATCTATATTCTCCCGAACCTGTTGAGTTTTATGGGTCTCTGGAAGGTTCGAAGTAATGTTATTTTTTCTAAGCACGAAATAATCTTCTGTCTCTACCATTAGAATATCGCCTCGTAGACGACCACTTCAGTCTGACCAGCAGTCTTCACAACGGACGGAACGAACAACGCTCGATGCAACATAGAATACGGGTACTGCAGAGGGTCGTTTTGTGGATTAAACTCTGGGGGATCTTCTTGAAGAAATAATCCAGCTTCTCCAAGAGTTCCGCTATCACCAGATGCAATCGTAGCTTCCCACTTACAATGAGAAGCTACGTCTCTCTCAGCAACGGTTATGGCATACGCACCTCCAACCCACGGAGATTCAAGTTTCCAGTCATCTATCGTTGGCGGGGTAGTACCATCTCCGATATGGATATACGTCGGATAAAGGTTGCCACTATAATGACTAACATCATTCACCATCAAACTGGCGTGGAGCTCTCGACCAGTTTCAACCATCAAATTAAATGCTGGCGGCGTTTTCCCGAGTATTAGATGCCTTCCGGTCTTCAAGAAAACGATCTTGTCAATCTTATCAATAGAAATTCCTTTCTGGTGGTAATACTTACCAATCTTCTCGTAAAGTTCTGTATCTACGTGGATAAGCGTGAACCAACCACGGAATTTGTCGAATTCTGCTTTACATGATTCAATCATACGTAATTCATTCTCCTTTCTCTTATAATAACTTCATCCTAATTTCGTTTGGATCTGCAGTAGCTGGGGTGTATGACCATACTACATCAAGTGGAGTTTCCCATGCACCGCCACCATCCCACATCGGTGTATATCCTTCCCTATCCCCGTCAATGTGACTATCCCATTGACTATGCCAATCGTATCTGCCCAGAAGATACCTCAAAGCATCGAAAATATACACCCAGCTCTCTGGAGACCAAGTTTCATCCTCTATAATAGAGAAAAACCACTCTACTCCAATCACATTCGTTGCAATAGGCTTTATGCGGTTCATTAACCACTCGTAGTTCGGGAAGTCTTCAAATGCCCAAATAGCATCTAACGCAAGCGGTTTCGGTAAACGTACGCTCCATTCCATCGGGTCATCGTCACGAATATAGATTGTATCTGGATCTGTAGAACCAGTGAACAACTTAATGACATTCAGAATGTTTTCCTGAGTTGGCTGTATCTTAAAGTTTAACGCCTTTACAAGTGCGCGTTTACCTTCCTCGTTTAGATTTAGCCCCTCAAATCGGTTTGCGACTTGGTACAGTTGGCGATTGACGAGTATAGACACATCTTTGAAGAGATCGATTGATGCGCGGATTAATTCTCTGTTCACTTTGATCTTGTCTTGTTCGACTGCGACAGCACCCATCAACTTGGCAATACTACCCTCAAGACCGAGTATTTCAATTACATATCCATCTTCTGCGCCAGTAACGACACTATCTCCTAAAGATTTAATCCAAGGTCTATTACCGTTAGCCTCATCTATCGAACATCCTTTTGGAGTCCACGGAGGAATTTCAAATCTAAGAGTGACTGGGTTATCGTCTTTATCAATTACATCTTGAAGTAGAACAACCTCATTCTCTTCGTTGTCCTTGAGCGTATCTATAATAATTGGTTGGGGAGTTTCTGCGATAGAATCTGTCTCTTTATTCGTTACACTGAGACTTCCTCCACTTTCTATCACCAGTTCTCTTACCTCTCTTATTGTGCTATCGGAGTAGGCAAAAACATTTAATCTTTTAATTATATTTCTTACAGTGATGACAAACTCACCCCAGTCAGTTTTGCGATTTCCTTATCTTGCATTAAGATGTCAGCATCGACCTCCAGTTTCAGAAAATAGAAATCTGTCTCATCTGGTTTGTTACCACTCACAGACCAGTCTATTTGCCACGGAACTCCGGTACTGATTGTGTAGTCACTATACTCAGTTCCTCCACCATCTTCGTCAGAGTTTACATATACAGTTGTAATTAACTCCCCGTGTTCTAATGGTAGATCATCTACATTCACTCCCTCACCGCGTTGGACGCGCAGAATGACAGAGAACTTGAAATTCTGTAATCTTAAGACGTCATCTTGTGATGTAATGATTGCAGAAGCTCGCTCACGATATACATCCTCGGTAATACCGAGGGCATTGAAGTAAGCAGCTTCATCGTCGAGAACACTATCTTCAACCTCGCTAAGCGTAGCACCAGTCTGAAGCGTTACATCACCTATAACTTCGATTAATACTTCGTAGGCGAGAGTAAGAGCGTGAACCAATTGCACGTAATATTTATCGTCTTCTGAAGGTTCGGACGTACCACCACCAGCCGGAGACCAGTTAATAGTATCAGTTTCGGTCTGGTAGGGCAGATAATCAACTCCCGGTTCGTATGGGTCAAATCCATCTTCTCTATCAGAGATAAACCCAACCCCGTACACGTTGTTGTATGGAGTATCAAGCGGAAATATGTCTTCCCCGTTCACAGTACCTTTAATTATCTCTAAGATGTGGCACGGTGCAGCACCAACCATCTTAAAATTCAATAGATCGGTAAGAATTCGGTTATATGTCTCTTGTTCTACTGGTGTACGCTCAAATGCAACGACAGGTTCGAACCAACCAAGATGCTCGATAACCTTTGCACCACGGACTTCCGGTTTATTACGAAGGAAGGATTCCACAGCAAGTTTATTGACCGAAGGGAATGGTGCTTTTAATATTCTACCAATACACTGTAAATCTGTCTCTCTATCTGACCCATTTGTAATTGCGATGTCGTTTGTCACGGAAGAGATACCAGAAATAGGAGTACCGAGGTGGTAAATCTCATTCGTGTTGACATTACCATTACTTCCGGGTGTAGTGCAAGTTACAGGAATACGGGCAGAATACCCGGTAAATTTAACGTAGTAAACATCTCCTTCCGACGGTTCAGTTCCTCCGATACCCCACTCGATTGCGTCGTCTCCAGAGACATAAGTAACGAAATCTACCCCTTCAGTGTAAGGATTGTTCCCGTTTGCTTGTTCGGCTACCCAATCTATCCCAATAGCATCAAAGAACTTGTCTGCATCTTGCTGATAGGATAACAAGTCAGTAGAACCACCACCACGAGTAAATTGAATAACTTCACTCATTATTACCGCTTCATCAGTGGTATATTCAATATAGTACGCTCCACCTTTGTTATTATCAATACTCGTACTTGATGGGATAGTTACAGAATCCGAAACATTTTTGACGAATACGAGAGTCCCACTTGCTGCAAGTTGCTCGGTTCTCCATAGTCCGCGCAAGTTCATGTGTAAATCTACAAGAAGTCCTTTCGAGAACTGGGGAAATTGTGAATTGAATACTTCATTCTGGAGAGTCCACTCTTGGTAAATCTCCTCGGAAATGGCCTCGGTGAATTTCACAATTGGATTCATTCCAGTTAGATCCACGTCCGTACCGAAGTAATCCTTGAGTCGTTCGATGACATCGTTTCGGATAGTGGCCAAAGGCTTTATCGTGAACAGTCCATTACTCCCAATACCGTAACTCATATCAAAAACACATCCGTTTTATATTCTATTAATTGTGTGCGGTCTTGAACCGTGCTGAAACGCACTGTAACTTTCCAGTGTCGCCCGTAATCATCCTCTCCAACCTCACCAACGAGACCAACTTCAATTCCGTCAACCTCAAGAACTTCAGGGTCTTGCATAATAGTCATATAAGCAGATTGGCGTAATATTTCTTCGCGGGTAATCCCAGCGTGTTCGTTGCTCAATCTACTATCTATTATGGTTTGTAAGTCGAATCCCTCGAACGGTCTCCACCTGTCCGTTAATAATATCGTCTTGAATCTGATGTCGAGACGCTGAAATAGTTCTTCCTCGCTATAACCGTCAGGCTCACCTAACATTTCCAGTTGCCCGTCCGGGTCGAAGGATAAACCACCATTTTCAAGTAGGAATGTCCACACCATTTTCAAGCACTCTTGAGTTTAGTTTGACCACTATCTACATATACTTTATTCTCTGGGCCTTGAATTCCGGTCGCTTCATCTCCTTCTCTCAAAATCTTCTGACCAGCATCCTTTAGACTGTTAGAAGTACCCATAAGCGTTACTATTTCATTAATTGGCGATAGCGGGGAAGGTGTAGAGCATGTTCCAGATGGAGGCCCCGGAACCGTGCCGCCCACGTATTGAAACGTGCCTACAGCCATTAGTTCGGTTTTTTTGTCATCCACCGTTATCTTATTACCGTTTGTGATGACGAGACTAATCTTTTGCCACGAACCAGTTCCGCAGATATCACTTGGATGGGTGTTCGGGTCTGCTTCATAAACTGTCATACCCTCAACAGCGATAAACTCACTCATGAGACATTCATCACACTCCCACTAAGTTCTGCAGTGACACTACCGTTCGTAATCGTTATTGTGCTTCCATCTAAAGAGATTTCCGTGTTTCCGGCTTTCAAACTTATATTCCCATCTTGGTAAACAATCTCGGTTTCGTCCCCAACCTCGATTTCCAGTCCAGCCCCTGCTTTTTCAGGACGTGAGAGGGTAAGGTAATCGTCACCGATACGTATCACCAAACTCTTTGCGTGAAGAATCTCGTTACCATCTTTGTCGATGATATGGATACGGGCTTTCCCAGAGTCCGAACCTCCTGCTGGGATGAATTCAGCGTCATCGTTCTCTTCTAACGGCGGTAGATTTAAATCTTTAGTGTAGATTTTACCCAATACTACCATATCATTATTGTTAATGCGAGCTACGAGAAGCCTCTCACCCGGATATACTGGTTTGACCCTACCGTATTGATCTAATGCTGTTCCGCACAATATTGGGATTTTTGTCGCTTTTGCTCCATCAGGGTTAGATTCAGTTATTAGATTTAAGGTCGGATCGGGCGTGGACGAGGAATCAGGACCGCCTCGCGTGTAACCAAAAACTGCGTCAACTTTGTTGGAAGTGTAATCATACACCTCAGCATTCGCAACAATCATTCCACGACCCATCTCTACCCGTTTCGTTATTAGGTTACTCATCTGAGTGAGAAAATCGTTAAACAAACCAGTATTCAAGTTATTAACTTGATTCGGTTCTAAATCAATCTGTGTAGCCAAAATCTCAGTATAGACATCATCTGCTATCGCTTTATGCACTATAGTATGCGCCAGCAATGTTGGCAGGTTAATCTCATCAGAGAGAATAGTAAACATCTCACCGGGTTGTATATCTGGCGTTAAATCTACCCGAATCCAATACCCACTAATTAACTCCCCGTTAACTCTATCTTTTATAAATCTAATACCTCTAATATCAGAACCAAGCACACTACCAAACGATTTCCCACTCGGAATACCGTATTGTCCCCAATCATTCACGAAAACGACTTCTCCTTTGTTCAAGAAGAATACATAATCGTACTTATCTACAATATATAGAAGACAATCCAAAGCACTTACTCGGTCAAATTGCAAGCTCGAAATCAAATCTGTACCAATAACAGTCCTCGCAGATACATCAGCCTCTCCGATTATCGCATTCACAATCTCTGCTATTGTCTGGTCTTGCCAGAAGGATGTTATGTATGTCTCGCGCAATCTTCTATACGATTGAGGCTCAAACGCTAATTTAAGTAGCGTACTTGGTTTAGGCTTACTGAAAACCATACTTTTCAAGTATGCGTCCATCACTCGTAAAGTCCCTATCTCGATAACATACTCAGCATCAACAAAATCACCCACAACCGCCCCAACTATATCACGCACTTCGAAATGTGAGATTGGAGGAATCTTACCCATAGAAAAAACAATCTCAAAATTTGCTCCTACTCCTTTTGTTACATCTTCCGTGCCGCCTTTCTTGATGGAGTAGTAAATTGTAGACATATCTTTATCCCGCTATAGTTTGTGATGCAATTTCCTCTTCTGTTTTTTGACGAACAATCATTTCTACCCGTAAAGAGGCTAATCGTTGTTCACCAAGTTTGTGCTGCGTGTAGCCTACATCAAGCTTGGAAAATATACATACAATCTCGTCAGTCGAGAATTGCATACCCTCGTAAACCTCTGAACTGTAAACATAATCAAATGCAAACTCAGTTCCAGTCAATGCGACAACTTCAGCACCCTCCGTTGCTGGATCTCTCCGGAAAAGAGAACAACGAACACAGAAATTCTCTGGTTCCCCCGTAATAGGATTTGAGTTTACTGCTTCAGCGTTCTGGTTCCCAACAGCTTTTAATGAAATTTTATAGATGTATGACGGGTTGTTGCCTAATGGGTTCCGAAATCTGAAGTAGAAAGATTGAGTTGGCGTGTCTTGTTTGATTGGAAGGTGATACCAAACATTAGATTCGATGTTGGAGGCTGGAACAACTACAAAATTATCAATTAACTCCTCTGAAGTTCCCTCCTCAATCTGAATACCTCCATCGAATTGTTCAAGAATTTCAGCGAGTTGCTCAGTAGTTACTTGGTTCCAATTTACATCTACGACAAAGATGCTACCGTCATTCGGTATTTGGGCTTCTACAGGGTCAACAAGCATCCTTTGACTGTGCATAAAAGACCCCATACCTTCTGCAGCAATTAGACTAAGAGTAGCTACAGTGGTTGCGGTGGCAAATATCGTCGTTGCCTTTAGATTGTAATCTTTCGGTCTTACCTTCTCAAGATTTAAGATAAAAGCGTATGTATCTCTCTGCTCTGCTGAGTGCGTGAAAGCAAGAGATTTAATAGCCATATTGAATTCGGTAGCCATCGGAGAGATGAACGGGAAATTAATAGTCCCAAAAAACAATTGTTCTAACAGCCCCGGAGTGAATGAACCTTTAATTGCTTTCTTTCGCTGATCTGAAATCCACAATTGAAGATTTCGTATCTGAACGAGAATTTCCTTGAAGAACCGCTTTCCAGTTCCTTTCAAGTACCCCACAAGTGTAACATTAGTTTCACCTTTAGCAACCCCATAAACGGAACGTTCACTCGTTTGTTTGTCTTTTGTGATTAGATTACCGAAGGTTTGCAGCACTTTGGTTGGAATGTAGAACGGAACAGGGCCATACCACACAAGAGTTAAGTATGTGCTATCTACATCACCAAATAAACCATCTACAGACATTATAATGTACCTCCCGTACCTAAGAACGCTGACATAATCGTAGTCACGCGCTCTCTTACTTGTTGCACTATATGATCTACAATCTCGTCACTTGTAATCGTGTCAGCATTCACCTGAATGTCAATATTAAATGTAACTCCACTACTGGGAGTACCGCTTTGTGATGGAGGACTTGGCGGTGTTGGTGTTCCGGTAGGTGTGATAGGAGCAGTAGGAGGAGTGTATGTCATTGTTGGTGGAATTGCTCCAGCTTCTAATCCTAAAGCTGCACCGATTATCTCCTTCACATTGAGAATAGTTTCTACGGTCATTTCTGGTCTTCCAAAGCCAGTACCAGTCATCCAAGATAGATTCGAACGAAATCCAGCAACTTGTAACCAAGTAGGAATTTTAGTAGCACCAGTATAGTCAAACAAATGACCTGTAAACCTCAAAACTTCAAGATCAGCTTTGAAACTTTCTGGAACCTCCGGCATCTTCAAATCTACTTCAACTTCAACCGTGTGCGGGAAATCTTCAATTATAGAGACAGCACGGAAAGTACCATCAACTATATTCAACTCCGCAGGCGGTAAATTACTTAGATCAAGCCCGGAGATTGGAAGTCTAAATTGAAAGCGGCTGGCTTCTTGCTGAGCCATAATAATAGCGTTATTAATTGAAACATCAGACAATGTAACCGGAAGAACTACTGGAGCAACTCTGTTCTTTACATCTTGTGGAATCCAGATGTCAGAGATTATCATAGTAAGATTAGCGTTATCGAGCAATTCTTGAAGGTAGTCCTTTGGTTGTTCGTTTGGGAAATATAGATGATGAATAGGCATACCTATATCCCAACTATGCAAGTCATTCATTACTTCCCTAAGTACGCTGCGTCTACTCAAAGGAAAATACAGATGGTGAATAGGCAGATTTACTTGACCGATAGCACCACTCAAAACATTCATTACATCATTTATATTAACTGTTGCGACGACTTCCGCAGGTATAATGAGTGGAAGACCACCAATATTCGTGTAATCAATATTTTTAACATTAAAATCTACATTGACTTGTCTCTTCCCAAATCCTTTCTGTTGAGTCGCATTAAGTTTTACTTTAATTTCAGGAGGTGTAGTCTTAAAATTGGATAAATCTATTGGAGGAGTTGCAACCAAAGTGATTGGAATTTGATCTGGAACATCAAGTTTTATTGGAACGGGTGTATTAGAGATATCGTTTTTGATAGCATCCATATCCAGTTCCGGGGTAATAGGGAAAAAGAAACCGCCGAGGCGGATTAGGTTCTCTCTGAAAGCGAGCATCTCTTCGAGAATATCACCAACATCAAGAGAAGGAATGATCTTGATTTCTCTACCCTCATAATCTTTAAGCGATTTGTCTAAATCGCTTAGTTCGTCAACTAAATCGCTGACCGACTTCGTTCCTTCTTTTATAGTAGCAGTTAAATTTTGGTCAATAATCTTAGATAGCTCTATGCTTTGTTCTGCAAGCGTAGTGAAAGCATCAAGCGTAGCTATCAAACTCTGATTCATAGATTCAGCCGCAACAGCTTGTAGACCAAGCTGGTCAGTCATTTTCTCAGCAGCAGCCTCTATATCGTTTATAGCAGTACCAAGATCGTTAAATTTGTCAATGGTAGTTTTTATAGAGTTTCTTATACCTGATAATGACTGAGCTATAGATTTCGGCGTTTGTTTTAACCCTATTTCTATGAACAGATTACCTACCGATGGCATTTATCCCTACCGCGTTTGTTTTTCTATATTTATTGACCAAAAACTCAAAAAATGTTTGCGATGATGTCTGTCCTTTTTGTGTGGTTAGCCCACCGTTTATTACTTTCTTTTCTTGCGGGTAACTGAATTTACTCTTCACGAAACCCCTTAATCGCGGCTTGTCCTTCTTCTGAAGCAGAAGTACGCTTCAGAATTTCTCCGCAAATTTCAGTAGCCATAGGGTGTCGTTTGATTACATCTACCGCTACTTCTGGTGGCAAGCTACGTAGTTTTTCGTTATAATCCCGCATTGAGTAATAAGCGAGCCAGAACTTTATTTGTTGTCGTGCTTGTACGAGTGTTAGTTCATCTGTAGGACTGAGATCCCCGATCTCCTTGTCAACTTCACCTTTCCGCAATCGTAGCCAGATTCGTTTGAATATATCAGTCTCTGAGAATTCCTTCCACCCACGTACAAAAGCATCAGTGTGTTCGTGGTCGAGGACATCTCTGATTCGTAGATTCGTCCCATCACTCAAAGTAATCTCCTCGCCTTCTAAACTGAAATCTTCAAGTCTCTTCTGGACTGCGATAATTTCGAGTGGGTCAATGCTCAGATATTGATCTCTGTTCTGTTTGATTATTCCAGCAAACTTATCGAGTGTTTTGCTCATTTCTGGTGGTACAATCTTTTGATTTTCCGTTGTCATCCGTCTCTCACCTCCATCTGTCATTCAAAAAGAAAAAAAGAATTAATAGTGGTGTCCATACTCGCGGGTCGTGCCATCCTCCTCGGTGTGTTTCAGCGTTAGAGCCTTAGCAGTAACACTAATCGTTGGGATGTCGTCTGGAGACATTCCAGTACCCCGGATGCTGGTAAGAATTGCATCGTCCCATTGCATATTGCCAAGCTTCCAAGCACCATTCGAGTCATCGTGTTCAACGAGAAGGATGGTGAATTGCTCACTTTTGTTGAGACGTTGTACCATCCGTTGCGGGGTAACATCACCGAGCTGGTAGATAACCAAAGTAAACGAATAGCGTGGATTCTTGTGGTGATAACCCACATTACCTTTCGTTAGCGTGTCGATTTCGATTTTCTCTCCATTTAGAAAGAATTCGAAAGATCGGCACGGAACGAGGTCACTACCAAAGGAGACAGCGAGTTGCGAGCGTTGGTCAATCGAGGGGATTGAATCTATTGCTGACATTCTCTAACATCCTCCTAAAGTGGTGTCACGTACACATCTATCGTGTGCAGCGACATATTCTGTCGATACGCGAAATATACCGTGGTATGCCTTGCATCTTCAGCATCTTGGATAGTTTGCTTCTGAAGCTCGGTCGCGTTGTTCTGCTGCGCAGCAAGCAGTGCATCGTACAGAGGAAACACTACCGGGTCAACTCCATATCTTCCACGTAGATTGTCCGGGTTGTAGATTGCACCAGCAGCGAAGAGAGCCGATTGAACGGTTAGAAGTTTCCCGCGAACAACCGCTATATCGGTAGGGCTGCCCAACTTGACATGGCCGACGATTGCTGGATTTGTGAGCTGGCTCTTGATAAGATTGTCGATGTAATCATAAGTTCTAATCTCGTCAATCCACGGAAATTCCCGCGTGGAGTCAATCGTCCATCCTTGGTTACAGACAACTCCCTCACCCAACAACCAATCTGGGTCAAATGCAACATTGATATAGGCGTCCAGAAGAGATTGCATATCGGTACTGTTGTATTGTCCGTGCCAGTTGATGCCCGTCACTCCTTTGAAGTGCATAGATTCCCACGGGTAATTCGAGCAAGCTACACCACCCATTGCAACCGCGAAATCTTTAAATTCAAGCCAGTTCGCGCTGGGGTCAGTCGCAGTTGCGTCATAATAACCGCATCTATTTGCGAACAATGCCACGCGAGTGCTATCCAGAGTGGTCGCAGTCGTCAAAATATCCGTCGCATCTAACCACTGCCCGTTTATGAATGTAATCCGGGGTTTTCCGCCGGATGCCGCAGTAACACAGTGGGTTTTCAGCTTCCCGACGAGCGTGGAGTTGAATTGGTACGCGGCAGCAACAACATTAACCGTAACAGTCTCAATCTGGGATAAGGCTGCCTCCATATTTGCACTGGTCACTTCCTGCCACGTAACTTTCACATTGCTCGTCCCAGTAGCAGCAGCAACCTTGAGACACACTTTCCCATTCGAGTAATCTACCACGTAATCAACATTTTCCTCTAACTGCACGAGAGCAGTTCCGTCCTTTGCGGTGTTATCCACCTCGACCTTGACGCTGCCTGCTTCCATTTGGAGTGTGATGTCACCGGAGACATCGACTTCTTTGTTATCTGCTCCATCATAGGAAGCATTAACCTCATCTTCCAGATCGTACTCAACGATGTAAAGCTCGCGGCCACCGTTTGCGAAATAGTCATACGCAGCACGATAGAGACCCCAACCACCACGGAGGGAATCTGCTTGTGGGAAATCTGTTAAGATTTCGGCCAGAGCGGAGTAAGGGCCACGAACTTGATTCGAGTAAGTCCCCGGCCCCGGCCCCACGAGTCCAAACATCGTAAATTGGACGGGTTGAGCCGCGACTTGACCAGTCCCGGCTTTATAGACTTTTACTGGGTTTAGATCAACCATTTTAAAGCCTCACTATATCTTTTACCTCAATTTCTTTCAATACTTCGTACTCAACCACAGTCAGTTCCTCGTAACGAAGCCGAATGTGGGTTTGAGCATCAACCATATACTCGTTCTCCATGTAATCCATAGAGAAAGGCGTTTGCTCGACTGTAACAAATGTGATACCTTTCTGCAGTGTTGCCCATGTAGATGTCACATGCTTCCTTATAGCATCTGCTATTTGGTCTGCTATTTCTTTCCGGGAAATAAAAACCTGTGGGTCTGGTTCGTGACCTTTATTCTTATCACGCGCCACAACATCAATCTGCATCAATGCTTCACGGACATAGCCTCTATACGATGCTAACTTGTAGTAATAGCTTCTAACCAGTAAATCCCCACCTACATTCGTACCGATTTGTATCCCTACTGGATTGTCCCCGACTTTCTTGAACTCCTCAAATCTTATCTTGTAGGTTCCGGTGAGGTCGCTAACCCAAGTATGAATAACAAACTCTAACCAATCATCGCTCTCTATTAGTTCGTTGTAGTATATCTTCTGAGCCATCACATTATCATTAGGGTCATAGACGATAACTTTAAGCCAAGAGGAAGAGTTAGTGGGGACATTAGTAAAGAACTTCATAGAATAGAATCCCGGCTCAGATACAGTAAACTCTTCCTCGTGTGCAGTATTACCCTCAACAAGAACATAGCCAGACTGTGTTTCGTCAGATTGTTGAAAGTCAATAGTTGTTGCGATTCCTTCACGCAATGTACGATTCATAAACAACATAGTAGATTCCATATCCTCAATCGGATAAGAAATAACACAAGTAGGCATACTTAGAATGTTTTTCCTGACTTCATCTTCTTGTAGCTGGTTCTCTCTTACCCAGAAAATGTCCATCTCGATGGTTTTCTCGTGTTCTTGTTGTCTGATTTTGAATGGTAATCGAGGTATAGTGTGGAGAAGGTCGTTCTCTAATACTCGTTTGTATTCAACCGGAACCGGCATTTAATCCTCCTCCTCGCAGTGTACCGTTATCATATTAAATTCTCGGCAAGATTTCTTCACATCTTTCACGAAATAACGAGTTCCATCCTCATCTATCAAAACATCAGCGATGGATACATTTACAAGGTTTGGATTAAGCGTACAAGATGTTCGCATCACATACCATGCCCGAGTTTTGACACCAGTGTTTAGCATGTGATGTTGCTCCTCTTGCATCCGCCAAAAGAATACTTCATAAGTCCCCATGTCAGTTTCTTCACTTCGGACAAACTCCAAGTCCTCCAAATCCCCTCTCGTCTGCTGGTTTTCCTTAGTTCGGCGTAACCACTGAATCTTTCGAAGAGGAAGGAGAAATTGAATATCTCCCCCAAGATCGGTCTCAACTGGGAACTCGTTACTCATCATAGTACCTCCGACGTACATCCCTCGATGTTGCGTGTGCGTTCATATCAAGCATCTCATTATCTCTTGCAAACCCTCGCATCGATCTCTGGGCAGATCCAGCTTCTCCAGCACGGAAAATGTCGATTAGTGTATCGAGTTCTTGTTTCGCCATCTCACAGAAATCCATCGGAGAACCTTCTGCTCCTTTATAGATTCCAGTTACAGAAGCAAAAGACTTAGATATCCCATCTCCGCTGATAGATTGAATAGGCCCAGCAACTCCAGAGCCAATACCGAACTGCCCGGTGATGCAGAGAGTTCTATAAGATGCAGCTTTCTCTAATTGCGTTTTTGTGTATTCATCTGATAGAAATTCCGTCCAATCTATCCCTACTCTTCGTAACTGGGAGACTACCCAGTTTTCGGAATATTTAATGTTTGTGTCGTTGATTTGCTGGGCTTTAACGGTTCCAAGAGATAAATCAGAGATAATCTGCTTAGATGTCATTAAAGGTGTATATTGCGTAGATATTTGCTCCGCCGAGTGAATAAACCACGAAATTTCAACATCATCTACTTCTGGAGTGTCTGCTCCATCAGAGATGAGTGTAATTCGTATTCTAACTACATCTCTACCGTTTTCGTTAGGGTAGTAGTTATCGAAGACTGCTGTGGTGTAGTAAACCCAGCCTCCGTCATTATACTCGGGTTTTTCAATCCCCCAGTAGGAACCTTCATCGTTACTGAACTGAACTTCTATCAGCACTCCGGTTCCAGTGGGCGTATCAAATAACGAAGACAAGCGAAGCCACTTTTTCACTTTGTCTGGTTGCAGCGGAGGTGTAACTACAAGATTCATACCGGAATTGTATGTACCGCCCCCTAAATCTTTCAATTTAAGTTTTCCGGTATCAAATTCAACATATTGACTATCGAAGGTGTAACCGGATGGGTCAGAGAAATCGAATAACCCGACTCCTTCATTGACTTGTTCGGTGATTACGGGTTCGCTCATGGGGTAACAGCCTCCAGTAATGTGAATTTACTGTCAACAACGGTCTTTTCCTGACCGCCAATAATTACTTTCACGTCGTAAACATAATCTCCAGCATCTAAATCTCGCGTATTGGCAGGAATAATTTTAACATAGCACTGGCCGGGGCTTGTCACTTGGTCTAATATCTCAATCTCGTTAATAGAGCCGCCAGCATCCGGGCTACGCCTCTGAACTGAAACCGCTGGAGTTGTCTTAGTTTTTTTCACTGTAAAAATAACCCCGGCTCCTGTTAAATCAATCGTGTCATCATTTTCATCATATACAGTAAGAAGCCATGTACCATGATTGCCTTTGTGTATTTGTATAGCATTAACCGTCATCTCTCAACACTCCTGTTAGTTCTTCAACGCGAATCATAGTACCATTGATCTCTCCAACACCCACCATCTCACCAGAGAGTTCACCGTCTAATATTAACAACGGGTTCTGTTCTATCTTTCTTGGTTCTATCCAACCAAGTGAGGCGAATCCTACGGTCAAAGTTCACGCACCATCCTATGCAAGTTTACTCTATTGAATCCATCAATTCCGACACTTAAAGTATATTTGTATAGAAGACCAGTTATCTTGTCGTGGAGCTCTGCGTTGGTTTTTGAATCGTATATGTAAGCTACGCAGTCAGTATGGTTGTCTGCTACGTCGTATTCGTAGTCATCGACCACTATATTATCGTGAACCAATCCAAGAACTCTGGATAACATCTCGGTGATATTGTCCAAGACGGTACTGAAGTTTGCGGGAATTAGATCGGTTTTAGCACGAATCTGAACGACATTACCATCAATAGTGCTTAGAAGAGATTCGTTATCATTTATCTCTCCGATAATCTCGTCTTTGTTTGCTGTAGCTTGTGTCTCTGAAGTGGGGTCGGCTGGAAGATTGTCCGTCTTTGCCTTAATCGCTTGTGCTGTCGATTCGAGAGCAAGATCAGCCACATCCGCTGATTCTCCTTCCCAAGACGAAGATCCGTGCGTAGATGATAGTTCTGAATCTATATCAGCAGCAGACGGAATTGCGTTCAGAATCTGAGTGCGGTTGAGTGTTGCATTAGATTCTGCTGCGGGATCTACCGGAAGATTGTCTGTCTTAACCTTCACATCTTGTACGGACGCTTCCAACGCAAGACCGCTGACATCTGCCTTATACTGGTTAGGATTATCAAGATCGGACTGTGCAGCATCCATCTGGTCACTCAACGCCTTCAAATCATCACTGTCAGACCCCCGAATGGCCGACTCAGAAACGGAGATTGCAGAGGTTATGGCAGATTGGGAAGCAGGATCGGCAGGCAGATTGTCTGTTTTTGATTTAACTGCTTGCACTGACGCTTCAAGTGCAAGAGCAGAGATATCTGCCTTGTATTGATTAGGATTATCAAGATCCGCTTGAATCGCAGCTAACGCAGCAGAGTATTCTCCAACTGCAGGTAGCGCATCAATCTTGATCTCGTTAGCATCGATCTCCGCAATTATGTTCGTTTCTTTCGTGTCCATGTAGGATTTGAGATCGGCTTCCATCGTGTCCGTATCAGCGAGAATGTCCGTTACATTTCCTTGCATCGCATCGATCTTAGTTTCATTCGCGTCGATCTCTGCAATTATATTGGCAGTGTTAGTGGTCGCGTTCGCTTCCGTTGCGAGAGCCGAGACATCTGCTTTATATTGATTAGGATTGTCGAGGTCTGCCTGAATTGCTGCAAGTGCAGCGGTATATTCATCTGTAGCTGGGAGTGCATCTATCTGGTCGGATATGGACTTGAGTGTGTCCGAATCCACACCACGGATGTTAGATTCAGCGGTAGAGATTGCAGCCTCAACTTGGCTCTGATCTGCTGGATCAGATGGTAAGTTTGTAGTCTTTTCGTGAATGGCACGGACATCTGCGACGGAGGATTCGGAGTAGAGGTATCGCGCATCAACTGTATCAGTGCCAGCGTTGTAGATGACTACATACTGTTCCGTGTCGTCGTAAGAACTCCAAGAATACTTGTACCACCCATCACCAATCTCGCTCATAGACTGAGCATTCACGACAACAGAATTATCCGAGACCTTCCTAACAGTAACAGTAGGGGTCAACCCTGTCTCGGGCGCACCAGCCAATGTGAAAAATGCTGTTAGGACTCTCGTAGCCATTAGATTTCAACAACCGTTCCGTTAATGTAGCCTTGATTAACCAAGTATTCCGCGATCTCTTTCTCCAAATCAGCGTGAACCGAAAGCGTACCAGTAGGGGAGTCTGCAAACGCATCGTACTCCCCGTTGACAAACTCGAATTGTTTACCGGGTATAGGGGGCTTGTATTTTACACCTTCGTCAAAATAGACCAACCCAAGCCATATCCTCACGATTGCAGGCATTCCAGTTCCCCGAAACTCCATCTCGAACTTGCATACTTGCCAATGCGTGAGCGGAGGCAACTGGCTCCCGTACAACTCAGACGGGTATGTTATCGGTTGACTCAACTGTATGAATCTTTGTGTCATTCAAATCCCTCATAATCTTTTTGTAGAACTCGTAATGTGTGAATGCGTTATCTCTCCAACCGTTCTTGCTGGTAAACTCCCACGCAAGATCAACTTTTGCCTCGTCGTAATTGAAGTTTCGTATTGCATCTATAAGCGCATCAGCAGACGGTTCAATTATATCACAACATTGGCCCGGAAGGTATTCGATGATTGGACATTCGGTCGAAATTATTGTAGGGACGCGAAGTGCCATCCATTCACCTACAACAATCTCGTAGGAACCATATCGTGATGGAACCAAACCGATATCTGCAATCTTCATCAAATCCCACTTCAAATCTTGCCCGCAATGACTTTCCCATTCAAAGTTGGGACATTCTTCGAGTGTACGCTTAGCCATCTGAGCAAGTTCGGTGGCTCCTTTATCGTGGGTAAATGAATACACGGAAATTAAGATGAACTTGTATTGGGGAAATTCCCGCACCGCTTCCAAGAAGAAATCAATCCCCTTCTGGGGTACAAGCCGACCAACAAGAACTATAATCTTCTCGTACTTGCCAAGTCGTTTCTTTCGTTCATCCAAGTTAAATCTAATTGTCTGCAAGTAGTCGTGATTTATAGCGTTAGGAATGACGGTAATCTTATCTTCAATTAGCGGCATCCACTCAACCACTTTATTCTTGTAATAATTTGATAGTGTATGGATAGCGGCAGCATCTGTATAAGCAAGTGCCTCTCTCGTTACCGATAAACGCCAGTGCGCGGATTTATACATCTTTTGAGGCCCGAGATACACGGACAAGTGTATGCTTACGACTTTCGGGCAATTATAATAATACGAAAGGGTTTCTGCGACAAACCACATATCCGTATCGTGTGCGTGAATGAGGTCGAATTCTAAATCTCTTAGATTAAGCGCGAAGTTGTTCATAAAGTTGTGGTACGCCTTCATCTCCTCGAATATAACCTTCCCGTGACCGTGAACCCCAACTTTCTTTCCATTTACTTCCACAATTGTTTTATCGTTGATTACAGGATAATCGTTTAGAAAGAATGAATTGTATATTCTGTAAAATCCTTTTCTGTAGTACCAATTCGCTGGATCTATCTTCTCTGTAACTTCTTTTGATGCTACGAAAAATCCGGGTTCGCAACCTGCTGGAGTAGGCGAAAAGATGACGATATCTACATATTCACACAAGTAGTCACACATCTGGCGCATGTAAACACCACGACCACCGATGGGATTAAGGACATCTTCCCCGCAGAGCATTAAAATTTTAAGCAGTGTAGATCCCCTCCACGCGATAAAATCCAATGAGATTGATAATAGAATTCACCGACGGGTGCGTGTTCAGAATGGTTAATTTAAGTTCATCTCCATCAATCTGCGCGTGTTTGATGCGCGAAGCACCACCACTTGAATTGTAGTGAGCAGAAGAGAGATAATTCTCAGTGGAATACTTCCGATAGCGTTGCCAGTATTCCCAAACCGTGTACGGGAATCCGGCAGGATAAGATGCAATTGTCGTGACGGAATACTCGTCAAGTTCAGCCCATGCATCGTCTACATCTCGCGTGACCTCGATGTACCCACCCATTCCACGCTTGCGCGTGTATGAAATGCTGTGCGGGACAATTACATCTATGTGACCATACGCGAAGTTATCCCTACTGAGAGTTGCGATGACGAATGTTGTATCGCCCGGTGGAATCGTTTCACCACTCAAAGAGAAGTTTCCTTTCTCAACTAAGTCCAATGTTCTGTTAGGAGCGTGAGGAGGAAACAAGATATCCCCTCCTAAGCGACTGAACCGATTACAACAATATCAAATGTATCTGCGCCTGCTACGTCGTCACATTGCAAGTGTAGCTTTGATGTTTCGTCTAAGTCGTAGTAAGGCTGTTTTGGGTCGAATATCTTGGTGAGCTTCGCGTTATTACCAGCCTCAGTTACAATCTCGTACTCGTGAGCATCATCCAAGAAGATTCGAATGTCAAAGTTAGCAGAATCGCTCTTTACAAGCAGATAATGTAGCATAAAGCCATTCGAGGGTAAATCTAAGTCAATCTTACCTTCTGCTTGCTCCGTAACTGTAATCGGTGTACCGAGTTCATCTGACATCACAAGTTTATATCGGCCATCCGACTTACCGGAAGGGAGACCACCAACTGTCGGGTATGCTTTCTTACCATCGGTTCCAATTATACAAACGCCTAATGTGTCTGACATTATATTTTCCCTCAGTTTTTGGTTGGTGACACGGGGGGGAATCGAACCACCCGACCTGCCCTTATCAGGGACACGCTCTACCGCTGAGCTACCGCGTCATATTAAATAAAAAAGGGGAATTAAGTTTTGGAGATTACGAAGGCATACATCTTGCCGACTGCATCTCTCGGGGTAATTTCCTGTGCGAGAAACTTTGCATCATCCAGAGTTTCGATATAAGTCTCCAGATCAGCCATCTGGTCTGGTAATCTATAGTACGCGCAGATACATGGATTTACTCCAGCAGCAGTCTTCGAAGTCAAGATAGCGTAAATCTTACCGCTTGCATCTTGTTCCGTGAATCGCAGCGAGAGGAAATCTGCATCTTTGATTACCTCGATAGCGTCATGAAGATCCGTTACCTGCTCTGGTAAGCGGAAGGTTTGGGCTACTTGGTTCGCCATTTACCTTACCTCCCTTACAAGCTCACCGCATTTTTGTACCCGAAGATAAATTGCGGTCGGAAGATGTCACATGCCATTATCCCGCCAACTTGAATCTCAGTAGCATCACGCATCAGTTTGTGCTTGCTCCGAGTGAATAACCCTTTCAGAACATGCATCGCACCGAGTTGTTTACCACGCTTGAAGATATAAGCGTCGTCACCAACGATAGGCGTGAGTGCTGACTTTTCATCTTCGTTGTCGGTGAGAATATCGGCATTGGCCTCGAAAATTTCCAGTCCGGCAAGTCTTCCATGCGAACCCGGAACGTTCGTCTCAATCATATTGTCGTCCTTGATGAGACGCTGCGTTAAGGGGCCGTACCTGTCCCATTGCTTCATCCCAGTATTATTTTTAATTGCCTCGACCACATCGGGACTGCACAACATCGTATCAGGAACGACTTTCGCGTACTTCTTGACATTCGTTTTCGCGTGGATTAAATCTTTCACGATATCTACCGGGCCAGAACCTCCTTCCCAGTTCTTCCCGCCATTGTCCAAATCAACCCAGAAGTAGTTCTCCGCATCACTCGCCACCGCAGGGATGTTCATATAACACGCATCAATGATGGCGTGAATTCGAAGCCACTCTTGGCGTAGGGCAAACCGCTCAGTCAAGTTCTCAACGGAATCTTTCACAATGTTCCGTCCCTCGACCATATCAGTGAAATCTGACACGAGATCGCGTTCTTTGAAAGGTTCAACGCGACCAACCCGTTGCTCGTACCGGGTGTGGATGAGCGGGCCTTTGTCGTTCTCAGCCACTTTGGGGGTCATACCACCAACGACACCGTAGTATCGCCAACGGTAGGTTAGATTCTTAACTTGGCGGTCAGGCAAGAAATACTTCCCAACGAATTCGCCCTGCAATCGCTTGAGGGCGATGGGTAGCATGTAATCCGGGTGTAGGATGCTTAAGCCTTCAAATGTCTGTGACATTTACACCAACTCCAATCGGGTGCGTTCATACGTGTCGGCATCGGTGCGAGCATTAGCATCTTTCAACGCACGTCCAACAGTGAACTGGTAAACTCGGTCATCGTAAGCCTGAATCTTGAGGAGCAAAACATCCCCATCGGCCAGAGCAGTACCGATTTTCACGATGTTATCTCCCGTGGTTGGCTGTAACGAAATCTCTCCAGCACCGGGATCTGCAGTGTCGTCAGCAATCACAGTCAGAGCCACGTTTCCGGGAGTGGAGACATCCAGAATGGAGCCAGACACGATAGATTTAATCTTCCAACACCCATCCGGGAGGAAATCACTCAAATCAAGATCGGCATCAGCAGCAACCCCAGCAGCAGGCGTGAAATACGTGAGTTGTTGTTCCGTGAATTGCTGGACAACATCTCCAAGCTCCCCGTAAGTGTTTTCGGGGTCACACATTACCATGTGAGGCGCACTAATTCCATTCGCGTCGATTCCCGCAGCAATGTTGATATGGCCCATCCGAGTACGCTTCACAGCTTCCCCAGAATAAGTAGGCTTCATCAGAATGCCGCTATAGTTTTTGTATTGCGCGGCAACCATCGCCTTGTGTTCTCCTTCAGCGTGACCACCTGCCCCAGCTTCTTGACTGAGATACAGTGGGATTCCGGCATAGTTGATTTCCCTTAGCGGGAAACGCTTCTTCGTACCAAGACCCATATCCTCTCCGGCAATACCGCCCCAAATCGCTTCTGAGGTGGGGGGCCGCTTCATCCAAGGGATCTCGGAAGATTCATCTTCAACAATATTCGCTTTGCGTGGGTCGTATGACATCTTAGAACCCTCCGTCAATTGGCCCCATTAAATCGCCGGGCTGTCGCTGACCAGCAACACCTTGACCGTCAATAAGCTTGTCGGTCACTTCTTGCCTTTGTTGGGGGGTTAGATTGTCGTACTGACCAATCTCCGTGACCGGAGAATCTGGTTGTAAACCCCCTAACTGGTGGCTGACATCAAGACCCTTAGCTGCAAGTTTACGTTGCCGCTCAAAACTCTCCAACATAATAGTCAGAGCATCCGAGTTCAGCTCTTGCAGACGTTCGAGCCTTTTCTTTCCTTCTTCCTTCTTGGTGTCGAACTTCTCGTAAGTCAAGATTTGCTTGATGATTGGCTCCTTCTTCGCATCTTCCACTGCCTTTTCAGTTTCAGCAATGGTCTGCTCAAAGGTTTCAATAGCACCGTCCTTCTCACTTACCACCGTGTTGAGTCGCTCGATTTCGTTCTCTTGAAGCACAATCGTCTTCTCGTAACGTTCGATCTTGCCTCGAAGTTCATCAAGCAAATCGGTCTGACTGTCGATGGTTGTTTGTAGGTCGGTCTTGACCTTCTCAAAAAGCTCGATAACCTTATCGGTTCCGTCGGGCATTTTGACACCTTTTTCAAAAGTTAGTATTTCTTGTATAGTGCATTCTTCACAAACTGGATCTCTCGCAAGTGATACCTCACGTATGTGGAATTTAACTATCTCTTTCGTGTTTTTGTCTCTCTGAGCAAATATACCAGCAGAAATCCCTTTAAATCTTCGTTGATTGAGAGGCAGTGACATATCTTCCGTTAATATATCACGTACCTTCCGTGCTGTAGTTGTATCATCGTAGACTTCAACTTTAACCATTGGTTCGTCAATTTCATCGTCCCACCAGACCTTATCGACGACACCAACGAAAGAACGTACATCCTTCTCAGGGGAAATATGGAAAACACGTACTTCCTTATTCACCCCCGTTTTAGAATAACGCTTAAGGATTGGTCGTGGAATAAGTTTGCTGGTATGCAGTTGTGCGGTTATATAAAACTTGTTTTCAGCGTTCTCTACATCTAAATCTGTCTGAGAGAAGATTTCGAGAGATTCGCTGTAAGTTTGCACGGAGCTCATCAGATTCAATCTTTTGTTAGTTGCTCGTTGTAAACCAATCTTCCCGCCCCGATATTTATATCTTGCGTCCGGCTCGATGATCTGGTTATTTTCCTTCACCCTATATGTATGTTGAAATAGTCTATAGATGTGACACATTTGTGACACATTTGTGACATAAGTAGAGTCACAAAGCCAAAAACACCTCCCGGTGCGAGGAACCAAAGAACTTTTATTGACGGTTCGTGATATTGTCCATAGAACTGACTACCAGATGGTATAGATTTGAACGAGAGAGAATTCTTCGAATACGTGTCCAAGAGAAACAAAATCGCTGTTATTGGCTACCCTTCAGTAGGAAAATCCACAATCACCTACAGAATGGAAGCTAGTCCTCTATTTAAAAATCACAGCGTTTTCCACATGGATAAGATTCATTACAAAACATTCGGAGATTTAGTAACGAAAGGAATAGCAGATTTAATCCGTATGCTGCACGGAAAAAGGAAATGGATTATTGAAGGCGTTCAGTGTTTCTGGTTTTTGAGAAAAGTCGCCATGAATTATGAAAACGATCTATTCCCTGATTTAATTTTAAATGTTAGCAAGCGGAAATACAACCCGGAACCACGCCATGAACGATTTATTAAAACGATAAACACCATCTGGAAGCAGTTTGACGAGATATGCGAGAGAGATAGTCTTAAATTTGAGTTTCTAAACTACCGAAGGTGAACCGAATTGACGTATCATAATGAAAAGTATTTTTGTAACCACTGCGGGGAAGTCATAGAATCTGACGAACTCGTTACCAAAGAGTTAATGTATCGTTATTGCGAGTGGATTATAACGAGATTCCGGCAGAAGATGAAACGGAAATGCTCCACTACATTCGTCACCGCCCACTTTCATAATGAATGTTGGGAAAAGGCGTCCTCTCGACCAAAAAAGCCAAATGGTGGAATGCATGGATAAAGGAAGTATTGTAAATGGCTGATAATAGGGTCTACAAACGCAAAAAAAAGGATGGGATTAAGCAATGACTAAAAAGAAAAAAAAACGGACGAAAATCGGGTTCGTGGTTGAGGTCGTGCCCAGAGAACCGCGCTTCTTCATGCCCTCGCAGGAGTCACTCGAACAAGATGCCCGGGATATGGTAGCCCAGATCAAGCGGCATGTTGACTGGGTGAACCATGTGAATGTATTCTGGGAATTCGCCGAAGAGGAGGCGGCGCGGGAATGATTCACTCTGAAGCGGTGGATTGTCCAATCTGTCAATTTCCCAGTTACCCAGCGGAAACTTGGGTTAGCACTTCGGCAGCATGTCAGTTTTGGCCCTATATCTGTACTAATCCGGTAGAATGTCACACGATCCTGTATCAATTAAGTGAGGTGACGACGCGGGATGTGTAACCCGTACTATCCAGCGCATCTGCTCGTCGAGTGGCGCGAGCAAGAGAAAGCGCGGGAGCAGATCGGTTACGAATTGCGCCAGATCCTCCGGCGCAAGCGGGAGGCGGTCAAGTGAGCGAGAAGAAGTGTGGACACTGCGGGGCAACCCCCGTCACCCATTACTACGATTATCGCTGCCACTGGTCGCTACCAAAGGTTCGGGTCTGGTTGTGTGAAAAATGCGCGAAAAAACACAACGAGGCTCTAATTCATCGCAAAGAGGAGGCGGCACGGGAATGAACGAGGAGGATGTCATGAATTTCGAGGCGGGGTATAAACGCGCGATAGCGCACCTCCGCGCGGGTGAGTTTGAGTCGCCCTTGGGCCAGATCCTTGGAAAAGTGGTGCTGGAGATCCTCGCGGACGAGCGGGAAAAGTTTGCCGCGAAACTCGTGGAGCAATACTGGTCGTACAAGAAGGAGAATTCGTGTTATGACGCTAACACTCTCCTATCTCATTTACTCGGGATTATTAAAAAGGAGGCGGCCCGGGAATGAGGTTTGACCTGTATTATGATCGAGGTCACTGGGTACTCGTCTGTGAGGACTGGGGCCTGAGATCCAGTTCCAAACGCCTGAGTCTACTCCTCAAAATCATCAAGCGATGTATCACGGAGGCGGCGCAGAAATGACGGGAAATAGAGAGATTGAACGAGGCGACAAAATAAAATGAGTGTAGAGTTAATCAAAAAAGCAGGTAGACCGTACAAAATCCAACGAACATCTAAAAACTCGATTCGAATCTACATCCCCCTCGACATCACCATTGATTCTCAATTCAACCTCAGCGATGAATACATAGCATCGTTGGTAAAAATTAGAGAAATAGATGGGTCGGAACGAGTTGGAGTGTTTCTCGAACCTCCCAAAAAGGCTGATGAAGCCTTATATTAACTTTTTTTTCCTTTAGCGGCCATTTGGCTCATTTTTTTCTTTCCAAACTTGGCACGACCAAGTGCAGCCGCTAATGCTCCGGAATCTTTAACACCTTTTTGTTTCCCGAGTTTATCCTTTAACTCTTGAAATCTTTCGCCAGAACCTGCTTTTGGAGCTTTCTTTTGACCGGGCTTTTTCGTAGGTTGGTTCTTCCCGCCTTTCAACGAACCGGGCTTCACCTTCTTTTTCTTCTTCTTCTTCTCGTCGTTCTCCATTCCACTTCCATCAGCCTTACCCTTGCCCGGCCCCATACCGCGCCCGTGGGGGCCAGTCCCGTCAGGTGTGTGCCCGCCGGGGCCTCTTTTCTCGAAAATTTCGATAGCAGTCCCTTTCTGTATTCGTAAGCGGATTTTCAACAAAGCCGCTTCAGCTTCGTCCTTACTCAAATTAGTACGTCGCTTGAAATCTCCCTCGGCTCGGTATAACTCACTTTCAAGCGGCCAAATCTTCTCTCGTATCTCATCAACATCGCTATAACTCTCAATCTTCTGGCTACGAAGATTGTGGAGTTGCGTATAGATATTCTCGTAATCTTGGAGAATATCATCAGCCGTTCTCATTGTTTGACCAAGCTCGTAAGCAAGAACTACTTCTTCTGGGGTAAACCCCTTGTCAGACTTCACGATCTCACCTTCTTTTTTATTTTTTGTCTTTCTCTTTATACTTGCAGTGCAGATAGCGTAAGCAGAACTTTCAGATTTTCCTTTATCCATAAGCTGCTTTACACAACTATCAAGTTTTGCATCTAATTCTGGAGATCCTAAACTAAATTGCTGGATCTCCTCGGAAAACAAATGTGAGAACGCTAAAATTTCTGCGTTGCTCATATTCGTTCCTTTCTTCTTCACATAATTTGCTACTGACCGATAACACTTCGGAATAACCATATTATCACATCGCATTTAAGATTACCATTAGATGCCTCATAGCTCGTCTCCAACCAACTACCCAATCAAGCCGAAAGATTGTAAGAAGTTCTCTAAGGAAGGAGCGTTTTGGGATGAATATCTCTGCTTTTTTGAATGTTTTCTTGATTAAGATTCTATTATAGATTCTAATTGCTAATCTACGAACGGTATTTATGAACTTGTCAATATTCATTTTGCCTTCAATGTCAGCTTTCCCGATCTTCAAGTTTTCCATTGGTTTGCGCAGAGAAATAGTCTGTTTGTATCGCATGCGTTTAAAATGTGCTTTTGCGAGGGATCTCTTCCAGCCCATCCGTATCAACATCTTGGAGCCAAATTCGTGTTGCCAACCCCAACGCAACCGCCCTTTCCCTGCAACCATACCACGGAAGAGGCCTACTTGATAACGAACGGGGAGGTCTCCTTGTGGCGTGTGTTGAATGTGCGTGTACCGCATGTGGATTGAATCTCGTAGAAGCCCCTCGTCAACGAGAATTTGCTCAGGTGTCGTAAATGCTGTTGGTCTTCCCGCTGCTCTTTTTGCTCTTTTAGATTCCACGGTGACATCTGCCAACGGTGGCCACCATGGAGGAGCGTTTCTGAACTGTTCGAGAACTTTTGAGTAATAATCTTGAGTAAGACCAGTAAGCGTCGCGGAGAGGTACTGACCAAGATTATCGGCTAAAAACTGGAGCTTTCTCGTGTCTGTAGCAGATATATTAAATGAAAACATTACTTAACCATCCTAATCCTTGGCGGTTTTCTTTGCATCTTTCTTCTTAGATGCCTTCTTTTTCGCAGCCTTCTTCTTAGCTGCCTTCTTCTTAGCTGGTTTTGGTTTTGGAGGTTCCTTTTTTGGTTTTGGAGGTTCCTCTTTTTTGCCTCCAGTTAATTTTTCATATGTTCGTTGTAGAGCGGAGATCATACTCTGTGCGTCCTTCTTTTCTTTCGCGGTTGCTTCCGGGTCATTTAATGTTTCGTTCCAATATTCTAAGTCATCCTCGATGTCTTCCGCTGTTTGTTCCTCGTCCTCATTAATGTCACCTTCTTTGAGATTGCCTGCACGACGTTCTAATTCCGCACCAATATCAGTAATAGCTTTGTTCTCCTCGTCGCTACGCTCAAGTAACTTCTTCCGTTTAAGTTCTTGGTTCATTTCCTCTAAATCTGAATCGCTAAAGTCTTTTATCGGCTTAGATTTTAATGCATCTGGAATGTTTTCGAGCATTCGTTGGTGAGCTTCAAGCTTCTCGTCCGCTTCTTCCTCTTCCATGGCATCTTTGAGCTTTCTTTCCAATGCGTTTCTTGACTTGGCAGTAGTCTTTATATCGTACTCTTCTTTCAAGATTTCTCGAATCTCATCATCAGAATACTCTTTCATCTTCTTCTCGTGAGTTTCCCTCGCTTTTACCCTCTCTGCAGCAGAAGGCTCTTCCGGTTCTTCTGGTTTAGGAACTTCCTTCGGAGCTCTCTTCGGAGCTTTCTTAGGAGCTTTCTTGGGAGCTTTCTTGGGAGCTTTCTTGGGAGCTCTCTTCGGAGCTTTCTTAGGAGCTTTCTTAGGAGCTTTCTTGGGAGCTTTCTTGGGAGCTTTCTTGGGAGCTTTCTTGGCTGGGAGCTTGGTTTGCCCTTTCGGTGGTTTCTCTTCCTTCTTGGGGGCTTTAGTACCAAGTTTCTTTCCCAACATTCCTTCTACTTCCTTTAGTTTCTTCTGTAATGTCTCAGATTTCATCCGCTCGAAGTTACCACGCGGCTTCTTGACTCCTTTTGGAAGTTGACTAATCTTCTCCCGCAATGAAGCAGCAAGTTGCTGTTGTTGTTCTTTCTTCGAAATAGGCTTTCCTTCCAGCGTCTGCTGTGCTGGCGGTTTCTCTTCCTTCTCTCCAGAAACGAGATTGACCAAATCTGCTTTTCGTGTGACGTCTTTTGGAATGTCGATCTTGTTCTCATTTAGCCATTCCTTGATGGTAGAGACTGTCCAATCACGGGTATTCTCCGGTTTCTCGCCGGGGTATTTCGCTTCTTCCTCGGCAGCAGCTTCTTCAGTTGGCTCTGCACCTTTTTCTTCTGCCCATAGATCGGTTGGGAGACCTAACGATTCTCGCTCCTCTTTCCATTTTTCCATATCAAACCCGAGATTTTCTTCCGGATTGCTCAACAGCTTATCCATTTTACCGACATCTATTTTCTTGCCCTTGAAATCTTCGTAAGCTTTAGTTATGTCGAGGATATTCTGCTTCGGAAATTTCTTGCCACCTTTTTGTTCCGCTTGCAACTGGCGTTGCACGTATTTTGCAACCATCTCCTCGAACTTCATCCGAGATTGTTCGACATTCTTCGGGCCTTCAACTTTCTTGCGTCCTCTTTGTTTCGGTTTTCCTTCTCCGCGCATCTCTTCAGCTTCTTCCTCGGTAATCTCTTTCATTTCCATCGGAGTCTGGAATACCTTATCGAGCTTTAGATTTCCTTCTTCGTCGAAAACAGGATTGCCCTCGTCATCTCGTCTGACTGCTTTGCCAACCGGAACTTCGTACTCCTCTCCTCCTATCATTACTTTGTAAGGTTCAGGCTCCTCAGTCGTGTATAATTTGCCACCGCTTTCAACTTCTGCTTGAATGAGTTTTCCTTGCTCTGCTGCCTTCTGTAGGAGTTTCTGGATACTGGGCATCGTGTATTTCCCTTTTTCTCCTCGGACTTCCTTCCCACCTTCCATCTTCATACCCATCTGCTGTTCAACGACACCCTCAGCCAAATCACGAATCGAGTCACTATGCGATGCAAACTCGTTTGCAACATTCGTAATCTCTTTCTCCATCATATCGTAAGCTTCTTGCACGTTCTCGAATTTTTCCTTCGTGCTTTCGACGAGACTATTAATCTTCCCAGCAAGCTCATCGTCATACTCGATAACTACACCGGGACGAACAGTAGAGCTAAGCTCCGTGAACATTGCATCCATATCTTGACGGGCTTTGTCGATTATCTTACTGAAACCTGAAAGTCGATTATTGAGTCTGTCCATATTAAGTTCCATTTTATCCTGTGTCTTAACCGTCTCAACAAGCTGCTGGCCCACGCCAGTCATGTATTGGTCAAATTTTGATTGTATATTCTCTATCTGTGATTGATACTGCGAAGAAGCCCGTTCCGCGAGTGCTTTATGAGCTAACTCGCTTGTCCGTAACCGAGACACTTCTTCTTTTGCTCTCGATAACGCTTCAGCATATCTGAGTGCTGGGTGATTTTTAATATAGTCATTCCGAAGATCCTGCAAACCTGTAGGCGAAAATCTTCTATTTCTATTTAGATTTTTCTGCCACTTCTCGGTAAGCAAATCTATCATGTATTCCTGACGTTCGCTGAGTTTGTCCGGGTCTCCCTCGTATATCACATCAAACCCAACGAGTTTATTATTCTCGATGGTTGGAGTGAGAACTACCTTAGCCCCATCTACATTTATGACATACCATTCATCACCAGAGCCAAGACGTTTGTAGATAGCAAACATACGAGCTTCTTTGGATAGGAGCGGCTTAGGAACAACTTTACCGTCTTTATTTAACCATTTAGTTCCTTTTCCATAAGTCCCCGGCTTTCTGGTAAGCCACTCACCGTTTTTCCCAATCGCAGTAACAGGTAAAGGTTTTAGATTAGCCTTAAATTTATCCCCAGAATATCTTAACTTACTTTTAGTTAATTTCCTATACGTGTGCTTTCGCAAAGCATCAATGTAATTTTTCCTCTTCTCGTGAGGTACATTCAACGCAACTTCCATCGCTGTATCGAGCGCGTTCTTCTGAGTTGCATCAAAACCGGGAGCGGACAAGATATCCAAAGATTTTACAAAATCTGTCTCTATCTTAGACATAGGCTTGTTCTTGTCAATATTTAACTCCTCAGCGGTGAGTTCACGAACTCTTGCAAGACGTTTGTGAGCTTGGGATAATCTTCTAACTACATCTTTAATTTTAGGCCGAAATGGCCTCTCATCAATGTTATTTTCACGCGCTAACTGTAGCTGTTCATCTATGACCTTCTTCACTTGGTCTTCATCCGGGAGTCTGTTCGCCGGGATACCTGAAGCAATTTCGTCATACTTCGCGTACCTATCGCGTTTGACTTTATCACTTTCCTCCATAAGCTCGGATAACGTGATATTAGCTATCGCACCTTCTAATCGTCTAATCTGCTCAAAACTACGAAGTGAGCGTTCGAACGCATTTTCTGCTTCTCTTTTTTGCTGTTCTCTCCTCTCCCTCTCGTACCTTTCACGCTCTTTTATCATCCAGTCCGGTAACTCGGACATCTTGTGTGTGATAAGTCCAAGTCTATTGCGCAGTTTCTGCTCCTCTTTAGCTGCCTTATTGAAGGTACTCTGGTCTATATTACCACGACTAAGCATTTTCTCTAAATGCGTTCGAGTTGCGAACGCTTTATCGATCTGCTCTTTTAGTTTTAGAGCTTTTTTCTTGAGTTTTGCGTTCCGTTCATTAATCTCCCGCATTTCCTTTATCTTACGCTTTTCGACAGCTTCTTGTATCTTTTGAACGGATTCTTCCGAATATATGGATGTAGGTTCTTCCTCTGGCTTCTTAGGTTTGCGGCCTTTCTTCTCCCACTTCCACAACCCCTTACCAACTTTAACCTTTACCCTATCCCCAACAACAATTCTCTTTCCTACTGGAGCTTCAGGCCGACCAACTTTCCCTTCTCCTTGCCCCGGAGGTGCGGGCATTGCTTGCCCACCTTTCGGGACGCGAAGGGCTGGCTCTCGTGGTTTTGCTGGGCCGGGAGGCTTCGTGGGCATATACTTGAGGATAATCTCCTCTAAATCTTTGGCCGCCATATTCGATCTCTACCCCTCAAATAATCTTTTAAGAGAGTGTGCTGCCGCTTTCTGCGCAATCTGTTTTTTAGTAGGATCTGTCTCTTCAAGCGTCTTACTAAGCTCTCCTCTAACTTTCTTCTTCTTGCTCTTTTCAGATTTCTTTTTCTTTTTCTTACCTTTCGTACCGCCTCTCAAGAGCCTTCGCTTAGCCAGCTTGCGTTCAAGAGATTGCTTCTCTCTAACTTCCGGTCTAATACCAGTCTCCGGATGGTACTTCATCGCACCACTCTTCTCTTTCCGGAAGAATCCACGATGACCAGCACGAGAACCAGCAGCATACTTCTCGATTATTTCTTCAACTTGTCTATTGTTTTTGGACAACTGGAACCACCACTACCTTTCCTTTACTTTTCTTTTGCACATAACTAACTGGAACAGGAACCAAAGAACACTTACAGTAAGGATGTGGATCTGGAGGTTTAATCACATCCCTCTTCGTGAAAGGACTCTTTCCGAACGAATGTCCTATCTTTACCGCTTTTCCGTGCAGCCCCTGACAGAAATCACAAGTATTGGTCTCAAAACTCGCTTGCCACATCCAATGCGTGATTCCAGATGCAATATAAACTCTGGCACGGCCATTATTGATTGCACGGCGGACTTCGTTATGTGCGATGTTCCGTGCCCGCCGTATATTTGTCTTCGTAATCTTTCGTATATCTTGAGCGAGTTGCTCCACGGTTTTCTTCGCATCTAATGTTTCTGCAACTAAAACACGAATCTTAGATAACTGATTTTGGCTCAAGTTTTTGATTAACGAGACATTCACATTAGTTAGATTTGTTATAGTCTGAGAAACAGGAACGATTTTCGGAGCAGTAACTCCGACTTGTTTGAGTTTACTTGCTCCTTGTTTAACTCCACGAACAACTGCAGTTTTTACGAATTTTTGTAGTTGACTCTTCAAGAAAGGTAACTGAATTCGGTCAAGTGAGCGTTCTATTCTATTCAAATCTTTCTGGCTCACTACATCTTTTATTTTCTTCTTCGCGTACTGCTTAATCACGAATTCCTCACCTTTCAACGCATCTAATGTAATTTTTTCCTCTGCTTTCAGAATCCTGACCGCGTATTTGTAATAAGGGATATACAAATTACTGGATTCCGTCTGATCTTTCTTTATCTTGAAGAAAGACTCCGGCAAAGCTTTCGTCACTACTCTTCCTCTTCTACTGCTTTTCTCGTTCTTAGCTTGCCTCCACGAACTTCCTCACGTTTGGCAACACTTTCCTCCCCAATCTCTTCCTCTGGGAGTTCCTCCTCCCCAGAAGGGACGCCAAGAGAAGCCATAAGATTTTGTCTGAATTCCTCGTCAACGAACATTTGCTCAAGTTCTTGGAGTTTGTCCATCGGAACGCTCTCATCTTCCACTTCTTCTCCTGCAAACTCTTCATCCGACTCTTCCATCTCAGAAGCTCCTTCCATTCCCGGCATTTCTCCTTCCATGCCTTCCGCTCCTTCCATACCTTCTTCCATACCTTCCATGCCTTCCATCCCTTGTTGGGCTTGCATTCTTTCACTCATTTCGTCGAGTAATTCATCTTCAGATTTGAATTCGAGTGGAAGACCGACACGACGAAGATTCTGGCGTGTTTCCTCCATGGAAACGATATTACGGTCAAATGCTTGGAATAACATCCCAGAGAATCCTGCGACATCCCTTTCTCTGCTCTCACCGAATTGGACGTCAATTCGGTTTATATCGAGTTCGTCATCAAAATGGAGAAAGATTAGATCGTTTAGAATGTTTTGAATAATATCTCGAATCTGAGATCGAACTGCTTTAACTGGAATAGAAACAGATTCCATAACATTAGCTCCACCAGTAAGCGAATGCTTCTGGCCTTCTAATCCGGTAGTTGTGAGCAGTGCCATCGACATACGAAGTCCGTAGGCTTTCTGCTCATCTATTAATCTAAAAGCGTTAGTGAAATCCATCGTAGGAGTTTTCACATCTAATACTTGAACTTCCCAGCCTTCCGAGATAACCTGACCATCGCCATCGTACTCTTTGCCTTCAATAGCGATAGATTCACCGTTTCGAAATTCAGCACCCATCGAAGATGCTGATTGTAGCTTATCCAAGAACTTAGCATCGTTCTGGTCACGTTCTGAGTGTCTGGCAACGCGGATAAGAATAATAGGGAAAGCAGTTTTTTCGAATGCTTTATTCCGATAAAATCTTAATTCGATTGTGGAAATCATCTCGGAAACGATGGTTGATAACGGTGCTTTTCCGAGCCATAACATACAATCATAATAAGTATTGTACGGGAGTTCGATAGGTTTCGTCCAATCTACCATCCCAGATGACGAATAAGGTGCGTAAGGGCCACGCATAGACGGAACCCACTTGTCAAAGCCAGTGCGTGAATCCGGCATCTGACTTTGTTTGATTGGGTACATCACAATCTTGCGCCACAATCTCGTATCGTGACCGACGGGAGCGTAAAGCCGAGGGTCGAGGTGAACGAGAGCCATATCTCCGGGTTCCACCATCATATCATCTTCGCGTCCGAAGTATTTGGCAAAGACAGAATACCCCGTGGTCATATTATCTATGACCCACCACGGGATAACATACGAGTCGAGAGACCTGTTCTTCCCACCAGCCTTTCTCGACCATTCCCGTGCGAAGTTGGTGTAGAGTTCATCTTCCCCTTTGAGGTCTTCGTCATATATAGTAATTGTAGTGCCATCACCACGCACCATACCGATGAATTGGTCGATAAGGTTCTGTACGACACCATCACCGTTATATAGAGCAATGTTAGTGCTTTTAGTGGGGAATACAATCCAATTCCTCAGCTCAGCAAGCCGGGGAATGACAAGAAACGGAGAATAAGGGTCGTGACGGACATCAAATGTAGATTGCGGGTAGTTTTTCCCTTTATCCGCATCGTACGTGAGTGCATCTTCGAGGGTAAGAACCCTACCTTCGTCTTGCGAGTATCTCACAATCGCTGACTTTATGCCACGACGCTCCATCGTCTCCTTTACCTGTGAAACGATGTTCGTTTTCTCTTTTTCAGTAATCGTCTCTGTGGCCATTTTCCTCAAAGAAACCTATTGTTCCAGTGCTATAAAAACTGTTTGTAGGCACACAATTAAAGTTAAATACTCGCATTACTTTGAGATACATAACAAATAAATATCACCCGCTTAGTATTGAAGGTGTTAATAAATACGGTGAAAAACGCACTCCCACTTAATAAAAAAGAATTTCAGCAATTCATAAAAGACAACGCAGACAAGTTCTTGACGAAAACTGAAGCATATAACACCGTCCGCGAAGCGTTGCGTGATGATATTAGAATATTTGGTGATGATGAGATGAGTGAAAATTTCTTAGATGAATTATTGGCCGAGGATGACGATTTCGGGGGCAAAAAACAGGTAACCCTCGATGAAGCGTTAGGGAAATTTATGACAGTCCCTCACGAAGCGAAGAAGAATTACGGGTTAATACTCACCGCAAGCGGGAAAGCATTCGGGTCGTTCAACACGAAAGTTTACACGCCGGAAGTAATAGCGTTGAAGTATAGCTCGGTTCTCGGGCCTTCAAAAATAATCGAGGTAGTTGTTCGTGGGAGGCAAACCATCGCAGTAACGAGTCAATACTGCAAACTCAAAGATATGGACGAACTCGAACTTCCAACCAACCCGACCAACTTCAACCGTCAAGGTAGTTGCTCCGCTTAACCATAACTACAAAACTACCAACTTTTTCTTTTCTTTTTTGTTGCTTCTCTAACATTTCTCTGCTGACATTATACTCTTTTGGTTTTCGGTCATCTACGACAATATGAGTCGTCTTCTTGCGTCTTGCGCGAAATCTACGAGTTACTTTGTATAGCCCGTGCATCAGCGCGTCAACGAAGTCATCCTTTCCTTTCTTGAGAGTACCAGTAGTGAAGTCATCTGTCTTACCTGCTAACTTCTTCCACCGTAAGGAGATTAACTCACCAATCAAAAGCGTGAAATCTTTCGGTATCTTGATGAGCCTCTCCTCAAAGAAATAACACATATTCTCGACGAAACGATTTTTCATCAATTTTTTCTTAGTTCCTTTAGCACCGAAGGAATCTGAAGCAGAGCCAAATCTTGAACGAGAGAAGGAACAGCCTATTACTGCACACTCCCTTTCGAGATTATCGCAGAGAGCCTTAGAGATAGGTGCATCTTCCACTATTACATAAACAGGCCCGAAATCTTCAGCACCTAAGTAATTTAGACAACGCTCTGCTTCTCTAAGAATCTTAGTGCGCATAGATTTCTCCGTAATGTTCTGATAGCCTTGAGCATTATAGATATATACCCTTCCAGCCTTTATACCAAGAGTAACAAAAGTAGAATAGTGGTTAGAGCGAGCAGGGTCGCTGCCAATCACAAAATACTCCATGGATGCAGGATCTGGTAGATTTGGAATGAAGTAATCGTTAGTAGCGGCATCTATATCCTCCTGCCGGATAATAGAGCCACCATAAGAACTCCATTCACCAAGAACATTTCTCCTTATCGCATGGATAGATTTATACTTCTTTTTCATCTGTTCGACGGTTTTCGGGAATAACCATCCCCCTTTTTCCACCAAACAATCATAGGCTGACCAGTGGTGGGTCTTAAAATCGTGTTTTGGGTCATGTTCCCACTCGTATGAAACATGGCCGGGGTCGTCCGGCGTTCCCGCTATGACGCATTTCCACGCCGGGGCTGTAATCATCTCCCCCCAATATTCTTCAATAACATCCTCGGGTGTGCTGCAAATTTCGTCAATAATTTGCACCTTTGCCCGTGGGCCTTTAACATCTGTCTGTGAAGCAGCCAATATCATCAACTGAGACTCAGTTCGACGAAATATTGCTGTGCGTTTCTGCGGAACAGCCAACTGATTAAGAACTGGGCTGTTTTTTATCATCTTCTTTGCATACTTGCGGTACGCTTCACCTGCCTGACGCTCTGAACCTGCCAAGATTGGAATGTCCCATCTATGGTTGTTACAGTCGTGTCTGTAAATATCTAACACCGCACAATAACAGATAAGGAAAGATTTCGCGCCACCACGATTACAGCGCAGGAACAAGTTCGGAATGTCCGCGTCAAGAAAATCGTGCATGAATTCAATTTGAAAAGAAGTAAATCCACGGAACTCATTCATCTCGCTCATATCTTTCATGAGATCAATGCCAAGAATTTCATCTGCAAACCGCTCAGGGTACTTGGTAAAATAATCAAATTCACCCATCTGAGCGCGTTCATGGGTGCGGAATTGGAGGATTAACTCCTCATACTCCGCAACCGTCATTTGTGTGGCCATTAGGAAAAAGTAGGGGAGTTAGAATATTAAAACTTTTGACATAATCGTGTAAAGTGTCTCCCTAACTTGGTAAATCGTCGTACCGTCGTCCAGTTGCCTCAGTTCACCCCATTCAGGATGCAGTTCTACGAGTAAAACGAACAAATCAAGTTCAGCGGTCGATTCAATCGTGTACGTCTTTGTAAAATTATCCCACCGCAAATTTACCATCCTCCCGCCGACCTCCAAAAATCGAGACACTCAATGCTGGCATTTTAGTCTGCCATTGTTTTGCGAACTCTGCCAGTGCCTCAATAACTATTCGCTCACGTACATAAATTGGCGTTCCAATCGGAAAGAGCTCTTTGACTTCTTCGTAGTCTTCGTCCGTGAAAGTCAAGTTCATATCACGTCGGCCCTTCGCTTTGTTATACAAAATTTCGACAATTCTATGTCTGATTTTACCTTCCGTGTTGTCCGCATACACTGAATTCGTGGATAACACATCAGGATTTAACATTGGATATGACTTTCTCCAATCAGATACAATATTCGAAGTAGCTTTTCTATACAATTCCATCTCTTTCGATACTTGTGTCTTTCCGACCCCTCTCGGAGCAAACATCATACCACTTGAGTAAGGTTTTATCATATTAGCTGCAATCTTCATGAGTCCGGATGTATTATAATCCGAATCACGGATATGATTCTGCAAGATTGCCCAATCAACCTCAAAACTATACTGACACGCTTCATACACTTCCTCCGTGTATTTCCGGCAATTTGCACACACCGTAAATCGTTCATGTGCCCAACACGACTTTCGGCGAATTCTAACCTTCCCTTTTCCTTTCTTGGTAAGTTTACAATTAGATTTAACCGTGGTATTGCCATCTGCGTCGTCTTTGATATCTAACCAACCCCACTTGGCTGCCATTTTACAAACCGTGTGAAATACTTCTCTTGGCAAATTTGGAAATATCCTATCCATGTTATCCCGAAAAACCCACCACCACGCTCCTTTTTCGGGGTAGCCATGCAAAATTCGAACCGCTTCGCCAACCCACCTATAAAAAAAGATCGTGAGGTGTTCGGCTCTTTTAGGATGAAAAATAAAAGAGGAACGTGCTTTAACTCTCATCATATCATTATTCACTGAAATCACAATCCTCGTTCTCGCAGATTCGAGTAAATTGGATGTCCCCCTTAACAAACTTCTCCCTAACGCTCAGCGTATTCCGACCACAACGAGGACATCGCAGACCACTCGGTTTGCGCACAATATTCACGACGGATCTGTATTGGAACACACCACGCGATTTCTTGGAGATTTCTCGGTGAGAATCTACCAATTCCCTTAGATACCGTCCAACTCTATCGGTAGTATCTTTCACCTCAAACTTGTTCTCGTACAACGCACGAGCATGAGCAAGTGCAAGAATGCCATCTTTCTTGAGAATTCCGACAAGCCACTGCTTCACGCGACGGGCTGGGGCATTCTTTTTGGTGGGTCTGCGTTGGAGGTGGGGCACGGAAATGGTGTGTTCTTTTTCCGGCGCGGAGCCTTTTTCCTCTTTCTCTGGAATTTCTTTGGGCTGAGTTTCTACCGGAATCACCTCTGCAACGATTGACTGGAAAGTTACAGCAGATTCCAAGCGAGTAGCGAAACGCAAATACACTTTTATACGTTCAAAGATTTCGTCGTCGCTAATAGGCTTTCCCTTCGATAAGACCTTCACAATCTCAGCCACAACCTTCATCGTCTTCGGGTTGACGAAGAACACCATAGGGATTTTATCGCTTGACATTTTTGTTTCTCCTTTTCATTTTCCTGATCTCTTTGCTCGACATAGAGCGAAACTTAGCGCGGTCACTCCTTCTACCTCGCGTTCTCGTTCGCGCACCAAATTCGACGCCTGCTTCACGACGCTGCTGGCGATTTGGGTAATACAGCCGCTTACCATTTACGATAGCCTCACGGACGCGAACAGTAGTTGGATTATCAGAGATATTCAAGTATTCAGCAATTGCTTGCTTCACATCCTCCGAAATACCTTTTATTATCGGGTACATGTCAGATTTCTTGAAGTGGAACCATTTCTTTGACCCACGAATGTGTTCGCAAACTTGTCTGAAAGCCAGCCACATGGAGATGAGAATATCATAGACGTGCCATTTCGTAGGCTTAAACGAATCAAAAACAAGTCTACAATACCCGATAACATAATCCTGCAACTCAAAAATCGGAGGATTCTCCATCGAAAGCGAGGACAACAGACCCAAGAACATCGCCCGTCTGGACACTACTTTATCTTCGTTGAAGTAGTGATTGCCCTTGAAAAGACGGTATATGCTCTCAAAATGCATGGGAACGCTTTTTACTTGAAAAAACTCGAAGAACTTGCTCTGAAACGACTCGAACTCAGCCGCAGAAACATAGTCGGCGATGGGGTTCAAATCTTTCACTAATCTATCGTCCGAAATTTCCTCTCTCGAAATAAGAGGAGATTCAAAAAGATAAACCCCCATCAACTCCGTGATAATTACCTCGTCCCACGGGTCGATTTGGTCTGCCTTTACTTGAAACATCCGCCGTATGTCGTCCTCGTTTTCACTAAAAGATTTGATGGCCTCTTTGATTTTCTCGTCGATTTTATCTCGCATTTCCGTGCCTCCTCAGATATACATGCCACCGTGCGGTTCCGATTCTCGGTTCTCGTCCTTGTCCGTTTTTTTGTGCCCCGGAAGGGAATTCTGGCGTTTTAGAATTGGGATTATTTTTAATGTCCGCATTCCGGGAGGCAACTGGGCTTGGAGTTGCTCGATAAGAGGTTGCACTGGAAAGTGTTCTTCAATCATGGCTTGTACCTGTTTTTCGCCTGCTATGATGGATTCTTCAATCCGCTCGTCTAATTGACGGTTTAACATCTCCCGGATAATGAACTCACCGAGTAGGTGGTAATACCGCTGCCCAACGCTATCGTAGCGCAACGAGCAAACGATAAACTCGGTGTAGATGTCTCGGGAAAGGGCAAAGAGAATATCTGGGGCCATTTCGTTCGTGCGTTTTGGGTCAAACATGGACGCGAGATCGTACCAAGCGCATCCTCCACATTCGGGGCAGACGAGATAGCAGGATTCGTCGTTTATTTCGGCAGTGTCAGTGAACCCGCACCGCCAACAGCAAACAGTGATTTTGGACATTTTTTCGGTCACCATTTACTATAGTGAGGTTAATGTTATATAAATATGTTGTGTAATTGTTGTGGTGTCACATTTGTGACTCTCTTGTGTCACATTTGTGTCACATTGGATTGATGGATTTTGTCGGCGGCTAAATGAAAAAAAAAGAGAAAGCGTGTCTACCAAGTACCCCCGTGCGAGTAGATTTCGGCTGTAGTGGCCCCTTTCGGTACTCGTACAGCGTAATTTCGACCCGCACCCCTCTCGGGCTTGTATCTTGGTAGTGTTTGGTCACTGCTCACCGTAGGTCTCTCGAAAAACTTATCGAGGCTGCCCCACCCCTTCCTATCCGTCACCCCGTGCCATTGGGGCCACTGCGTCACCCCGTCTCCCCCCTCGGGTGGCTATCTGCGTGATCTCGGTCTGGCTTCGTCGGGTATCGGGGTGCATCGGTTCAAGCGAGACGAGTGAATGTATGCCATCGTGGTATAAGAAGGTTACGATAGTTTAGCCGGAGGTAGAGTGAAAAAACGCCCCGCGTATTTAGGAACCTGATGTCTCCGCCCCCCAAACCGCCGCCGATCTTTGGAGATCGACGGAAACTTCAGCCATCTCCGAATTTTTGGCCATTAAACTTAGATTCGGATGAATCTATGCATCTGAATCATACCAGCTTGATGGAAACTATAGGATCTCCATCCCAAATGGTCCTGCGTGACCCCTATGGCGTCCTTTGGGACGTGGAGTCACGTCAATTCTATGGCCCAAATCTAAGTTAGAATCGACGTAGGGCTGATCTGCATTAGCATTAAGGTGAGGGTTTTTCCATCATAATCTTGCGCGGAATTCCATCAACCTTTTCCCCATTATCCCCAACAATCTCGATCTCACCACTTTCAAGAGATTTTTGGACGTTAGCGACCTTTTCCGCGATCTCTTGCAAGCTCGGGATAGGTGACGTTCCAGCATGAATTTCGTTGTTGTGGCTTGTTGTGTTAACTGTATTGATGGAAATGCGACGTGCATCCACATTTGGGCTGGAACCCTTAGATCGCGCCATGCGTCCGCAATGCTCGGAAAGAAGCTTGAGTAGCTTGTCCATCCGACGCATGAGGAATTTCCTATACTCCACGTCGATAGCTCCTTCAAGCTCGTATTTGGTTAGATGGATTTGGGCTTTAATCTCTTGCCCAACGTCGATAGGCTCTTTGCTAAGCATGAATCGACGTATGGCGTCCAAATCATGCATGTGACGTTTGGCATGATTGGCGATAGATGTAGGATGGATTACTTCTCCCATCTCAGCCAAACGTATAGCTATTTCCTTTGGTTTCTTTTTTTGGACAATCATATTGTTGATTGTGGCTGCAAATTGGCTCACACAACATTTACATTGAGGATTGAAGACTTTGAGTATGCTATCAGGCACTACATCTACCGAATCAGATGCATCTTCCTCAGAATCTATCAAAGATTGTAATGGGCCTTCAGAATCGTTAGTTTTATCTTTCACGTAGTTCACCAGATAAGGCTATGCGGCTTGCTAATATAAGTATTTTGTGACACATGAAAAATAGGTTGTGTTACAAATGTGTCACAACCTTCTTCCCATTTCACACCCTAAACAAATTCGTGAGAGATCCTACCAATTTGGCGATCTACCAACCCAATTTGCCGCCTAAACCAACGAAAAGTTTTAATTTGTCAAATTACTTGTCAATCCCAAGCCACTTTGTGACAATATGCGCCCAAAAACTGCCAAAGTCAATCAAACTTCCATCTACTCCCGTCTTAACCTATGTATGGTCAATCTAATGGTCAAGGCATACCTATATAGTATATAATAATAATAATAATAATAAATCTCTCTCTCTACACCCTATATAGCTAAGGCTTGACTACCACATTGACCACAATCAAGTTTAGACGGTAAAATATGGCCACATCTAAGATTTGGGATGAAATACAGCCCAAATTTGCTTGTATCTCATCTCGAAATAACACAAAAATTCACGAAATAGCACAAATCAAGACGCATAACCACAAATTGACTTAGTATAACCCCGAATAGCCACAAAAATCTACCTATTAACCCCAAATGGAGATTCAGAAATGCTGGATGAAAACGAGTTAAAAACCCTAAAGGTCTTGAAAACTCGCACCAAAAACAACCCGCTTAGTGACCCATTGTTTAGGGCCACTGATAAGTATATTCGGTCAACCCTATTAGAGGAACTTGAAAAACCGGAGAAAGAGGTAAAGGAGCTCGTAATACGTGCCTACCATAGGTATGTTTCAGATCCTACTTGCATCCCACCAATAGTTAACACCCTTATTGATAATCCTCTACTCCAAGTTCAAGATACCTACGAAATCTTGGCCCAAATCCAAGATTCGGAGTCAAATCTCGGTAAACACACGTCTATGGGCTTGCTCCACCTAACCAAAAAACTGATGAATTTCTTTAAACCTAAAATCCTCAAGGTTGACGTGTTTCTGATAGACCTAATGCGCCAAGTTTACGGGAATAGGGCCGTCCTTAACGCAATATCGAATTTGAAGGCAAATCTAACTCAGAACAAAGATTAGAGCCTTAGAACCGAGTATCTCTAATCTCTCAATTCCTCTCTTTTTTTGTCCGAATCTCCCATTGGTCCTGCATAACTCCTTCTATCTCTCCAAATCTAAGTGTTGTAGCAGATTCGGAATAGATTTAGCCCAGAAAGGTGCTATACGAAAACCATTTCATTTTTAGATAAAAAAAAGGGAGATCCCAAGGCCTAAGCCTTAGAATCTCCCATAGATTAGGAGTTAAGTGGGATTATGATGAAGTCTTCATCCCAAATCTGGGTTTGGATGAATTCCTGCATTTCATCATAATCCTCGAAGACGTGGTAATCCCCGGATGAATAGAGCTCAAGAGCATAAGGCATGTTAATCCACTATCCGCCATTTCTTCCCGTTTAGGTCTTCCCCTTCATAGACTGCAAGAGGTTTCCTATTCCGTTCATCAGGTAAATCGGAAGGCTCATCAAAGCAATTAAACTCAGATTCAATTTCCTCAAGTTCACGATCTGATATTTCCTCAATTTCAGGAAATATTTCCTCAAGTTCTTCACCCAAATCTTGAAATGCGTCAAGCATTGAATCGCAAGAGCCACAATCGAAGGATTTTGCAATAGACTCGATTAATGCTTCCACCTTATTCAAAGGGATTTTTCCTTTCACCATTATATTTCACCTTTCTCTTGCTGAAGGATCTCGCGTAATTGGGCGATCTCCTCCGCGATCTCTTCCATAGAAGCAAGGATTTGGTCACAATCCTCAGCTCGAACCCGGCAAAATTGTGTTTCTTTCCGGAAAAACGACATTTCCCAGAAAAAATTAGAGATTTTGTCCAAAATGGTGCTTTGGACGATCTCGAAAGATTTACTTGCCATCTCGGTCAATCTCCTCGCTTTGTTCGTCGAACCAATCGGGGATTTCGGATGTAATCCGTTCCTTGCCTATGATCTCGGTATAATCCCCAGATTGAAGTTTGGCTTCTACTTTCTGCCAAATCTCTTCGTGGGAGCAGGCAGTTACTCGAATCTGCCTATATACCTTGGCTACTACAAAGACGTCAAGCTCCTTGCTTTCGCCGTTTTTTTGACCGGGGGTTTCGTTGTTTGGCCCAACCCGATTATTCTCCTCTTCCGGGGTAGGCTCTTCTTCAGCCAATTGGCTGAAATACTTCCTAATGGCTTCCATAACAGCCATAATGGAAGGTTTCTTTTCCTTTGCCATTTTTGTTTCTCCTTTTAGATTTGTGCCCAATGAAGGGCTTTGGTTATCGTACTAAGCCCTTTCTCTATTGAAAGAGAAAAAAAGGAGAGAAAAGAGATTGTTGGTTATTTTCCCCTAATCTACTTCCATGAAAGGGGATTGATGAGATCGTAAAGCTCATCAATGATTGAGTAGCCTTCTTCTTCCAGATCGCCGATCTCAAAGTTTAGAGATCGGACGTCCAAGAGAAACATTTTGGCTTCAACGTGGCTCAATTTAATTTTTACTGATTTCTTCTTCATTTTTACCTTCATTCTATTCACCTTTTCACCCAACTTTCGGGTTTGGTTTATGTATTAACCCGAATTCCGATTTGCACGGAAAATAAAAGAGAAAAAGGGGTGTTTGCTTCAGAACCAACAAATATTCCAAATCTCTCGGTTATGCGTCTAAACCGATAGATTCTTCCAGAATCTCATAAAAATCCAAGAGATTCTCCAAATATCTGTTGTGGACTTCCCAGCTCGCGTTTAAATCCACAACATTAAGGATCTCTTGGAAGAGATCGTAACAATCTTTTTTATGCTTGTCCATCTAATTCTCACCTTAGATTTGCGCCCAAGGAAGGATTTGAGCCTTCTACTCGGACATAGTTAGATTTTGGTTAAAAAAAAGGGAGAGATTAAAGTTTAGGGACATCTATTTCGGGGAAATTTTCGAGGAAAAGATCCCGAATTTCCTTCACTTTCCACCCAATCTTTTCATCCTCTTGGGTGTATTTGACCAATAGGGCTATGGCATTGCCCATAATGGTCGTAGCTCGTTGTATTCCTTCTATATTCATTTTTCTTCATCTCTTTTTGTTTCTTTAGGTTTATTCTCGCTAAAAACCGTCGAAAAGGCTATCCATTGCCGGAATGAAGAGATTTGCTCGTTATCGCAAATCTCCTCAACCAGAAATGCGGGGAGATGGAAATTTTTGGTCGTTATTGGCATTTTGGTTTCTCCTTTGATAGATTTAGTTTTACTTCTTCTCGGAAGGGCCTAAGCCTTGCACGGAAAGGCGATATGCCAAATTCCTTAGTGCGCTTAGATTTGAAACCAAACTTGCTGAATCTAATACATACAACGAGAAAAAAGAAAAAAAAGAGTTAAAATGTAGTTTTACACTTGAAATAGTGTTTAAACGAATCCATGGGCATCAAAAATCTACCTTTGTGGCCCATTATCAATCCCCGTCTAACTATTGCGCGGGGAGGATTCGTATTAGGCTCTTTCAAGTGGAAAACGAGTATGGCTTTGTGGATATTACCGGAAAGCTGATCTGGTGTTTTCCCGAGATTTGTAACTTGTCCGGTAAAAATATAGCAAGGTAGATCGGGTTTTCGCCCAATCCTCTTGCGGTATTCCCTCAGATCGTCGTGTAGTTTGAAGATCCCGTACATTGTGAAGCTCATTTCAAAGCTTCCGCCTTGTACCTATCAATAGCTCGCGCGATAAGCTTTTTCAGCTCATTAGTGACCCGATCTATCGACGTACTAACCTTCTCGTCTTTCCGGAAGAAGTTTCCGGTAAATCCGTTAAGGTCAAAGCCTTCAACCCCAACCAAATAGGGTTTTATAGGCTCACGTCGGAGATCATTCATTATCGCACCAGATACTGTTGGATCTTGGTCTGCTGATTCCCCATCGGTTATTACGAAGAGCAGCCGGAGTTTCTCGGGACGTTTGCGCAGCTCGTTAACAACATGAGCCATAGCAGGCCACATAACGGTTCCACCAGATGTTAATCTGATAAAGGTATGGCGGAATGTATGGAAGGGTTCCTCAAAGCCTTTAACCCGATAGAACAGATTCTCAAAGTTCCACATCCCAAATGGGATATTGGCTTTAGCAAGGGCACCTGCGATAACTCCGGCAAATTTCTCGCATGAATCTGTATCCATGCTTCCGGAAACATCCGTTAACAACCCAACAGATAGATTTAATCTGCCGGATTTCGCCAATTGTTTCCCACTAAAGAGCTTGGTGGTGCTTGGGTTACTCTTGGCTTTCAACAGGCGTCGCATGTTGAGCTTTCCCGAGTTTTTTCTCCGGAGTCTTTCAGTCCCTTCACCAAGTTTTCTGTTGAAGAAATTCCCCAGATCCTCACTTTCTTTATCTATGTGAAGATCCCGTAGTCTTTGGCGCAATTCGGGGGAGTCTTCCCGTAATTGGGGAGTTCTACGCATGCTTCCCGAACCAGAACCCGCACCCGCTCCCATAACTTGCCCTTTATTGCAGAGCTTCTTCAAATCTTGCTTAAGCTCTTGCAATTGGCCCTTGGTGAGTTTTTGGAGCATCTCATTGTCACCAGCTTGTTCTTTCTGCTGGTTTATGAGCTTTCTTCTATTAATCCGCTTTACCTTGGGGGTTTTAGGCTTTCCATCCTTAGATTTGCCCCCTTTAGGCTTCCCGTCTTTGGGCTTTTTGGGATCTTTAGGATCTCCATTCCCTTTCCCGTTTTTGGGCTTTCCGGGGCCTTTGGGATCTTTACAATCTCCTTTAGGCTTCCCGTCTTTGGGCTTTCCGGGATGATCTTGCGGGTTACCGGGTTGATCTCCTTGATCTTGTGGGTTACCGGGTTGATCTCCTTGGGGGTTCCTTGGTGGTCCTGCTGGATCTCCCCCCTTAGGTGGGTCGGAAGGTGGATTCGACGGTCCTGATGGCCCCCTTGGGGGTTCCGGCTCAAGAGATTCCCCGGATTCGAGGAATTCTCTCAAGTAGGTCAAGCAATGTTCCGCATGCTCTACGATATCTGACATATTCGCGCCTTTCTTCATTAGATTTTTGCGCAAATAATTTCCGGCATGGAGAATCTCCCGAATCGCTCGCTGGGAGAGCTGCTCTTCCAAAGGTTTGTCAAACATGATTCCTCCGGAGAGAGTCTGTTGTAACCAGCTCTCCCAGACCTTTTCCTCAAGATCGTCGATCTGGTCGATTTTTGGACGCTCAAGTAAATAACCTTTGTCCACGTCCTCGAACCGAGTAATGTAACCCGGCGAATCTTGATCTCCGAGGAAATTGGTTAATACATCGGATGCCAAATTCAATCCTAATGCAGCTTTCTCGGGGATCGTCGGGAATTTCCGCTGAATCTTAGCCATTTCTTCCAGATCAGCGGTTCCGTAAAGCACATGGTCTATCTCATGCTTGAAGATCCGTTCTATCCGATCTATGAGCAAACCGGGATTACTCCCGTAGATTCGTGCTTTTGTATCTACCGAGATCACGATTTGGTCGTTGTTGGTCGCCGAAAGCCCATTCCCGTTCTGGAATTTAACGGGAATCTTTGGGGCGTTATACTTCTTCTTCCAAAATTCGAATAACTCAAGCACATCGAATTCTGGAAGTTTACGTTCCGCTAAACCGCCGTGTTTGGCGATTACGTCACGTACAATGTCCCAAGGGACGTTTCGGTATAATGCCTTCTTTGGCTTCTTCACCCATGTTGAATAGGGTTGAAGCAAAATCTCCTTCCGGCTCACGTTTCGTATTTCCAGCTCTTCCCATGGCCCTCTAAAATTCTGCGGCCTGCAAGCCGCATAGTCACCCACTTTGACCCGGAACATGAACCCGTCGTTACATTCGACGGATTTTAGTGGATCTCCGTAGGAATTCCTTGGAAGGCCCATAACAAGAGCTGAAAGCTCTTTTTTATTCATAGCTTTCTTCTCCTTATTGGTTTTTTGCGTCTCATGGAGATTTAAACCCCATTAGCCACTTATCAGGCTTCTCCTTTGCGGAGTAGAGACGTTGGTTAAAAATAAGAGAGAAAAAGAGTTTTTGAATCCAAGAGCTAATCTCGGATTCTAATGGCTAAAAGCCATATCTACATCATTCCTTTCTGCCAAAATGTTGTAGACTTCCTTGGCTTTCGCCCAATCGCTTTCATCTTGCGAAAGCTCAAAGGCCATAGCCATACCGATTAGATCGGCTGAATCTCTATCTTCATAGTTCATTTTGCTTTTCTCCTTTGTTATTCACCCAAATTTCGGGTTTGGTTTAGATTTGAACCCGAATCTCTATTGAAAGAGAAAAAAGGAGAGAAAAAGACTTTGGTGCTTAGAAAACGATAGGATCTCGAAATTTTAGAGCATCTTGAACGTTACGTTCACATGCCCATGTAAAATCAGTATATTCATCCCACTTGATGAAAGTGGTCACGTACTGATTCGAGATGGTAAATCCATCCCGATTTACAGTTACTTTCATCCCATCTCTAAGTTCAACGTACACTTCCCCAAATTCAATCTCTAGCTTGAAGTATTTTTTATTTTCCATAGTATTTTCACCCATATTAGGGCTTTGGTTTATGTGCTAAGCCCATTTCGGATTTGAACCGAAAAAATAAAAAGAAAAAAGGGTGTGTGAGCTTTAGGCTCACTTTTCGCTGATCTCGATAAGGGGGGAGTTAATTACATCCCCATCCTCTTTTCGCTCGGAAATAACGAGCTGGTTAATTTCCTGCTCGTAACAATCAGGCGAGAAGAATCTCTCGAAAAATTCCTTTACATGTTTCGAGATTAGGGACATCTCCTCACTATCATGCTCGGATGTTCGATTCTGGGCAAACGTGGTGACGTTTTTGTCCACAAGGTCACCCAATTTGAACTTCCATCTCTTACCGAGAATATCCCATGCGAGCTCGCCTAATTGACGCATGCACGGGATTGAAGCTTTGGTTGTGCTTTCCGGAAGCTTAGCCCATACTTCTCGGAAGGCTGAAGCCAAAGCCCACGCACCACGTTCACTGAATCCCAGCTCTCGGTTATTTCTGAGAGAGATTTTGAACTTGGCACGTAGGTAGTCTGCGATCTGGTCCTGAGTCGGGATTGGGAAACGAATCCATCTCCAGCGAGTAGCGACCGAATCAGATGGATCTACACCAAGAGGTAGACCATCCGGGTTAAGTGAAGAGAGAATTATCGCGGATTCGACGGGAGAAACCACTTTTCGGTTCCAAACTTCCGGTTTATACGTGCCTTCCATTAGTTCTTTAACCGTTGGTTTCTCTTTCAACCAAAGGGTGAGCTCTTGGAAGATCGTATTAAGAGCCTTCAAACTATCGTCGATCTCCTTAATTTCCTCAATCTGCAAGAGAGTTAACCCTTGAGTCGCGGCTAAATGGACAAATTGGGCTATATCTCCCGCTAATTTGATGGTCGCATTGTTTCGGAAGCCGTCGCTCACCTGAAAGTCCATTGCTTCATCAGACCTTGAGGGAGCAATGGTAAAGGCGTCTTTCCCCGGAGTTAATCCCAGAATCTTCATTAACACTTCCCCAAGGAAAGATTTACCGGTTCCCGGCTCCCCGGCAAGCATTATGCATGCTGGGATGCCACGATTCATTCGTTCTGCAATGGCTTTGATTGTTTCTTTGCCCTTGCCCATGTAGTCTTTGAATCCGTACGACCAGAGGTCGGAAGTGAATTGAGCATCCAGAATTTCCGCTGAATCATATACAGCGGTAAACTCCTTCTCCGATTCGGCCACCATAAAGCATGCGTCGACGTATCTGTATGCTTCAAGGTAATTCCCGAGAGATAGCGATCTAAGGGTCGCCTGCAAGATCGGATTGTTAGTTTCATCCAATTGGGCGATCTCTTCAATCTCCTCGATGGTTCCGGGGATGTCGCTTAATGCCTGCATAAGGGAATAATTTCCGTCTTTCATCTCTTCCCTTTTTTTGGCCTTTTTCTCCCGTTCCTCAGCTTCTTTCTCAAGGCGCAAAGCTTCCTCAGATTGGAAGTTTGCCCATTTCTGATTGATCTCCTCGAACTTCCTTTGTTTCTGGGCGATTTGCTCCTTGGAAAGCTTCCCACCAAACTTCTCTTGGAGAGAAAGCATAGCCTTGGTGTATTCCTCAAGGCTTGTTATAGATAGCTCGTTAGTTTTCTCGGAATTAGGGCTTTCGGGTTCCTTGGTGGTCGTTTTCTCGGGATTGAGGAAATATACGGAAGATCCATGCTTTCCCTCTTTCAAGACCAATTCTTTGGCTCTAAGTCCGTTTAGGGCATTGGAGATGTTGTAATTCTCCACGTCAGCCCTATCGAACCCAGTTTTTCCCCAATGCTTGTCAAAATCGCGGATTTCGTCTTGAATATCCGCCCATGGTGATCTCGGATGAGATCGTAAAAAATCCATGGCGATTTTGGTAGCTACGTCTTTCAGGGATGGTTGTTTGTTGTTTGTATCTGCCATTTTTGTTCACCCGCTAACGGGGTTGATGGTTAGAGCATTATTTCTTTGCTCTTCTCTTCCCTTTCTCATTTGAGAAAGAAGAGAGAAGAAAAAAGAAAAAAGAAAATATTACTGGTAGAGCCTTTTTAGAGCGATCTCCCACGCCTGCCCTTCTTCCCCGGCTCGCGGAGGAACATGCTTGGGCATATCAATCAGTTCCGAGCTTGGTTCATAATCCTCAACAATCTCAGTGAGATTGTCAATCATTTCAACAAGCTCCGGCTCGATATTGTGTAACCCATGCCCAGATTCTGCTTCAACCAAAATCCGAGCGATCTCCAGCTCGTGGGAAGCCTCTAAGAGGGCTTCCAAGACGACCCGTCTTAGACGCAAGACGGGAGCATTCTCAATGGTACAATTCTTCACTAACAGCTCATTAATGCTGTTTTCGTTGTTGTTTTCTGCCATTTTTGTTCAATCCTTGACAAATTCGATGGTAGGAGTTATCGGGAAGAATTTCCGAATTACAAAAACAGTATCTCCCCGTAAATCCTTAATTAACCAATTTTTTGACATATATATAAAGTTATCTATGGCCTTTTTGCTTGCCCATAGCGAAAGATTGGATGAATACTATAGTCAACAAAGAGGGATCTCAGCCCTATTCTCCCGAATTTCGTGAATCTTTCCCCAATTTAAACTGCATAGACGTGGAATTGAGGAAATAACACTTTTCGTCTATACAGCTTTCCATTAGATACAGCCTATTTCCATCCCAATATTCCCTTTCCGTGCATAACTGGAAGAGCAGCATAGATTTCTACGGAAAGTGACTAAAAATCTAATGGGAAAGCCTTCTAAAGTCCACCAAATCGAGATAAAAAATTCAAGGCGATAATTTCAGATCACAATGTGAAGAGAATCGAGTAAAATCTGTTTTTGTTATCAGTTTTCCCCAAATCTAATGTATCTCTCAGGACCAATACGCAGTATAAATACTGGTAGATTTGGGTTTTTGGGAGAGTTCTATGGTCAATTTCCTGTACCAAGATTTGTTAGTTTAGCCGGGGAAAGATTCTGGTTAAATTGACTAAAGCATTGCCGGGGATCTCGAATGAGCATTATGAATTCTATAGAATCAAGCATAGAATCTATAGATTCCCGGCTAAACTGAAATTTAGGTGATCTATAGTGAGATCATACCTTTTTGTCTTAGCACAACCCGTTTAGACTTAGATTTGGGGGGTTTTGGGCGAGTTTGGTCAAATTGGTAGTAGATTTCCGGTATTTGGGCGAGAATCTAAGCGCAAAGTGGCTAAAAAGTGCCTAAAAATAAGATGTCGCTCCACAGGACCGGAAAAGTCCTTTTTGTGAGCCTAAACATTAGATTTGGAGATTTGGGAAAGTGGTATAATCGACCATTAGATTCGGCAGAGCAGAACGGCGGCAGAAAAACCCGGTTTTTAGGCGAAGCTAATTTTCCCGCGCTGGGGACTTTCCAAAAAGTAAAACATCTTCGGAGCTCATTATTCTGCAGAATAGATTCATCAGTTATGCCTCCCGGCAAGCGTAGTTAATTTAATCTTTGTGTGCCGCACGGAAAAAATGAAACATCTTCGGAGCTCTCGTCTCGGTTTTTGGCAGACAGTTGCCCCAATAGGAGGTAAAAATCGATCTCTGTTATATGCCGTTTTTCGGCGAGATAGCAGACGACAAAATCGAAACATCTTCGGAGCTATTTTTCTGAACATTGTTTTAATCTTTGAGCGTATCTATGTTCAGTTTGCACCAGTAAAGAATGGGCCAAATGAACATTGTTTAGGATGAAAGAAAAAAGAGATAGGAGCCAAAGAGTTAGCGAGGTTTGGGGGTGACCGAAACGGGCACGGGAGGGTATATACAAAGGAGAAACTTTGCAAAATGTGAAGGGGGGAGGTAGAAATAATCCCGCTTACACCCTGTCCAATCGACAAACATCTTCGGAGCTCCTAATATAGTTCCTCTATTGTTTCTAATTCCTCTTCATCGAGATAGAGGAAACTTAGGATTGGGTACTCCACACCGTCTATTTCCTCCGCTTGTTTCGTGCTAACAGCACGGAAAATTGATATATCATAATCGCCCATATTAGACGCGGTAGCGACTTTTGAAACGATATTATTATCCAGATCGAATACTACAAGAGAAATCTTCTTCCCTCGTCGAGCTTCAAATATTCTATCGTTCACGCGATTGAATTCCTCTATTTTCCAGATGTTTAAGTTTCGGATCTGCTCCGCAAAGTAATCGTCGTCTTGTTCTCTCAGGAAGTCAATGATCATACGTTTGATGTCTTTAGAGCGGTAGAACCCAACGCCGGATGGATAACGCGCCCAGAATTGCACATTCGTCATTTCTGTATCTCCTTTACGATAATGTCAATAATAACATCAGCGATAGCGTCCCACTTGGCGTTCATTTTCATTCCGAGTTTCAGATAGTATTCGAGTTTCTCGGCGATGATTTTCTTACATTTTCTGATTTTTTCTATAAACGCCTTAATCTTCCTCATCCTCCTGCTCGTCGGGGTGCGTCTGCCACTCTTCAGCCTCGTAATCCGAATCTTTTCCTCGGATATACTCGTAAATCTTTTTCGCAATCTTGTACGGTTTTTTCTTGAATCGTTCAAGATTCACAGCATTCACGTCTAACCCGGAAATGATGAGAGATAATGCAGGAATGGTTAACGAACAAATTTCATAGACTGTAAGCCCGCTATCAGCAATCTTATTGGCGATAACAGGCCCGACATCTGGGATTGAGCGTACCATCGTAGCTGTAGGGTTTCCCTTCACTGGCTTTACCGTTTTCGTGAGATCGACTTTAATAGACTCGATAGAGGATGCTCCATACATTATCGTGCGAATAACCCACCAGAAGAAATCGTGGAGATTTGGAAATCCACACACGACTGGAATCCCAGCCGCGAAATACTTGCTCATAACAGTGAGAATAGCAAGCCTCTTCTGGTCATCAACAGATGTCATATCCCCGTGAACTGCGACAACAGGAATCTTTTTGTTGTCACGAGCTTTTACTAATTTTACTAACTGGCTCCGGTAACGCGGGACATTCGTACTATCTCGATCTACGATAGATGCAAAGAAATCGTCCCATGTTTTTCGCTCGATAACCACGCCATTACCCTCGAAGTCTCCTGCTTCCAATTTCAGTTTTCTGATGTCCAGATTAATCGGATCTCTCTTCTGAACCCCATTATTCATGTGCCGGATAACATCCTCCAGCGCACTGATTACGTGCTTGGGTTCGCGGGTATCAACAATTATACTCAAATCCACTTGGGATTCTCCTCACTTCATTTTATCTGGCGATTTGAATATGTTCATGCGGTTTGGGCACGATTGACACAGCCTCTCGAATTGCTGCATCGAGAATTTGCAGTTCTCAATATCCCGTTTGCCTTTACACGGGAGATGTTCGTTTGCATCTACCTTCTTCTGCTTTGGGATGTTAGATACGCTGAAAGTGCTTACATCGGAGAAATTGACAAAGATTTCCCCTCCCCCGGACTTCCCCTGATCTATATACAGGAAGTATTGCTTGTCAATAATTGGAGCTTTCACTAATTTCCCCGAAATTACATCCCCTGCCTTTGTCTTGACTGAGATTTTCGCGCCAAGCAAAGCAGCAAGCCTTTTTATCTGTAACAATTCGTCTTTTGCCATTTTTTTGACCTCATATAGAATAAAAAAAGTGGTCTATAGCTCCTATGTGAGCGAGCTATATTTAAGTTTAGCCTACTTACCTCGCGCTGCTCTTCTTCTTGGCGGTTCGAGTTCGTTTATTCAACTGCGATGCAATCCACATCACTGCAATCTTTGGATGCGCTCCAACCGCGATTCGGTAATCTGCCTCTGCGATAAGAGCGATTAGATTACGCTTAGCAGATTCGCTAATCTTACTTTCGATTGTGTAGTCGAGCAACTCGGTCAAGAACTGTCTCTCGCTGACGGAGAGTTTTTCGACCACATCTACAACGAACGAACCAGTTTGGGTGATACTGCTATTGATAGCAATCTTTACGAATTTAGAACACGCTTTTCGAACGCCGCTGCCAAACACAGAGATGTCACCTCCCTTTTCGTACACGCCAAGCATCTTAATCGCGTGGCGCATCTGACCGTTGGAAGATTTGACGATCTCGTTCAAATCATTGTCATCGTACTCGACTTTTTCTCGTTTGGCCACCTCCTTCAAGCGTTCAATTATCGCGTCGTCCTCGATGGGTCGAAATCTGGCAATGAAGCAACGGTCAAGTATAGCTGGGTGAATCTTTGATTCGTCATTTGCAGTGAATAGACAAAGGACATTCCGCGATCTGGTTTCTAAATCTCGACGAAATCCTTGCTGTGCTGCCGTACTCATATTATCGATCTCCTCACCCACGAAAATCTTACGCCTACCACTCGTAAAGCAAGCAGTAGACATAAATTTCGTAAACGGGCCACGGAGATTGTCTATTCTACCGTCTTTGGAAGCATTCACTTCCATAAAATCGCGCTCGCCAACGGAAAACGATTTGCGTATCACGTTAATACAGCTCGTCTTGCCCGTACCCGGCGGCCCTACAAATAGAACATGAGGCATCTTCTCTCTCGGGTCGTTTTTCTCCTTTTCGACTAATACCCTCAATCTTTTCAAGACTTTCTCGTTCCCTTTCAAGTCTTTCCACGAACGGGGCCTGTATCTAACTTCAAGACTCATTTTTGTTTCTCCTTTTTTTCTGATATTTCTGCTAAGTAACGCATCTTTTCGTCGATAAGCACTTCCAAATCTTTAAATTGGGAGAGCTTCTCGTCAACTTCTATTTTTACATCAATTAATACATTCAAAAGTCTATCAATGTCTATTAACTCTATCTTTTTAGTAATAACAGCAACATTTGCATCACAAGGCAGCCCAGATTCGATAGTTTTTACCATACTTTCGATTTTGTTAACTCCAGTCTGCGAACGAAACCACTCGTGCGGAATCTGCAAGATTAGGAGCTGCTTCTTTATTTGACTTCTCGCAAGAAAAATCTGGTCAAGAGTAAAATGATTTTTACAGTTATGACAAAGGTATTGGGGAGATAGAGGAACAGTAGGTTGTGCAACACTCTTCTGTGCTATCTTAATTGTGCTTGAACTCCCACATAAGGGACATTCAGGCGATTTTGGTGGTTGGAACTTGTGATTACAGTTCGGACACACGAATATCTGAGATACTGGGTCGAAATGGGCTAAGCCGCTACACATTGGACATAAATCTACTTTGTTCGAAATATGTCAAACCCCCCGCGTTTTTTGCTGCGTTTTTTCGATGTTCGTTTTTTAGGTTTTCTGCGCTTGGCGGTTTTCTTTTTCACGGTTGCTTTCTTGTCTTTTAGATTCCATTTCCGTCGCGTTGTAGTATCTGGGGTGACAATGTGAATCTTTTGAGGGATTATACTGAATGCAACTGTGGCCATTATCATTTTCTTTTTTGCAACATAAACGAACATCGAGATTTTATCGACCACTTCGCGGTTATGTGCGTTAAGATTCTGTTCGGCGAGGTATATAACCAAAGTGGTTAGATTGATTTTCTGCTCTTTCAGAATTGCGTACACTCTCTGTCTGTCTGTGTTTATCAATACTTGCCCTACAATGTCTTTCACGCGCATCTGCTTGACTTCGTTCCTACTCGTGGCTCCATACTTCAAGATTTGGATTCCTTTGTAAAGTGGGTACATCTTAGCCGCTTTTTTGATAATCTTAACTGAAAGATTCGGGAAAAGATGTGTTAGAACAGCGGTACGAGTCGTCTCATTAGCCTCCTTAAACTCTATCACCTCTGCATTCAAGGAGATTTCTTTTTTACGGAGTTTGTAGGTTCTTTTCAACATCTTCGGAGCTATCCGCGTGATAATAATACATGGAACGCGACAAGCATCCATCAACTCATTCAACTGCAGCATTGTTTGTTTATTGAACTTATCGAGCGAATCTACCACGACAATCTTTGGTTTGCCAATGAGGGTTGAATACCCAACTTCCTGAAAGAGTTCTTTAATTTTCTTTCGTGCCAAATCAACAAACACAAGTTCATGCGTGTTTTTGAATTTCTCGTTCACAAAATAAGATTTCCCAGTTCCTTGCGGCCCGGAAAGGATAACTAAACGGTTTTGGTACACCGCACGAATAATTCTCGCTCTCTGCTCGGAGTTACCTAAATAAAATATGCTTTCGTCCGCGTAAATCTGATCTTCTATTGAATCTCGCAAGAACGGGTAATACTTGTAGAGTATTGGGATTATATCTACGCTTTCTCCCGTTTTTTCGAGAGTTTCGAACAAGTCGAATTGGTTTGCTTTCAAGTGTTTGAAAAACATTTTTAATTTCATTACCAGTCCTCCCATAGTCGTTCTAACAATTTCTCTTTTGATTTTTGCTTTCTGGTGAATTCTGCTATCTGTTGTTGAACCACCGAGTCTAAATATGTCCTTACTGGGTCTGATATTGTATCGAATGCAAGCGTCCCCTCCACTTCATCTGTCGTGTAAAGCCCGACCCTACTCACAATCATCATATCATCAATTATAGTAGATTTACCGTCCTTTTCGAGGCGTAATGTTAATGGGTCGCGGTTCATTATGTTTCTACACAACAGAACTTCTTGTAAATCGTCTACTTCTACTATAATTCTATATCGAGGTGATCCTTCTGTTTTGAAATACTGTTTGCGTTCACCATTAGGTTCCATAATAACAACAGGAACATGCTGCGTCTCAGTCACCACTGTCATACTGCGTACAGAAACGGATATTTCCTCTCCTCTATCTTTAAAATCTACAAACAAATTACTTTCTGTGCCAGTGTTTGTCAAAGGAATCCTCCCAAATTAGATTTAAATCAAAATTGTCATCACGACAAAGACTATGGAAGAGCTGTTCGCTTTTACAAAAGATTTTGGTTGTATAGCAGCTATACGCTTTTTCTTGCAGTATGGTAGCAAAATTTAACACCACCACGTCGCTCGCGTACATTGCAGAGATAACCCACATATCCTCCTTCTTCCACGCATTTGCTATGCAGATTTTCGATTTATTGTGCTTGTTTTCATTGAACAAGTTTGCTGTGAATGCGTTGCGAATCCGAACTACAGCAAAGAAAGTGTAGAACGGTTTCCGTCCGTCCCAATCTTCGTATTCCTTTATACGTGCATTGAAAATCTTTAGATCGGAAATTGGGACGTGGGTAGTTTGCATCACGAAGGTGAGCCGGAATTGCTGCATGTTTATCATAATGTGTCACAACCGTGTGTCACATTTGTGACACAAAAGGTTTTAATGCTCAACAACTATCTACTGTATTAGCACACAACAATTTAATGTTTGAGGTGTTGAAACTGCCAAAAAAGAATTTTGAGATCAATCTCGAAAACTTCCCGAATCACTTGCTGCGGATGCGTGGACACGCGAGGCGGAAGATGCCTTCGGTTCCAGTTCCGTATATGTCGCTAACGGAGCATCTGGACGGGAAAACGACGGATCTTCCAGAGATTCCGATCTACATAAAGAAGCACGAAGGTCAGACTCTTATGATTGCAGTGCTTCCAAGCGAAGAAGAGGTATGATAAATGCCGCCGAAAAAGAAAACAAGCAAAAAGCCCGCCAAGAAAAAGGCGAAGAAGACTGCTAAGCGTAAAGCAACGAAGAAACCTTCTAAATCTAAATCAAACGGGAGTGATATGGTTATTGACATATCCTTCCTTGAGGAGGGTGACTGGGCAAAGGTTAATATGAGCCAGTCCGAGCTTGTTGCTGAACTGGAGCAGGTATGGGAGGCTGAGAGTATTTTGCGTCCGCAAGTTAAGAAAAACAACCCGAAGCTCTTTGAGCGAAAGGTTCTGTCCACTTTTGAGGGCAGAATGCGGCGGAAGCTCGCATCTACAGCACAAGCAGGTAACGAATCTTGTTACATCTTCGGGATGTCGATGCCATTCGACCCATACGCTGCGATGGCTGGCAAGTGTATGAACGAGTACCAGAAAGATCCGACTGGTGCGATGAATAAGTTCGTGAAAACTCGCAAAAACAAACGCGGAAAACGAGAGGTTTACCCAATCTTCTACCCGACCTACGCAAAAGACACACGAGACCGAATCGGTAAGGAAATCAAAGGTACATCGTGGATGACTTCAATCGTCGGTGTTTGGGGGCCACAAGATGCGAAAAAGACTAAACCGTTCGTTACAATCGCTGGAGGCAGCTTCGGAGACGAGCATGTAAGTCTAAAGTGCCCCAACTGCGGAAACGAGTCAGTTTTCAAGATTTGCCCCGATTGTGGAACAAAAAAAGCGTTTGTCCTCCCGGAGATTATGAAAAGGATGTTCCATCCCTGTTCGTTTGACATGCGCGTAAAGGTAGATGACCAAGGCAACGAAACAATCGCATGGACGAAGCAAACCGTCCCGAAACTTAAAGATAACCCCACGGAAAAACAGATGGACATCTGGGGGTTGCTTGAAGGGAACAAGGTTCTGCGCGGACACAGAATAACTACCAAGTCAGTGCTTAGCACCTACAAGAAATACAAGAACAACCGTAACTGGTGGGTGTGGATCTCGTGTGAGGTTGTCCGTGTTATCCCTAACGAGGACAAGAAAGGCAACAAAAAAATCATCGTGAGTGACGAACACTTCTCTTTGATGGATTCAAACGGTCGAGTCCGCGAGGGAATCACGGTGCGTCTCCCTCCTCACATTTGGGAACACCAGATGAGTGGTAAGATTGGTCAAGGTTCCTCGATTATTGTTGTTGGTAAAGTAGATGGGTTCAAGGGCAATGACGGTACGTTCATCACTTACCTCGAAGCGTGGGGTATTTGGGGAGTCCCCGGTCTCGTGAATGTGCCTCCGAAAGTCGAAAACGACCTCGAAGAAGAAGAGGGATTCGAAATCTCTGATGAGGAATCTTTAGAGAATATTGAACTCGGAGATGGAGAAACGGAAGATTTTGACGACGATGACGAGGAATGGGATGAGAGTTTTAATGACGAGGAAGCATCCGACGAAGACGACGATGACGAATTAGATGTTAATCTTGAAGAGGAGTGGGAGTAATTGGGTAAGTATAACAAAGGGAAACAAAAAGGAATCAATCTCCTCTTCAAGAAACGCTTCGACAGCATCATGAAAGACATCCGCCGACACGAGAAGGCGATAGACGAGATAATTTCCAATATAAAAGATTTGTGGGAGGAGGTTGGCCATCGTGGAAATACTTAATCTCGAAGACAAAGATGCAGATGAAATCCTCGATCTATTTCAAAAGATGGAGGAATTTGGCGACATCAAACGATTTGTTATCGTTCTCTGGGGGCCTGAAAAGGTGGGTAAAACACATGTAGCTCTAACAGCATCGCGTTTAATCCCCAAAAACCCTACTATATCTTCAGAGCTCCGCGAGATGCTGAAGGATGGTCGCGTAATTCTCGGAGAGCCTGTCTGGCTTATCGACACGGAAGGTAAATCCCCAAAATTAAAAGATAAGTTCACTGGGAGAGATATTCGCATTCTTCCGGTGTGGGTTCCCGATGAAAACAACCCACTGAAGCCAGATGTGGAGAAATCTTTGAAGAATTTGATGTATGCTCTCATTGCTATGTCAAAACAGCCGAAAGGGACTCTCGTTATCGACTCGTGGACTGACCCTAACTCGTGGGCAAGAAAGCTCGTGCAAAAGAAACTGGTCGAAAACGAAGCAGAAGGCTGGGAACTCGGGGAACTCATCCCACTAAAGCCTACAGACTACGAGGGCCGCAATGACATCATGGACTTCATTCTCTATTACCTTCAAAATTACATCAAAAACATGCACGTAATCTTGACGGTGCGCGGAGAACCGAAGTGGGTCACGAACTCGGATGGAAAGCGGCCACATCCCGGCCCGCTTGCCAAGAAATGCAATAAAAAGACAATGTTCTTCGCAGATGTCGAAATCAAGCTCCTCAAGAATTTGTACGATGATGGAACTGCTGAGCGCGTTGGAAGTTTGATTACAAGTGAGTTTGACGATGATGACCCTATTTCAAAAGATTGGGTAAACCCGAATATACCAAAAATCATCGACGACCTCAAGGACTTCGCCATCAAGAAGCGGAAGATGACGGAGAAGAAGAAGCCCAAGAAGAAGAAGGCCAAGAAAAAGAAAACGACAAAGAGGAAATCCAAAAAGAAATCCAAACGACCAGTAAAACGAGGCGGTTAGATTGGCAAAAAAGAAGAAAGCTGCAAAGAAGAAGGCGGCCAAGAAAAAGGCGGCCAAGAAAAAATCTGCACGGAAGAAGAATGTGGTCGAGTTAGAAGGCCCGAAATCTAAAATTCTTAATCTTTTTTCCGTGCTGGGAATAAAAGGCAAGGAGTTGGACTCGAATATGAGTTCAAAAGCTCTACTCACCGAAGGATTCGTTCTTGAAGTGGAAAACGACATCGCATCTTTTTATTCTGGGAACACGGTGAAGGGGATGAATGTCTTGCTTTATAAGATGGTGGAGCTTGACGGGATAACCGTTAAGTCCGAGGGGCTATGTTATTGTGCCGCAAACGACGAACTCCTTTCTCGCATATACAAGTGTGAGTCTGGAAAGATGCGAATCTCTATCGGAGATAAGAAAATCGAGATGGTCGATTCCGCGAACCACAAATCCGGATTCACGCAGACCTCAAAGGATGAAGGCGAAGATCGGGTGAAAGGATGGAAAGATATAATCGAGGACAACATCGGTCAACACACTCGCGGGTATAAATGGTCTGATGCAGATGTAATTGCTTCTATGGTAGTTGATGCAGAGGAACTGGCTAAAATCGTCAAATCTGCTGAGATTATGCGTGTAGTGTCTTATCCCATCAAGATTCGGGACGGAAAGGTTATTTTCTCCGTGGAAAACGAATTCGCGTGGGAATCTCGTGAAATCGAACCTGACGATATTGAGATGGAAGAGGAGGAGTACGAGGCGAATTATCATACAGGGGTAGATGCTGCACTTAGCAATCTCGAAGAGGAAATCGTCATCAATATGTGTCGGCATCCGGAGGGTGTCGCGGATGTGATGGCCATCTCCAAAGTGGAGGACAAATCTGTAACGGTGTTTTACCTTATCGCAATATCGGAAGACGATCTCGACGAACCCGAAGAAGATTTGGGTGAAGAGGAATTCGAGGAAGATTTGGGTGAAGAGGAACTCGAAGAAGCGGAGGAAGAGAACGATGGTTGATGTTCCATACCCAGAAGGAGAAGTGAGATGGTACGGAGGGAGTCACAAAGTCAGAATTCTCCCGGCTGAATCTTTCAGTGAATGTAAACAACCTTATACTGGCTACACTTCGAAAAAGATTGAATCGCGGTGTTACCCGTGCTTGGTGATGGAAGATTTCATGACCACGCGCAGCGGGAAGGTATTCAAAGCTGGGGATAAAGTGGTTCTGGCAAAGTGTCTTCTGCCGAGGAAACATCGAAGTCAGTGGAAACGGTGAAGGAGATGGTAGAAACGGTCACTATCGAGAACGAGGCTAAACTTAGGCGTATATTACAGGAAATGAGCAAGACACAACACAAAATTCTTAGATTCATCGTGGAATTCGAGAAAAGTCACGGAATCGCCCCACAACAACGAGAAATCATTGAAGGAATCGAAAAAGCACCGACAACGATTAAGGACAATGTTATGATGTTGACGCTTAGACAAATCGCTTACAAGAAAAAACTTAAAATCTATCGCCAGCTTGGTGGTAGACCTCCGATGACTGTCTCAGCAACGCCGCTTGGTGAATTTCTGTACCAATACGCCAAAAAAATGGGCTTTAAACCCTATACTTAACTTTTTTATTTCAGGAGAGTATCATTAATGGTGGAAATAACAGGTGAAAGAAACACAATTCTCTATTTGAAGATTCTAAGACTCTATCCAACCGAACCGCTTGAAGATGTTGTCACACGGGTCGTTAATGACTATATCGACAGACATCGTGCTAAGATCGAACAAGGCCCGAAAGCAGCAGCACTTCGCTCGCTTGAGACGAAATTAGCGTTGGAGGCAACAAAATCTTTGAATAAAGACATCACGGAGATAGATTGGAATGAGTAGGTACAAGGAATCTTTGCTTCGGTGGGCTGGCGGGAAGTACCACGCCTTATCAAGAATCATCCCTCTCATCAACCCACGCAAGAATTCCTGCGAGATTTTCTGCGGATCTGCAGTTATAACTCTCAATCTACCTCTTCTGAGGAGAAGCAAATCGGAAGCGATTGTTGACATCAATTCCCAAATTTCCAATTTTTTTCGAGTTATTAGAGATAAACCAGACGAATACATGGAAAGGATGAAATACACGTTCTCAGGGGATGATTGGGTTGAGGAACTCGAAGCTCAGTCGGACGATGTTAGTCGTGCTATGTGTTTTTACCTCAAGAACCGCAATTCTTTTGCCGGGTTTGGCGATTTTGCTACCCGTGAAGGGATTGTCTACTCCTTCGGTAACAACCCAATCATAAAGGACGTGACTTGGTGGGCTGAACGTCTTCGGAATGTGCGGATTTATCGTTTAGACTTTAGAGATGCACTCAAACGGGTAAACGGACTTGACACTGATTGGGTTCTCATTTTAGATCCCCCTTATCCTAAAGCTGGGAAGAAAGGGGAGCGTATGTATTGCGGGGAAACCGAGAACGGGAAGGAAGACCTCGGATTCACCGAAAAGGACACGCGAGATTTATGTAAATTACTTCACGAATCACATCACGAAATCTTTCTTACATATCCAGATAAACCACTTATAAGAGATTTATACTCGGATTGGCACATCCGGGAAGCTCGGTGGCACTATCATGCTGCTCCGGGTGAGAAGAAGAACACAAAAACGGAATTGTTTCTATCAAATAGACCTTTTAAAAAATACTCGGTAAATAAAGTAAGTTTTGATAAATGGAGTGAATGAAAATGTCAGAGGAAATTTTTGCGGAAGAGGAAAAAAAGAAAAAGTTCTGCCCGTTCCACCAAAGCGATGATGCAGCTTTCTGCGATGGAGAGGGATGTGAATTGTGGCTCGAAGAGGCTGAGATGTGTTGTCTGAAATTTGCATCTGTAATGATAGCAAACGCACTAACCCCGATGGATGTAATGGCAACGCTTATGGAGCATAAGGGAGTAGAATCTCAACCCAAATCTGAAATCGACCAAGAATTAGACATAATGAACAAAGTTCTTCGTTCTGCACAGAAAAAGGATGAAAAATAATGAGCGTAGTTGATGCGTTCTGCGGGTGCGGCGGTCTATCCCTCGGGTTTCACCGAGCAGGCTTCCAAACCGTACTCGCTATAGATTCTGACGAAGATGCTTGCACATCTTACGAGATGAACTTGGGATTGCAACCTTATTGTGGGGACATCCGAAAGTTCCCGTATGATGTGTATATGCACTTTGCTGGGGATTTAGATTTGGTAATTGGCGGTAGTCCGTGTACCGATTATTCTACTGCCGGACAGCGGAGAATCCGTAGCAAAGTAGCAATGTTATACAAAGAGTTTATTAAATGTGTTGATTATTTCCGCCCAAAAGGATTTCTCTTCGAGAATGTTAGAGGAATAAAGACTGCTGGAAATATCTGGGACGATTTAAGGCAAACGATGCATAAGATTGGATATAGATTGAAGTGGAAGGAATTACACGCGGCTGACTATGGCGTTCCTCAATTTCGCATAAGGATATTTTTGGTAGGAATAAGGGAAGATTTGACATTTAACTACAAATACCCAGTCCCAACTCACGCGCAGAAACCTCTCGTGACATTCGATGGGATGAAAACAAAAAAGTGGGTCACAGTACGAGAAGCAATAGGCGACATCATTGGGTTAACTCCAAGGCCATCCTCGACGCCAGAAGCCATGGAAAACCGACTTAAATCTAATTACAAGAGCGGGAATAGAATTATCGACCCGGACAAACCAGCACCAACGGTAATGACCGGGAATCACGGAAAAAGTATGGGTATTCTACCAATACAATACACGGATGCTCTCAATAAAGTGAGGAGGAGCGTGGATGAGCCTTCACGCACACTTAGACAAATTCCATTCAAGTGGCTGAAGCCCACAGATACATTAACCACCTTTTCCGGGCTGGTTCCATTCAGTCCGAGGGAGCAAGCAAGGTTACAATCATTTCCAGACTCGTTCAAGTTTTACGGTACGTTAAATTCACAGTATAGGCAGATTGGGAATGCTGTACCGCCACTCATGGCTGAAGCACTTGCAAGAGGATTTGTTGGAATATGAGAAGAATCAGAAAAAAGAAAGTGAAGAGGTTATGCACCAAAGTTCTCTATGGGACTTGTGGTTCGTTGATGAAAGTAGGTAGGAAGTATTATTGCATGCGAGACAAATGCAGGAGGAAAGCGTTATATGGAAAAAGATCAGAATGAGATAATAGATTTCGAGGCTCCGTTATACTACGAGACGGACGAGATGATTGAGACCCTACAAAAGATGGGTATCATAAAAACGATGAAGGACGACGAGATGACCGAGTTTCGACACAAGATAGTAAAGGTATTGAAGGAGAAGTGGACATTTTATGATTGAAGCAAACGTAGAATGGAAGAAGATTTTCCCAGATGCAAAGCTTCCGGTAAAGAAGCACGATTGGGATGTTGGATTGGATGCCTATGCTCATAGGTTCGATAAAGGCATTGGTCGAAATGCAAAAGAAGTTTCCATGTCGAGAGGAGAAATTGTAATCGCTCACCTTGGAATTGCGTGTAGTCTTCCGCAAGGTTTCTACATCCAAGTCGTTCCGCGTAGTGGTCTGGCTAAGCGGTATGGTCTTAGCATCGTTAACAGTCCCGGAACAATAGATGCTGGTTACCAAGGAGAGATTGATGTGATACTCGTGAAGTTTGGCGAGGAGCATCTACATCTCAAAAAAGGTGAGAGAATCTGCCAACTTATTCTTCGGAGCGTTATCCGAATGAATATCATCGAAAAGTCAGATTTCTCTTACACGACAGAGCGTGGGGAAAATGGGTTTGGTTCCACCGGAAGAGAATAAACCCAGATGCCCAAGATGCGGAGGCTTGATGCAGTGGCGACAGATATCCCAAGACCAACCAAAATTTCTGATTTGTCGGGTTTGCCGATTCAGAATGGGCAACAACGATCTGGAAGATGTAAGATTTGCGGAGAAAAACGAGAAAAAATTGATTTAAAGTATGGTTCTTACAATACCTGCGAATGTGGGCGGTCAGATATAACAGATTGGTTATTCTGGACGTCCATAGCAGGATATACGCGGAGTAAAATGAAAGATTTTTGTGCGAAACGATTAGGTGTTAGAACTCTCACAAACTACGATTGGAAAAATTCCAAGTGGAGGATCTCAGATTATGAGCTCGAAAATATTACGCGGGGTGCATCAGTCGGTCGATTTCTTGAACTACAAGAACGCTCCGAGAATGTTTGTGTGGTACAGAGATGCGAGAGATAAATACAGACGCAGACTCTTGGAAATCACTAACTTCTCACCCCATTTTTATGTTGAAGGCGACCAGCGCGGCGTGAATAGCCCGTACATCAAGAAGGCGTACTATGATAGGTACGTAAATCGAAACTTGCAAGGCGAACGTGTCACAAAAATTGAAACTAATATCTCGTCAGATGTTCGACATCTTCGGGATAATGAATTTGATGGCATGCAAACCTACCAAGCAGCTATTCTACTTCCCCGAACCTTTCTCATCGCTAACAGAATCACTTCTGGATTCCATATTGACGTGAACCGTGTCACAAAAGAGTCACATAGATACAACGGATCTCTGATATACAAGACAAGAACAGAACACCTGAAACCAAGCTCAAAAATCTATGTAGCTCCCCGAATTCAATACGGCGACTTCGAGATTGACAACTCGGACGGTTCTCTGGCAGATGCTACAGTTGGAGACCTCCCAATCACCATGTACTCTTGGATAGATTCTTACGATCCATTCAAACCGAAGTCTATCGTGTGGCATCCAAAGTGGGCTAACAAACAACCGACACTCGTAAAGAAGGAATACATCTACGAATACACGGGAGAAAAGCACGAGTGGCACATACATTGTTTCCCAAACGAAATTGACATGCTCCATTACCTTATCAAAGTCATAGGTCTGAAAGAAGATCCGGACATTATGACTGGCTGGAACTTCACGGAGTTTGATATGACTTATCTAATCAACCGAATTCGTCATATTAACGCAACATCTCTCGAATCACATAAACCGGAAAATTTCATAGATATTCGAAGAATTTCTCCGTTATGTAGACTTGCTGACTATCGCGGATGGAGTTCCAGCAACGCGAAGGTTTCCGCTAAAAACGGTAGAGTGTATATACCGGGCCGAGAAATCCTCGATATGTATAAAGCTTACCGTAAAATGGTTGACCCAGCAGAAGGAAAGAAAGATTCCTATACTCTTGATAATATTGGATTTACCGAGTTGAAGTTAAGGAAGATTGTTCACGAAGGCAGTGTCGGTCAGTTGTGGATGCGAGACCCGCTCGCCGCGCTAATCTATAATATGCGAGACTCGGAGATATGTTATTTTCTTGACAATGTAAAAGGAATCTTTAATAACTTCGACACACAACGCAGAGAAGTAGGTTGCTTGTGGAGAGATGTCCTATCTCCGGCTATCGTCTTAGGTACTGACCAGACTCGGGCTGCCAACAAGAAAGGCATCGTATTACCTACTACTTACGTGCCAGACAAAAATAAGAAGAAAAAATTCAAAGGAGCCATCGTTCTCCCAGCAACGGTCGGACTGCACTACAATGTTCTTGCATTTGACCTCAAATCTTTATATCTAAATCTAATCGACCAGTGGAATATATCCCCCGATGTCTTCGTGGACACATTATCGAATTTGAAGAAGAAGCACAATAATAGCCAAAAAATCTTATCATCATACGTGCAAAACTATATTCGGACTCCTAACGGGTTGTTGTGGGAGAAAAGAAAAGATGGCTTTGCAAGAGAACGGGTTAGGCATTATCAAATAGAGCGACAGAAGATTCGGGATAAACACGCGCAGCTAAAAGAGATCAACGGGGCTGATAATATCGAAGTGAAAAACCTCGACACGCGCCAAAAAGCCTACAAAACATTCAGTTTGGTCTTCTGGGGAGTATTCGGACACGAAGGAAGCGAACTCTACTGGGAACCGATGGCTGAGGCTGTTACATCTTCGGGACGTACAGTAATAAATTTCACGAGAGATAGAGTCGAGAGTACCTTAATGCAGAAAAAACTCGAACTACAATTCGGAGAAGTCAAGGATCTTCGTGTAGTTTACGGTGACACTGATTCAGTCTATGTGCTTGTTCAATTTACTGACGAAATGCTAAATCAAGACATGGATTTTATGTGTGATGTTGCAGATTACATCTCGAAATTCTTGAATGATGGTTACCCGTTACTCGCAAAGAAGTATAATTGTCCGACAAATTGCATGCACATCCGTTGCGAGAAGATTTACAAGTCCTACTTCATGACCGTGACCGGGAAAGGAACTGCCGGGAAGAAGCGGTACGTGGGATTAAAAGTAAGGGAGTTACTTCAAGAGAGAGGGAAGGAGAGATGGATTGTCACGAATAAAGAGGACATCAAAGGCTTCGAGTCCAGACGCAGCGATAACTCTAAAGTTGGTAAGGACTTCCAGAAATCTATATTCAGTATTCTAATGCACGGAAAAGGGATTAAAGATATCAGAAGAAAACTCAAACATTTAATTAGAAAAACGCAAATGGAATTTTTCTCTGGGAACCACGCACTTACTGATATTGCAATACCGAAAGGTATATCCAGACCGCTTGGTTCATACGGTAAGTTAAATCCTCATAGTGGGCGAAGAAGTAGTATTCCTATTCATGTCCGAGCAGCTAAATATTCTAACCAGAACTTCAAGACGAACTACAATGGTGGGTCAAAGGTGTATTATATCTACGTGGAAGATGTCCCTCGAATCTACCCAAAGACAGATGTGATTGCTTTCCAGTACGACCACGAAGTTCCGAAAGGTGTAGTGGTAGATTATAATAAGATGTGGGAGAAACAATTTATAAAGAAAGCAGAGGCTATATTTCGCGGGCTGAATACTACCTACAAGCAGATCGTTGGAGGAGTGTTCAAAAATGCATTTGATTCGTGGGATTCTAACTAAAGGAGTGGTTATATGTTAAAACTAAAAGATGAATATTTCGATATATTTCTCGATTTTGTTGTAGGATGTATTCCGGATAAGTATTATCCCGAAGGAGATGCGCAAAACATCCAAACCGGGGCACATACTTGTTTGGAAGTGAAAGAAGCAGTTAGATTAACGACTGTGGAGTTTGGTTTACCGGAGAAAGCTTTTTTCTCGTATAAGATTGATTATATTGACGGAAACATAGTCGGCGAGGTTCAAATTAACGAATTCTTGCTAACTGAATCGCAAAAGGGGGAGTTTTGTGTTGAAGTTTAATATACAGCTAACGAACGAGTTCGCTGTTACTATCGAGGAAATGTTCTCCTCGAACGGTAAGAGAAAAGTCTGGAAGTTTAATGTAAATCCGAAAAACGAGGGAGATGAATGCGGCTTCCCGTCAGTGGAGGCTCCAGATCAGTTCTGGCTCAAGAAACGATTTCGTGACGAGCTGCGCAATGACCTTATCAAGTATATAGAGGAGTTCCAACCCAAAGATCCAGACGACAAGAACGAGATTTTCAAGAATAGGGATAGAGTCGATAGAGTAGTTGCGAATCTAACACAGGAAATTGAATCTATTATTGACGATTATAACGATTCCCTCACGAAAAACAAGTGGAAGCAATTAAGATTTAATCCTGAACTGTATGTATCTGTTGTGGGATTTCTCGCTGACCTAAACAATCGTAGCGTGGCAGATATTAAGAAGCATATCGAGATCGTGCGAGATAGAAAGAATAAGAAGATTGCAGCAAAGGGAGGTAACGGGGAAGTTACGAATGAGGAGGTTGCTTCAGAAGTCTTATTCATCAAACCCCCGAAAGATGTCTTCTCGTTCTTTTACAAACGATTAGATTTAATCATACAGACGCATCACAGTCTATATCAAGACACGACCTACGGTAAACCAATTCATAGATTTAAAGAAGAGTTAATCATCTGCTTGGCAACTGTATTATCGTTCTGGCTTGGAAGAGACCCGAAATGGGTGCTGTTCATCGGCCCGAGTCGTTCCTTCAAAAGTACCCATATTAACTTCTTCCAGACGCTTAACAAAATTATAACTTTCGAAGTGGATATGATGACAGCAAATGCATTAATGTCTGGTGCGGAAGATGTCGAATCTTTTATGCACTTACTTGATGAGAAATGTCAGTTGATGGACGAGATGGGAACTTTTCTCTCGATGCGAAAAGATGTAGTCATCAAACTACTCTCCGAATACACCGTTGCGTATAAAGGATGGGCGAGTAAAGCAAGCGGTTCCACGAAAACGATGGAAACTGTTATTGCGAGATTTAACTGGCTTGCAGGCATAACAAACGAGAAATTCCAAGAACTATACGATCTCTTCCGGACGATAGGTTCTCGGTTCATTACATTCGAGTTTCCAGTTTATGCACAAGCAGAATGGAGTTATTACCATGATTTGGTTGATGGAAAGAATCCTTCTATCGTTGGTGCGAAGGAGAAGGCACTGAAGAGAATGATTGGTTCCTATATGTATGGAATGTTCCGGTGGCTGAAGGAACACAAACCAATAGTGAAGCTCGATAAGGTGAAAGATTTGCTGATTGAAGCTAGCAATTTTTATTCGATTTTCCGAGATCGAGAACCTCCGCTGTGGTTCCGTCAGATGCTTACTGACTTGGCAAGCACCATCGCTACAATGTTCAACCGCGATGAAGTGTTGGAAGAGGATGTCGAGATATTGATTTCGAGTACGTATTCCTGCAACAAAAAGGTTTACAACGAGATCGTAAAAGTATTTGCTGCGAATAGGCGTATTCTGAGTATTGGGGACATAAAGGAAGTTCTTTCTACCTACAAGGAAAGCCATATCCGGAATATAATAAATCTGCTTATCCAACGCGAGTTTTTGGAAGAGATGCCTTCCGGATTTATGACACGAGATAAGTGGAGAAATATCATGGAAATGATAAAAAAGCACATGAAACGGACGGGGCAATACAATGCCTACACGACCAGCTCAAGTTCCCAAGCAAAGCAAGAATACTTACCAGCAGCAGCAGAAGAAGAGGGGGATTATTATTGATTGAGATAGCAATTTTTGTGTTTTTACTTCTTTTCTTCGTCGTCGAAGTGGTTATCGTTCTTAGATTATGGAAGATGACCCCTCAGACAACCGAACAAAACGAAGAGCAGACATTATCAGCAATAGAAAGAGCAGAAAATGCTCTTACGAAGCATTTCACGGAAGCATTAGAACACACGAATACACACTTGAAGCGTTCGTTTACTGCCATTATTTCATCGCGTCAAGGTAAACTGGGAGAGATGGAGGCTTTGTTTGCGCTAAAGGAGCGATATATTAGACTAATACCCCTCGGGCAACCAATAGATTTCATCGGTGTCGGAAATGATACAATCGACTTCATCGAGATAAAGACTGGGAGGGCGAGACTGACGAACGCGGAGAAAAAGATAAAAGATTTAATCGAGAAAGGAAAAGTACGATTCCGGGAAATGAGGGAGGCTGATTACCAGTGACTTCAATGCGCGAAAAATTGTCAAAGAGAGCAAGCGAACTCGAATCGTGGTTGAGCGATAACAGTAAAAGACCCACATTTGAGCGTCGGTACTTAAATCTCTGCTCTGTATGTAATCAATTTGATATTAGTCATCATCTACTTGATGTGGCATTCAACAGCTTTTGTCAGGGAAAAGGAGCATCTTTTTCGAGGAAGTACCTTCGAAGATTTGCTCGAAGAGTTTTATCTGGAGATGAGTAAATGAAAGAACTGAAATTGGTAGCTGATGTATTAGGCTTCAATGTAAGCCCGTCATCTTTGAATACATTCGCCTATTGTCCGTACCAGTGGAAGATAGTTTATCTAAATGGAGTTCGTGGGCCGGACAACTTATTTGCAGCCGCAGGATCTACCTTCCACAAGATTTTTGAAGTTGCATCTAAGAACTACGACAAGAACCTTTTCTTGAAGGAGAGAGCCACACATGTATACAATCTATGTATGGCTGTCCCTCCGGGTGAATGGAAACAACTAATGTCTCCTATTCTCAAAATGTATGCTATAGCGGAGAACAAAAGATTCGAAAGAATTCTAAAATTCGTGGATGACGAAGACGAAGCGTGGGATTACTTCAACCCAATAGAAAACGAGAGGAAATACGTGTTAGATGATGAAGGGATAACCTTCATTGCGGATAGGCAGGTTATGGTTCCTGCTGGATATGCAGGAAATAGAGAGGAAGTTATGGGTGTTATCGACTTCAAACCAAAAGGAGACGAATACAGCACAACTCTAAATCGCCAACTAACTGCTATGGCTATTCACCTTAAAGATGATAGTGGAAACACACCGGTAGTTGGTGCTTACTTTTACCGAACAGGAGTAGAGCTTCCTATGAAGAAAGTTCATCACGCTTCTGTGCGAGGAATAAAAAATATCGCAGAGAAGATGTTGAATTGTCTAAAATGGGGTAGATTTAAGAAGAATCTTGGTTGGGGATGTGCTTGGTGTAGTTTCCAATTGGTATGTAGAGCGAAAATTCCACTCGAAACGTTCTTGGAGAATAAAAGGAACAGAAACGAAGTAGTAGGAGGTATATTCGATAATGTCAACCACAAAAATACATCTATTTGACACAATGGCCCGAGAGATTGGCCCAAAGCGTACTTGGGTTGAAGATAAAAATAAATTCTTCCACTGGTTAAACACAAACAGAACATACGAGGATTGTAGAGTTAGCGTTTACAGGTACGGGAATAGACTGCAAGAGAAGAATTATGGGGATGCTGACCCTCGCAGCGTAGTCGTCGATAAAATTTTCATCGACACTGACTCGTTTTATGGTTACGAAGTAATGAAACTCTTGAACGAGAAACTCTGCGATCTCGGTTTCGTTCATAGGATTAACTACTCCGGTCGTTACACACCTTACGGTACTATCCCACGCGCTATCGGCTTTCACATCTATGTTTTTTGTTACCCAAATATCAACTACCCGAAGCAAGCCCTTTCAAATGCTCAAATCTTCATGGACAAGTGGGTTAGAAAGAAAGCAAAGGTAGAATTTGGTATAACGGAGGACGATGCTGTTGATTCCGCTATTATCGGTGATGTGATGCGGATGAGCCGATACCCGAACACATTCAACAAGAAGTGGAAGCGTTGGTGCGTCCCACTCACACAAGAAGACATCGACAACCTCAATCCTTACGATATCTATAAACTTGGTAGTCAACCCAGAAGAGAAGTAAACGGTAATGTCTGGTTAGGGGAAGGAAAGATTTGGCAGTTACCTCCTAAGTTCGATAAGGATGAATTCGATAAATTCAAACGCCGAAATGTCAATGTGACTAAATCTGAATGTGATTGGGCTGAGATGATGGAAGTTTACGATGCGCCTCCGTGTTTGTGGAGTATGTTGAATGACCCGCATCTTGATTACCAAGAAAGATTCTGGTTAATCGTGTGTCTGAGAGACCTCGGTTTCACACAAGAGGAGACGGAAACAATACTTGACGACTCACTTGATTACTACAAGTTCATGCATTGTGTAAATCAAGAATTGATGACACACAGGTGTTATAATGGTGAACAGCAATCTGCGTACTTTACTGATGGTTGCGCGTTTATGAAGTCTCGGGGTTACTGTCCGGGTAATTGTGGACGAGATCATCCTATTTACAAGTGATGAATTATGTGTGAGTATCTGGAAAAATCTAAGGAATCCCCGGAAGTGATTAAATCTTGGGGAATTGTCGGGTATTGTACCTACTTTAAGGCGAATGTCACTGGGCGAGTTTGCCCGTGTTCTAAGAAAAAGAAACGAAAAATAACAACATTTGATAGGATGTAAAATGCCAAAAATAGTAATTATTAAAGATACAGACGGTTGTGTTAAGGCTGAGCCTGCTGCAATTGATAACAAAGATCCGATGGCTTTCTTCACCTATACATTCACTAACACACAAACTGGAGAAGTTCGGAAGTTTCTGGCTCCTTGTACGTATAACTCTTTTAGAAATTGCTTCACAAGTAACGTTTACCACGAAAGAAGAGCGTCTAACTGCCCATTGCTTTTCATGTATAATAATAAAATCTATTGGCGGGATGGTATATGGACGCTAAAGGTGCGCGTAGCAAGAAAAAGAAAAAAAGAAAAAAAGAAAGCGAGAAGTAATTTGAAGGCATTACGGATAGGCGGTAAGGTACACTTACACCCTTACATTGCTCTCGTTGACTTTTGCTCTCCCATACTCTCGAA
>Ga0180433_10000354_pt1 | contig 78345 bp, 113 predicted proteins | sample SS_ome_8_FD_132980 | JGI IMG/M metagenome (GOLD analysis project Ga0180433, IMG submission 132980) | Hypersaline lake sediment archaeal communities from the Salton Sea, California, USA - SS_1_D_1 metaG | ecosystem: Environmental > Aquatic > Non-marine Saline and Alkaline > Hypersaline >...
ACCGTTCCATCACGATACACATCAATAGACACATTCGCTCCACCGTCATACCAAGAGTCAAAGTCTTCAGGTAGTCTGAATGGCAAATACAAGTCAGAAGATACATTAGCATCACCACTCTGATTTGCACGTGAGGCCGATATTCGTGCACCATCACGCTCCTGCACAAACCAAACCTTATCAAGATTAGTTTCACCTATCGCTCCGCGCCAGTCAAGTACAATTGCCTTCGTTTCACTACCACCACCAGAACCAATATCAGCCCATGAACCTGAATCGTTATACTCAAGGTCACCGGTCGAGTACCTAATACCTCTTGCACTTGCGGATGTTGGGTCGTCCTCTGAACCGAAGAGCAGAGCCATATACGTGCCGTCATACACAAGGTGTATATCCTGAGTCCCATCACGGTCGACATCCATATCCAAGTCACTACCAATGTAGGCTGCGAACACCAGACCTGCGAATAGACAGAACAGTATCGGCACGAATGCTGTACTCACCAATACCGCTTTAAGAATTCGTTTAATCACTTTCATAACAATTCTCCTTACTTAAAACTGAGCTATTGGATTACTAGCATCCCTGTTTGTATCCCAGTATTCCAACAAACAACTACTATCAGACTGGATATTAACAATGAAATACGCAGACTCATCAGTTACCAAAAATAACTTACCGTTGTCTCCAATTCTCAAATTAGGCACATTTAATTGACCAGACATAGTATCACCAGTAACGTCAACATGCCCAGAGTGAGGTGCAGTTGCATCAACATGGTCAATTATATCTTCAGTATTTTTAGACTTTGTTCCACTTGCAGCCAAAACTATGGCATAGAGATAATTCCACCTATACGAAGAAGTACCAAGGTCTCCATCCTGGTCAGCGCGTGGATGCGGTGCTTTAGTAGACATAAAACATTACCTCACTTTGGCATTATCCCACCGGTTGTCTCATTATACTCCCAGTAATCTTCTTCACCTATTGAAGCTGATGGCATTATACCACCAGTCGTTGCATTATACTCCCACATTCCTAATACAGTATCACCTATACCAGCTACAGGCTGGAGGTCTTGGACTTCGGAATCACTCTCCCAGTATGACTCTAAGGTTGATTCTAAAACGTCATAAGATACTATATTATGGTTTTCATCTAAAAGAACAATACTGTATGTAAGTGTACCATTACGTGGGGAACCACCAACAAATGTGTTTACCAAAACCCTATCAACATTATCTACATCAACAGTGAACTTATCCACTATTTCTTCAGACGAGTGCATAGCTGCATCAGCAAAGAAAGCTCTAGGAACATACTTATCACCACCAACGACTAGTGGAATGTCACAATCAGTATATCTGAAATGAGTGCCTTCTATCTCAATATCCAGTAAGTGAAATATACGGACTTCTGAACTTTGCAACTCAGAAACGACTGCAGAAACAAGAGACCTCATTCGTTCAATACCCCTCTTAACTCAACACCTGTGGATACAAATAAATCCCTAAATGTTTCAAACTCAAATATGTCCTCTGCAAAGGTGCATCGAATCTTTAGTATACCCTGAAAGTCAGCGGTTATTATTGAACCATCACTGGGTGTGACCATTGCACTGTCATCAAAATCTATCTTATCTGCACCATCAGTGCCACCACCAACTGTATAATTATAATCAGAACCATCATTTTGGGCAACACCATCTATATATATAGTATGGGTAACCGCACTTTTACACGGCATATTAAAATCGGTTGTGCTTCCATCTCCTTCGCCCACATATTCTCCCGTGTATGTTGGGTAACTCATTTCTGGCTCAGGTAAAAAGAAGTTAAACGAACTGTAAGAGCCTTTCCTTGCATTATAGAATTCCCATAAAGTTTCTCCGTCTGACTTCGGTATATGATTGTATCTAACAATAACATCCCTACGCGGATAAAGCCATTTCTGCCGGCGTTTTTCAACAGACTCATCATTAAATTGGGTCTTTAAAGTCTTCCACCGTATTTTAACAACAACCCTAGGTGTTATTGAAATACTCGAGTACTCTGGAAACTTAGCCATACTATCTAGTCTCCTTGATTACTGTTCTTAATTGTGAATGTCCTCTCTGTAAAGCTTCCACAAAGGGACCAATTATAGCATTCGGATTCCTTCTAGTAAACTCTACAAAACTCTTGGAATCAAGTGCAGCTATATTAAGTTGTATAGTTAAAGGCTTATCCTGTTTAGTATCAGTAGTTTTGACCCCAAGTTCTCCACTAGAAGTTCTGGAAAGAGGCACGACCGCTTCAGGACCAGCTTCACCCATAACTCCTGCACCGCGTTGCATAGGAAACACAACCGGCTTATCTACCAAACCACCAGCCGCAAAATTAGTAACAACACCACCTTTAGCAAAACTTGGAACTGCTGACACATTTGAAAAAGCACTTACTGCTCCTTGTGTTTGATACACCGCAATCTGTTGTTGAGCTGCAGATGGTCCACCTAAACTAAAACCTAAACCACTAAATACCGCACCAAATAAACCACCAAGTTCATCACCCTTACCCATGAAAAGTTCTTTCATAAGCTGTCCGAGTATTTCTGATACAGCTTTCTGCAACGCTTCAAGAAATGCTATAAAATACTCTCTTAGACCATCAAGCTCCCCTTTCATAGCATCAACAAAGAACATTGAAAACGCATCTTCCATAGCCTCTGCAGTTCGCTGTGAAAACTTCACCATATCCCACTGCAATTGTCTTTTCTTTTCTGCGTATATCATTTCCAACTGAAATAACGTTGTTTGAAATTCCTTCTCATTTTCTATAATAGCCGCAGCCATGTTTACTCTATTAATATGTTCATCTAAAAGTAATTTCTTCTTTGTTTTAAACAATTGGTTATATTCATCTGTAACTTCTTGAATAAAATCTTCAACCTGTTTTGCTTCTCTATCACCTATAACATCAATTTTCGCTTCACGTACTTCAGCAAGTAGTTCTAAAGATTCCCTAAGCTTATCGGCATCATCAGTAAGTAACATAAATATTCGCTTCTGCTGTGTATACCAAAGATTGACCTGCTCAATATCGTTCATATAGAATGAATCGTGTAACTCGCGTAAATCAGAAAATAGTTCTTCTTCATACTCCCTCTTTTTGTCATAATACTCTTCGTCCTTTGATTCTCGTATCTCTCTATACCAGTTTAATACCCTATTCAACTCTTGTTCACTGTCTATTCTATTTCTAGCAGCCTCTGCAGCCATCTCATATTCACGTTTGTTTGCTTCGAGTATATTATTTGTAGATTTTAAATACTCAAGTTCAACACTCTTTATAAATTCCTTTTCCTTCTCACTAAACTTACGATTAAGTATAGTCTTTTCAGCTTGGAAAGACTCAAATATAATTAATTTAGCCTTTTCATATCCTTCAAACATATCCATAAGTTTCTTGTAATTATGTATAAGTAACTGTTTCTCTTGTTCAAAATCACTACTATACCGAGCTTTAATTTCAAGTTCAGGTAAATCTTCTTCAAGTCTTTCTAGTTCATCACGTAACTCTTCGGTGAATTTAAAACCAGGTTTCTCTCTTAGCTTAGCAAACATCATATCTATTTGTCGTAAACGCTCATTCGTTTCTTTCTTGGTGAAAGAAACTTTAAAAACATCACCCGGTATTAGTGACTCTATATCAGGAAAGTTTGTTATCATAAGTTTAGCCAACTTATGGTACTCTTGCATACCCATTATATTTCTAAGTATCCATAAGTTAAGTTCCATATTCCATTCGGCAGCCTTTTTGAAAGCAAACGTACCAATACGCACAGCTCCAGGTCCACCTGTACTAAACTCAAAAGCTAGTTTACGCAAATTAAACGTTAGTTCGAGTATATTTTCACCAAGATTTTCCATAGACATGTCAAAATCAGCAAGCATATACAACATATCAGTCAAATCTTTATTTATACCTTTAACCCAGTTTTTAATCCAATTTGTTGGGCGTAAACCAAACAGTGTTTCATACCGTTCTATCACCGCACCAAGTATTTCTAGCTGTGACCGTAAAGTATCAGTTTGCTTTTCAAATGCAATTCTGACCGAACCAGATGAATTCTTCAACTTTTCCTGAATTTCAGCTAAGTCATCAGCTTGCGCACCAGTTAAAGCTAAAACACCAATTAATGCTCGTATATTTTCAAAAAATACACCTATTGCTTCAGAATTATTTTGTGATTTAGCAGCTAAGTCAGCAAGTGCTTTCGCTAAACCTTTAGCCTGTATTGCTTCAGCAGACAACTCAACACCAAGTTCAGCAGCTAAATCTTTAGCTTGCTTGGAGGGGCTTAAAAACTGTGCAAGAGTTTGCCTTAAAGAAGTAATAGCTTCATCCGTAGATAAACCACCTCTAGTTAAAGTGGCAGTAACCGCAGCCAAATCTTCAAGTGGAACATTTAATGCAGCCGCAACAGGAATAACTCTTCCAAAAGTTCCTGCTAACTCTTCACCAGTAGTTTTCCCAAGTTCAATAGTTTTGAATAACACATCGTATACATTTGACAGTCGGTCGATTTCCATACCATACGCATTTATAACTGTCGTCCCAACATCTATTGAATCAAACTGCGAAGTCAAAGCAGCCTTTGCAAACATAGCTGCATGACCAACAGATTCAACCGACTCAGCAGGTTTAACTGAAGCAGACAAAGCCTGATACATAGCTTTAGACAACTCAGTGATTTTACCAAGTTCAGGATTGGTTAACATTAATTCCCGTCTAAACTCATTCATATCCTGAGCACTCATGTGTAATAACGTTGTCACATTTGCCCACTCTTTTTCAAATTCAGACGCAACCTCTATAGTCTTTTTGACCCCTGCTGTGAATAAAGCTGCACCACCAATAGCAATGGTGAATGGGTTGATGGCCATACCAATCATCAACCCTTGCATCTCAGCAGACATCTTCATACCATGTTGAAGACCTTTGCTAAATCCACCAACTGCATGTTGCATATTAAAAAAAGTTCGAGTTCCAGCAGTGCCAAGTCCTGCAAGTTGAGTCTTCATCCCTGCAACACTAGACTCAGCTTGACTGGTATCAAGACCTAAGAAGGCTATTAAACCACCAACATTAATCATTTATTTTCGCCTCTTCCTTTTAGGCTTTTTACCATCTCTAACCTCACCAGCTTTAACCATTGCCATCAATATTGCTTTTTGTTCTTCAACCGTTTGCTTTTTAGGCTTCTTTTCTTCTTTATGGCGACCACCAATCTTGTTCTTATATTCGTTCAAACCACTATTGGTGTCTTTAACTTCAATTTCATAAAAAGCCATCCATTCAGATAACTGGGAAGAAGTTAACTGCTCAAGTAAATGGTCTGGATGAGCAAAGCCTAACTTTTCACAGAGTCTGAAGAAGAATCTTCTGGTTGGTCGCCTTTTAAGTTTTTTACCAAAGCCTCTTGTTCTTCCCTACTTATTTTATTTACCTTATGGGCGGCATTTACAATTAATTGCATTTTCCATGCTGGCATTCGTGTGCTAAGTATTGTAATATCTTCCTCAGTCAAGAGCAAATCGCCATGTTCATCACATACTGTATTTACAGCCAACTTCGCACGCAAATCTTCAAGAGACCGTTCAAAGGTTAAATTACCCTGTTCATCTTCTCTTTCATTTGCCATGACCCATCTTTCATACCGGTCGCGTTCCCTACCAGTCATTTCTCTAACAAATACATGTGTATTGTCTGGAAACTCCACCTTCTCAATTTTCAACTCAACTTTCTTTAATAAATCTTGTCTATTTAGGAAAGCCATGATTACATTTCCTTTCTATGTATAATAACCTTGATTAGGTTATTAAGTTATTAGCCCGGGCTAGGACCACTTCCGCTATTCACTGTAACAGACCCACTAACCTTGATTGCCACGGTTGAGCCAACCTTGTCGTCGGCCGATATTGACAAGGGACACTCAGTAACCAATCCCTGAAATTCAAAGCTCGTGTTGTCATCATCTGGAAGGACAATTTCATAGTTTTGAAGGTCTTCATCTTCAAAGTCATCCTTCATAGTTTCATACCCATCACGAGTGAAATTCATATTCAGGGTAACCGTTCCACCATCTCTGAAACTAGTTATGAACTCCCTATACCCATCCGTAGAATCCAAGCTGGTAACATCAATGGTTTCCCTGGTCATAGTGGGACCTTCAATGCTGTTAATTTCAGCGATACTATCCCACTGCCCAGTACTCGTATTCCACCTTCTGAACTGGGTACCTACACCTGAAAAAGCATCAGACATACAGTTCACCTCCTTTGCATATCAATATTTAGTACGAAGTGCGCCCTATTGTTCTCATCCCAGTTGAGAAACGAGGGTGCATCTGCGCACATTATAACGGAGTAGTACGCTCCGTTAACAGTCGTGTGTCCTTTACCATGAAGTACATCTTTAATATCGTTCAAAAGGTCAAATCCTGTTAAATAATCATTGTTCCTAACCATTATTTGAACTGAAGGTCTCTCATATTTTTCGGCCTTATCAAAGGTGAGGTCTTGAGCAAAACCTGATGTATCCACAATTACCACACAATCATCAGGTGCATCTGGTATCCTTCCGATAAACAGATTGGTAGCAAAGGTTAATCCTAAACTAGTTTCATCTTCAAGCATATCTTTTATATCTACACTTGGTGCATTCATTATTCAAACTCTTTCTTTATCTCACTTCTAACAGCACGACCAGCTCCACCTGTTGCATATCCGGTTGCCCTCATTTCAGCTTCAAATGCAATCAACTGAAGTATCTTCCGTTTATTTCTACGAAGTGCGGCCTGAAAAAACTTAGCACCAGAATTAGGCCTTTTAAATTTGGCTTGTAAATTTTCATGAACATACGGTGCGTAATAAGCACTAAATCCCATAGCTATTGCTTCACCTTTAGCTGTAGAAAGCATCATATGCGCTTTTACTATAGCTTCAACATGTCCTTGTTGCAGTTTATTAACATCAGCAGTTTGTTCTGAACCCCTCTTACTTTTTCTAAACTTCGGCTTTCTTCCTCTTGCAACTGCACCACGAGAAGTTGCAACAAACCAACTATTACTCAAATTACCTAAATCAACGGGAATCACAGGTGGTGTTTCATCCATGTCCTTTCTGACAAGTGCAGCCGCTCTAAGAAGCCCAGACATCGTTCTATCTTTCACTTTATCAATCTCAGTCTGTACGTTATTTATAACCTCGTCTAACCCTTGCAAGCCAATACCGGTCTTAGGTATTTTAAAATGACCAGGTGCTCCACCTCTATAACTCTTAGACCTAGGCATTATAAATACACCATCCTAAAAAAATCATCAGTACTTAGTGGAGCAGGTATTTTATCTACCCTTATTATAGGATATGCACCATCAACAGTGAGTGGGTCACCTTCCTGGTCAGAGTCCAAATCTGTTAGTTCTCCAAGAAACAGTATACCGTTTAAATCAACGTCTTGCGCAACAATAACCTTTGCTTTTGATACAACTTCTTGTCCTTTAGCATCAGTAACCAATTCACTTACCTCATCCCATCTCACGTCGATTTCTACAGGCTCATCCCAGGTAAAGCCCCCATAGCCATCATTTTCAGGTCCACCCCAGTATACAGCCGTTTGCACAGCAAATACTTCAGATAGATTTTGAAATGCTCCCATTTATAAACTCCTAATCATAAGTGAAGCTAGTAAAAGCTGTAACCCTAGCTTTCTTATTACCAAGTGCCGCAAACTTACCAGTGGTGTCAAGCTCAAGAACTGTATTACCATAAGTGGTCGATTTTAGCCCTCTACCAAGATTAGCAAATTCTATACTCGGTGCTGGCCCACCACCTATCTTTTCCATAGCAGCCATTGTTCCTCTTTTAACTGTAGTAACATAAAGATGTGCAGTCAACCACCTCTCAATCTCTTCTTTTAACGTGTCCGTTATTGTGGTATCACTTCCAACAACATCAGTCACCAAAGCATTTGCTGCTATAAGCATTGCCGCAAGTTTGGTTGAATTACCGTCCTCTTCCAAAATCTCGTTTACCTCTTCTACTGTCGTTCGAGCCATTTACGTATGCACCCCCTGTCTAGATTTCCACAATTTTGGGTCGATAAATTCTAATACCGCTTTCTCATTCCACTTTAAACCTAACCACTCAATCGTATCATATAACTGCCTATAATCACCTCTTACCATCCTATCAGGCCAAACAAACTTCATATTAACTCCTACATCATTCATTTCCATAAACCGCTTATGATGTTGCCGCACCCACCACTTCCAACCTTCAAATTCGTTTTCAACATTTACATATTTCCTAACATACGATTTTCTGAAAGCAGCCATAAACCCAGTTTTACAACATGAATTAGCTATATCACTAGGTTTCCTGCGAACAATAATCCACTTAGCATCTGGAAAAGCATAATGCCAAACAGGCCATATCAAACAGAGCTTTGCACCTTTGTAAAACCATGGCCCACCGGTGTACCCATCGGCTATTATCTCATTCTGAACTCTATCTCTTAAATCAGCAGGTATTGGTAAAGACCTTATATCTGGTAGAGGATACTGTCCAAGCGGGTCAACATTTATTTTTCTAAGATACGGCTTTACAATATTATTTATTATCCTAACATTTTCATACATACCTTTTGCATTATTTTTATTAGGCCCTCTCATATTCCCACCAAAAGCACCGCACTTACAAACAGACCCTGCAACCATACTAGTGCCAGAACGAGCTGCACCTGTTATTAGAATTGGGTCAGGCATTTTGTCTTTGTCTATCATTTCCAATTCTCCAACACCCATTGCTCATTTACCATATGTGGTCTCGGTCTACCGTGAAAACATACTATTCTAGCATCTTTAGGTAAACCATGCCTACAATTGCGTTTATATGAATAAATACCAGATACCACATTTTGCAAAGGAACATACTGTTTATTATGTAACGCAAGTTCCTTTGATACGTATTCTTGGTCACCGGCCTGACATGAAGACATTACTCCCTCATGGAAATCAGCGTATACAAAGGTGTAATCTTTAGGTTTCCACAGCATCATACCTGATGCGAGAAAACCCTTTTTTCTGTTTTTACTATTCCAAGGTTGAAGTGCAAGAAATTCACCGTTTAACTTAAACAAATCATCTATATTACCTATTATAACTGTATCAAGGTCAAAATAAAGCACTCTGTCTGTTTGGATAACCCCTGGTCTGAATAACTCTATTTTAGACCACCACCGGTCATAACCATGTTTTAAAGGAACAATATCTACTCCATCAAGATTAAAGTCAATATCTGTTAAACATACCATTGAATACTCTGCGGTGACATTTCTATATAACATATTCCTAAGTTTCTCCACATATGAAATATCAAAATGTCCACCTGAGCGCAATACACAAGCAACAGTCATCCCAGTTTTAGAATCTCTAACAACCTCTCTTATCACATCAAGGGTCTGTTGTGTAGAAACACGCTCTTTCTTTTTCTTTTTTACCTTTAAAGGTTTCTTAGGTTTAACTGTTTCTTGTATAATAACTTCTTTACCAGATATTATATTAGAAACTCTCTGCGAAAACTCAGCAACATCATGGATATTCTTAGTATTCTCTATAAAATAGGTCTTATTCTTGACCTCAGGAGGACAACAATACCAAGCAAAATCTCTGTTATAAAAATCATTCCATATCATAAAAGTTCTTACACCAAAGGTTGCAGCCATTATGGTTAGCCCCGATGGAAAACCTACAACACCAGTACTACCATTTATTAAACCAAATAACTGCTCAACTGATGTTTCACCACGCAAATCAACAGCATTAGGTATATGGTCCATAATACAATCAAGTACCGGATTGTCGTCTCTATCCCAAGCTGCACCTGTAAATACTGGTGTTAATCCAGTATATTCAGTCACCGATAAAACAAACTCAATGACCTTTTCAACTGGAAATTCATTCAACCAGTATTTATATGTTCCAAAGAATGGTAAATACCATACAATATATTCACCATACTTCTTGACACTCTCTTCTTTAAACCTTCTCTCTTCAAGTGATACGAATCTTTTCGGATGCCAATTTGTCTTTAAATGAGGGTCGATTTCATCCATACTCTCTCCAACCCTAAGGTGCCCATTATACGATATAAAGTAATCGCAATCATGCACCCCTTCAAAACACGTTCTACCGGGTCGCCCGTACGCTTCCTTCCATATCTTCCTTAATTTAGGACTATCGTTATTCACAAAAACCTTACCAGTACAATTAATAAAAGGAAACATTCTTAGAAATGGAACAGACCGTTTATGACCATCATGTGCTTTATCTCTATTACATACAATACATACATCAGGAATACCTAATTTATGTTTTTCAATAAAGGCCTCAAGTTTTATCACTGACCAGAATGAATCACCTATACCAGGTGGAACTAATATACTAGCTCTCTGTTGATTAGGTTTCTTACAATTAAAAAGTAATTTCGACTGAATTGGTTGTGAAACATTAACAATTTTAAAACCTACCTTCTTGAGTAATTTTCTAAGTTCGGCCCTATTAAAATACCATAGGTGCTCATGCTTCCAGTGATGACCTCCACTTTCATCAAAATAGTTAGGAAAGTCTAGAAAACACTCCCCATTTTGTTTTGTTATTCTAAACATCTCTTCAAGCATTTTAACAGGGTCTAATACATGTTCAAGAGTATCATGGCACGTTACTATATCAAAATAATCAGTTGGAAAATTTATGTCTTCCAAACGCTCACGATATACCCATTCATCTTCACTACTATCGGCGTAATGATACTTCGATAACTCACAGCCGCAAGCCTCTGCACCCCGTCTTCGACATTCCACAACAAAGGCACCAGACCCTGACCCGACATCGAGAATCCTATAATTTGTTCCCTCTCGTATACCATACTCGGCACACCTCTTTTCAGCAAGCTGTATATCATGATTCCAGTTCTTAGCACTATATTCATTACATACAGGTGGGTATGTATTTGCATAAAATTTACCCATCTCTTCGTCATTATAATACGGTGGTCCTATTATTCTAAAAATACCACACTTCTTACATTCACCAACCTTGACATCGTGTCTTGCAAAAGACTTTGCAAGAGGAAAAGCCGATGGTATATCATCGACTAAGTTCATCTCCTTACATCCACATATACATGGTATGGAAGACAATCCTCTGCACTGAGCCTCAATATCAACTAGTGGTGGCGGTGGTGCATGAAATACATCTTTTTGTTTCATTAGTACTGTCTCCTACATAATTCTACACTAGGTATCCTAAAACTTGGTTCATTACAGTGGCACAGCTGAATTATGAATGACGCTACTTCATTTGGGTCGATTAAAACACCCTTCTTATTATCACCACCCATATCAGTAGCCATCTTACCTAACTCAACATTAAATACCCTAACCCCATGTTCAGTAGCATCAAACTGTAATCCTTTTGACATTCCTTGCAATCCTGCTTTGGTGGCACTATATACCCACTCACCAGGGCCCGGCATATTGGCTGAGAGAGAATTTATATTAACCACCACCCCTTGGTTCTTACTTAAAGTATCCCACAGCCAATATGTCAACAACATAGGTGTAAAGAAGTTAACATCAACCATTTCCGCTAACTGGATTAAACCCAACTTACCGGGCCCGCCCACATGCCTTACTCCAGCATTGTTAATCAAAACATGAATTTTACCACTACAACTTTCTACAATATCTTTAAGAAAACTTGTGTGACTCAAATCACCTCTAAATACCTTAACAATACTTTCCCTAATATCTTCAGGTGGTTTACTATTCTTACTAACAAATACTATATCATAATTTTCTTTTGCAAACTTACGAGTGAGTGCAGCTCCCAACCCTCTGCCAGCACCAGTTATGATTACAGTGCGTTTCTTATATAAGTTCATACAACACCTCCTTAAAAGAAAGGCAATCGGTCATTCTTCAAACAAATTATAGCTGGCTCACCCATTAAGTAGGCATCAATCATTGCCTTTTCGGTCAATCCACTATTAGTGGGGAAGTAACCATGTATATTTTTAAACAATCCAACGAGACCTTCCACATTAAGAGGTCTATGAGTTGGCCCGTGTGTTGGATAATCAGAATTACCGACCAGTATGACGGGGAGTTTCTGCTCATCAATGTCGATTTTGATTTGCTCAAACGGTCGTTCAAGAAGAAAAGGGGTCAGTGAGTAAACGAACGGTCGCAAACCCTCACCCGCCATACCAGCCGCAATAGATATTGTACTTTGTTCAGTTAGGCCAAAATCAAAAAACCTATCAGGAAAAAGCCTCTTAAATTCGTCCATTTCCTGATGGACATCACAAGTGATTAACACTACATTAGAATCCTTCTGTGCTATTTTAACAATAGTTTTACCAAATGTTCGTCTCATAATATCACCATATTAAAGTGCGCTTTTCATTATAACCAAGTTTTGACAGGAAAGGAACTAATATCCCACCCATGTTCTTTAGATGTGCTACCTCAGCCCACTTATGACCAAGTAACTCTTTAAGTTTATCTATATCACCAGCATCATAATGCTCACGAAAAGAGTTATTAGGAGTTACATTTTCTTTCCGCCAGTGAATTGCTGTATCATTTATTTCCTCACTGTGTTTTGAAACATCAACCCCACAATGTGTAAGAACATCAACCAGTAATTCATAACGTTCCTCTTCAGTCAAATTCAAATCAAGAGGAAAGAACTTAACATTTGGGTGATTGCTTAATTCCCTTACCACTTCAACATAGCCATCAACTATATAGAAATGGCGTAAATTTGGTGCTCTTCTCTCACGAGTTAAGAGAGAAGCAAGTGGGTCTCTTATTGGTATAACCGTTTTAAACATACTTGCTAAAAGTTTTATACCACCAATAGACATCTTGTTCTTCCGAACGATATACTCCTGAATAGCATCACCACCATATGAAGGCCATGATTCCTTATATGGTGCTGGGTTATAATAAAAAGCAAAAACATGGGTATGAAGAATAGTTGGAATTGAAATATCTACAGTCATATTTACAATTCTACTCATTATCTCCCCAGTGTGTTCAATTTTGTATCCAAGCCTTTCGAACAATCGTAAAACAAACCATGTACCTGATTGTGGCATGGTTGGGCAAAATACTAAGCTCATTTGTCACCCCATAACATAGCACCAAGTATATTTTCTACACACTTTTCCAAATATGTTATACCGGTGTCCACCACCAAGTTAAAATCACCAGGTTCATATAGCAACTCAGTATCTACAAAATTAGGTCTATTCCTTCGTATATCTTTATAGCACTCACAGTAAACCGAAAAGAACCGTTTCAACCTTTTACGCATTTGCATTCTTTGCTCTAGGTAAGGAGCAATTTGTGCAATGATTACATTAAATCCTTGTTCCTGAGCAAATTGTGCAAGTTTTATTACATGCTCATTATTTGCTAGTACATCTTCCTTTGTAAACCCCAACTTTCTACCGAGAAACTGCATCTCACGGTGTTTATCACCATCTATTACAAGGGCATTTCTTACTTCCTTTTGAACAAGCTGGTAAGCAATAGTACTCTTGCCAGAATTAGGCATACCAGTCAACAATAAACACCAACTCATTGTAACTCCTCCAATAATAACTGCTCTTCCTCATCATTAGGCCACTTCGCATGCCACTTGGGTTGTCCTTCCATAAAACTAACCCCCTTACCTTTGATTGTCTCAGCTATTATAAGCAAAGGTGTGCGTGTATGCTCAATTTGTTTAGAAGGTGGCCTATTTATTGCATCAGTTATTTTAGCCACATCATGACCATCAACATTTCTGACACTCCACCCAATATTAAAAGCAACCGAGTCTAAGTATTGGGTTGAATGCAACGTGTCACTTATAAAATTTGAGCCTTGAATCCTGTTATCATCTACAATAACTACGAGATTGTTAAGACACCGCATCTCATCTGCACAAAATTTTGTTCCTATAAGGAGTGACTCCCAAGTTGTGCCTTCCTGTGTTTCACCATCACCCATAAGAACGAATACTCGACCAGGTTCTCCTTTAAACTTTTTTGCAAATGCCATGCCTATTCCGAAAGGAAGGCCATGTCCAAGGCTCCCAGTAGTCGACTCAACGCCATTATGTATATCCCTCTCAGGGTGCCCTGAGAGCCTTGGTTGATAGCCTTTTTCCTGCAAGAGCACATAGAATGGCCAGCATCCATGCCCTTTGCTCAGGACAAACTTATCTTCAGGTGTCATTACATGGTCGAACAACGCTATTAGAATTTCTACGCACGAGAAACTCCCACCATAATGATACCCACCATTTGACTTACTTAAAACGTAGGTATCTCTGCGTATCTGTTTTGACCTTTCATTCAACTTTGTCATCTTGCACCATCGCGTCCGCACAAAACAAACCGTATTTATTAACAACTTCAGCAACTTTAAATAGGTCAACATCTTCGATATAGTGTTCAACAGTCATCACCGCAATCTCACCCATACTCAGCTTTATCGTGACTTCCCTTACTTTTGACGGGTCAAGTCCTAAAGCCGTAACCAAGTCAGTTATAGCTGGATGTGGAACAGCAATTCTAGCCATGGTTAGCTTTCCTTTCAAACGGATACCATCCAACAATATCAGGTCTATCTTTTTTGTTTGGATAATCAATACCTTCGACTGGTAAAGAAATATCCGCAACCTTAGGTTGAAAAATAAGGTCTTTTCGCACAAAACTCATTTCAATAAGTGGTGGGAAACAATATCCATCATACCACTCAGGTGGTAGAGAATTGTTAGCATGAGCATGAAATAGGTAAAAGTCTTCACTGAGTTTAGACATAACCGAACTGTATGTCCTAAACAACTGCTCATTCACCTTCTTTATAACATCGCCGTAGAATGAAGTGAAATAGGGGCTCTTCCCTTTCACCCTATCATTAAGAGTTATTATGTGGAACTCCGCAATGACTTGCGTGAACTTCTTAAGCTCTTCATGGCTCAGCATTAAAAATGCACTCCATTCATTCCACTCAATATCCATCTTAAGTATAGAGTTTGGTGCAACACCAGTCAAGGTACCATACCCTTCACCTATTCCATACCGGTCGAAAGTGAATTCGGGAATACCTTTTGGCAATCCACGAACATTAGGGTCTGATACCTTAACTTTTGCTTCTGGAAATCTACCTATGAAATCCACCTCAAAGCTAACATCATCCCCTGCACCAAATGAATATAGGGTATTTGTTCCTTGACAAAGTTCATTTAAAACAACATAACCCCCATCTTCATTACGACCGAGCCTTTGTTTAGTAAGACCACAGTCATAAATCACAATACTGCTAAAGAATTTGTCTATATTTTTCATTTGTCCATCACTAACATGTGTTTCCCAGCCACACCAGAACGAATAGATTCAATAGCTCTATTCACATCTTCGAGTGGGAAATACTTTGTTATCAAACCCATAAGAGGTAACTTTCCAGTTCTCCACAACCGAAGATACCTTGGTATATCAACATCAGGGTTAGTAAGTCCACCTTGACTATCAAGTATAGTTTTACCATTGTAGTGCTTTCGCATACGGGTAAAGGTGACATCACAAATATGATGAGGTTGACCTACTAGTATGAGTTTCCCACCCGATGCTGTTAAATTAAGTGCAGTGTTAATTACATCTGGTACCCCAGTACATTCTATTACTATATCGGAGTCACCACACATTTTAAAGGTGAGGTCATCATAGTGAGCAACCACAGCACCCATACGACTTGCCATAACCAAAGCATCTTTGTTAATATCTATTGCATATACAATAGAAGCACCGGCTAACTTAGCACCAAGTATAGCTGAAAGACCAACACCACCACATCCAATAATAGTCACCCTTTGTCCAATTCTCAATTGTGCTTCATTACAAATTATCCCAAAACCAGTTGTCACCGCACAGCCCATAAGAGCAGCTATTTCAAACGGTATATTTTTATCTATTTGGGTCAATCTGTTTTCAGACACAACAGCTTTCTTACAGAAAGTATGTACTGGACCACCACCAATCCCATCAAATAACTCACTTGATGTGCGGTAGTATGCTGGTGAAGCCTCTATACCAGAACCTTTTCGCCAGTGCATTACTACGCGGTCACCCGGTTTTATCTTACAAACACCCGGTCCAACCTTCTCAACTACCCCACCACCCTCGTGGCCCAGCATATGTGGAAGATATGGGTCCCGTCCTTTTGCTCCCATTATCTCACCCAACTGGGCTCCACATATGCTAGACCTTTTTACAGCTACCAAAACCTGACCAGGTTGTAAATCAGAGGGTAGGGTAACATCCACAAGTTCAAGAGGTTGTCCGAATTTTACTAAAACAGCACCTAACATATCAACACCTCAACCGGAACTTTAGGAAATTCAAGTATAGCACTATTAGGACTTGCATTTATAATCTGGATGTCCATCTCCTGTGCATCTTCCTTTATTTTAGGAAACCCGGTTAAGTGCCTATTGAAATTAGGTGGTTTTCTACCCGTTCCATGGCCACCATGCCAGTGGCTAACTCTTTTTGGGTCGAGACACATATCAAAGCCCAACAGTATAATTCGCTTAGCACCTAAGTGTGCAGCCAAACTTATAGCGGCTGAACCACTATTATTGTTCCATGCGACTTTGGTATTGTCCCTAGTTATTCCAAACTTACACTTCTTATCTTTAGGCAGAAATTTAACACCATCTTTTTCAAAGGTACCTTCACGCGGTGCACAAGATACTTTCAAACCAGGCCATTCAGCTAAGGTTTTTCTGTGGACCAAATACCATGCGGAGTCACCGAAGAACTCTACATCAATCCATGTGCCAATCATATAGCAGTTATTAACTCCTATAACATGCTTATCATATATTGGCTCAAAATACTTAGAGTATGCACGTGGTGGATACTCACCAGACATAACCTTCTGCACAATTTCCTCTGGCACTTCAAATTGCCTAGGCATCGAAGGTCCACCACCCATTATCCAGCACTCCTCACCTTCCCAAATAGGGGGTACAGCCCACGCAACCATTACTGCAAACCACTAAGAATTGCTTCGGCCTTTGCTTTAGATAAAGGTTTAGCATTTAATGCTTTACGAGTTGAAACATTGATAATATCAAATGAACCTGGTTCATCTGTATTCTCAATGACCTCATAGCTGGTTGGAGCCAAACCCGGAATTTCTTTCTCAAGTTCATCTGGAAGTGGTTCCAACGGGACCACCACATCCCTGAAGGCCTTAGGAATCTCACTTGGTTTAGCTTTGAAGGTTTGTTTAGGCTTAATTATTTGAGACTTATACTTCTGTGAAACTTCATTCCACTGTTTGAGTGTGAAAGAACCACCACCCAACTTCTTCCACCAAACCTCTTGTTCACCATCATCTAGTTTAACATTGGAAATAAAGTCATTATCGTCAGGAGGCTCAACATCATACTCGGGGTCAAACGGCTCCGGCATCGTATCATCAACCGGAGCCGTATTAGACCTTGTTATCTTCTTCTTACTCTTACTACCTGTTTTCTTCTTAGTTTTCTTTGTAGCCATGATTAGCTGTCCTTTCATTAGTATGGCATGATTAGCCTAACAGTTCAGTTATGATGCGTGGACAATACCAGAACGGTTATTGTCATCAGAACGAATCTGAGGAACCTGAATGGTCAGCACCTTAAACTTTATAAGGAACCCACCTTCAACTGTCCACTGAACATTCTGTTCTTCCATACCATTGACAATTCTAACGACATTAGAAGTCATCTGAACAAACAAGACATTATTTGCAGCCAATTTATCAACAACAACAATGTCTTCCAGATTACGAATCTTCTTCAGACGCTCATCAATAGTCTGGGTGGATTTACCACTGGTGTCATAGTCTTCATCCATAACTGTTTCATACGAAGTCGGTATGAACAAGACCCACGGACCATAGTGGTAATCATCAATGCTGGCCTGCTTCATAGCAATAACATCGGCAAGGATGTTCGCCGCTGTATCAGAAGACCAGGAAGTACCGAGTGAATACGTATTTCGGTCGGTGTGATTGACCAATGAGTATATGGTACCTCCACCGAAATCATATGATGTATCGGTGAAAAGCATGTTTTCCTTATACTCTTTTATCTTCCGAGTAGCGCGTTCCGCATCATCAACATCAATGGGATTACCCAACTTACGCGATGCCTCAAGTTCACGAAGATTGATTTCGTAATCTACGTGAATTATCGGAATCGGGATGTAATGGGTCGTATACACAGGCCGGTCACCAGGTCCTCGTGTCAACGCATCCATTGTCATCTCGGCTTTCATCGCGTCACCGCGCTGATGCCACTCAAGAACCGTTGTACCCATAGCATTACCAAGATTGTAGGTCAGACCTTTACTCTTGATATAGTCAAACCCAGTCAATCTCTGCTCAGCAATACCAATAACGGCTTCATCGAGTTGCTTCCACTCATCACGGCGAAGGGTAGCATTACCCTGAATCTTCACAGCTTTCCAACTGGCTTTCTTCTTCGGATTACCACCCATATGTACATCCACATATGAAAAACCATCATCGTGGATGAAAGGGCGCCGCTGGAATGGGTCTAAAGCACCGTTCTTCTGGACTTGCTGTGCTATCTCACCTCTTGTTTCACCGTTTAGACTCATATAATCTACATTAACTCGCATTCCCACTAGTTTTCACCTCCCTTCAAAATCAGTCAATTTTAACTCGACAGCGGTAAGTTGATTCAGCACCACTCGAACTCCTAAGGTCAAGAGCTTCCAGTGCAGTACCTATAATACTACCAGGCACCTCTCCAGAGCTCGCACCTTCGCGTTCCTTCAACCTACCATTACCATTGGATACCAACTTATCACCAATAGCAATATTCTCACCATCAGCAATAAGTGTATACACTTCATCGCCGGTATTAAGCTGTCTGAATCGCACAGGGTCACCGGCAGCGTAAGCATCATCTATACCATTACCCTGAAGAGCATCTTCTATTGCAAACAACTTAGCCGCCGCACCATCAGCAGTTGAATGAGGCTGAACAGTATCAGCAGAAGTAAACTCAATCAACATACCAGGTGTTATAGCAGAAGCTGCATCACGCTCATCCTGAGCATTGGTATAGTCTTTCAGAATGACTGTATTGTAAGTCGTCACTAGCTATGTCACCTCCCTTCAATTATTCTTCGTCATCTTCAAATCTGCCAGTACCGAGAGGCTCTACTCCCTCATGGGCAGAAATGTTGTCATCACCAGCACCCTGACCAGAATAGTCTCTCTTCTTACCGGCCAACTCCGCAAGTGCTTCAAGCTCCTTAGTCGATTTCTTGCTCAGGTCATCCTTAGTGAAGATACTCGACCGCTCAGTTATATGAGCGATAAGAGCCTGCCGCTTTTCCTGATGGAGAGTCAACCCAGCTTCGACATAATCCCTCATATCAGAACTAAGTAGAGAGAGGAAAGTATCCTTATCAGCTATTTTCCCTTCCATAGCCGCAAGCACATCTTTCTCATTCGTTTCAGGCTTTTTCTCCTCAGTCTCAGTTGTGTCTTCCTTGTTTTCCTGCACCTCTTCCTCACTTTCTTCTTCCTCTACAGGAAGCAACTCTTCCAAGAAGTCTTTACCCAGCTCTCTACCAAGGTCCATGAGCTTGGTCTCGTCCTTCTCTTCCCACTTAGTTGCTTTGTGAGCAATAAGTGCGGCAACAACCTCTTCACAACCATCACATTTCTTGTCCTTAGGCATACTGTCACCTCCTTCCGAGTTAGTCTCTTGTGTATTTGCAGAAACAAACTCGACTTTTCTTGTAACTGCTTTAGGTTCACCTTTCAAGGTTATCTCTTCATTATCACCCATTTCATACTTTTGCTTATAGTAGCCAGAGGTATTTGGGCCTCTAACCTCATAAATAAAAGTATTATCTTCAAATACATCTACCAGGAAATGGATTTTTTCACCATTGTCCATAGCGTTAAGTTTATTTTGTATTCGTTCCATCACCTCCCCGTATCCTGCGTTCATCTGAAGCACAGAATACCCCTTTTTGTTTAGACCTCTAATTATTTCGACACTTATGGGGTTCAAGCCTTCACCTCCCTTCCCTTCATTTGCACCAAATCCACAACCGTCTGCAACACTACATGCTCCTACTGAATCCAATAGTATTGCAAAATGGTCAGGTCGGTAATTCCTTGCAATACCAATATACTCTTCACCATTCCAAACACCAGAGACGATTTCGTTATCAGTATACACCCCAGTGCTCCCTTCGATTTTCGCTCCTTTCTCAATCATAAAGAGTATATCAGGTTCAAGTTGTTTGACCTTATCAATATCAAGCCACGCTTCAGACCGTAACTTACCATCGAAGTGTGTATTGAAAAGCCAACCACAATTACTATCTTCTATAACCTTTGGAGAGTTACATGAAATGTATTCACCGTTTTCCTCTGGATGGCATAATGGAACAGGTCTGCCATTCCATGCCTCTGGAAACCTCTCGAGTTCTTCATCCAGATGTAATATCGGCCCGTGGCTACCGTTATGTACACCTTCAACAAAAAGAACTACGGGAATAACCACATGCTCTCTACCATTATACGTTTCATACCTAACTTCATACTTGTTTATACTAAGTGCATGAGTTTCAAAAGTCTCCTCATGGTCGGAAAATTCATTACCAACTACACCATTAGCTTGCCTGATAGCCTTAGGTGCACACTCTTCATCAGAGCCACCTTCATCCATACATTTTTTCAAAGCTGCATTCGCAACCCTAACCCACTGACTTTTCTGTTTGGCAGATAGGCCTTTTTTATGTTCATCTACATCAGACACTTTCCACGGCATTATTTACGTCTCCTTCGTCGTACCTTGTCAGTCACATCGACTGGTAAAGCAACACACCTGCAATGTGGATGAACTGGTATAATAAACTCAATTTCATCCAGAGTATAGGGTTTTGCTCTACTTTTCTTCTCAAGAGCTAGGCATTCAGGGCATACCCCAAAATCGGCCGTTTTCAACTCTGCTTTGATATATACCCCTTCAACCGCCCAGTTCTTATATTCCTGTATAGTTGCAACGTGGTGAGCTCTGATTATCTCTGTTCGGGCCAACATTGTGGCCCTACGTTTGGCAGGAATGAATCTACCTGCCGCGTCTGTTATCCCCAAGTCACCAAAAGGACCAGTTATAGTTCTGGTTAGGTTCCTTGCAACTGCACGTGGACCCAGTCCTTCAGCTATGCCCTGTGCTAAGACCCGACTAATTTGGCTATCCATAGCCGAAGTTATACCAGTTAGTTCTTTAAACGTTCTTATATAGATAATACCAACTCTATCTATATGGAACGGTGAGTCAAACGCTGAAGAAATACCACCCGTAGTAGTAAGTTCAGGAACATCATAACCAGCTTTAATCAACTCACTACGAGCTCTTTTAATCCCCCTTTCGTAAGCAGGTTTCACATAAATATTGGTCCAAGGCTCTTTCAATCCAAGGCCTACCTGCTCATAAGTTGTAGATTCAAGTATCCCTTTTTCAACTTGTTCATTGAACCAAGCCATGAACGCTGCTATTTTTGCTTCGGATGTTGGAAAATCAAACTGTTGCTGTACTCCTAACATCCGGCGAAACTCTTCAGCTTCTTTCTCACGCTGGGAACCAAAGCCATCTTCATCAATAATAACTCTATTGATGTCCTTAACCAGGCTATTAAACCGCCTTTTCATGTCTCTGGCAAATGAGTTGCGAAGAGTCAGCGTTCTAGTCGGGTCGACTCCATTAGCATGTGCACAGATATGCACATGTTCTTTTTGTATATCAGTTAAAGACATTTCGGTCTTTTCTATCGTATTCTGCACCACTGTCATCCGCATCACCATCTTGCCCACCGGCTTTCAAACCCAGTTTGGCAAGAAATTCAAGTTCATCTTCATCAAGTGTTGACCAATCAATATCAATAGGCTTCCCACCAGGTCCTGACACTTCCTTAGTAGAAATATCACGCCATATTTTAGGCCAACGATTCTTAAGCCAGAATATAATCGCGGTGGTGTCAGGTTTATACCTTTTCATAATTTTCTCTTTAATGACTTTACCGCGATATGTGGTAACATAAAGTTCTTCTTGCTCATAGCCGGTAGCGAGTTTAAATAAAGAATCTGCTACCGCACTATCTGCTATTAGCTGGCCTTGTCTAATAGCTTGCTTAAAATCTTCACAGTTCTTCTTCCAATTTAGAATAGTCTGCCTGGTCACATCGAATGCGAAGGCCATCTCCTTATCTGTGAGACCTAACATTGCTAACCGCTTTGCGAACGCTAGTCTCTCAGGCGTGAATTTATGAGGCCTTCCTCTCTTCTCCTGTTTCTTCTTCACTTTCATCTACCTCGTCTCTCGCGTTGTTAAAATCCTCTTCATCCCGTAGCTCCTCCAAACCTTCCTCTTTAACCATTTCCATAATGGTTGCAATCTGTTGGTCATCATACTTAAGAACAAACTCAAGATAGGCTCTAAACGGAAATACTGTGTAGGCCGCAGACCCAACATATTGATTAAGAGCTCGACTTATAGTGTCACCAATCTTTGCTTTGTCTTCATCACTTGGTGAGAATAAATCCTTCCACTTAGTAGAATATCCTGACTCGGTTGATGGTGTTGACAACACTCCGGCAAATACTAGTCTATCCACAAACGGATATATAATTCTAGGTTCAGCAAAACCTTCACGACGACTCTTTACAATTTCAAGCCAATTAGACCGGTCTTCACTGCTTGCAAGTTCACCCCTTTCACTTCCAACCAATATTCTTTTTGGAATACCCGAAATCGCACTAATTGCCTGAATTTGTATATCTACATGATTAGCAGGGTCAGCAACCTGCATAGCAAGAGGGTTAACATCCATATTCTCGAAGGCTAACATTCTACGGAGATTGTTTTCATATTCATCAATCTGGTCTTCAAGGTCTTCAAGGTCATCCCTACTAAATGCACCATCATTTTTCACAGAAAGTGCATAACCCGGTCGACCACCTCTCCAAAACATTTCAGCGGAACCACCCATAATCTTCTCTAAGTCCATCAGTCTGTTCCATATAGGTTCGAGTTTGGGTGTGCCTTTCACCTCTGACTCGTTTAAATCATCAGAAACATGTATAACCCTGGTGTGGTGAACAAGAACTGTTATACTTTCTCTATTATCACCCGGCTCTTTTAAAGTTATTTTGTAAGTTAAAGGCTGGCCATATCGTTCATTCGATGGGTCGTTCTCCCAGGTATGGACATCAGCACTTCTTTGGAAGAGAGGTTTAACATACAATAATTCCCTACTCATTGAAGGTCTTACTGGCTTTGCTAAACCATTTTTATTTGATATATCATCGAAGCCTAGAAGTAGAACACTGTACTGTCCAAGACCACACATCTTATCAACCCGAGCAAACTTATCAACCAAAAAGAGTCTTTTGTCTAACTCTTTCCACTGTTTCTCAAAATCGGTTTCTTTATCATCGTTCGCCTCAATAACATTCAAACCACCGGACCAGGTAGACTTAACAGGTCGGTCAATCACCGCTTTTGCTATGTCTTGTCTTTCGTATCTAGCAAGATAGTCGCGCAACTCAATACTTGTTGGATACCCAAGTGCTTCATATAAATCACGTGAAGTGCCATACTGATACCCTAATATGCTTGCAGATTCAGCACGAGAAATAACCGAACCAGAAATATAATTAGTCTCTGCCATAGCCTGAAGACTTCTCAGCCTATTTATGGCTTTAACATACCGCGGAACTAACTTTCTAGGAGGCTTGGTTCGTATCAGTACACCCATTTATCTGGTCTCCAATTTATACCGTTCTCATCCGAAGCCGTTTTCTTGCAATCTTCCTGTCTCGTTTCTCGCGTTCCTCTTTAGACCTCTTTTTGAAAAGTAAACCTGCTTTCTTCTTACCTGAAAGAACATTGAAAGCCCCAGCCGAAGCGTCAACCATGTCATCATGAGCCCCAAAAGGAAAATACCTTAACTCATCAATATACTTTTTATTCCAAGCCCCTTTGAGTAAAATCACATTACCATGATTAACCTGCACACTATATGGGTCTGCTCTAATTACCTTATCGCCTGAAGGTCTATCGGTGAAAGCAGAAAAACCCGCAAGATTCTTTACAGTCGCTTGAGCATCACTTTTACCCGAAGCACCAGGTTCTACTTCGATACCTACCTTGACCTTAGTACCATCAGATTCAGCAGTTTGCTTAATAGTATCTTCACGGATATTGGTAGACCACTGGCCATGTTCAACATGAAGAACAGCATACCTGCCATCCTTCAACTTAGCCATCTTTACTCCAGCAGTGAAATCACCTTCATCTTGAGAAGCCGCTTTATCCCAGTATCGTATGGTGTATTCAATAAGGTTGTCCATAATACTATCAACAACAACAAAGTTGTCAACTTTGAACATACCCCCACCAGGTGGAGTGGGATTTTGACCAATCTGTCCTGCATAACCATACTGACCCAGCTCGGCCTCAAGCTCTTCCAGCACACCCCAACTCAACCTCTTCGGGTCCAACAAATCATCTACATAATTTTCCACTACTTCTTTCGGCTTAACATACTTCCTATAATTACGAATCTCACCAGGTAAACAAATATGCTTGATGTTCTTCCTCTTTTGCTCCAACATAGTCCCGGTGGGGTCTGCCTGGTGCAACCTCTGCTGGATAAGAATGGTCGGGGTTACTTCTTTATCGGTCTTTCTTGTAGGAAGGGTTTGAGACATCCAGGTGTTAGCCCTTTCCAGCTTCACCTCACTAGCTGCCTCATGTGGATTCAACGGGTCATCAACAATCAGGATATGTGCATGATACCCAGTCAACGTTCCACCCACAGATGTACTAAATCTATTACCACCACTAAGTTTATTACCTCTCTCGTCGATTTTCACAATTCTAAAATTACTTTTAGTATCCTTGTCTTCCTTCACTTCAAGCTCAGGGAAAATCTTTTTAAACTTCTCACTTCTAATCAAATCACGACTATACTCTGCCTGCTCTAATGCCAGCGGCCCACTATAACTAGCCGCAATAAACCGCATCCAATACCATTTTGTCCAACACCACACCGGGAACATAATGGTACATGTAATACTTTTTGTCGACCCCGGTGGAATGTTTATTACTAAATCATGCTCCTTTGGTAGCCCATCGCCAACCCTATATGCAATATATTCTAATTCCTTACAAAGAAATGCAATATGCCAATTCCACTTAGGCTTATCTGACGATACACACTCCCAAAATTCCTGCATAAACCTAAAGAAACTTCTCCTGCACAATTCAGCAATGGCCATATACGGGAATCTAACGGCCGTGCGCTTCGCTTCCCTTATCTTATAATCATCGGAATCATACACTTTCATCTCACGGGTGGGGGGTGGGATGGTCCTTACTATCCTATTCCTTTTTGCCGGCTCTTTAATAGTTCTTATCATAGAATCTTCGTGGAACTCGTTATTTCCCAAGAAAAATTTGACACAATATTGTAAAACTGCTTTTTACATAAAAATTTTCACACATATCGAAGGGGCTTCAACCCCGCTACGCAGAATTTGCATGGGCGATTAAGGGGGGGATTTTGCGGGAAAATTGATTTTTTTGATTTCCTTGCAATCTCAAAATATCCCCTGATTTTTATTTTCTCTCAAGATTTTCAATTTTCAATCAATTTCAATATATGCAAGATTTTCAATTTCCATGCAATTAATCAATATGCAATTTCTGAGATAATGAAAATTGCATTTTATGCAATTTCAAAATATGCAATTTCTGAGATAATGATTTTTGATTTTCTTGCAATTTAATTGTATGCAATAATTTTGAGTATTTATCAATTTCAAGTTTTGCAATAATTTTGAGTTTCATGCAATTGCATCATTTTCAAGATTTTCAAGCCCAATGCAATTATATATATATGCAAATTTCATGATATTATTATTATATCATTTCCCTATAATCAATTAATCAATTTGCAATCTATTCGCATATTTATTAATATTTCATCTTTTTATCTATCTGCAATATTTTCAAGAATATATAATCTTTTGCAATTCATCATTTTTCCATTGCAATTTGATTTTTGATAATTTATAATATTGGAAGATGCATCATTATGAAATCCAATCATAATGATTTGATTTTTGAAAATTGAGAATGCGATTCTGAGAGATTGGAGAGATTAATTGATTCTCTCTCTTCATTCGGGAATATCCTTCAATGCATCTTTTGCAATCAGATGCATTGCGAATGCAGAAGAGAGATTTAAGGATTAGATTCTCTCTCTTGCAATTTCTCAGATAATCAAATTTTCGATTTTCTCCGATTTTTGAAAATTGAGAAATGCAATCAATCAAGATTATCTCTGCATCTTCCAGAGATTAAAAATCTCATGCATGGGGATTATCTTTTGGTTTATCTATTGCATTTATAATTTCTCTTCTCTTCTCCAATCTAAGAAGAGATTAGAAGATGCAGGGGAGATTATTCAATCTCTGCATCTTCTCTTCTCTCTCTTCAAAATGAATGCATTCTGAGAGATTCTCTTCTGCATCTCTCAATTGCAATTCAATCTCTAATAGAATCTCCCCCAAAATTGCATCTTCCCCCGCGGGGGAAGATGCAGGGAGAATCTATCATGGGAAAAAAGAAAATCGAGAAGAAGAAGAATGCGAAGAAGAATGATGCAGAAATTTCTCTCTTGGATGAAGATGCATATGAAGAAAGATTTTTATCGAATAAGGGGAGAATATATCTGCATTGGATGCAGGAAATAAAATCGGGGAAATCTCCCAATGCAGAATCTCTTCATGAGATTCTCAAAAATCCGAATGAAATTAAAATCGCATCCATAAAAATATGGATGCGAAAATGGGGAAAAGGAAATGGGATTCCCAAAATAGAAAAGGGAAATCCTGCATTGCGCGAATTGCGGGAGAAATATCTTGCAAAAATCGCGAAGAAATCTGAGAAGAAATCCGAAAAGAAGAATGCAAAATAATGCAAAAAAATCGAGAATGATTGAAATTGAATGAATGAAAATCGGGGGAGATTCTATTAGAGAATCAGAGAATCGGGAGAAGAGAGAAGAGAGAAAATTGCAATTTCCGATTAGAATGATAGGAATTTGCAAGGGAAATCTTATTTTTTCTATCGGAGATGGCGCGTAGCGATTGAAACGGTTTTCCGCTCTGAGGCTGTGGGACTTTTCCAATTCAGTTTCAGTAATCGTTGAGGTTGCAGTAAGTTGGTAAGTTGGTAAGTTGGTTAGTAAGTTTGTAAGTTTGGTTTTTGCTGAAGTATCGAAAACTGGTTTCGGTATTTCAATTAGAACCAAAACAAGTAGAAAGGAGAAGAGAACATGGAACTGCCAAGGATTGATGAACTGGTAGTGGTAAGGAAAGTCTGCAGTCAGGACGAAGCCAAGGCTGTCCTTACCAGAATGGGATTTGACAGCCCTGCGGACTTCGATGAACATGTCGAAGAAATGCAGGACTGCTATCTCGATACCTTCTATTTTGACGGTATCGAGAGAGAGGCTGTTCTTTCAGGAGAGCTGGTCCTGAAAGAAAAGGCAGTCCCGATAGTATCGGTTGTAGATAACCGGTTCTATTACGAATTTTCGGACCTGTATGGGGACAGTAATGATACCAGTATCGAATTCATGGACGAAAACGCTTTTCATTAAAAAGGCAGTCCTGAATTTGCTACTGGTTCATCCCATGATGGACCGCAGGGGCTAGTTCCCCTGCTGAGGTATCGAGCCCCGTAGGTTCGGTCTCTCAATTAGGGAACTAGTAGAAGTAGAAAGGAGAAGAGAAAATGAACGTAGTACTTGCCATGATGGACGATGGTAATGTAGCAGAATGCATCGAGCTGCTCTTTCCATATTCATGGGACATGTTTCTCCATGAATGGGAAGACCAAACGAATTACTCGTATGCAAATTATGATTGCGACGAGCTCCTGAAAATGGAGGACTGCCGCTTCATGATTATTCTCGGACTGCCAAATTCAAAACTGCCAGACATGTATGTGGCTCCGAGAGAATGGAAAGAACTCCTAACAGCCTCTGCATTGAAAGAAGCCATAACAGCCCTTTCGCATATAAGGGACGATGGCGAATTACATATCGGAGGACGAAAGGAAGTAGGGGCGTGAGTCCCTACTGAGGTATCGAAAACTGGTTTCGGTATCTCATTGAGGACTTACACGAACGAAAGGAGAAGAGAAATGGACGGTTCGAATAACAAAGGTGACGTCAAATTCGTTGAGACTGTCAATAATGGCCAGGTCATTATTAAGACAGCCGAATGGGTAGGTCAGGGAGTAGTGGACCTGAAAGAAGACGTTCCGAACATAGTCATCGAGACTCGTAGTCCGTTCGGTCGGAACATTAAGTTAGTTCTGACCTGGGACGAAGCCAAAGAACTCGGTCGGAGCCTAGTCGCATACGCGGACTTAATGGAGTTTGGTTGAGGGATAACTCCAGAATCTAAACCGTGGTTCTCGCAGAGGCTGTGAATGCCTCTGCTGGAGTATCGAAAAAGGGTTCGGTATTCCAGTTAGGGCGTTCAAACGAAAGGAGAAGAGAAAGTATGGTCCATTTCATGATTTACTCGACGGTAGTCCAGAAGTTTTGGAATGCTACCGGGGGTTTTTGGACCGGGCAAGAGAATGCTACCCGGTTCAAAGATAAAACCTCAGCCTACAGAACCATTCGAGATAAGAGGCTGAAGGCTTGCACGATACTTCCTTTTGCGGAAGTAGAAGCCTTCCACGCATAGGGACTCTCAATGAGAGGGGCTAGTCGCCCTTCTCATGGACAGTCCAATGGTGGACAGTCTAAACGAAAGGAGAAGAGAAATGAAAGTAAAGCCTCTAGTGAACGAGGGGACCTTAATCAAAATCAAAACGGTCTCAAAGAAAGTCATTGACCAGGTAGAATACTCAATGACCATCAAGAATGACTTCACAATAATAGGCTGGTTCAACCCGCCCAATTCCTCGTATCAAACAATGGTTCTGAGCGAGAGCGAAACGGGCCAGCTTTACCAGACTCCGATGGATAAAGTGGCCAGAAGTAGGTATCCACAGCTATTCGTGGTTTGAACCCACGAGACGAGGTTTCCTAAATCGGAAGCCTTGTCTGGTTGGTTCATAGTGAATCAAACAAACGAAAGGAGAAGAGAAATGGACGTAAAATGTAGTTTCACCTCAAAACTTACTCTTAACGAGTATGAGGTTCTGGTTCTCATGGAATGTCTACGATTAACTGTAGAACATCTTGAGATACTACCTGAATACCTGAGGGAAACAGAACCAAGACCAAACAGAGCTCCGGTTTACATATCGGGTATGGAGAAACAGCTCTATCTTGACTTTATCTACGAGTTAGTTGATAAAGTCCCAGACGCGTATACTGATGAGTATGAAGACAAACCCGATGAAGAAGAGGAAGATGAAGGCCTAAACGCACCTGGCGCGCCTGACGATGAATCAATAAGACACTCAAGACTAAAAGCAAAATTCTTCCTGAATGTCAAGGAACTCTGTGAGAAAGACAGTTCAACTTTTGGTGGGGTCGTAGAGGGAGAGGTTTAATACCTCTTCCAAGGTATCGAAGTGGTTTCGGTATCTTGGTTAAGGTGTTAGCCTAAACGAAAGGAGAAGAGAAATGAGCAAGACGAAGATGGAAACCCTACTTGAAATTGAGGGTTTCGCAGGGAAAGTAGATGAATTTTGTAGAGAGTTCACCTTCGGTCCCTACCCTGGTGTGCCTGGTATCTGCATGAATCCAGGTTGTGACTACACAACCCAGGTCGAGCCAGATAGTAACTCAGGTTGGTGTGAAATCTGCGAGACCAATACGGTCGCAAGCGGTTTCATACTGTTGGGGGTGATATAGTATGACCTCAAAACACCGGGACTTCCTGCTCGAAAACCCCGAACTCCTGCATACCCCTGAAGGCGAAGTCCGAAGGGAACTCGACAGACTCGGAATTGAAAACGAACCATATCCCGATGACTGTAAATGTCCCAAATGCGGAACTGAGCTCGAAGAAAGCAGTGGGTTTGTCGGCGAGTCGATGCTGTTATGTCCAAACGAAAAATGCGAAGAGTTCTGCGTTTGGGCAGATATTGAAGGGGCAATAAGAGCTGTATACTAAACCATCGAAGCGAGAGGCACGAAAATGCCTCTTGCTTGGGTAGTTTGGTACTACTCAAAACCGAAAGGAGAAGAGAAATGAAGAAGTCAAAGAAAACAGTATTGGAGTCTGTCATGCTTCGACTAAGTGGAACCTATACCAAAGACTCTGCTCTGATGCTACGGCTCAGAAAGAGTCTCTCCAAGTTGAGCATTGTATCGTTATGCCAACTTGATGTGGTTCTACTCAGCCATGGTCTCAGAAAGAAGTGTTCATACTGCGGTGAGGAAATCGAAGTTGCAACATGCTACAAGTGCAATATAAAACCGCAGCCCTTCAATGAGACTGTGAGACGTCACAAAGAGTGGTTCGATAATTTTGTCTGCATCGACTGCGGACATAATATGCTCTCAAATCCGGTGGAGTCTGGCGTCGGCAAGAGAAAAGAGACACTCGATTGCAGAGTTTGTACAGAGTGCGGAAATCTGTATACTCTTGACAAGGATGGAACGGTCGTTCAAATATGAACCATCGAAGCGAGGGGCTTTAAATAGCCCTTTGCTTGGGTTGTTCAATTGTTGAGCAACTAAAACCGAAAGGAGAAGAGAAATGGAACAGGAAATCGTTATCAACAGTCTTGACCCTTACGAGGAGCCAATAAGAGAGCCCCACGAAGGTGCTATGTTCTATGTAGACCATAATGGGGTGGTAAAGTCATACATTTGTTTTTACCATCTAACTCTCAAAAAAGCAGACTTTGGACACTGGCAACTTCCGGGTGTACAGTTTCAAGAGTGCACGTTCAAAGAAGCTTTGTTTTATAAGACGAAGCTTCAAAATGCAATGTTCATCAACTGCGACCTCAGAGGCGCCACGTTCCAAGATGCAGATTTGACTGATGCTGAATTTGCAAACTGCAATCTCTCCTCGTCAAGTTTCATCGACGCAGATTGCACCGGGACCTCATTCCCATGGTCAAATCTTACGATGTGTGACTTTGAAGATGCTCTGCTGAATGATACAACCTTTGATTTTTCAGCATGGCCACTGTGGTGTGGGTCACTGCACAGAGTTACTGTCGATGAAAGACTGGCAAGACAATTGCTCTATCATGCGTTTGCAGTTGCAAGTCCTTACTGCAAACCGACCAAAGAGCAGCTTGACTTCATCAATCGTTTCCACCAGGTGAACGGAGGTGTCGTAAAAAGGCTCGAGTATCACGATTAGCCTTCACGCAAACTAGAGTGGAAATCTATAATCAATTATAGAATATCAGATTGATTATACCAGTACTCAACTCCTTTATGAAAGGAGGGCAGTAAGATGCGGTCGTGCCCAACAAGCCCGCAGTTGAGTATGGGTGGCACGTAGTGGCCTGATAAGAGGGAAAGAACATAGCACGTAACACTTTTCTCAATTTGTAGAGAACATTCCTACAACGCGGGCTCTCTACTGAGGGCCTGCGTGGTCGGAATGACCCGGCCTAAAACAAAAGGAGAAGAGAAATGGCAAAGACAGCAGTGAAGTGTAAGGTCATCAAAGTTATCAAGGAGTTCAGAGTTGAAGGTGCTTCCACCTACACCCAACTGAGGGTGGTTAAGTGGAATAACCACCCTGCGGTTCTCGAATACCGACAGTTCCTTGATGACAATGACCAAACCCTGAAGAACAAGGGCATGGATGCTGAAGTATTTCAGCATGTGGTTGATAACATGGATGAAATACTCGAGAAGCTGGATGAATAAGGTAGTAGCAGGGGGTAATGCCCCTGCTAGAGTATCAGGGTGGTCCTGGTATTCTAGTTAGGGCATTACGAAAGGAGAAGAGAAATGGAAGACCAAGTATCGTACTACGACCAAGGTAGTGTCGACCCGAGTGAGTTCCGAGTATCAGCAGCTAGAATCATGATTGAAATGATGGAACTCGTGGACTCAGAAACTATGGATGAGGCCGAAAAAGAGGCAAGGATGGAAAATCTCGCACTCGACCTCAGGAACAAAGGTGTGCGTCATCCAATCGTGATTCGCTTTGAGGACGATGACATAGACCGAAAAGGTCTCGAAGCCATAGAAGTTCTGTATAACGTTTCTTTAAATCTGAAACGTTTCGTAGATGGTCACGTTGAATACCACACCATTCTTCCTGAACTCGCATTAAGAATCTTAGATATGCGAGACATGGGCCGGCGGCACCTGAGAGCTGAGTATATGCTCTATAACGATAAGGACAAGGCTGTAAAGAGTTGCCCGGTAAACGAGCAATTCTGCGATTTTTATCGCTTCAGCTGTCAGGAAGGCAAATGCTGGTTGGTCGATAATTCGATTGCATGTGAAAGGTAGAACGATGGCTAGAACCAGGAAAAAGGTTATGGTCAGAGTGCTCTTCGTTCCAAAGCACATCGAAATCTGCCCAACATGCGGTCATAGAACTGAGAGAGGTGATGTTTGGACTGCATATCCCTCAACATCACCAAATAAAGCAATAACTGCAAACTCTCTCAGCGATGTAAAAACCAAGGTAACTAATTTGGTATTGAAAGAAGATCCTCAATCCCAAATACAGTTTCTTGAAGACTACTGACCATCAATGCAAGCCCTTTAATTAGGGTTTGCATTGGTAGTCTGTACTACCGTAGAAAGGAGAAGAGAAACATGAAACGAACCAAACCAGTTCCGCAAAAGTCTAACAAGGCCACTGTTTATGTAGCTTGGGCTGGTGGAGAGGATGACATTAATACTCTCTCCAAACTAGTCAACGGTAACATCAAAAAGTCCACGATAAAAAGTTGGACAAGCCAGTGGTCTCGCGGCAAAGCTCTTCCGGCGATAGCTCGTTCCGAAACGGTTCCTATGCGAAGGACTGTGGATACTTCGACAAAGAACAAACCCAGGTCGAAGAACAAAACCAGTACCATGCGTAGGACTGTGAGAAAAGAGTATCCTGGTGGCATAACCCAAGTCGTTGACTTCGGATTGAAAAACTTTGCATCCTATTGTATCAACGGTGGGAGTTCTGTTCCTAAACAGGGTAAAAAGCTGACAAGAGTGAAGTTCGATAACCTATACAAAAAGCATTGCTGTAGAAGGACTCTCGCTGCCGATTCAGCACGGTTCAAGACACATGCAGACCGAGCATGGTATTGGTATGAGAAGTTAGCTGGGCGGAATCCAAAACAGCAGACTACCAAGCAAGTAAAAAAGACCAAAGGGAAATCCAACCCAGCTCTTCATAACCGCGCTGAGAACGAGTCCTACAGCGATGATATAAAAGTAAGAATCGACTTCCTTATGGAGAAAGCCGCGAAATTCATAGCTGAATGGTACGGAAAGAAGCTCCCTGAGAAAAAGTTCAGGGCCAAGTTTAAAAAGCATGGTCTGGACTTAACACATCCAAACCAAGAGGGAAGGTTTGAAGATATATGGGAGCGCCGTAGGAAATCAGGTAAGTTACAAACAATCTCCTGGTTATTCTACGAGGAGTTAAAAAAGGGGAAGCCTAGAATAGTAAGAACAAAATGACCCTACCGCATGGTTAGGTATTTACTTCTCCTTTCCCTAGCCATGCCTCTTTGCCCTGCCTTGAAACCCTAAAGTTTATTAATTTCAAGGCAGGGACAAGGAGTCCGAAATTTTTTATTTGCAATTCAAAATAGTCCATGATATAATATATTCCATTATAAAAGAGAAGAGAAAGGGGGTGAGTAAGTTGGATATAAAACTGGAAAAGGCATTAAAGCAGTTAGACGGTGATAAGGTTCCTTCCTGTCTAGTATGTCATCTACGCCATGTGTGCACAATACACAGAGATTTATTACCGGTCGTAGATGATGCTGATACCTACTCTGAAATCTTTAAGGAGTGGATACCAGATGCTGGTTCCAGAGTCTTTGCCATCTTCGCAATCCACTGTAGATTGTATATATACAATCCGAATGTGGATAACGAAATACGTCTAACCAAACAACGCAGAGATAAATTGGAAAAGTGGCTTACCATACGCACCTTTGATAGAAATGAATACTGCTAACAAAAAGAGATAAGGAAATACTTTCACGCAGTTGTGATGTATGTGATGAGGTATTTGGCATTACTCGCGAAAAACCACATATGCCTGATTGCCCGTGTTTTAATTACCCTGAACCGTGTGTGGTTGCGAAAGTCAAAGAACTTCTTGGGAAGAGACTAAGTGAAGATGATGAATCAAACCTTGAAATACTAAGAATAAAAATGTATAAGAGAGGGTTAAAGAAGACAAAGGTGGTGTAAGCATGGGAATACCAGGCCCTACCGAACTTCTAATTGTGTTAGCAATAGTCGTTATACTTTTTGGAACCAGTAAACTAAAGGGGGTGGGTAAAACTCTAGGTACAATACTTCATGACTTACGACACATAACCGATGACGAAGAGGAGAAGAGTTATGGCCAAGAAGAGGAAAAGGAGTAGCAACAAGTTGTTCAAGGTGATAATCAAATCACTTGAACCTCACGGCAAGAAGGCCAAAGTCAGAAGAACCAGCCTTCAGTGCTGTGCACAAGATGAGGTAGAAGCCGTTGAGTGGGGTAAGCACCAAGCAGAGTTTATAAACAGTAAGAATCCTGAAAAGGAAGCCTGCGTTTATGAAGTTAGGGAACTCTAGGAAAGGAGTCGAGTAGCATGCCACAACACAAAATAGAAATACTCATTGATGGTGAAATTGTCTTCGATGACACAACAGCATATGTGTGCGAAACACTTCTCTCACCTATACCTAAGATAAAGAAGCTGAACACAGCAATTCTTGGTTCTATGACTACCGCTGCAATTAAAATAATAGAAGAATTACCGGCGGATAAACATCGTTCCTTTATAATAGAGTTTGCTGAACTAATGCAAAAGTATTGCCCCTCACTAAGAAAAAAATCTATGCCCAATTTCGATTAGTAATGAACATTAAAGGTTTACGTAAAAAACTATTCCCATTTCAAAAAGAGGGAGTAGTGTTAATTCAAAAGCGTAAAGGTAGAGTACTCCTTGCAGATGAAATGGGTTTAGGTAAAACCATCCAAGCAGTTGCGTTCTGCCAACTTAGATGTAAGAAGAGACCTGTTCTAATAATATGCCCAGCAAGTCTAAAGTATATGTGGAAACGGGTCATTCTTGAATGGCTGCCAAAAGGTACCAAGGTTAAAATACTCAGAGGTAAACGAGGTAAGAAATTAAAAACCAAAGCAGACTTTATCATAATAAACTACGATATACTACCAAACAAATTCATCAAACACAAGAGCAGAAGAAAGAGAAGTAAACGAAAACCAAGAGAGGTTCCATACTCTGGATGGATAGACTATCTTATGGACTTGAACTTCCAAATAGGTATAGTTGATGAAGCACATTATATAAAACATAACAGAGCGTATCGAACCAAGGCTTGTAAACGCATACTTAAGAGTATTAAATACCTCATAATGATAACAGGCACTCCTATTGTTAATAGACCAGAAGAAGCGTTCAATTCCATACACCTAATAGACCCTGACCTATTTGGAAACTGGTTCCATTATGTAAATAGATACTGTGGTGCAAAGAAAACTCGATACGGGTGGTGGACCAAGGGAGCAACAAATACTAAAGAACTCAATGAAAAGTTAGCATCAAGTATAATGATTCGTAGAAGAAAGAAAGACGTTCTAAAAGATTTGCCACCTAAGACCAGAACGATAATTCCTCTTGAAATAGATAATAGAAAAGAATACACGCAGGCAGAGAACGAGTTTATAGAATGGGTTAAAAAGAATAGAGGGGAAAAGGCCGCAAAGAAGGCTTCACATGCTGAAGAAATAACCAAGATGGAATACTTAAAGCAAATAGCTATTAAAGGTAAAATGAGGCAGGTGATTGAATGGATTGAAAACTACCTTGAAAGTGGAAATAAACTTGTAGTATTCTGCACACACAGATTTACTGCAGACCTTATATACAATAGATTTGAGAAAGTGGCAGTTAAACTCACAGGAGGTATGGGAAACAGAAAGAAAGACCAAGCTGAAAGAGAATTTCAAAAACGAAAGGGGGTGAAATTACTAGTAGGAATATTTGATGTGCAAGGCAAACCCGCAGGCACAGGTAAAACCTTAACCGCAGCTCCGGCTGCCGCATTTGTTGAGTTGCAATGGTCACCTGGTATTCATAGTCAAGCAGAAGACAGAATACACAGACTGACCCAAAAAGCAAAATATGTAAACATCTACTACCTGGTATCCTACAACACGGTTGAAGAAGACATCGCGAACATGCTAGATGAAAAGTTGAAAGTCACAAGTGAGGTCTTAGATGGTGAACCAGCACCAGGAGAAGACCTGCTGGCTGCAACGCTAGCAAAGTATAGTATGAGGGGGTAAACAAATGCGCCGTACTAAATGGAGTGATAAGTACTGGGATGAAATGATTCTCGTGGTCAAAAAACTTGTTTGGTCTTTCCAAAAAACCACAGGTCTTGAATTTGAAGATTTACTAGGAGAGGGGTTTGTTGCTCTCACCGATGCAATGCAAACCTACAACCCCAACAAGGGTGCTATGTCAACCTGGGTTTGGTCGAATGTTAAAGCTCAACTAGTAAAATACACTTATAAGGAAAAGCAAGAAAGAGAAAAAGTGTATACGGAAGACCTTGCATTCCAACTTTTACTGTCAAGTAAAGCGTGCAGTATACTTGATAGAGCTCACTTCCTTGAAAGACTATCCCGAACATCAGAAGATACCCAAACTGTATGCCACATGATATTCAGTCATCCAGAGGAGTATTATGTCTTGCCTCCAAAATTAGCCCGCGGTAAACTCAAAAGAAAATTGAGAGAGCAAGGCTGGATATGGTCTAGGATATGGGACAGTTTCAAGGAAATAAAAGTTGCCTTGAATGAAACAATAGTCATATGATATAATAGATTATAGAAGATAATTCAAGAAGTGAGGGTTAAATGAATATAGTAGAGTTCTATCAAGACCACGGGATTAGTTACCAAACAGAAGGGCATAAACATTGCAGACCAGGTTGGGTTAATATAGAATGCCCGTTCTGTCTAGGTAACCCTGGTTTCCATCTAGGCTATAATATCAGCAGTAATTACTTCTACTGCTGGAGATGTGGTTGGCATCCGACACTTGAATCTATAGCCAAAATATTGGAAATATCCAAGATAGATGCCAAAAAAGAGCTGCGAAGATACCGGGGGTTTACGCGCCGTGAATATGATAATAAGAATAAGAATCTTCATAGAAGAAAACCTTTCCAGTTACCCGCAGGTAACACGATTGAACTTTCAAAGAATGATAGACTCATCAAAAGACATAAGAAATATCTAATAAAGAGGAAATTTGACCCCAATGAACTCTCACGCAAATGGCTCCTATATGGAACCGGACCGATAGCCTTACTAGATGATATAAATTACCGATTTAGAATACTTGCACCCATATATTTTGATAAGAGGCGCGTGTCATTTCAAGCGAGAGATATAACAGACAAAGCAAAATTAAAGTATATGGCTTGCCCAATCATACGAGAAGAAGTGCATCACAAGAATATACTTTACGGAAATTGGACTCGAGTAAAGGATACGGCAATAATTGTTGAAGGCATATTCGATGTATGGAGACTAGGTACCAATGCCTACGCAACATTTGGAATAGAATATACAACTAGCCAAGTGAAATTAATTGCAAAAGCATGGAAAAGAGTTATAGTCTTATTCGATAATGACCCGCAATCGAAGGTACAAGCAAGAAAACTGGTAGCAGAATTGAGTATGTTTGGAACAGAAGCGTGGGCTGAGACTGTGAGTGATGACCCAGCTTCAATGAACCAGGATGATGCAAACTACATGGTAAAGGAGCTAGTACAATGAGTGGAAAAAAGCGTCTAAAATTCAACAGTCGTGCAAGACAAGTGTTACCAGTGCCTGATGGATGGAAACTTGGCTGGAAAAAGGTGGTTAAATACACTAGACGACCAACAGTTTCAGAGGGATATATACCCATATGCTCACTACTTTCTGGGTGCCAGGTGATAGGTTACTTGACGGGAAGGGGAAACCACACATTAGCATATAAAGAATACAAACGCAGGCTTCAAGAAAAAACATCGCCAGTCCAAAGTGCAAAAAGTATACATTATTATAAAGGTAGTATGATTTACGCACGAGATGAATCAATCGGTGGAAAAGAGTTCAGAACAGTTGAAGAACTCAAAAAGTGGCGGCGTATGCTTCACGTACGTAAGGGCGAATACGGCCCTGCTATACATGTGTGGCCACATGAGGTTGAAGGCCCACACTCATGTGACCACATAACAATACCAGTTGCGTATCGTGAAGATGAAATAGTGCATTTTAATGAGTATCCAATTACAGGTCTACAAAAGATAGGTGTATTAAGGGTTAAGGTTTTAGGGTAGAAAGGGGGTGTTATTATGCTTGATATGCTACTATGTTTCGTGTTTCTTTGTTGGCTATCAATATCAATATTATTTATTATTGGTATTATTGGCCGCAACCATGAAGAGAATGACTGATTAAACTCAAACCGAAGGAGAAATTGAAATGGTAATCAAAAATGATGTAAACTTGAATGAACTGTTCGAGAATTCCAAAAAAAATTGGGCCGGGTAAAATAGGTGGTTCAGTTAGCACAGTTCCTTTCGCAACAATATCACCAAGAACCCAGAGCATATCCTTAAATTACCTAACTATAAAGATATTAAAGGAACTTGGCTTACTTCTTAAAGGCCGTGTATACATCGAAATGGGATGTACAAATGATTACCTACTACTTAAAATATCAACAGAACCAACGCCAGATTCCTTTGTGGCCACTCCAAAGAAGTTTGGTCCTGCCGCTGCTACTGAAACACTCAGAATCGGTGCAAAACCACTCATCACAAAACTCAATAAGTATATGGAAGGAGATAAACCATTACGTCTTAACCTTAGAAAACACCATATGGTAAATGAGACCTCTATAATTTTGGCGTTTAGATTACCATAAACCATAAAAGGAGATTAACAATGCCAAACGAAAACAAAGTTAGAAAACTTGAGAAATGGGAAATTGGTGCGTTGAAACAGTCATTGAAGCAACCAACCAGTGAAAGGTGGTTGGAGTGCCCATTTGCTTTTGACTACCTAGGTGAGTACTATTACCCTATTGCAACAGAGCACTGCACTGAAATATGTAGTGTTCTATTCCCAAAATGTAGATATTCAGATGGTTGTCCACGCGAGTGTGATAAGCCACTATATACAGAAGCATATGTAAGCAGAAAGGTAAGGGCCCTTCTCAGGAGTCAAGGGGTTGAATTGTAATGCGTATGTGGATGGTGGACCCAAGCAGTATGTGCAGAAAACACCTATTGGGTGAGCACCTTGAATGCCACATGTTTGCAGGTCATCTAGCCAAAGGTAGAGGAATTCAGGGCTATCTTGATAACAATTTATTGGAGCCTTCCAGTGTCTCCGATAGACATGATGTCCTTGCAAAAGAGATAGGTAAACGAGGATTTAAGCACAAATCCCCACTGAAAAAAGTATCCCTTAGTTCGTATTCTGATAGTCAGGTTAACCATGCCATTGATAAAGAAAAAGCAGAGAGTGATTTACGAGATAGATGTAAAGTCTGCCGACTTCTAGGAAAGGATAAATGGAATGGAAGACCTGTTCAGAAAACATGAAGACGAGCTCTATGTAATCATTAGTAAAAAACTGCTGGATGAGCTCGGGTTTAATACAGATGAACTTTTGGACACTTTGAGATTACTGATAAAAGAAACTAAAAAAGGAAAAAAAGAAAAAAGAAAAGAATCAAAAGAAAAAAGAAAAAAAGACAAAAAATATAAAAAAGAAAAAGGAAAAAAAGAAAAAAGACCAGCCACAAAAAACTCGCAGAGAAAACAATTTCTCGAACTCTTTCCAAAGGTATGGCAAGATGAACGAGTTTTCAGGAAAGCACTAAAGGATTTCTGTCAGCACAGAAAAGAACTTAAACGAAAGCTCACCCCACTATCAATGAAACGGTTAGCAAATAAGTTAACAAAATATGATATGGAAACCGCCATATCAGCTCTCAATAGTTCGGTAGAGAACAGTTGGACGGGAGTATTCCCTTCAAAGGTAATTCAATCAAGTAATAAACCTGCCACCTTAGACTTCCTAAAACAAATATTCTCCAACTCAGATTCTTTAGACCTAAACGATGCACCTTCAGTGCACGCGTTCATAGAATTTTGTTATGAACCTGCGCTACAACTACTGAGCAACAAATCTACAGGTAGTAGAATACTTGCTCAGAAGCTGGTGAATCTTTCAAACTGGTATATGGAAAATAAGAAAAAACCATCCATTAGAGAGTTGAGAGAAATGAGGAACTCAGACAAGCCACATATAAGACGCAGAGCTTCAAGATGGGATAGAACTCCAGGTTCTGTTAAACTCATCCGAGAGTATGTCAAATGGTTATCGGCAAATAGTTACTGGATAGATTCATGTACCCCTAAAACATTTGAGCCAACCTCCACTCTATTCTCAAAGTTTCTCACTGAATATCAAAGGAATTTAGGGGTGGATATAATATCAGGTCGCCCATTCAGTAGGACATAGGTATAAGAAGAGTCATTTCAATTCAGATAGAATGATATTCAGAATCTAGAGTACGCGCAGTCACAGAGAGTCTAACGATATTAAATTTCAAGTCACATCTATGGGAGATTAGAAGAAATGGCTGAAGAGTTTATCGAACGAAGAATTATAACCGGATTAATTGTCTCAACCGAATATATACAAAGATGCTCAAGTATAATTAAACCTAAGCTCTTTGTATCACCAACCGCTGGATTATTAGCACGCTGGTGTCTTGAGTATTTCCGCCAATATGACAAAGCACCAGGTCGTGATATTGAAGGTATATTTTCCCAAAAACTTAAGGAAGGGTTACACCAGGACAGGGCAGAATGGATAGAACGCGTTCTGGATAGTATGAGTACCGATTATAACCCTGAACAGTTTAATGTGACCTACCTTACCGACGAAACAAAACAGTTTTTCAAGGAACAACACCTGAGACGTTTCACTGATGAAATCAGAGACCGACTTGATAGAGGTAAAATAACAGAAGCTGAAGGTACCGCATGTCAATATGTTACTGTAGCACCAGATGATAATATATCGGTTGACCCGTTTGATGTAGAAAATAGTTATCAGATAATAGACCGTGCATTCTCAGAAAGAAAAGAGAAACTTATACATTTCCCCCGTGCACTTGGAACATTGTTCAATTATGAAATGGTTAGAGGTGGATTTGTTGGGATAGTTGGACCTGAAAAAAGTGGCAAGTCTTTTTGGCTAATGGAATTCGCATTCAGAGCCTTGCGTTCAGGAAGTAATGTAGCTTTCTTTGAAGCTGGAGACCAGAGCAAAGAGCAGAAGATTCGTAGAATGGGAATATACTTATGCAGAAGGTCGGATGAAGAACGCTACTGCAACGAGTTGTTTATTCCTGAAGTAGATTGTTTATACCACCAGGTTGACTCATGTGACAAATCTGAGAGAGAAAGGGGTGAAGGTATAGGAGTATCTAGCGAAGAGCAGATACTAGAATTCACATATGATGACCTTGTGAGTAAGTATGACGAGTTTCTAAACCATAGAACATGCAGAAACTGTGAGAGTTTGAAAGGGGTGATATGGTTTAAAAGAAGACCTCCAGTAATCCCTATTGATAGTAGGGACGCAAAAATTGCCTTTGCTAACTTCAGAGATATGTATCCATCAAAGTTTGAGATAATTTCGTATCCAAGTGACACGTTAACAGTAATGGAAATAAAATCAGTATTAACTATATGGGAGAAAACTAAGCGTTTCGTCCCAGACGTGGTCATAATAGACTATCTTGACCTTCTTGCACCAGACCCTGATGTCACAACAATGTCAAGAAGAGACCAAATAAATAGTATATGGATGCGAGTTAGAGGACTATCTCTTGAAAGAGATTTTCTTGTAATCGGTGCTTCTCAAACTGATTCGAGAAGTTATGGTAAGAGTTTAATTGATATGTCTAACTTCTCAGAAGATAAACGAAAACATGCACATCTAACTGCAGAGTTTGGTTTAAATAGAACGTGGGAAGAGGAGTTGATAGGCATTACCAGAGTAAACGAAGTGGTCGTTCGAGAATCTGGAGTTGATAGACACCGACCTGTCAAGGTGTTACAGAGGTTGGAGATTGGGAGACCGTTTCTTGCAAGTTTCAGATAGACTGAAAAAATATCTTGCAATGACAAAAATACTATGATATAATAAAAGAAAATGAAAGGAAGAAAACCATGTTTGAGGTAACTAAAGAGTTCATTTTTGATGCAGCTCATTACCTCCCAGGTCATGAGACTTGCGGGCAGATGCACGGGCATACCTATCGCGTTCTGGTTACTTTTGAGGGAATGTTACTATCACGGCATGGAATGTTGATAGACTTTGGGTTTATAAAAGAGGTGGTCGGGCCACTCATTGATTGCTTAGACCATTCGGTGCTAAATACAGTTCTTCAGGATTCAAGTCTTTCAATCGAAACCGAAGATGGTATCGACGATTGGAGAACAGAGAATCCAACTGCAGAGAACCTAGCATATATACTTTATCAACTGATATTAGGTGGGTTGGAAGTGTATTTTACTGGCTATGCACCTCTTGCAACATTAAAAAGGGTAACAGTGTATGAAACTCCAACTTCATATGCGAGTTATACAAAATCACTTAGGGGAAATAACTAAAAGGGAGGTACACAATGGAAGAGCAACTTGAGAAACTTTTAGAAACAGTAAATGAGGGAACCATATTCTTAAAAGGTGAATTGCCAGCACTTGCAAGAGAGATTCTACATTACGGTGCAGTTCGGCACTTATTCTTCATTGGGTTAACAATGTCCCTAGTAGCTGTCGCGTTATATTTTATATACCGGGTGTGGAAAGAGCCGCGATATGATACTGATGATAAGATAGTTGGATGCGTGTTTCTTAGTTTACTAGCGTCAATCCCATTTTCTATTGGTGTTATTCAGTTAGTACAACTCATTAAGGTACTTGTGGCACCAAGGTTATATTTACTCGAATGTATCAAAGGATTGCTTTAAAGTTAAGCCTTCACGCAAACAGAGGTTTCACAATATAATATAATAAATGAAAAAGAAAGGGGGTAAGTGATATGATTAGAGTAAATGAGATATTCGAGTCTATTTGTGGTGAGGCCGGTTTCTTTCCACAAGGGTCTTGGTGCACATTTATTCGATTCCAAGGTTGCAATCTAAAATGTGCATGGTGTGATACTAAAAAGTCACAAGACCCAAGTGAAGGTACTGTAATGCACGTCGACCATGTATTGCGAATGTGCAATACAGTTAAAGTTATATTAACTGGGGGTGAACCATTACTTCAAGGAAAAAGTATTAAAACACTTACTGATGCACTGTGGGAAAATGGTCATGAAGTACAAATAGAAACCAACGGTTCCATACTAATTCCCCCTGAGATGTATAACAACTACTGGGTTGTTGATTATAAGTGCTGGTCATCAGAACACCCAAAAGTGCATACAGAACTCAATAAGGCTTTTGAACCCACGTGGCGTGGTATGTTATGTATGTATCCATATGTTAAAGTTAAATTTGTTATAGCCTGTAGAGCGGATGCTGATGAAGCACTTAAAGTAATGAAACAACTTACTGATTGCGGATACTCAGAAGATTTCATAGTCAGCCCAGTCGGAGCAAACGGTTCATTAATTGATTGGCTTAAAACGCGAATGTATGAGTATACAAACCGTATAATATTCTCACTCCAAATTCATAAGCTAATTGGGATGCCTTAACGCAAACTAATAATCCACAATATAATATATGAAAGAGAGGTGGTTGAAGTGAGACGCCGTAAGAATTGGGCGGTGGACGGAGAAAGATTCCCGACAGATGCACGTCTACTCACTTCCCATCTATTAAGTCGCCGTGCTGACTTTCAATATTGGTCGTATCCTGCGTTGAAGAAATTATATGTAGGTTCCCTCAAGACCATTATTAAGTTGGCTCAGTATGAAAGGCGTGAAATAGAAAAGAGAGAACTTCAACAAGGAGATAAGCGTAAAGGGGGTGGTGCCAAAGCAAAGTGGACGCGACTTATTACCCAAATGAAAAGGAAATTGAGTAAGGTACCTAACAGTCGCGACCGATTATTGAGAACAATATATGAAGAGATATTAAGGAGTGAGCATATGGGAACCTTGAGGGGGTTCGGTCTTGCAAATGAATACGGCTCCGTTGTTCTCGGTAATCCAGAAACACAGAGTGTGTACCAACTAATCAGAAGAAGTAAACAAACTGAAGGAGAATTGAAGATGGCACGTATTAGCAAATCTGACCTGGAAAAGGTCGCAAAGGAACTCAACAAGACTCTCGGGCTGGTTAACGAGGAAACTGGCGAAAAGGGAATCTCAACCAAAAACATGAAGACTATGAGAGCAGGTATTGTTGAGGCTCTCACTGAGGTGATTTCTGAAGAGGACGAATTCACCAAAAAGACTCAGAAGATTCTCGACCAAATAAGAGAGGAAGAGGGACTCGTCGACGATGAAGAAGAACCTGAAGACGAGGAACTCGAAGAGGACGAGGAAGAGGAAGACGAGGACGAAGAAGAAGAAGAAGAAGACGAAGAAGAAGAAGAAGAGGACGAGGAAGACGAGGACGAGGAAGACGAGGAAGAGGAAGAAGAAGAGGACGAGGAAGAGGACGAGGAAGACGAAGACGAAGAAGAGGACGAGGAAGACGAAGACGAAGAAGAGGACGAGGAAGACGAAGACGAAGAAGAGGACGAAGAAGAAGAAGAAGAAGAAGAAGAAGAGGACGAGGAAGACGAGGAAGAAGAAAAGAGCCTTATAGACCTCGTTCGCGATACCTCAAAACTCGCTGACCTCAAAGACATCGTCAAGGAAAACGATGAGCTCAAATCCCTGAAAAAGAAATTGAAAAGTTACCAGGGATTGCACGGCCCGAAGGAATTGAAGAGGGCGATGCTCATCAAACTCGGTGTTCCTGAAGAAGAGTTGAAACCCAAACCGAAGAAACCCAGCAAGCCGGTTGACCACAGCAAATCCAACAAAGCACAGGTATGGAAGGCATGGAAAGATGGCGAAACCAAAGTGAAGAAACTTCACAAGAAGATTAAAGGTGCTGTCAAAGAGGCCACCATATCCAGCTGGATAAAACAGTGGGAGAAAGGCAATGCTCTTCCTGCCATAGCAAAACAGCAGGGCGCAGATGAAAAGCCTGCAAAAAAAGGAAAAGAAAGAGAAAAAGGAAGACAAGACCAAGAAGGAAAAGAAAGGTAAGAAGAGCAAGAAGGAAAAGAAAGGCAAGAAGAGCAAGAAGTAAGGAGACATACATATGCCACAGACTAAAGCAGTGTTAGCATTGTCTGGTGGCACCGATTCGGCAACCCTGCTCGGGTATCTACTCGAGCAGGGTGCTGATATTTGGTGCTGTTTCTTCCACTATGGGTCTCGACACAATGATGTCGAATACAATGCTTCAATGCGTCTAGTATATTACTATAGGGATTATGAGAACCATTTATCCCTAGATTTTTTTGACGTGCGAGGGGTTGTCTCACAGTTTGCAACAGCAACAAGTCTGCTAAAAAGAAGTCCAAAACAAATTCCTGAAGGACATTATACAGATGCTAAAATGAAGTCGACAGTGGTGCCTGCTAGAAATACTATATTCCTAAGTATGCTAATGGGTAAAGCAGAAACCGTTGGTGCACCAACAATATTATTTGGTGCACATGAGGGTGACCATGCAATCTATCCAGACTGCAGACCTGAATATGTTGCAGCCATGAATATTGTAATGTATTATGCTACTGAAGGTAAAGTGCAAATAGAAGCCCCACTTATGAATATGACAAAGCATGAAATAATTCAGTGGGGTTTAGCAATGAAGGTGCCTTTCGCTCTTACTACAACTTGTTACAATGGGAGAGATAAAGCGTGTGGTAAGTGCGGAAGTTGTGTCGAGAGGTTAGAAGCTTTTGAAATAGCAGGTGTAAAAGACCCAATAGATTACGAATAGGAGAGAACTATGTTAGCTGTAATAACAGGTGCTCAAAGGTCGGGGACTAGTTTCTTGGCTTCCTTTTTTGTTAAATGCGGCTTCGATTTAGGAACCAAATTCTGGCACGACGAGGTGGATGGCGGATATGAGAATCCAGATGTCTGTGCATACTACAGAGAGGCTTTGGAAATTCCTGATTTCCCATTTTCCAATTACTGGGATATGATAGAACCTAGAGAACGATTCGAGCCATTGGAGTCACTCGGGAGTGAAAAGGATAGGATTATAAAATTCTCTTATCTATTAATGCACCCCTCTATACTTCGAATCTGGCTTGAGGAAAGAGGTGACCGCGAAGATAAGTTTATAATACTTTGGAGAGATACAAAGGATATTGTTGCCTCCAAAGAGTTAAGGCACCCTCACTTTGAAACAGATTGCGATTTGTTAAAACAATCTCCAGGTCAAATTGAACTTAGCAGATTATTCTGTTACGGTATGCTTAGTGCAAGTTTTAAAAGACATACAGTATTACTATCCCCACGATTTATCATCGAACCCGAAAATTCAGTAGATATGTTACAAAATCTACTTGCACCCGAATTCATGCTACCAGATGATGCAATAAAAATATGGTATGATATGGTAGACCCGTCAAAAATACACTTCAAATAAGGAGAAAGTTCATGTTTAAAAAGTATATCAGTTGGGACGTGGTTCTTTCAAAACTCGAATCTGTTGATATAATAGGGTATCACATATATGGTGTTCCAAAAAATGGAATGATACTTACTGCATTCCTGAAAAATGCAGTTGCAACCATGAATCCTGCTGATGCGGATTTAATACTCGACGATGTTGAGTATACTGGTCGAACCAGGCAGTTTTATCAAGAAAAGTACACAGCACCGTTTATCTCACTGTATAGTAAAACACCTAAAGACCCATGGCTTGTATTCCCGTGGGAAGCCGAACATCCTGCATCTGAAGAAGGAGTGCACGATAATATAGTTCGGATAATAGAACATATTGGTGATAACCCAATGCGTAAAGGCTTGCAAGAAACCCCGAAAAGAATTGTAGAATCGTTTAAAGAGATTTATGCCGGCTATGGTGCAGACATTGAATCTATATTCAAGGAGTTCGAAGACGAAGAGAAATATGAAGGTCTTGTGATAAAAAGGGACATAGAATTCTTCTCCACCTGTGAACATCATATGCTACCATTCAGCGGTGTTGCCCATATAGGATATATTCCAGATGGTCCTGTTCTTGGTGCAAGTAAGATAATCAGGTTACTCGATGCTTTCGCACGGCGATTACAAATGCAAGAGCGCATAGGAGAACAAGTAACTAATGCAATGATGAAGTATTTTAGACCAAAAGGATGTGGATGTATTACAATAGGAAAGCACATGTGTATGGGCTGCAGAGGTGTTAAAAGAGACTCCACAATGGTGTACTCTTCTATGAAAGGTATATTCCTAACTGAGCACAAAGTAAGGGATGAATTTATAACACTCTGTACGGCACCAATAAAGTGACGTAGATTACGATAGAGTAACAGTATCTATATTATCTCCTAATCAGCAAAAATATATGAAGTTCAAATATAGCTGAGAGGTAATCATAGGTAAGAAAAGAGTTATATATCTTCTATATGATTCCTATCCTAAATATAAAGTGAGGATGCGTATGACCAAAAAGAGCAAGAGAAAAAATAAACAAAGAATGGTTGACTTATTCCTAGATTCAGGAGCATTCTCAGCTTGGACTCAAGACACTAAAATTGATATAGACGATTACATAGCATTTATAAAAAAGCATGAGGACATCATAGATGTGTATGCAAATCTTGATGTCATAGGTGATGCAAAGGCTACCTGGCGCAACCAAAGGATAATGGAGAAAGCTGGTCTTAATCCGTTACCAGTATACCATCTAAGTGATGAAAAAACTAGTAAGGGAAGAAAGTATTTGGATAGATGTTTGGAATACCCATACTTCTGCTTAGGTGGGATGGCAAGAGGTTTCACACCTAAGACCAGAATGATGTTTTTAGACCGATGCTTCAATGTAATATGTGATACCCCCGATAGAATGCCTAAGACCAAAGTTCATGGTTTCGGATTGACCGGTCTAAAACTTATGTTAAGATACCCATGGTATTCTGTCGATTCAACTACCTGGGTTATGAGTTCAAGAATGGGCACTATCCTTGTTCCTAGATATAAAAATGGTGGGTGGGTTTATGATGAACGGTCATGGTCTGTATGTGTGTCAAGTCAAAGCCCTAATACTAAGGAAGCTGGTAAACATATAAGCACTTTCACCCCAAGACAAAGAGACATCATAATAGACTATATACATAGTAAAGGTTATAAAGTGGGTGCGTCGCGGTTCAAAAAGGTTAAGCAGACCCATACTGTGAGACAAAATGAGAGGTGGGCTGAAAAGAGACCAGCAGACCCAGACCAGAAAAGGAAACTTGAAATAATAGAAGAAGAGGGGGTGAGTAACCGATACCAGTTGAGAGATGAGTTGAACATACTGTATTTTGTAGATTTGGAAAAGTCTTTCAGGAAATGGCCTTGGCCATTTGAAAAAGGAGGCACAACCAATGCCATCTTTTAAGAAGTTCAGAGACTTTGAAAAGGGAAAGGAAGATAGGAGACAAGTAGCAAATTATGTAAATACATATCTTAAATCTGTTCATTCAGAACTAAGACTTGAGTGGCCAAAAGAGCGTGGACTTGACTATGCTTTTGTTAACAACAAGAGAAAAAGGAAGTGGTTCGGTTTCATCCGATTCTCAAATGATAGTCAGGTCTATATTAAACTAAGGCAATGTGAGATGGAAGATGTGGAAAGTGCCATCGAATCCTTTGGTGAGTACTGGATGCTGTTTGTTTACAGGCCAGATGGTATACTTAGACACAAGTATGCTGGACCATGCTTGGTTCGCGACCTTGTAAAAACATACGGATGGCACATGAGAGAATCAACAGGTAACAAGAATAGATTGTGTATAAGGGTTAATCCTGCTACTCTAATCTATAAAGATTTATATACAGTTCCTGTTGGTATACTCGACGAAGTAACTCTCCCAATGAGTGAAAGGTTAAGGGTTATGTTCAATGAAAATATACTTAGCAACGTGGCTGTTCGAGCCAGAGCAGGGGAATGCTCTGACCAATGCTAAATGTAGACATCGACTTCTAAGTTTCTATCACACTGCTGAAAGGAAGGAACAGTTTAAAAAATACATAAGGACTGGGAGAAACCCAAAAGATGAAGATATATCTAGCGGACACGGGTCCATGCAACGAGGTTCCTAGAGAAAGAGGTATGCTTGACATTCCTAGAAGGCTGTTAAGCTACTTTTGGATAATACATAAAGAGATGCAATCAGACCAAGTATTCAACACTATAGGGAATGAGAAAAGGAGGCAGGAAGATGCTACTCACCACACTGTTAAGAAAGAAAGTAACCGTAGAAAAACCAGTACCGATGGATGCTCAAATAGTAGTTACAGAAAAAGGTATAAAGGTTGAAACCCAAGTTGAGACTGCACAGCGAACTCTTAAAAACTACGAAGAAATTGCAACACGTATTGGTATAAGTCATGAACCTACGAGAATAACTAGAGAAATTATAAAGGCTGATGAAATAGCCTCAAGACTATCTACGTTCTTTATTAAAAATAAAATAGAGTTATATGATTACACTACAGTAGACCGATGGCTTGAAAAGAAGGCCGGCCCTGGTAGAACTTGGATTTGGTGGCCACTCAGAAATATTGAAACTCAACTATTTGGTAATAAAACACTATTATTCCACCATTTCTCCTCGTGGGATGACCCAACTCCATATGATAAACCCATACCGATAGAAACTCTACGCAAAGTAGAACAAATAATTGATAACTTTGGGAGAGATGTTATGTTTTTTGTTTCAGAGGTGACACGTATACTAGACCCATTCATTATGGTAATGCCAGCCATAACAAGCAAAGATAGTTTTGACGAGAAAAACATTTTTATTTTTGATATGTGGGATGAACCTGGATTCAAAAAGTAGGCCATACAAAATGGAGGTGCACTGTTATGGAAAGGGCTGAACTTCTAAAAGCGTTAGAAATTGTGAAGCCAGGTCTTGCAGATAAGGAAGTGATTGAGCAGACCACCTCTTTTGCATTTATAGGTGATAAGGTGGTAACCTACAATGATGAAATAAGCATTTCCCACCCACTTGATGGTCTAAATGTGAAAGGTGTTGTTCCCGCCGATGAATTATACAAGTTCCTAGGTAAAGCAAAAGGAGATGCTGTTAAGATTACCGCAAATGAAAATGAACTTCGACTCAAAGCAGGAAAAGCAAAGATAGGTTTAGCTCTAACTGAAGATGTTAGACTTCCTCTTGAGGAAATAAAGTCAAAAAAGAAATGGTTCAAACTTCCAGAAGAGTTCACCACCGCGATAAATTTCACCAGCTTCTCTTGTTCAGCAGATATGAGCCGTCCAAATCTAACTTGCATCCATGTAAGGCAAGATGGTGTGATAGAATCGTCAGACGGATATAGAATAACCCAATATGAAATGCCAGAAAAGATGCCTATTCCCACCTTCCTACTTCCAGGTACCACAGCACGAGAGGTACTTAAATATGATATTAAGAAGGTAAGCCTATCATCAGGTTGGGTGCACTTTAGAACAAAGGAAGGCACCATGTTCTCATGCAGGATATATGAAGATGCCACTTTTCCCGACACTTCATCCCACCTTGAAGTAGAAGGGCGTGAGATTCTATTCCCTGAGAATATTAAAGAGATATTATCACGCGCAGCCATATTTGCCAAGGCCGACCACTACATAGATGAAGCAGTTACACTAAGTTTTAAGAAAAATAAAGTGCAAATATCTGCAAGAAACGCCCAAGGTTGGTTTAGAGAAAAAGCAAAGGTATCATACAAGGGAGAGGAACACTCATTCAAAATGAACCCAAACTTCCTGAGTGATATTGTTGACCAACTTAGAGAGTGTATATTAAGTGAGAAGATGGCAAAATTCTCAGGCGATAATTGGATTCATGTAATGTCTCTAGTAGGATAAATACTATGGCTATGAAAAGTTTCTTTGACCGAGACCAGGTTAAGAATAGATTAGGCACAAGCACGAAGCATACTTGTGTCTCATGCGGTTTATATAAGAATGTCTTAAGCCCGCGTATGGAGCCGTTTGGTAAATTCAAAAAGAAAATACTTATTATAGGTGAGGCTCCTGGTGAGACAGAAGACCGTAATGGAAAGCAGTGGCAAGGTAAAGTAGGAAGAAGGTTGAAACGCACCTTAAGTTCTATGGGAATTGACTTATTTAAAGATTGTCTAAATATTAACTCAATAAACTGTAGGCCAATAGACGAAAAGGGAAGAAATAGAAAGCCTACAGATATGGAAATAGCTTGTTGCAGAAAGAGGGTACTAAAAGTCATTGACCAAAACAAACCTAGATTAATACTTCTCCTAGGTGGCTCAGCAGTTCAGTCCTTTTTAGGTCACAGATGGACGAGAGGCTTAACTGCAGGTGCAAAAGGCAAAGCAGACAAAATATCAGTATGGAGAGGGTGGAATATACCAGATAGGGACTTTCATGCTTGGGTATGCCCTACATATCATCCAAGTTTTGTTGAAAGAGATAATGAAGGTATTGTAGAAACTATATGGCTCAAAGACTTACGAAATGCTTTGAAGTTTATAAAAGCACCCTTTCCATCATTTCCAAATGAACGGGACCAGGTGGAAATAATAGAGGACTTATCTATACTATCTTCCTTTGAAAACAAAGTAAAATTTATAACCTTTGATTATGAATGTACCGGATTGAAACCACATGCTAAAGGTCATAAGATACTACTAGCATCTGTCGGAGTTGCACCAGACAAGGCCTTCGCATTTGAAATGCCTAATACACCTAGAGCTAGAAAACCATTCCTAAGGTTGTTGACAAATGAGAATATAGGTAAGGGAGCAGCGAATTTAAAGTTCGAGCACATATGGAGTAAGGTGAAACTTAAGACTGAAGTTCAAAACTGGGTATGGGACACTATGCAAGCCGCACATATTATCGACAATAGGAGCGGTATAACCAGTTTGAAGTTCCAAGCATATGTGCATTTCGGAGTGGTTGATTACGCTAGTGAGATAGAACGGTATTTAACATCAGGGTCTGCCAATGCAAATGCGTTTAATAAACTCGAGAAGTATGTGTATGAAATGGGCCGAAAGGAAGAGGCTCTGAAGTATTGTGGTCTTGATAGTTTATTTGAATATAAGTTAGCACTACAACAAATGGAAGAAATAGGTTGCGAAAGTTGGATAGAATGAGGCACTTTATAAAAAGGTCAATAGAGATACTAAAAGAGTTTGAACCTGATGAAGGTTATTGGCTTGCATTCTCAGGTGGAAAAGATAGTATTGTCATGCGCCACCTTGCAGATAGAGCAAAGGTTAAATACATTCCATTCTATAATGTTACAACAATAGACCCACCAGAAGTTATATACTTTATGCGTAAATATCATAGTGATATTACTTGGATGAGACCAAAGGTACCCTTTCTTAAAAGATTGTTTTATCATGGGTTTCCACCTCTTAGACATCAGAGATGGTGTTGCGCAGAATTCAAAGAATCGTTTAAACCTGACGGTTCACTACTGATGGGTTTGCGACATGAGGAATCAGTGAATAGAAAAAGTAGAAAGGTATATGAAAAAAGCAGAACGAACGATAAATGCACCATAATAAATCCAATACTTGATTGGTCATCTGAAGATGTGTGGAGGTACATAATAAAAGAAAATATACCTTATTGTTCCCTATATAATGGTGAGTGGCACCGTATAGGATGTTTATTTTGTCCAAATGCGACACGAAGGGAAAGAATTTTACACGCTCAAACTTACCCAAAGTTTGAGAAAGCCTTTATTAAAGCGTTTATTAAACTTTATGAACACCGAAAGAAAAAAGGCAAACTACTTAATAAATGGGATTCGGGTGAAGAGCTCTTCAGATGGTGGTTGCATACAAGTGATATAAAAGGTGACCCATACATAGATGGGATGTTTAAACTTAAAAGGATACTATAATGGTGAAAGCAAATACATTAGAGGCATACCAATTATTCCATGACGGTGCTCAAGCTCTTGCAAGAGCAGAAATGCAAGGAGTTAGAATAGATACTGAATATTTCAAGGAGCAAGAAGAACGGCTTACTAAAAGAATAAAGAAACTCGAGAAAAGATTACATAAAAGTGAATTTGTTAAAAATTGGAAGTCTTCAATAAAGAAAGTTAAATTTAACATATACTCAAGTCAACAACTCTCGTATTATTTATATAAGAAAAAGAAGTTGAAACCACCTAAGAGAACTAAAATGGGTGGTCAAGGAGCAACCGATGATGATTCTCTTACCTACTTAGGCATAAAAGAACTTCAGTGGTTATTAACTGCTAGGAAGTTGAAAAAGATTAGAGACACGTATATAAAGCAACTTGCAAGAGAACAAGTTAATAACATCATTCATCCTGTATTCAACCTTCATTTAGTTAGAACTTTCAGGTCATCTTCTGACCATCCTAATCTCCAGAACATTCCAAAAAGAGATGACTTTGCTATGCAAATAGTGAGAGGTGGTCTCTTACCAAGAGAAGGTTACTTGTTGGTTGAGTTTGACTACTCAGGTATAGAAGTAAGGGTATCAATATGTTACCACAAAGACCCAAAAATGAGACAATACGTAGAAGACCCTACAACTGATATGCACCGAGACATGGCTCAGGAGATATACCTACTCAATAACTTCGATGAATCAATCCATGAACATGACAGACTTAGAGATGCTACAAAGAACGGTTTTGTGTTCCCACAATTCTATGGTGATTATTATGAAGGGTGTGCGTTCAACCTTGCTTGCAAGTGGGGTAAATTACCACAATCTAAATGGAAATCAGGACAAGGAATAGTAATGCCATCTGTTGGAGAAGATGCTCACTTATCTGATTGGTTGATACAAAATGGAATAGGTTCATACAAGCAATTTGTAACTCATATAAAACGTATAGAAAAGAGATTCTGGAATTCAAGATTCAGGGTGTATAATCAATGGAAAGACGAGTGGTGGGAAGAGTATATTAAAAAAGGATATATAGAATTATTATCAGGATTCACAGTGTCCGACTTAATGGATAAAAGACAGTGTGGGAATACCCCTATTCAAGGTAGCGCATTTCATTGTCTTATGTGGTCATTCAATAGGATTGATGAGGTGATGAGACGAGAAAAGTGGAAAAGCCGGTTAATTGGTCAGATACACGACTCTATACTGATGGATATTCACCCATCAGAGCTCGACCATGTAGTAAGGGTAGTCAGAGAAATAAGTTGCGGAGATTTACCAAAAGCATGGCGTTGGATTATTGTTCCACTAGAGATGAAAATAGAACGTTGTGAGGTTGATAAACCATGGTCAGAAAAAGAAGCACTAGTAGCTTAATAGAAGTAAAAGGTGACATTTGGGAATTTCATAGTGAAGGTAACCCAATAGCGGTTACTACTAATCCTATAATTAACACAAGAGGTAAGGTAGTCATGGGTAGAGGTATTGCAAAGGAAGCCGCAACCCGATTTCCTAGACTACCAGCAGAACTAGCTATGAAAATACAGTCAAATAAAACCGCAAACAGACCACACAATATTGTATATTATTTCCCTGAGTATAATATATTTACTTTTCCAACCAAACACCACTGGAGATATGATTCAAATACTGAACTCATAAAGCATTCGTACCTTAGGTTGAGAAGACTGGTTGCAAAACTGAGAAAAGAAAAAAGGCTGCCAAGTTCATTAAAAGTATATATACCCAGACCTGGTTGCGGAAATGGACGGCTTGATTGGAGTACTGAGGTTAAACCTATACTAGAAAATGAAGTGTGTAAAGATATTATTGTTGTCTACAAATGAAAGGAGTAGTCAATGCCTCTGCATCTAAAGTACAGACCAAAATCTTTTGACAAAATATTGGGTAATAAAGATTCGGTAGTGGCAATACGTAAACTCTTAGAAGATTCAGATAGTAGACCACACGCATTTCTTTTAACAGGACCTACCGGATGTGGTAAGACCACAACTGCCAGAATAATAGCAAAAGAATTAGAATGTGATGGTCTTGACTATAGAGAAGTAGATTCAGCAGACTTTAGAGGCATTGACACTATACGAGATATAAGAAAACGCGCACAACTCAAAGCATTACAAGGACCAACCAGAGTTTGGGTTCTTGATGAATGTCACAAACTTACCAATGATGCACAAAATGCTCTATTAAAATTACTCGAAGATACCCCTCCACATGTATATATGATTCTCTGTACCACTGAGCCTCAAAAATTGCTTTCCACTCTTAAAGGTCGATGTGCGCAATTCCAATTCTCACCACTATCAGAAGAACAGATGTTTAAACTACTCAGACGCATCGTGAAAAAAGAAAAAGAGGAATTATCAAGAGAAATATATGAACAGATAGTCCAAGATAGTCTATGCTATCCTAGAAATGCGTTGCAAATATTAGAGAAGGTACTTGCTGTGCCAAAAAAGAGAAGGCTTAAAACCGCACAGAAGGCTGCAGAGGCACAATCACAATCAATAGAATTATGTAGAGCATTACTCAAAAATAAAGGGTGGGGTTCAATACGCAAAATATTATCCGGACTAAAAGACCAGGAGCCTGAAGGTATACGCAGGCATGTTATGGCCTATTGCTCTTCAGTTTTACTAAACAGTGATAACATGCAAGCAGGTATAATACTAGAAGAGTTTATTGACCCCTTTTACGATTCAGGGTGGCCAGGGTTGGTACTCGCATGTTATCGTTCCGTGCATAAATAAAGTAACTACTTAATGCAAACAGAAATGATTTTCTATAATATAGAAAAATGATAAACGCAAGGGGGTAGTAATGAACGAAAAGTACAATTTAGATTACGAAAGAGATGTAGAAGTAGACCCGGACCAACTAGATGTTGAATTCCTTATGCAAGCTATGCTTGCAGAAAGATATGGTAAGCATGTGGTCCAGTTGAAAGATAGAGTAAGAAGACTTGAAGAAAGGAAGAAAACGGTTCGGTCTGAGCTTATACTCAAAGCCAATGAAGACCCTGAGACCTGCATTGGCAAGAAGTCACCCAACTCTGCGGACCTTGAAGCATATTACAGAGCCCACCCTAAATATAGAAAGGTGGTTAAAAAACTCCTCAAAGCTCAGACCGAACTGGATTATGCCGAAGTAGCAAAGTGGGAAATTGCTGTTACACGAAAGCAAACTATTGAAGGACTAATAGAGTTACACGGCCAGAATTATTTTGCTGGTCCTGAAGTTCCGCGTAATTTAACCAGAGAGTTCATACAAAAAAAGAAGTCCTTAGCAGCCGATTCAGTAGTAGAAAAACAATTAAACAAAAAGAAAAAGAAGAAAAGAAAGAAGTCAAATGGATAAATTGTGGGTTGTTTCTATGTTGTTTTTAATACTATCAACTATAGTATTGTGCGTTATAGCCGCTGGTGCCGTGTCATTTGCAATAAGTAGAGCGCAAATGCTCGGGTGGCTTAGTGCTTTTAGGCGAATGAGTAAAGAACTCATTCAAGAACTCGCAGAGGAGGTAAGTAATGGCAAAGAAGAGAAAGAAGAAGAAGTCGAAACGGGGTAATCCACAACTTAGGGAGCAAGTAACAAGTAACTCACGAGAGCAGAAAAGTAGAGGTGGCTCATACGGATATTTAAATATCCCTCGTGGTATACCACTATATCAACCTGAGCCGGGTGAAACCGAATCTTTTGACCACATAATGTATAAGGTCACAACAAAGAATCATCCAGACCGAAATAAAGCAGGTCGTGCAAAGAAAGGTTCATATTGGTATAAGAGACCTATCAAAACTCATAGGGGTGTAGGCTCAGAGAATGACACCGAGTTATGTCCAACAACCATCGGAAAGAAATGCCCTATATGTGAATATAGAGCAAAGCAGTTGGCTTCTGGTGCGACCAGGGAAAGCCTTGATGCAATTAAACCAAAGTTTCGTACACTGTATTATGTGATTCCACGCGGAATAAAAGGAAAGGATGAGGTTCCTCACCTGTTTGACCATTCGTACTGGAACTACCAGATTCTTCTTGACGATGAAGTTGATGAACGAGAAGAGTTTGGGGTATTTCCAGATACCGAAGAGGGCTATACTGTCACTGTTCGATGGAAGAAGTCATCAGTCGGTAGTGGTGACCCCTATGCAGAAGCAACGCGTATAGACTTTGAGGAACGAGACCCAATAGACCAAGATATTATAGACGGATTACCAGACCTGGATACAGTTCTTAATATCATGGACTATGATGAGCTTGAGAAAAAGTTCCTTGAGTATGACGAAGATGAAGATGAAAGTGAAGAACCTGCTGACGAAGAGGAAGACGAGGAGGTCGATGATGATGAGGAGGTCGATGAAGAGGACGAAGATGAGGACGAAGATGAGGACGAAGTAGAAGAAGAGTTAGATGATGAAGATGATGAAGATGATGAAGATGATGACGAGGACGAAGAAGAGGAAGATTCATGTATAGCATGTGAAGGGTCAGGTAAAAACTCAAAAGGAAATACCTGTCGGATATGTAAAGGAACTGGAGTGAAGCCAGAACCTAAGGAAGGTCCGATAGAAGACGATGATGATGAAGACGAGGAAGAAGAGGAAGAAAGGCCTCGTAAGAAGAAAAAGGTAAAAAAGAGTAAGAAGAAAAAAGGTAAGAAGAGCAAAAAGAGTAAGAAGAAAAAGAAGAACAAATGCCCTCATGGGTATAAGTTTGGGAAAGACAATGACGAATATGAAGAATGTGAAGATTGTAATAAGTGGCAAGCATGTTATGAGGCCAGTTAATAATGAAACGGACCAAGAAGACAAGAAAGAAACCGACTCCATTCAAACGGGGTGTAGAGTCAACCACTTTCCCATCTAGAGCACCTAAAGAGGGAACCAGTAAGGATAAAAAGGCTGTCGGGGGCTTGATACCCCGACAGCTTTTTGATACCTTAGTTTTGTTCACCTTATGCCACGATGTAACAAACATACTAATAATACATCAAGCACTTGCCAATCGTCTAAAGAAAGCAATGAACAACCATGGAGAAATGATTGATACCATTGTTAAAAAAGCGGTTGCAAACTGGAATTCAATGTATGCACTCAATGAAGGAAGACAAGGGTGGAGAACTGATAAGAATTTGATAGACCGTTTAGACCAATTTAAACAAGAAATGAGGAAACACCTACAAAAGAGGAAACTATCTGAAAATTATATAGAAATGATAGTATCAGACTTTGAGAAAAAGGTGCGGTTATGAAAAGAACAAATACACCACTCAGTACACAATTAAAAAAACGAGCGAAGAAAAAAACTAAGAAGAAGAAGACCTTATATTCAGGGGACGCTACTACAATGATAAGCACCGGTTCAACGTTACTTGACCTCGCCATATCGGGGGGTAGGGCCAAAGGTGGTGGCATCCCCTTAGGTATATTTGTAGAAATATTTGGTGTTCCAAGCTCGGGTAAAACAGTTCTTGCATGTGAAATAGCAGGTGACGTGCAAAGAAAAGGTGGAGAACTTATGTTCTTTGACCCTGAAGCTCGACTTGATAGGCAGTTTGCTCAAATGTTTGGAATGCATGTTGACGAAGATAATTATATAATACCATACTATGTCCCTGACATATTCAAGCCCATAAGAGAATGGGAACCATCACCCGAAGATGCACCACATATTATATGTGCAGATTCATTAGCTGCTTTAACCACAGAGATGGAAATGGCTGATAAGGATGAATACGGTGGGAGAAGAGCAAAAGAATTCAGTACTGAGTTGCGAAAAACCAACAGTATTCTTAAAAAGAATAATTACCTTCTGGTATGCACCAACCAGATAAGAGATAATTTTGGAGCAGGTCCGTTCGAGCCAAAACATAGTACTCCAGGTGGTAAAGCAATACCTCATTATGCAAGTTTGCGACTTCACTGTAGGGGAGCAAAGAAGCTTAAAGAGAAGAAAAGGGTACTGGGTAAGCCCCAGTCAAGAATAGTTGGGGTTGAGGTCGAAGTTTTTGTGCATAAAAGTTCCGTATGGAAGCCATTTAGGTCAGCACCAGTAACTATAATTTTTGATTATGGTATAGATGATATTCGTCAAAATCTTCAGTTTGTCAAAACTTGCTTAGGTGAAACGGTATATACCGCAGGTAAGACAAAGTTAAATAAATCAATGGAGAAATCCATTGCAATAGTGGAGAACGAGGGGTTAGAACGCAAATTACGCAATCAAACAATAAGGCTTTGGGAAGAGATTGAATCTGAATTTAGCACAAATAGAAAGCCAAAGAGGAGGTTGTGATAATAATGGCCGACTTTAAAGATAATCAAGCGGTTGAAGATACAATACACAACATAGTAGAGTGTCTAAAATATGGCAATAAGTTATTGGTATTCGGCAACGGTGGTTCTGCAAGCCAAGCAGACCACTTTGTTGCAGAACTTGTTGGTGCATATATGATGAGGGCTAGGAAACCAATAAATGCACTTTCTCTCAACTGCAATACAGCAGTTATGACTGCGATAGCAAATGATTATGGATACGAAGAGGTATTTTCAAGGCAGGTTGAAGCACATGGTAAACCTAATGATATGGCAATAGGAATTTCCACCTCAGGTACATCGGAAAATGTAATACGTGGTCTGCATAAAGCGAGAGGTTTAAGTATTATGACTGTTGGGCTAGTTGGTAACATGCCTTTAGATAAAAACACTCCATTTCTCGCTCCTTGTTCTATTCTAATAACTACCTCTTCTTGCTTTACAGATGAAATACAAGAAGAGCATATACAAATACTTCACTATATAGCAGGTCAAGTTGAAGCAGCTCTAACATATAATAAACAGTAGTAATTAAGTGGGGGCAGTAATTATGGAATCAGAACAGTTCATGATTTTGGGCTATATGTTTCTACTTGCACTTATGTCTATACACTTGGAAATAAGTGCATACTTCAACTTAATAAGAGGTCGGTACAAAGATGCAAAAATTGAATTTATAGTATGTGGTTTCTACTGGATTCTTATTGCAGGTGTATTTTATCTAATGGTATTATACAATGATTAAAGAAACCTACTTAGCAAAACTAAAGGAAACCAGACAAGAATATCCTAATGCAACTTTTATTAGGGTAAATAGGAGTGCAAACAAATTACTTGCTCCTTCAGCTTTATTACTAAATGATTTCACTCGAGCAAAAAGATACTATGAGCATAATGCAGCCTTTGAACTAGTCGACTATACAGTTAGATTTAGAAGACAGATAATAAGAAGTAATGACTCAATGGCTGAATTATTTAAAATAAGTTTAAGGGCAAAAGAACATACTATATTCTTTGTATGTTTTGAAGGTATGCAGAAAGCGTGCCATCGTAGAATACTCATGAGAATATGTGAAAGTGAATTTGGTGCGAAAGTTCATGTGGAAGGAGTAGAAATACTATGATTAAGCGTACAAAGAATGTTAAGAAAAACAAGAAGAAAAGAAAAAAGAAAAAAAGTATTACAATTGCCTCTCGAAAAAGTAAAGCACGTAAACTACAGAAGTGGACTGCGGAGGAAATAAGTAAGGTGACCGGGTTTGATTGGGGTAAAGACTGTCCCATAGAACCAAGACCCATGGGACAATCTGGTGTTGATATACGCCTTGAAAAATCGGTATTGGAAGTTTTTCCATACTCAGTTGAATGCAAGGCGCAGGAGAATTGGTCTGTCCATCAGTGGGTTAAGCAAGCAAGAATTAATAAAATGGATGGTACTGATTGGTTAATAGTTGCAAGAAGAAGCCGTAGGAAAGAGGTAGTAATAATGGATGCTGAAGCCTTTTTCAAACTGTTTAAGGGGGAAATATAATGCAACTTTGGATATTAGGAGTCGTTCATTCATTTTGTGAAGACAAACTAACTGGCGAGACGGTGTCAAACTGGAGCATTTGTGGGGTCTTCGACACCGAGCAGGAAGCGGTTAGTCATGCCACAACTGAAAAGCATTTTGTTGGACCAATAACTCTAAACGACTTGCGACCTGATGAACCAGAAGAGTGGAATGGAGCTTACTATCCTAAGGTGTTTGAACGCGTCAATAAAGTTGAAGTGGATGTCAGTAAACCGCTTGATTATCATGGCGGTGACGCTGACGCAAAACTGAGTGAGATGGTCAGGGCGGTACGGGAATGCAGAAGCCGCCAACTCCGCGCCGCCGAGCAAAAGCTGGAACGGGTGCGGGAGTGTTCATCGGCCATTGTTATCGTTGCGGCCCGCAATAAAGACCCAAATTTATCTGACCAAGAAAATGTCAGGCGTGAACTCGCAGAGATATTACAAATAAATGACAAGATGCTCGCAATTCTCTATGACAAGGAGGCCAGCGATGAGCAGGGAACAGGCTGAAGAAATAAAGCGGTTATTGTGTGCCCTCGCCGAGAAGGATGCCGAGATTGGTTGGCACAAGGGCCGTGCTGATGTGGCTGCGGCTCAACTACTAAGCGAATCGCGAGCACTCCGCGCCGCCGAGCAAAAGGTCGCCGAGAAGGACGCGGAGATTGAGCGGTTGAAGCAAGATGCTAAAGACCACGGAATATATGGGTGCAACGCTGTTGTTGGCGGGCACGGCGGTTGTCACCATGCAGATTGCGATATTGGGAAAGCCGAACACCGAGAAATGAAGTTAGAACGTCAACTCCACGCCGCCGAGAAAACGCTGGAACGGGTGCGGGAGTGGACTGAGTGTCGCAGGGAGTACGGCACTCCATATGGAGAAGACTCAGCGCTAACGTTAAAAGATTTGAAACATGTCTTTACTACTGCTCAAGCCGAAGTGCGCGCCATACTCGATGACAAGGAGGCTAGCGATGATACGAGTAACAATTGAGCTTATACCGTTTGGTGTCGGCGAACCGAGAACTCTCGGAATTGCTGAAATAACCAATGACGGAACAGGCGATAAAAATAGAGGGAACTATAATTTTACTTTGTCAAAGTGGGCACCAAAAACACATGAGGTGTGGAAAACGGGACACGTTGTTGACTTTGACAGGAAGGGTAGAGGCCCATGGGATTTGCTGTATCTTGTGCTTCGTTCGTGCGTGAGAAAAAGGAATAAGGAGGCCAGCAGTGAGTAAAGAGCAAGCTGAGATGAGTAAACCTGTTCCCGATGGGTGCCCCTACAAAATCCCGTGTGTAGATGATTGGGATACTGATTCTTATTGTTATACTTGTGATATTAAATGTCACTTAAGGAGGCCAGCGATGAGTGATAACCGCATTGCGGAAATCCGCGCAGAGCTTGAGCAGCGGGGGTTGAATTTGAAAATACACACATCGGCATTCGTGCGTAAGAAAACCAATAAACCGCTTTACACTTGGACGCTACGGAATGAAAAATTAAGGGTAGCCATAAGCAAAAGTGGCTGGCCTTACGACACCCCCCTCGCCGCCGCCGAAACCGCGCTCGCGCTTGTGCGTGATATGGAGCGCAACAGCCCTCTGCTGAAAGAGGCGGTGGAGATAATCGAAGCGTGGCAGAAAGCGGTGACTCCGATTAGCAGGATGATGATGGCCGCGAAGGCGAATGAATTTCTCAAGAAAGTGAACTCATGCGAATCCTCGGAATAGACCCCGGCACAGAGCAGAGCGCGTATGTGGAGCGCGTTGGCTGTGGCAATCACGTATGCGGAGCAGGAGGAAAAGCGATGGGTGAATGTGCGTGTATATACGCCGGTGACGCAGAACACATCGACATTGTCGGGAGATGGACGCTTTGCAAAGAGCCGGAAGAATGTAGCAGCTGTGGCAGGACTATTGGTATTGGGGAATCGTTTGACGCGATAGTTTACAAATGTCCAGATTATGGCGGTCAGCGCGAACATCGCTCCGTCAACTGTGCGGATTGCCTGTCAATGAAGGCGCTGTTCTGCGAGGGATGGTACATCGACCCGTGGCCGATAGTGAGAGAACACATATGGGAGTGTTGCGGTGATATTTCTCTGAAGGAATTAGCCGAACTTACGCCGCGAGCACGGGAAATGGTTTGCGATGCCATACAGGAGAGATGGGATTACTATGATGAAGAACAAGATACCGACAATGCCTAACAGCTACCACGAAACCGACTGCCCCAAATGCGGCGGCGTGATGATGCTGGAGAACATCGAGGACTATCCGAAAACGTGGTAAAGGAGAATATCCAATGAGCAATACTAAAAAAATAAAACCAGATGAGTATAAACTTTATATTCGCTACAAGGGTATGAAAGACTATGAGCATGAATTTTCTACACCTAATTTAGAAGAAATAAAAGACCTTATTCGTGCATTTGAACGAAGAAGAATGATAGTCGATTTTTATGTTAAATACAGAGGTGAGGTAGTAACTATAAGTCCTTACTCACGGAAAGGGAAAATAATAGAGTCATGATTAACACCTTGACAATACGGAATTTTCAATCGCACAAGGAAACTATATTAGACTTATCACCTGGAGTTAATGTAATAACAGGTCCAAGTGATAGTGGAAAGTCAGCAATATTAAGAGCACTGATATGGTTAGTAGAAAATAGACCTAGCGGTGATTCGTTTCGTTCGGACTGGGGAGGTTCAACATTCGTCGAACTTGATTTAGGTAAATTCACTGTATGGCGTGTTAGGAATAAAGACCAGAATGAATACGGTATGTGGAACCCAGACGCAACTAAAGGTGCTCTAATTTTCAAAGCAGTACGGTCTGAAGTTCCAGAGGAAGTACAAAAAGCACTGAGAATTTCACCTATAAGTATACAACAACAACATGACTTATTATATTTATTCACTTCAAGTCCAGGTGAAGTTGCAAAACATTTCAATACTCTAGCACATATAGATTCCATAGATTCAAGTATAAAAAATGTACAAAGATGGTTGCGTGATTTAGAGCGTAAAGTTATTTCGAGTGAAGAACATATAGATGGACTTAAACTACAATTAACTCAATTTGAAAATATAGAATCTCTTGAAGAAAAAGTTAAGGCACTCGAGAGGTTAGAAAAACAAAAAGCAGAAAAGAGTATGAAGGCCATACAGTTGAAAGACTATATTTCACAATATAAAACGGTTGAATCTGCACTCAAAGAATTAAAACCTATACAGAAACTCAGCAAAAAGGTTGACAGTATTGCAAAACTCATGAAGGATAGGAAAGGGTTGAACGCTCGTGCAAACGCTATTGATAATATCTTATCAAGAATTAAATCAACGAGAAGTAGAACTGAAGCCATCGAGTTTAAACTCGAGAGACTGGAAGAAGAATATGAAAATAATTTTCCTGATGTGTGTCCATTATGTGAAAGGCCTATGTGATATGAAAAAGATATATGTAATTACAATATACTACCTATTATTTTGTATATCAGTGATTATACTACTAAGTAGTAATATGGTAGGCCAACTACTACATACTTTTCTACCAGACCAAAACCTGGGTGGTTTAGATAAAAATTTGCTTTTAGTTGATAAAAACTTACAGAACATATCAGAATCAAACATAATAATAGTTGGCAGTTCGTATGCAGCCGACCTTGGGGACGAAAAATTTTGCAATATCAGTATTCGTGGTAGTTCTAATTCGGAGTGTATCTTGAGGAATACTTTAACTGAAGTAAAAGAAGCGGAAATGGTATTATACATTATAACACCTCTTGATGCAATAGTGTCAGATGGAAATCCACTGCTTGAAGCTGTTGCTTACCCAACATTCAAACGAAGATTACACCTAATAAGGGTAGTTATCGGTTCCAGTAAGCCTTTCTTAACTATGAGTGATTTTAAAGATGAGGAAAATCGACATGACTACTTGACTCTTAGACAGCGCAGAAAGTATAAGTCTGCTGAGTTTGACTTTGATAAATTCAAAAGGATATATGATGACTTTCCAAATATAGTGTTTGTTCTCCATCCTCATAGTGGTTTTGACCACGACGATGTATCAAAGGTGGTCTATTCTATGGTCTCCTATTTTAAAAACAGTGATTTACCATTTATAGACCTTACTAAATTACTCGATGATACTTACTTTACAGACTTGTTTCATCTGACTAATAATGGCAAGAAGTTAATGATTAAACATATAACTAAAAGATTAAGGGGGGCAAAATCATGAAATGCGAAAAATGTGGACAGGAGCAACGGCAGTGGGACGTTGAGCCTTTTGATGTGGTTTACGAAGGTCCCGATGGTGTCTACTATGTGGCGAAGGTCTATTCCGAGGATGACGAGACCTATTTTATTGACCGGGATGGCAAAGATTATTTATGCAAATCTATAGCCACCCCCCTGCCCCGCTACAACCTTATCAACCTATCGCCGGAGCGGTGCGCGGAATTGCGCGAATGGCTGGAGAAAGGATGCCCTGAGGGATGGCCGGGTGGGGACAGTCACTTATGGTATCGGTATGTATTAGAAATTTTCCCTGAGTTGCAAGGCACTGGGTGTTACCCCTGCAACAAATACGGCGAGGCCACCATCCGCTACGTCGCGCAAAAACTACTTGAGCACAACGAGCGCAAGCCGGAGCCGGAGTTCAAGCCGTATGCGGCGGTGCGGATAGCGGAAAATTATCGCACGATTCCATACGCACCGGGTACAGTCATAAAGGTCGAAGCGAAATCGACAAGTTATATGATGAGAGATTCAAATGACCGCGAGCATTATGTAAGCCACATTGCGACTATTGCCAATCCCGCCGAAGCCCACGCCATCTTGCACGACCTCGGATACGGCGGAAAGCCCGACGCCGTTGAGCAGATACAAACCTACTCAACAATGTATCAGAGAATGACACAGATTAAAGGTACGGTTTCTACCGAGTTCCTATTAGGGTTTTCTCAAGGATTTAAGGATGCTCTAACTATGTGTATTGAAACTAAAAAAAAGGAAGAGAAGTTAGGATTATGAACGCTATAAAAAGTGCATATGCAATACTTGAATACACTGAGAAAATGCGCACTGGAAAAGAAGTAAAAGTATGTGCGGTATGTGGAAAGCCTATAATAGGTTCCGATGCGTATAAGAGAACAACCTGTGGTAAAAAGGAGTGCCGACTTGCACGGAATAGGGAAGTAGGTAGAGAGCACGCAAGAAAAATAAGAGGTGGTTTGGGGAAGCATGTTGTCATAAATTCTGAAGAAGATTGTATAAAATATGGATGTGATTTTTATAAGGAGCGGACTAAAAAATGGGAGTTTACACTATGTAGAAAATTATGTGATGGGCTCCCAATAAAATATAGTGAGGAAAGTTATGAAGAGGACTAAATTTGGGAAAGCAACAGCGATTCTAACTAGTGACTGGCATATAAGAGAAAGTATACCTGAATGCAGAACAGATAACTTTATGCAAGCACAGTGGGATAAACTTCTTCTAATAAACGAACTATACTATTCAAATGGTAGAATCCCTATACTTCATGCAGGTGATGTATTTCACCATTGGAAACCTTCTCCGTATTTACTAAGTAATGTGGTAGCTAACCTACCATTTTATGATGACTCTAAAGAATATGGTGTAATAGCAATAGCTGGGCAGCATGATTTGCCACAGCATAATCTCGAGTTAATGTATAAGAGTGGAATAGAAACCCTATTTAGTGCAGGAACAATGACAAAAGCAAGTGGTGGCCACTTCGGGTCAGATAAACCGCATGTTATAGAACTTGTGGATTCTGAAATGGTAGTTGGTTTATGGCATAAACTCATTTGGGAAAAAAGACCACCGCACTGGGATAAAGATGGTCTCACAGCAAAAGAGGTATTAGAGGAATTCTCAGAATTCGACCTTATTGTAACTGGTGATAACCACGCATCATTCGTTGTTAAACATGAAGGAAGATTACTAGTCAACCCTGGTTGCTTGACCAGACAGAAAGCATCGGAAGCAAATCATAAGCCAAAAGTATATTTATGGTTTGAAGAAAGTAATACAGTAGAGCCTTTCTTATTTCCAATAGGTAAAAAGGATGTTTCAAGAGAACACATAGAACGGAGAGAGCAACGAGATGCGAGAATAGAAGCATTTGTAGAAAGACTTTCAGAAGAAATCGAAGTAGGTTTAGACTTCAAGGAAAATATAGAAATGTTTATACAAAAACATAATGTTAAAGAACAAATTAAAAACATAATCTATGAAGCATTGGAGGTGGAGATAAAATGAATGAAAGACAATTATTAGAACTCAAAGAAAACATGGCCAGTATCAACCAGGAAATATCTGAGTTGAAGGGTAAGAAAAAACTTCTAGTGGAGCAACTTAAAACTCAATTCAAATGTGAAACAATAATGCAGGCGAAAAAGATGGTCAAAGACCTAAAAAGGGATGCACATAAAATCCAAAATACAATTGATGAAGGTCTTGCCGAACTAGAAGAGGAGTTAAACGATGGGTAAGGTTTCTTCAGCACGAGCTCTTATTGAACGAAAAAAAGGAGAAAGAGACCGAATAGAAAGTGAACTTAAGTCGGCCAAAAAGAAACTCAAGCAAGTTAAACGAAGTCTACGAAGTCATGAAAAGGCCCGAGAGATAATCAGAGAGGTAGGCCTTAAAACGCAAGCCCAACTTCAGTTTCACATCTCTGAGGTTGCTTCATTAGCTCTTGATTCAGTCTTTTCCAATCCTTATACACTCAACGTGGAGTTTGTGCAAAGAAGAAACAAGACTGAGTGTGATTTACTATTTGAGCGTGATGAAAAAGTATTCAACCCCCTTGAGGCGACTGGTGGCGGTGCGGTAGATGTGGCCGCATTTGCTTTACGCACCGCCAGCTGGTCGATGCAAAGACCTCGCTCAAGACCTCTACTTGTTTTAGATGAACCATTCAAAAACTTATCAACTAATCTTCTACCCAAAGCAAGCGATATGTTGAAGCAAATGTCTGAGAAAGCTGGATTGCAAATAATAATGGTTACACATTCAGAAGAACTCACTGAATGTGCTGACAAGATATTTGAGGTATCAATGAAAAAGAGAATTAGTAAAGTAGAGGAGGTTCTGTAAAATGAGTAGCTCAGATATGTCAGTAGAAATTGAAAATCTTAAACGACAAGTTGAAGATTTATCCAAAACTGTTAACCATTTGATTAGTACTAATACAAGGATTACTGCAGACTTTTTTGCATTTAAAGATGACTTATGGAATCATCACCATACAGCTGAATTTGAGACAATCCTAAACAATGTAAAAATAGTTTGTACCACATCCGGACCACATAGAAAGGACTGAACAATGGGATTCATTAAAGACTTCTTCACAAAACCTATAAGCAGGGGTGAGTTTTTCAAAAGAACGGCAAAGACCGGAGCGGTTATTACAATATCCCCAATGTTGCTAGCCGAAACTGCTAACAAGAAAATACAAGAGCGTGGTAGTATTGACAACAATAAATTGAGAACACTGGATGAGCCTGATTTAAGTGAGTGGCAAACATATGTATCAACCTTTGAAAATAATGACATAGTTGAACACGAAATGCACTGGGATAGAACCACAAACCAGAGTTCTACTAAGCTGTCCATTTTTTATAATGGTGAATATATATCTGTATGCGAAATAGAAAGTATAGAAGGACCATCTTTTCAAAGAGATATAGTAGATGTAACTACACTTGATACCGCATATGGATATAAAGAATTCATGTTTCAGCAAAGAGAATTACAACCAGAAATAACTATACATTGTGGCATAGGTTATAGAGACGGGTTAGAACTTCTAACAAAAGCATTTGAGTCCGGTGAGAGATGCGACTTTAAAGTAAAGTTCAACGATGAGTATGGCACCAGTATGATATTTTTCGCCTTTCCTACTGAAATTCCTTTAAGTATATTACCAATAGATAACAGCTTAGACCCTATTATATTACAACGAGAGATGCAAGCTCTACGCCTTTATCCTATTACTCTAAGAATATCAGGTGATGCACAAATCACCACATATGGAGGTGAATAATGGAATCGAAAACATGCGAATGGTGTGGTAAAGAATCGCACTCAATAATTTCAATTAGGGGTCTTGGTAAAATATGCCCACCTTGCTATGAAAAGCATACACTCGAATCACTTGAAAAAGCAAGAGACTTAGTAAAAAAATTTAATGATAAATTTAGATAAAGGCGGGTGGGAGAGGAGCCTCCCGAAAAACTCCTCTCCCGTTGGAGCAAGCGCCGGTACGGAGGGGGTTTACATATCTGTATTCTTTTTTGCAGAATATCTTATAAGTAAAGCCTCTGCCTCAGGTTTAATAAGACCTGGAGCATCCGGTGACAGCGGTGGTAAAATATCCAAAGCAGCTCTAAGTCTTAATACAGTGAAGGACGCATCCCTATTATTCTCAGCATTGTATTTAGCCATCTGTGCAACCATATCTGTTGGAGCTTTATAATCGAAACTCACAGATGCACAACCAGACCACACCATACATGCAAGAATAATCATCACCGCATATACCAATACAAACTCTCTAATTCCTTCATTACTCATTAACTTTCACCTCCCCTACTTTAATAAATGCTGGACTCTTAGCTATCATAGTTGGTGTAACATCAGCATCATCCAAGTTATTAAGTGTTATAACATTTTGAAAATCAACCTTAGGCTTCAATTTATCAGTGACCTCTAACCAATCAGGGCCACCAAGTCTTAGTGCTTGCGACACGGCTTCTGAACAAAATACTTCATCTGTGGTATCAAACAGAGGTCTCTTCCTTAACTTCCTATATGGTGCACCAAGCAATATTCTTACTGGGAAACTGAATATAGCAGATACATCATATTTTTGACCTTCCATCTTCTTTATGCGTTCTACGCAGTGAAATTTATAAGCCTCAATATCCAAAGGAGAATCGAAAAACCAATCGTAACGAAGGCGGTACACCTCAAATGGTGCCCGTTTTTCTTGCTCATATCCACTGAATGGTGAAGGAATAAACCCACCCCACACTGCTTCAATTATACTTGTTTCGACTATCGGCCCATCAAGACCCGTATTAATCTCATTTAAACATATACCCACATGCGTATATGCTCCAGTAGCTATGCGTATCGCCAGTGGATACGGTTTCCATATGCTTTTCCAGGTAAACGGAAAAGCAATGACATCCAAGTTTTCTATTTTCATGTTAATCACCTACCTCAAAATGGCCTTTATCCCACTCAATCATTGGTTCACCACCAAGTTCCATCCATCGTTCATGCCAATACTCCCACCCCCGTTTTGGTGCAACTAATTCACCATCTTCAACAAAATATATATCAGCCGCTTTACCTCTCTGGTGTTTTGAAATTTTAACCTTACCATCACACTTACTTTTACCAGAAAGGTACATTGCCATCTGACCTTCATCAGAGCGCTTAACATAATCAAGAAGTGGATTTTCACCGTCAAGTATCATTTCCAGAAGTAACTGAGCGAGTATTTTAGTAAATTCTGTTCTATTCATTTTTCTAGTTTCCTCATACAGTATGCAATCAACAAAGCCATACGTTTAAGAACTTCCTTTGCTGAATCAAGGTTGGTTACATTATTCTCAATATACTGATTTATTGTTTCTGGAGTCGCATGTAATACCCCATTTATAAAATTATCCAACTTTTTAATTTCGTTAAACCTCACACTGACAGAACTTCTATTATAGGCAGATTCAAGTTTTGCTTCACGTTCAAGTGGAGTTAGCACTCTTATAATCCCATCGTCATCCTTAGTTAACCATTTGCGGTCAAGGTAATTCATTTGTACCAACTGGCTATTCGGAACCTGAACTGCATGAAGTTCAAACGCATCACCACCCTTGTGCCGAACCCACATCTCATCAAGGTTTATAAGGTCCACCATTTCAGTGCCATCAAATCTCTGCCTTTCAAGACCGACCTTAGGAACCAAGTCACCTATTTCAGTATCACCATTAGCAGTAATATGTAATATAATATCCTCTTTAAGAAAAGCTTTCATTATGTCACCACCACAGCCCTGCTTGGGTCATCAACCTTTAACCTAAGTTCCTTAACATATGCTTTAGGTGTTCCAGCACCACTACTAGTATAACCATATATTTGAAGTGCATCCCCATCAGACCAACCTGAAATGTCTTCCGTGAATGTATCATATGTTAATGAGTTAGTACTTTGTGTTGAACCAACTGCAACACCATTCCTGTATACCCTAAAATATACAGTTAGGTGGCTATACTCAGATTTACCCTTGAGTTCAACTGTAAGTTCACCTTCACATCTATTACCGAGAGTACTCTCTTTCAACTTAACCCACGTGGTAGAAGTTGTTGTTTGTTCAGCATCGTTGTAATGGACAGTAAAATCACCAGCTTCCATATCTGGATACAAATCAGCAGCCAGTTTTGCTTCACTTACTGCACCGTCTTCAATCTTATCTTCAGTTACCGCACCGTCAGCAAGTTCTGAAGTGTCAACTGCACCAGATGCAATTTTAGCAGAGGTAACTGCATCAGCAGCCAGAGAGTCACTTGAGACCGCACCAGTTGCAATTTTACCAGTATTGCAATTAAATAAACTAAGCCAAGACGCGTTTGAACTATCTCTTATTTTTAATAGAGTGTTTGCACTATCACCCCAAAACTGGTATCCAACCGGACTTGCAGGTGCACTAGACCCTGAAAAAGTACTCCTCAAGCACGCAAAATTTGTCTCAATATTTTGAAGGTCTGTTTGTGCAATATGTGTTCCTGCAAAAACATCAGAAGTCCAACCTTGTGTCATTGGTTTTCATCTCCTTACTGACAGAACTTTAATGTAAAATGTTCTACCAAAGCATTGATTGGTTCACTCGGGTCAGTTATTGTTATTTCTACCTGATAATATCTAGCAGTCACAATAGCCGATAATATTTCCATCTTACCTACTTCGTTAGTAGGAGGACTAGTATCTCCATACTTCAATTTCATACTTACCTGTGCAGCCTCATTGAGTTCAAATATCTCATTCCATGTTCTAGTTGAAGCACTAATATCATTCCACGTTGTGCTTTCTACCGAATTATCTGGCACAACATCATCCCATGTATTACCAACACCGAGTAATACTATATCTGCAAGTATGTATACAAGATACCTTCCAGAACTCCCAAGGTCATATATAGGAGAAGTATAGGTACCTACTAACCCACCACTCTCGTGCGAACATTTTAAATAGTCTTCACCAGAATATGTTGTCTGTTCCGTATTATCATGGACATCATCACTTTCAGAATAGTCACATGTTTCTGTATGTTGGACTGCCCACCCATCTGGCGGGTCTATCAAGTCAACAGTAGCTGAAACTGGTGTACCACCATAGACTCCGTTGTTTGAAAGTGTATTAGCCCAAAAAGTATGCTCACCCGGCTTGACACCAATAAGACTATAGTTTGGAGCCCGCAACGCTGCCAAAAACACTGATGAATTCCATGATAACCCGAATCTAAATTCGTACAACTCAATATCAGCATCGTTAACTTTAGAAGAATATAATATGATGGAATTCTCATTAACCACGGCAACCAACGCGTTTAAAGATGAAGGTGTATCTGAATAACCAAGTACTACATGGCGCAACTTAAAACCATCATCCAGGTCTTGTTTAACCCCATGAAGTGAAACTGTCCTAAGAATTATAAGGTACTCTTCACCTTCCTCAACATTTTCTATTGAGAAATCATCAGTTGCATTGAACTGATGCTCATATGCACCAGTACTGTCTTCACCGCCGCGTGAAATCCAAACCTCAACGTGGTCATACCACGGATAGTTTGCCGGTTCATCAAATGTTATAACTAACCTAGTGAAGTTGCGTAATCTGTAATAATACTGTTCCTCAGTTATACTCACATTTGATACAGTTGGTGGAGTTGTATATGGGTCTGGTAGAGAACAGGTATACTCCTCTTCTATTGCAACATCATAATCATCGTCATACAGTTCATCACTTTCATAAACTAGAGAAAGTTCTACAAGACCATCTTGTCTAACAGCAGAGCTTTGAACTCGCATCTTCTGTGCAGATAAACCAAAATCACTATTGGTTAAAGTTACAACATCATTGGGTTCTAATCGAAGTGCATCATCACTAAAAGTTCCTTTAATCGTTCGGTCAAGGCGCATCCTCTCAAGTATATAAATTCCCATATCACTAGCTTGCTGCCTTGATGTACAACCATCTAGAGTTATTTCTCTTATAACACCTGTATTGTCACCAACAACAATTGCATCTTCAACATACTCCTTTTCTGCATCTATGAACGATATACGAAGACCGTCAGGATAGTCAAATTTACTTTGCTCTATAATGGAAAGCTCCGCAAGTCCTTCTGTATTCTGAACTATATTCTTATCTGTTAGTGCCAAAGCAGTTGATTCATAATTAAGGTCAGCGTAATACAAATAAAATTTACCGTCATACCAAACTAACTGACCTCGGAATAAATTACATATATTATCTATAACATCCTTACCGGCCATATCTCGGTCAATACGCATATTTATTGTCCAGCCTTTAGTATCACAATAATTAGCAGCTGTCGACCAAGAAGATACGTCTATCCTAGTGGCATCAAATCCATACCCATACCGGTCATTAGTCATAAAATCATATAATGCTAAAACAGGATTATCACTCCACGCTATTTCATATGTTCTAAAATCATATAATTTCCTACCCTTTAAAAGAACATTCCTTTGTGGTAAGTTTTGGAATAGGTCATAATCATATATAAGATGCCAAACAATATAGCAAGTATACCGCATCGGGTCAGTAAACTTTGATATAGCTGCATTTAAATTTGAATCAACAGTTTGTGTTGCTGTTCCACCATGGAAATAGTATAGAGCATTTGAACCAAATTCATTAGCGAGTTTATCACCAAGCCAAAGTTGGTCATACTCAGTACTATCACCAGGTTCTGCATCGTCTTCAGGAGCTGTGTCTATACCTTCACATTCACCTTCAGATAAAGTCTGCACAACCCAAAGGTGTTTATTATCATCACCTGTGGCTTCTACAAATACATCATTTCCACCAATTCTTAATTTACCATACAGTATAGGCAATTTAATACTTGGGTCTCGTGTATTTGCTCTCAACCCCCTGGTTCGCTCTACCTCAGGCTCACCTGCAAGTGCTTGTTGTATAGCACTACTTATAGCAGACAGAATAATACTAACTACAATCCACCCTATTATCGCACCACCGTCAGCATGAATGTAATCTGACATGGTGCCAAAAAGAAGAATTAAAAGTGAATCAATCATACACGCCATCCTTTAAGCACCCTGTAATATCTAGCGGGATATAACGATACCGGGTGGCCTCTAACTGCAAAAAGAGCATGACCATTCCCACCATTTATTGCAAGAAACATATTACCAGATTTACCTCTAAGATGGAGTAACATAATATCACCAGGTCGTATTAAACCTGGTACTATAGGTTGTAAAATGTCATCCATAAGATTAACCATAATTTCACAAGCCTTAGCAGGAGCTGAAGTGAACAATTCACTATAAGTATCAAGAGTGTACCCATGATATTTTTCAGGTAATTCAACGCCCATTAAACGAAGATAGTCTATAATCACTGAAAAGCAATCACAACTACCAAGAGTATATTCTCGACCTATTAATGTCGCTGTAGCATCTGCTAAACTCATTCGTTTTCTGGAACTTTTCCCCACCATATTTCTTTGTCTACTATACTTGGTAGCCACCTGAAACCTCCAAAGTTAGAAGTATTGTTAAGTGCACTACATCTTGAAAAAGACCTATCACACCAAGTCTGTGCACCAGTGTATCCACATTCGGTACCTTTAAACTTTTTCCATCTACAACTTGATGAATGCACAGACAAAGTTCTGCGTGCCCACCTTGATAAAATATTTGTTGCGGTAATATTTACTTTTGATTCTGTGAGACCCCAACTGTCTATTTCCCCTTCAAATATAGTTATTTTAGCAGGTGCATATAAACTATACTCACTACTAAAAACAGGTGTTATGGTAGCGGATGAGTTTTTATTTACAGTTCCCATTATTCACTCGCAACGGTTATATCAACCTGAAGAATCCAAGAATCACCACTTGTCTTAGTTCCTAAATCTTCCACTACTCTTAGTAGCATATCACCACCACCATCGGTAGTGTTATTAAAGACCCCCCACTCATACCAATGAAAATTTGCTTCTGATGTTGTGAAAGTAGATTTAAACCTTACTTTATCTGTACTACCATCTGAATCGGGGTCTCTGAGTGGGTAACCACTATCCATACCTTTCCTAAGAGCCTGCCCACCACTACTACTACTTTCCGCTTCCAATGTAGTTTGTGAAACATCAAACGCAGTATTATTATCACCAACACCTAAAGCTGCATTCGCTTCATTAAACAAAGTGACCCCACCATCACCTATAATAGCAGAGGCAATTGCTATTGCACCATCATCTGTCAGGGACATCTACTTCCACCTCTCTTACCTCATACGGTTCGTCTTCACCCTCTCTAAACTTTAATACTCTAACGACCGCTTTAAGGTTTAATTTCACTTCTTGACCCACCGTATAACTCCTCTCTCACCCTGTCGTTCCGTCTAATAATTTCCTTTGTGCGCTCCTCTTGTATGTACTCCTTCATAATTTCACCCATAAACTTGTTAGATGAAACAGTAGCCACAACAGCATAGACTGCTCCAAGGACCGCAATACCTACTACAACGGTGACACTGACCCAACCTATAATGGCTTTCTTCATCTGTGCCTTGCCGTTCATGAAACCTTCTACCTTCATCTGTGAATCATTAATCGCCTTGAGCGTCCTTTCGTGGCTTTTAAGGCGTTCGTCTATCTCGGCAAACTTTTCCATGCCATGTTTCAAATCATTTGCATGCTCCGTTACAAGCTGAACCATCTTATCGTGTGCTTGACATGTGTTTGTACTTCTCTCTCCCAACCTTACACTCCTTTCTGTTAGTTCAATAGGTTAAGGTAGAATCTCCATTGAAATCCTGCCACCACTGTCCTGCAGTAGAGTTGTAAATGAATCCATACATGTTCTTGCGTTCAGGCCAAGCACGTTCTACAGTGAATGTGACTTTTGCATAGTTTCCGGTTCCAGAGTCCACCGCGTCAAACTGTCGGTAATAGGTCCCTGCATAATCAGCACCATCACCGTAACCAATCTTAAAGCCGCCCCACTTACCAAGGGCTTCACCGGGATGATACCATTTAGCCTGCGTCATAGTTTCTACTAGACTGTAGCAGTCATCGGTGTCCTCGTTGACCCAAGTGTTGTTAGTCCAAGCTCCCCATGTCTCAGAAGTGGAAGCAGCTATAACTACTTCTATGTTACTAAGGTCTCCATTATTCGGATAGTTTGCCGATGAAAAGCCGTCATCGTTCCACACTCCATCTGGCTTTAGTGATATGGGATTTGAACTGAACGAGCCACTGACACTTGCACTCGGATAGAAGGAAAAGTAGTCTCCCGTTTCGGAAATTGAGCACATTCTCGGAAGATTCATGTCCCACCGAAGATATGAAACAGAGTCTATCGGTGTTGAAACATAAGTCCACTTTCCAAAAAGTATGTTTGCATTTGTGTCTTGTGTCGTTCCATTATTAGAAGTGGCATCGTCATAACTACCAGCCACCATAAGGCTCGGGTCTATGACGATGGGCGGGTCGAAGTGGTCGAAGATGTCAGTCGGCACAGACCACGTCTCCCTGTCACCATCCACTCGAACCTGTGCGTCAAGTATAGGGACGACAGCTTTGCTCCCTTTTTGAGCACCCCACGCACTTATAGGCAGTTCATAATTCTTGTTCCACTTTGCGCTTCGAGTTACTTGGAAAGTGAACGATGTCGGTGCGCTGGAAGAGGTCAGTACAAGAGACACTTTCACGCCGTAGTCACGAGCTTCAAACCTTACATCGGTGTCTCTCCAGAGGTCGTTTATGTCATATTTATTGTCAAGCGTATCTGCCGAGGCCGAGAGTGTCTGAGTGTTCAGGGGAACAAGTTCCATGGTTTCCCCATTTACCGTGTACTTTATCTTCAACATACCAACCTGAACAGTATAGAGAGACTCTCCTGCCTTGACAGAGAAGTCGGGAGTAAGGTCTGTAACAAATGTTTTAGAGCCTTCATGCTCTACACTCCCTGACTGAATCTTTACTTCTACCGTTCTAGGCTGGTAGGTATTACCCGGGTTAGGAAATTTAACATTGCCTGCTCCGGCAAGCAGTGCTTCACGCTCCTCTTCTGTAAGACCGTATGCCGGTCCAGATAGAAGCAGAAGTGAAAGCAGTAATACAAGCAACCTTTTCATGTTTAGCCCCCCTTTATTCTGCCGTATCGTATTTTAGATAAAACCGAGCGGCATTCACTTCGATTGCATCATCAAGCTGGCATGACAGCTTTGCATAGCACCATTCACCAGCAGTATAGTCAGTCTCGGTAAGAGTGTCAGTCTTTGTTTCCCATGTCGTGTCTGACGAAGGTTCTACATCGGCCGCGTTAACACCGTCATCGGCATCTTCATTACTATCATATATAGTTAGAGTCATTGTGTCAACCGTTCCATCACGATACACATCAATAGACACATTCGCTCCACCGTCATACCAAGAGTCAAAGTCTTCAGGTAGTCTGAATGGCAAATACAAGTCAGAAGATACATTAGCATCACCACTCTGA